>Ga0137389_10001006_pt1 | contig 16082 bp, 10 predicted proteins | sample 15con2h14BmetaG_FD_104645 | JGI IMG/M metagenome (GOLD analysis project Ga0137389, IMG submission 104645) | Vadose zone soil microbial communities from Angelo Coast Range Reserve, California, USA - 15con2h1.4B metaG | ecosystem: Environmental > Terrestrial > Soil > Vadose zone > Saprolite...
CACTTTTTGGAACGGATATCCCAAGCGCTCTGACGCAAAGCGTCAGACAGGAGCATGGTACATCGCGCATCTCAAGCAAAAGCGGTAGAAGTATGCGATGTACCGAAGGAAGTAGCGAGTACAGGTCACAATTGAACACATCAAGGTATCGGAAGAATGCAATGAGTTGCTCAGCACGAGTATCGCAGTGGATAGAAACGGGTTCTCACGCAACTTGATATTGTTCACGCGCTGGGATGGATGAGGTTCTGGAGGCCGTGGACGGCGGCCGAGAGCGTCGTGAGCGTGTACGTCTCATCAGACTGGATGTCGCTCAGGACCTGCAGCCAGCGTTCCACGGGAGTGCGGTTGTGGGCCACCCACACCTCGATGCGTCCGGGCACATCCAGCTCCGGCGGGCCGCTCTGCAGGACCTCCGTTGCCAGCGCGCTGTGCAGCGTATAGAGCTCATCGCGCAGGGCGGCCCGCGCCAGAGAGTGCCAGCGATTGCCCAGCGGTAAGCCCAGGACCTGATCGCGTAGCCAGTGCAGGCGCAGCTGTGTCCCCAGGGCGAAATACACACGCGCCACCGTTTCCACGACGAGCGAGCTCGCCGTGGCGCTCTCGACGATATCCAAGGCAGAGAAGAGCATCCCCAGCCCGGCGATCCGCAGCACCAGCTCTGCTGGTACCCCCTTGCCGACGAGGTCGGCGCTTGCCTGCTCGAGCACATCGCGGTCGGTGTCCATGAGGAGCCCGGGCAACTCTCGCATCAGGGTCGTCACCCCAGGAGCAAACTGTGCCGCTGTGTCGGCGATGTTCAGTGGCGGTCGGCGATGGCGCACCAACCAGCGCGTTGCTCCCTCGATTAGCCGCGCGGTCTGGTCCAGCATGCCCAGCTGCGTCTCTATCGCGACCCGGCGGTCGAGCGCTTCGATGGCCGCCCACAGCTGACTCATGTCGAACACCTCCAACACCGCCGTGAATGCACGGGCCATGTCCTCGGCTGCTGCCCCCGTTTCCTCACCCAGGCGGTAGACGAACGTGCTGCCCATCCGGTTGACTATGCGGTTGGTCACCCTGGTGGCTATGATCTCACGGCGCAGGCGATGGCTGCGCATCGGCTCGGCGGCACGCTCGCGCACGGGCGTGGGGAAGTAGTGCACGAGTTCGCTCTCCAGCTGCGGGGTGTCCGGTAGGTCGGAGGCGAGCAGTTCTTCGTAGAGTGTAATCTTGCTATAAGCCAGCAGGATCGCCAGTTCGGGGCGCACCAGCCCCTGCCTGGCCGTCCGGCGCTCGGCCAGGCGCTCGTCGTTCGGCAGGAACTCAATGGCGCGATTGAGCTTGCCCGCCTGCTCCAGGCGACGCATGAAGCCCGCCTGCTCGTCTAGCAAGGCCGCGGCCTGTTCCTGGGCCTGGCTCAGCGCCTGAGTCTGCTCGTAGTTGTCGCGCAGGACGAGGGCAGCCACTTCCTCTGTCATATCGGCCAGCAGTTGGTTGCGTTGCTTCTCCGTCATATCCCCGGCGACGACCATCGCGTTGAGCAGAATCTTGAGGTTGACCTCGTGGTCCGAACAGTCCACGCCCGCCGAGTTGTCGATGGCATCGGTGTTGATCCGGCCTCCCAGCAGCGCGTATTCGATGCGTCCCCGCTGGGTGAAGCCGAGATTGCCACCTTCGGCGACCACGCGACAACGCAACTCTCGCCCGTCCATGCGTAGCGCATCATTGGTCTTGTCGCCGACATCGCTGTGGCGCTCGTCACTTGCCTTCACGTAGGTGCCGATGCCCCCGTTCCACAACAGGTCCACGGGGGCCTTCAGCAAGGCACGGATGAGTTCGTTCGGTGGAAGCTGGCTGGCCTCCACCGCGAGTCTGCGCCTGACTTCGGGCGACAGGGGGATGGATTTGGCGCTACGAGGGAAGATCCCGCCACCCTGGGAGATCACACTCTGGTCATAGTCAGACCAGGAGGAACGTGGCAGCTTGAAGAGCCGCTCGCGCTCCTGGAAGCTGCGCTCAGCATCGGGGTCCGGGTCGAGAAAGATATGTTGATGATTGAACGCGCCGATCAGCTTGTTGTGCCGGGAGAGCAGCATGCCGTTGCCGAACACATCGCCAGACATGTCGCCAATCCCCACAACGGTGAAATCGGTCGCCTCGACATCCATGCCCAGCTCGCGGAAATTCCGCTTGACCGACTCCCAGGCTCCTCGGGAGGTAATCCCCATCTGCTTGTGGTCATAGCCAGCGGAGCCGCCCGAAGCGAACGCGTCCCCCAGCCAGAAGCCGTAGTCGCGGGCGAGGGCGTTGGCGATGTCGGAGAAGGTCGCGGTCCCTTTGTCGGCGGCAACCACCAGGTAGGGGTCAGCATCGTCGTAGCGCACCACGTCTGGCGGGGGTATCACCTGGCCTGCCACCAGGTTGTCGGTCAGGTCGAGCATGCCGCGGATCAGCATCTCGTAGCAGACTTTGACCTCTTCCAGGAGCGCATCCCGGTTTGCAGGCGGCTGCTTGACCACGAAGCCGCCCTTGGCACCCAGGGGCACAATGACGGCGTTCTTCACCATCTGGGCCTTCATGAGGCCCAGGATCTCCGTGCGGAAGTCTTCGCGCCGGTCGGACCACCGTATCCCGCCCCGAGCGACTCTGCCACCCCGCAAGTGGACGCCCTCCATCTGTGGCGAGTAGACGAAGATTTCGAACATTGGACGTGGCAGGGGCAGGTCGGGAATGAGGGATGGATCGAGCTTGAAGGACAGGTAGGGTCTGGGCTGCTGATCGGCTCCCCGCTGGAAAAAATTAGTCCGCAGGGTTGCCCGGATCAGGTGCAGAAAACTGCGCAGGATGCGGTCTTCGTCCAGGCTCGGCACGGCATCCAGGGCGTGCTCGATGTCCTCAACCAGTTTCGCCTCCGCCTGCGCATTCTTGAAAGTCTCGGGATCGAAACGTGTGCGGAACAGGTCCACAAGCAGGCGGGCGATCTGCGGATGACTGGTCAGGCTCTGTTCCATGTACGCCTGGCTGAAGAGGCTGCCCGCCTGGCGTAGATACTTACTGTAGGTTCGCAGCACCGCAATCTCGCGCCCGCTGAGCTGGGCACGTAACACCAGCCGGTTGAAGCCATCGGTCTCGATGTCGTCGTGCCAGGCCTGGGCAAAGGCGTCTTGAAACAGCGCTCTCACGTGGTCTGTGTCCAGTTCGCCTTCCCCCGCGTAGACGAGGCCCAGGTCATACATCCACACCGCTGGTGAATCCTTGGGCCGAATGGCATACGGACGTTCGTCCACCACCTCAACGCCCAGGGTCTCCAGCACGGGCAGGATGTCCGAGAGCGTCATCGGCTGTTCGCATCGCACCACCTTGAAGCGCAGCAATCGCTCCGGTGCTTCGAGCGGTCGATACAGGCTCAGGGCAAGATCGCCCCCGGGCGCGAGGTGCTCCATGCGCAGGATGTCCGGCACGGCGGCACGTGCGGGAAACTCGGCGTGATAGGCGGTGGGGAAGGCATTCCGGTAGCGCTGGAAGAGCCGGTTGCCGACCTCCTCCCCGCATTGCTCGAGCAGAGCCGCCTGCAGGTCGTCCGTCCACGAACGGGTGGCTTCAGCTAGGCGCTTCTCGATGGCGCGCACATCATAAGCAGGAACGTCGTCGGGGTTCGTATAGATGATGATGTGTAACCGTGCCAGGATGGACTCCGTGACGTACGCCGCGTGCTCCACGCTTACCCCGTGCAACTGCTGCTGAAGAATCCGCTGAATGCGCAGACGGTTTTCGGTGTGATAGCGGTCACGGGGTAGGTACACCAGGCACGACAGGAAGCGCCCGTAGGGATCGCGCCGCAGAAAGAGGCGCACCTGCGGGCGCTCACCGATATGCAAGATGCCGATCGCGATCGCGAACAGCTCGTCTTCCGTGATCTGGAACAACTCATCCCTGGGATAGGTCTCCAGAATATCAATCAGGGCTTTGTAGTAGTGGTCTCCAGGTGAGAAAGCGGCGCGGGCGAGGACGCGGTTGAACGTGTGGCGGAGCACCGGGATGTCACGCGGGTGCGCATGGTAGGCGGCGGTTGTATAGAGACCGAGGAAGCGCCATTCACCCATGACGTGCCCGGAAGCATCGAAGCGCTTGATGCCAACATCGTCCATATAGGAGGGCCGGTGAACCGGGGAACGCGCATCGGCCTTCGTCAGGGTGAGGAGGCGTCTTGACCGGGCGAGCGTGTGCCCCTCCGATGGGAGCGTGGCGAAGTCGTGCGAGACCGGGCTAGCGTCGGCTTCCCGCAGGATACCGAGTCCGGAGCCTGGCACCGCACGGAGCTGATCTTCACCGTTCCCGGTGAGCAGGTCGTACGCACGGTAGCCCAAAAAGATGAAGTCCCCCTCGTCGAGCCATGCGAGCAAGGCCCTGGTCTCTGCAACCTCCTCTGGATCGACGAAGAGCGGGTTCGTGTCGAGTTCACGAGCGATCTGCTGGAGGGATTGCCGCATCTTCGGCCAATCCTCCACGACCGCACGTACTTGCCCAAGGATACGGACCAGGTCCTGGCGTAGTTCATCCAGCACGGCAGGCTCCCGCAGCTGATCCACTTCGACGTGCAGGAGTGCTTCGGTGATCGTCGAGCTTTGGGCAACCTCCGGCGGGAGGACCTCAAGGAGCTGTCCCTGGGCATCGCGCCGCGCATGAATGATCGGGGCAACAATGAGATGGATGGCGTACCCGTGGCGCGTGACTTCCATGCTCACCGAGTCCACCAGGAAAGGCATGTCATCGGTAATGAGCTCGATGACAGTGTGCGGAGACTGCCAGCCGTGTGCTTCGACCTGGGGCGTGTAGACGCGCACTTTGCACTCCTGTGGTGCCCGGTGCTGGGCCAAGTTCCAGTGGGCCATGACCACCCCATACAGGTCGAGGGGGCTGCGCTCGATGAGATCATCTGGGGCGATCATACGGTAATACTCGCTGGCAAAGACGGCAATGTGCGCCGCCTTGTCCTGGGGGAGTCGGTCTCGGACATAGGCGAGGACCTGCCCAAGGGTCTCGGATTTTGCGTCATGTAATGGTGCCATAGGAGCCTCCTCCGGCTGATTGTGTTGCCAAAAATCTGCGAAGTGCGCTGCACCTCTCATGACAGTTACCGTGGCTCTGGACCATATGCGATGGATGAGTGCTAGAAACGAGAGGGTAAGGCAGCTGTGCCTACACCCTCACAGAATCTTTTTCCCCAGCGCAGAGAGTACGAGCTCAACGGCGAGCTGCGCCGTTGCATTCTCGCGGTCAAGAATGGGATTCACCTCCACCACATCCATGGAGACGAGACGGTTGGTGTCTGCGAGCATCTCCATGGCCAGGTGTGCCTCACGATAGCTGAGACCTCCTCGCACAGGTGTGCCAACACCAGGCGCTTCTTGTGGATCCAGGGCGTCCATATCAAAACTGAGGTGGATGGGATTGCCATGCTGGCCTACAACAGCCAGAGCGTCGCGCATGATGGCGGAAATACCACGCTGATCGATGTCGGACATGGTGAAGACGGCAATGCGCTGTGCGCGAAGCAGTACCTGCTCTTCCCGGTCCAGAGCGCGAGCGCCGACGATAGCAATGGTGCTGTGAGAAAGTTTTGGGCTCCATCCGCCTAGATGCGTCAGGCGTTCATGCCCTAGCCCAGCCAGGGCGGCCAGAACCATGCCATGAATATTGCCGGAGGGAGTCGTCTCCTCAGTGTTGAAGTCGCCGTGGGCATCAACCCAGAGGACGCCAATATCTTGATGCACCCGCGCAACACCGCTGATCGACCCGAGTGAAATGCTGTGGTCGCCTCCTAACACCAGGGGGACCTCACCTTTTTGGAGGGCTTCCGTCACGAGGGCAGCTAACTCTTCTGAGGCGTGGACAATCGGTTCCAGGTATTTCAAGTGGGAATTGCCTGCGGGCCTGCTTTCAGGTTGGGCAACAGTGATGTTGCCTGTATCGTGAACGAGGTAACCAAGTTTCTGTAAAGCGTCTTGAAGACCGGCGTACCGTATCGCACTCGCTCCGATATCAACGCCACGCCGATCGGCACCCAGGTCCATGGGTGCACCAAGAATACACACCTGCATAATGTGCCCTCCTGTTCCTCTATTGAACAGGTCTCCCAGTAGTTTTTGGCCGAAGAGATCGCAGGTGCCAGATAGTTAGCAGATTCGCACCCATTTCGGGTCATCTCACTCTTCAGCCGAATTGAGTCAATGAAGCCGCATCGTCACCCATCAGCTCTAGGAGATGAGCGTGAAAGGCAAGATACCATTGGTTATGCGACGCATGTCCTCTTTTCGCACAGATGCTACCGGCAGGCCACCAGTATGATTTTCCTCTTCATTATAGCATAGCTGTCAGGAGACCTCTGTTAGACACCTTGCGTTGTCTCCGCAACCAGAAAATCGACAACGTCTTCCATGCGCTTTCAGGCGCTCAAGCAGTTCTTCGGTAGTTGTGGTGGTATTGTCAACTTGGTAAGGCCCCGATGCAAAAAAAGCTGAAGAGTGTGGTAGAATGGCCACATGAAAACAACCACAGCTGCTTCCCAATACAAAGGCTATCGTTTCCCAACTGAGATCATCAGCCATTGTGTCTGGCTCTATTTGCGCTTCTCGCTCAGCTTTCGTGACGTCGAAGAGCTTATGGCACAGCGAGGCGTTGTCGTAACGTATGAAACCGTTCGGCAGTGGTGCCTGAAGTTTGGCCAGACGGACGCCAACGAACTACGCAAGCGCCGTCCTCGCTGTGGCGACAAATGGCATATGGACGAGGTGGTGCTTCCCATGCGAGGCAAGAAGCACTATCTGTGGCGAGCCGTCGATCAGCATGGCAACGTGCTGGACATCCTGGTTCAGAGCCGACGCAACAAACAGGCTGCGAAGAGATTTTTTCGGAAGCTTCTCAAAGTACTTGAGTACGTCCCTCGCGTGATCATCACCGACAAACTGGCCAGCTATGGGGCGGCGAAGAAAGAGCTTCTTGCCAGTGTCGAGCATCGGCAACACACACGACTGAACAATCGAGCGGAAAATTCGCATCAACCAACACGACTGCGAGAACGGAAAATGCGACGTTTCAAATCAGCAGGGCATGCCCAACGCTTTCTTTCCGCTGATCGCGCCAATCTCCAGTCATTTCCAACCGCGAAGACATCGCCTGAGTGCAAGGGAATACCGTGCCACGTTACAGAGGCAATTCCAGGTCTGGAATGAGGTGACCGATATGAATGAGGTCAGCTAACCGTCGAATATCCTCGATCTCCCGTTGCTCTCCAATACCTTTCCTCGTTATAGCCCATCAATAATTTTCGTGTCTACTGATAAGTTGACAATGCCGTTTGAAAGGCATATCGGCTAATTGAGAGACACTGCTAATTGCCAGACGCAATAGTAAGGTCTCGCGCGCTGTCAACTGGAGCGGAGCTAGGGAGTAGTCTGGCATCAGTGTATAGCCACCGTGCACGCCCGCTTCGGTCACAATCGGGACGCCCATCTCGCCAAGAGCCGCAATATCGCGAAACACCGTGCGCTTGGACACTTCAAAGCGGCGAGCAATCTCGCTGGCAGTGCGCCTGCCTCCGTGTAACAGCAAAATGATAGCCGTCAGGCGGTCGATGCGATTCATCCTCTGTGCTCCCTCTCTTACCTCGCTCTGCTCGGAGGCGAGAGATTCCCGCTCGTGTCTCCTTGGAGAGCGTTTCACCAAGGTCGAATCGTCTGCAAGATCGAGGAGGAAGAGACGTTTGCTACCACCCTCAATGATTGTATCAGGCCCAGATGTCAACCGCAACTTGATGTGAATGAGCCTCTCTCCACAGAAAAGCCTATTTCGAGCCTCGGGTACAGCCATTGCATATGATGGATAATTCGTTCATCCGTTTAGGGGCTCCCCGCCGGCTTTTGACTTCGTGTCAGGGCCGCACAGAGAGAGGCGCTGGCCCCACAACCGACGAGAGGGTGGAGGCGACAGGCTGGACAATCGAGTGGGGAGCGTGGCTTGAGGAGACGTTGGACTGTGGTGCGCACCGCCACTGCTCTCGAGTGGGGAGGGCTATGATGGAGCCAGTGCAGCTGACAAAGCCGCGCCAGGCAGAAAATGAGTAAGAACAAGAGCAAGAACACATGAAGGGTCATAAGAATCCTCGTTGCTTGAAATGAGGAGAATGGGAAGTTTCCTTAAAGGAAGGATAAGCAGGGTCGATAGGGAAGGTCAAGTGGTTAGGAGAGAAGGCTGAATTATCCACCATCGATAGAGGCAGTATCTGCCTCTGAAGACCCGCTTGGATAATACGAGGGCCTATAAAATAGAAAAATAATTTCCGCTGTATGGAGTATACACTCTGCGCATGCAGTTGTCAAGGGTATGTGGCGGGGTATGTTGAGAGTTGGTGAAAATGCCATAGTGACCGTTCGGTGATTTTGTCCTGCCTTCGTGATACTGTCCGGTTTGTTTCATCGGATGGTGCAAAGAGTGCCAAACGCACTTGTCCTGTGAAGGCGGCCTGGCTATAGCAACTCACACATCTACTACATGGTTCTGGCTCTGCTGGTCATTAGATCGTCCTGATTGCCAAGATTGATTGCACTTTTGAAGTGGTTTCAATTTCACCGGCAGAATTTATGAGTGGATGTCAGAGCGTCAGCGCGGTTACCCTTGACAATCGCATACACAGCGATTATACTCCATATAATGGAAAGTAATTTTCTATTTGTAAGAATCTAACCCAAATAAGTAAATAGTCCGCTCCTGTTTCTGGACAGTGTTCCCATCTGCTTTTGGATTGCAGATCCAACTGGTCATTACTCTGTGTCGTTGCTTATCTCACTTTGACCGATAGTATTTAACGGAGGGTTAGACCATGACTTTCGACGTATCTGCCCGCACTGTTATGGAGCGGTGCGACATACTGGGGAGTTACAGTGAAGAGCCAGACCGTCTTACGCGTCCTTTCGCGTCGCAGGCGATGCGTCAAGTAAACGAGGCCGTGGCATCATGGATGCATGCTGTTGGTATGACCGTCCAGCAAGATAAGGTTGGCAATCTGATCGGACGCTACGAGGCGAGCCAGGCTGGTGCCAAAACATTACTGCTCGGTTCTCATCTTGACACCGTGCGCGATGCGGGCAAGTACGATGGTCCTCTCGGTGTGATGATTGCGATTGCCTGCGTTGAGCGATTGTACGCTCGACAGGAGCGCCTCCCTTTTGCCATCGAGGTGCTGGGTTTTGCTGACGAGGAAGGTCTACGTTATCATAGCGCATACATTGGGAGCAGAGCCGTGGCGGGTACATTCGACCCGGAAGCGCTTCACTTAACCGACGCTGATGGTATCACCTTGGCTGAGGCAATTCGTGCATTTGGCGGTAATCCTGATCCTCGTGCCCTGCAAACCGCAGGCTGGCATCGTGACGAACTCCTGGCTTATTGTGAAGTCCACATCGAGCAAGGACCGGTTCTTGAAGCACGCAATCTCCCGGTCGCTGTGGTTTCGGCTATCGCGGGACAGAATCGTATCACCGTACGCTTTACAGGCGAAGCCGGGCATGCCGGTACAGTTCCCATGTCGCTCCGTCACGACGCGCTCTGTGCGGGAGCTGAGTTTGTGCTGGCCGTTGAGACAGTTGCACGCGGCCTTCCGGGATTAGTCGCGACGGTAGGGCAGGTCAGTGTGCAGCCAGGGGCAAGCAATGTGATACCGGGACAGGTGACACTCAGCCTGGATGTGCGGCATCAGGACGACACCGTGCGCGAGCAGGCGAACCGCCAGTTAGAAGAACGGGCCCGCGAGATCGGCGCAGCACGGCACGTTTCGGCCGACTGGCAGATGCTGCAAGGGCATGGTGCCGTGCCATGCGCAGCGCGTCTCAGCAGGCTCCTGGCGCAGGCAATAGAGGAAATGGGGTACCCATTGCTTTCCCTTCCAAGTGGAGCAGGACACGATGCCGCAACGGTGAGCGAACTCACCGACATTGCCATGCTCTTTGTGCGTTGTCGAGGAGGTATCAGCCACAATCCCGCCGAGTCGGTTACTCCGGAAGATGTGGAGGTAGCAATTCAAGTGCTGGAGCGGTTTCTGCTGCTTCTGTCTAAAGAGTGAGGTGACCTACGAATCAGTACGACCTCATCGTGCGTAACGGCACGCTGGTTACCGCGACGGGTATCAGTAACGCTGATCTCGGCGTTGCCGATGGTCGTATCGTCGCCCTCGAGCCAGACCTCGCAGGAACGAGCAAAGAGGAGATCAACGCCGAGGGACTCCATGTGTTTCCCGGCGTGATCGATGCGCACGTGCATTTCAATGAGCCAGGGCGCACGCATTGGGAAGGCTTTGCTACGGGCACAGCCGCACTAGCGGCAGGCGGCACGACCACCTTTTTTGATATGCCGCTCAACGCCCATCCACCTACACTCGATGCAGAGAGCTTCGATCTCAAGTTGAAGGCTGCGCAGGCCGCGTCGCTCGTTGATTTCGCGCTCTGGGGAGGTCTGGTGCCGGGCAACCTCGCACAGCTTGACGAGCTAGCGGAGCGCGGTGTGATCGGCTTTAAGGCGTTCATGAGCAAAAGCGGTATTGACGATTTTCAGTCGGTCGATGACTTGACGTTGTACGAAGGCATGATGCGTGCCACGAAGCTTGGCAAGATTGTCGCGGTACACGCGGAAAGCGACCAGCTTACCAGTGAGCTAGCGCGTCGTGCTATCGAACAGGGCAGGACAGGTATACGTGATTACCTCACCTCGCGGCCCGTAGTAGCCGAACTCGAAGCCATCCAACGAGCGATCCTGTTTGCGCAAGAAACTGGCTGCCCGCTGCATATTGTACATGTCAGCAGCGGGCGTGGTATTGTTATGGTGGCAGAGGCGCGAGCGCGAGGAATCGACGTGAGCTGTGAAACGTGCACACACTACCTGGTGCTGACCGAGGATGACGTGGAAGAGCTAGGGGCTGTGGCGAAGTGTGCCCCACCTCTACGTCCACAGACAGAGCAAGATGCGTTATGGCAACAGCTCTTCGATGGGAACATTCCAATAGTGACATCTGATCATTCGCCAGCACCGGCCGATATGAAAACCAGTCCCGATTTTTTCAAGGTCTGGGGTGGTATCTCCGGTTGCCAGTCTCTGCTACAATTGTTGTTGACGGAAGGCTACCACAGGCGCCAGCTACCACTTCCGACGATTGCCGCCATTACTGCTGAGAACATCGCCCGGCGTTTTGGTCCGTTGCCAGGCAAAGGACGCCTAGCTATTGATGCCGACGCTGATCTTGTCCTGGTTGATCTCTCGAGCAGTTTCACACTGCAAAGAAGCGACCTCTTCTATCGTCATCAACAGAGTCCGTACGCGGGCCGATTGCTTCGTGGGCGCATTGTACGCACACTGGTTCGCGGCAACACGATTTTTCGCGAGGGAAAGATCATCTCTGCACCTACTGGTCGGCTGCTGAAGCCGTCTTTCCCACGTGATTAGCACGATTAGCCATGAGGACCATACAAACCAACAATCATGGAGCTCTGTAGAACGAGGAGAATAACACGTTATGAGTATGCTACGTATTGCCGTCGGCCCCTTAGAATTCACCGCACGTCTGGAGGAAGCAGACGCGCCACAGACGTGCACAGCATTTAGTCAACTCCTGCCATTTCGTAACAAAATCATCCAGGCCCGCTGGAGTGGTGAGGCGGCCTGGGTTCCACTAGGAGATTTTCAGCTGGGAGTGGGGTACGAGAATCATACGAGCTATCCAGGCCCCGGCCAAATACTGCTTTATCCTGGGGGGTTCAGCGAGACGGAAATCCTTTTCCCCTATGGAAACACTTGCTTCGCCAGTAAACTCGGGCAGTTAGCAGGAAATCACTTCTTGACTATTGTTGTTGGCAATGAACACCTACGGGAACTGGGGCGTCTAGTGCTCTGGGAAGGTGCTCAGGATATTCTCTTTGAAAGAAAGTAAAGCGGCAAGGCTTGAGAAGAGAGAAGGGAAACGTATGTTACGGTTCGATCTGAATATCTCGATTCTGTTGAAAGAAGTTCCGTTCTTAGAGCGGTTTGAACGCGCTGCCAGCCTTGGCTTTGGAGCCGTGGAGTTCTGGTGGCCTGGAGGAGAAAATCTTTCTGCCACTGCGGAACGGCTGCGTGCCACGGGGCTGGCTGTTGCCCTGATGAACTTTGACGCAGGTAACATGGCAGGTGGAGAGCGAGGCTTTCTCAATGACCCCGGTCGGCAAGAGCAGTTCCGGGCAAATGTGCCGGTCGCTCTTGAATTTGCACGCCAGGTGGGATGTCCCCAGCTCAACGCGCTCGTCGGAAATACCATCCCAGGGAAGAGCCGTGAGGAGCAAATGGAACAGGTGCGCAAGAATCTTGCCTGGGCCGCTGATCAAGCCGCTGCCGCTGGTCTTGGTGTAGTGGTCGAGTCTCTCAACGTCTTTGAAAATCCACACTACCTCCTCACGAACACACGCGAGACGTTGGAGTTGCTTGCCGATGTCAACCGTCCGAACCTCAAGTATCAGTATGATATCTACCATATGCAGCGTATGGAGGGGAATCTCATCGCAACGTTGCGCGAGTACATTGGGAAGATGGGGCATATCCAGGTCGCAGACTCCCCAGAGCGCCACGAACCAGGCACAGGCGAAATCCATTATTCCCATGTGCTGGCAGCCCTTGACGCGCTGGGATACCAGGGCTATGTCGGTTTAGAATATAACCCAACCACCAGTTCGGAAGCGAGCTTTGCCTGGTTGCCCGATAACCGTCGGGGGGCAGTAGCAGTGAATGACCTACGCCTGTAGAGGACTGCCTGTCCACCTCGCAGTGGGGATTCGTGGCTCGTCGGGCCCGGATACTCACTATGTGACGGGCGTAAGAAAAGAACATATACCTGGGAGGCTTCTCGCTTCCCCCTTGCCTCCCAGTGCGAGAGGAGAACCTATGCGACGCACCAAAATTGTGTGTACGATCGGTCCAGCCACCAACAGCGAAGAGCGACTCGAGCAACTCATACGAAGTGGCATGAATGTTGCACGCCTGAACTTCTCTCATGGAACACAGAGTGAACATGCGCTTGTCATCGAGCGTCTACGTACTATTTCCGCTCGCTTAGGTTGTTCAATCGCCATCCTGCAAGACCTGCAAGGACCAAAGATTCGTACAGGAACGTTGCAGGGTGGACAACCCGTTCTGTTAGCTGATGGTGTCAAGGTGACACTTACCACCCGCGATGTGGTGGGCAATGCTCAGATAGTCTCGACCACTTACAAGCTCCTGCCGCAGGATGTGAAGGTAGGAGATTGTATTCTGTTGGATGATGGCCTACTAGAATTAAGCGTGCTTGGTTCTGATGAGACCGATGTCCAGTGCCTGGTCGTGCATGGTGGCATCCTCAAAGAGCATAAGGGCATCAATCTGCCGGGGGTGGCCGTGAGTGCTGGCGCACTCAACGAGAAGGACCGTGACGACCTGAAGTTTGGTGTGCTGCACGACATTGATTATGTCGCACTTAGTTTCGTGCGCCGACCAGAGGACGTGTTGGAGGCGCAGGAGTTCATTCGGCAAGTGCAGGCGGAGCAGGGCGAGCAACATACACAGGGCAGCATTCCCGTAATTGCCAAGCTCGAGAAACCAGAGGCAGTAGCGCGGCTCGATGAGATACTCGAGGTAGTCGACGGTGTGATGGTCGCGCGAGGCGACCTGGGAGTTGAGATGGCCCCCGAGCAGGTGCCGCTCATCCAGAAACGCATCATCGCCAAGTGTAATGATCGGGGATTGCCCGTCATCACAGCGACGCAGATGCTCGAGTCAATGGTGACGAACCCCCGTCCAACTCGTGCGGAAGCAAGTGACGTTGCAAATGCGATCCTTGACGGGACGGATGCCGTCATGCTCAGTGCGGAAACGGCCGCTGGTGCCTACCCTATTGAAGCGGTTCAGATGCTGGTACGTATTGCCCTGGAGACCGAGGCGAACAATAGGACCGCTCGTCAACCGCAGTGCCAGCACCTGACCCAGGCCCATGCGGTCAGCCACGCCGCTCGTGCTCTCACTGAAGAAGCCAGTGTCCAGGCCATCGTCGTCTTCACGCGCTCAGGAACATCAGCTCATCTTATCTCAAAAGACCGTCCACGAACCCCCATTATCGCTTATACTCCCTCTGAGCACGTCTATCGTCAGCTTGCACTCTGGTGGGGCGTCTGGCCATATCGTATTGAAATGCAAGAGACGACGGAGGAGCTGATTGCTCGTGTTGATCAGAGGCTGCAGGATGACGAGCTCATTTCACGGGGTAAGCACGTGGTGATTATGGGCGGTCTGCCAATAGCGAGCCAGGCGCGTACGAACTTTGTGAAATTGCAGCGGGTGGGAGATGGCAGATGAGGCAACGAGCCAATCATTGATTTGGAGGCGAGATGCACGACAATGTTCACCAAGATATCGAAGAGATACTCATTGATGAAGCCACCTTGCAGCACCGCATCGCAGAACTCGGGGCCGACATCACCCGTGATTATCACGGGCGGCGTCTTCTTCTGCTTGGCATCCTCAAGGGTGGCGCGATGTTCCTGGTAGACCTGATTCGCGCCATTCGGTTGCCGCTGGAACTCGATTTCATGGCCATCTCTAGCTACGGCAGTGCGACCGAATCCAGTGGCGTGGTGCGTATCCTCAAAGACCTGGATGACCCCATTGAGGGCAAGGATGTGCTCCTGGTCGAAGATATCGTTGACAGCGGTCTAACACTACAATATTTGCTGGACACGCTCCAGAACCGCAAGCCAGCCTCACTGCGTGTCTGTGTTTTGCTTGAGAAGACCAGGGAACGCGAGCATTTGCTCCAGCTCGATTACGTCGGCTATCACATCCCCAACCGTTTTGTCGTGGGGTATGGCCTGGACTATGCACAGTTCTACCGCAATCTACCCTATATCGGGGTGCTCCACCCAGAGATCTATACAGGGAAGAGGCCATTTCCTACCTCATGGTGATGAGCAGCAATACGTCAACATTGACGTGTGGTAGTCGACCTAAGAGCGTTCCCCACGTACAAGGGCACGTGCAATGGCGTTGTGACGCCCAATGAGTGCCGGTAGGTCGACATCGAGCAGCCTTTGTTCCTGAACACGCACCCGCCCATTGATCACGCTCAAATCCACGTGCGGTGGATGGCAAAAGATGAGCGAGGCCAGCGGATCGTGGGGAGCACCTCCCGCGAGTCCCAGCGTATCCAGACGATAGCCGATGAAGTCTGCCGCCATGCCAGGTGCGAGGGAGCCAATATCATCGCGACCGAGGACTGCTGCACCACCCCGCGTTGCCAGCCAGAGCACTTCCCTGGCGGTCATTGCTGCTGAATTTCCAGTCACCCGGTGCAAGAGCAGCGCCTGCCGTGCTTCTGCGAGCATGTGGGAGCTATCATTGGATGCTGAGCCATCCACGCCGAGACCAACACGCACGCCAGCCTGGCGCAAATGCCCGATTGGGGCGATGCCTGAAGCAAGCCGCATATTTGAGCTGGGACAGTGCGCGACGCCAGTACGTGTCTGCCCCAAACGAAGAATCTCCCCTGCACCGGGGTGAACCATGTGCGCGTGCCACACATCCGGTCCCACCCACCCAAGGTCTTCTGCCAGCTCCACCGGCGTGCGGCCAAAGACGGCAGTGCAGTAGGCCGCCTCATCCAGCGTTTCGGCTAAATGCGTATGCAAATACACGCCGTAGGAGCGCGCCAGTTCCACACTCTGCCGCATCAACTGCGGAGAGACAGAGAAGGGCGAGCATGGAGCTAGCACAATGCGAAGCATGGCATACCGATTCGCATCATGGTAGTCCTCGATAACTCGCTGCGAGTCGCGCAGGATCGCATCCTCGTCCTCTACCACACAATCTGGTGGCAGGCCGCCTTGCGCTTCTCCTACCGACATAGAGCCCCGAGCGGCGTGAAAGCGAAAGCCCATCTCTGCAGCCCCTGAAATTTGATCATCGAGGCGGGCCCCGTTGGGCCAGACGTAACAGTGATCGCTCGATGTCGTACAGCCCGAAAGCATTAGCTCCGCGATGGCAGTTTTGGTACTGACGTA
>Ga0137389_10001021_pt1 | contig 15984 bp, 14 predicted proteins | sample 15con2h14BmetaG_FD_104645 | JGI IMG/M metagenome (GOLD analysis project Ga0137389, IMG submission 104645) | Vadose zone soil microbial communities from Angelo Coast Range Reserve, California, USA - 15con2h1.4B metaG | ecosystem: Environmental > Terrestrial > Soil > Vadose zone > Saprolite...
CAAGCACATCGAAGTATTCGAAGAGGAGTCCGGTCAAGCCCGCGCTCCCGCTGTGGGCCTTGTACGGCCCGCTCAACGGCTGAATGGCGCCGCAAACCGATGGTCCCATCGCGTTGCACCGTCGATACCCGCGATACCAATCCCCGTCACCAGCATGGTACAAGCTGTATCTGCCATGCCTGACAAACCGCACCGGCGCGCCGCGGCCGACGTGGCTGCTCAACGGAGTCGAGAGAGTGATAAGGAATCCGGTCGCGGCCGCGTCGACAGCCTTTGCAAATCCAGTCGACGTGGGGCATACTGCGGCCAGTGAGCGGGAGCTGAAGCCCACGATTCGATGTCGCTCCCATTGGCTGCCCCCCTCCGTCGAGTCCCGGAAGAACAGCGCGAGGTCGCCCGTGTCGGGCTGCGCCAGGAAGGCGGTCAGTGTGTTTCCGCGGGGAGAGACCACCCGTGGCAATCCAACCTCCGCACCAGTGATCTGGCAAACCACCGAGCTGCCGATGTTCGCGAATAGCTCCACCGCTGAATCGGCGAGCAGCATCGCCGTATCGGCGGTCGACATTCCACGGATGTCCGTGGACAGGATCTCCATCGCGTCGCGCACCCCTTCGCGCGCGTACAGCAGCTCCGTCGCGCCACGGTAGAAGCGCTGCTGCCGGAGCAGAGTAAGCCCGATCGCGCTTCCCGCGACGCCGAGAATTGCGAGCACTACCGCGAGCTCGATGAGGCTGAATCCCCGTCGCCTGTGACCACTCATTTTTTGATGGAGCGGTGTTGATCGCTCACAGCGCGCACGACAGCACGGCCCGAAACTGGTCGATGCGGCGGCCATCCAGCGCAGGGTAGCTGACAATCTCGATGACGTTCAGGTGCGCCGAATCGAGGAAGGCGACGGACCACTCGGATTCGACCTGTTGAACTGTCTCGCGCCCGCTCGCCGCTCTACGACAGGCGGCGCGAAGGATCTCGAGCCGGCTCGCCGCCATCCTTCCTGCGCGCTCGCGAACCGCGTTGCTGTTCATCTCCCGGCCGATCAGAGCGCTCGTCGACACCAGCGCCAAACCGCCAACCGTGAAAAGGAACAGCGCGACTATTGTCTCGATCAGTGTGTATCCAGTGGTCCGTCCGGTCAACATGTCCGGACGATGCAGCGTTCCGCAGTATTCGTGTCATTCATCGTCGACGGCCGGAACCAAATCCATTCCGGCTAAAGAGAAAAAAGAGGGAGCGTCTTTCGACGCTCCCTCTTTTCTTCAGGCGATAGTCCTGATCAGGTGCAGACGATCACACCAGTCGCGTTATCGCAGGTCTTAGCTGACTGCGAGTGCGTTGCCGTCGCGCTCCAACCCTGGGGCGGACCAGCAATAAGCACGGCGGTGATGGTCACGTTCTGCGAAGGCGTAAAGCCCTGCATCGGGGTAGCCATCGTCGCGGTTCCTGCGAAGTAGGCACCATTCTGGTCGGCGGCGTACTGCTCTTCGTAGGTCGCAAGGTTGCGAAGGTCGGACTTCATCGCGGCGACATACGCCTTGTCCTTCGTATTAGCGAACTTCGGAATCGCGATCGCGGCAAGAATGCCGATGATGACGACCACGATCAGTAGCTCAATGAGGGTAAAACCCTTTTTGTTGCTCATTCAAGACTCTCCTGAAGCGTTGGCAAGCTGGGATGGAATGCACGTGCATTCACCTATGGTAAAGACTCCCCAAGTACGGCGAGGCAAGGTACAGCACGGCACTCTCGGTGCCGCAAAAGGAGCACCGACCCTAACTTCCTACGCTGTCAGGATTTACGAGATTGCAATATGTCGGTACCGACGCAAATCTCGTCGCTTTATGCGATTCTCTCGCAATTTGCGAGTTAAGTCGGCAGACCGTACCTGGAGAGCTTGCGGTAGAGTGTCGAAGGATCGATCCCCAGGACCTCGGCGGTGCGTGGCTTATTGCCGCCCTCATTCTCCAGAACCCACAGGATGTAGGCGCGCTCGATGGTGTCCAGGGTAGGGTTCGTCTGTGCGGAGTCGCTTACCAGGGGATCCGACTTGGGCTCGACTACACGCTCTGGAAGCGCCGACAGCGGAATCGTATCGCCTTTGGCGAGAATCGCGGCGCGCTCGAGCGCGTTCTCGAGCTCACGTACATTGCCGGGCCACGAGTAGCGCTGCATCGCCTCGATGGCGTCTGGCGCCAATACCCGTGGCGGTTCGCCGCGGGCCTCGCCAGCGCGCTTGAGGAAGGCATCCGAGAGCAGCGCGATATCGCCCGGACGCGTCCTCAGGGGCGGCAGCACGATCGAGATGACGTTCAGTCTGTAGTAAAGGTCGCTTCGGAAACCACCGCGCTTGATCTCGTCCTCAAGGTCGCGGTTCGTGGCGGCGATCACTCTCGCATTAACGGGCTTCGCCTCGGTCGCTCCGACGGGAATTACTTCGCGCTGCTGCAATACGCGCAGGAGCTTTACCTGCGTTGCCGGCGTGGTTTCTCCGATCTCGTCCAGGAAGAAGGTTCCCTCTCCGGCCGCGAAGAACAATCCTTCCTTGTCGCGCGACGCGCCCGTGAACGATCCCTTGACGTGCCCGAACAGCTCGCTCTCGAGTAGACTCTCCGGCAGTGCGCCGCAGTTGATCGATAGGAATGGCTTGGTCGCCCGCGGCGAAAGGTCGTGGATGTAATGGGCTACGATTTCCTTTCCCGTTCCGGATTCGCCCTGTAGCAGAACGGTGGAGTCGGTGACGGCTACTGATTCGGCGACGTGCAATGCATCGAGCCAGGGCTTGCTGGCGCCAATCGGACGCCCTGAGCGGTCGCGCCGCTTCGTCTCCGACTTCAGCGTTTTGCTCTCGCGCCGCAGGTTGCGATGCTCGGCCGCGCGGCGCACGATGGTCACCAGCTCTTCATTCTTGAAGGGCTTCTGGATGTAGTAGAAGGCGCCGTTGTTCACCGCGCCGATCGCCGACTGAAGGCTCGCCTGAGCCGTCATCAGAATCACGACTGCCTCCGGGTCGTGCGCGCGAACCGAGGCCAGGATGTCGAGGCCCGTGACGTCGGGCATTCTCACGTCCGTGATTATCAGCTCTGGCTTCAGCGCGGCGATCTGCTCGAGACCTTTCTTTCCGCCAAGCGCCGTGTACGGAATGAACCCCTCGTTCTTGAGCAGAATGCGGATCGTGTCGAGGATCCCCATCTCATCGTCGATGACGAGAACGGTCGGAGCCGACGTTGCGACACCCGTCATTTTTCGGCCTTTGCCACGGCTCTCGGGGTTTTCCTGGCTCCTTCGCTTCCAAGCCTCGGCAGGAACACAGTGAACCTCGTCCCCGCCCGCTTGCCATGACTGTCGACGAGAATGAAACCGTGATGCGCCTCCACTGCCCGGTGCACGATCGAGAGGCCAAGTCCGGTTCCACCTACTTTGGTCGTGACGAACGGCTCGAACAATCGCTCGTTGACTGAGTCGGCTATTCCCGGCCCCTGATCGGTTACCCGAAGCATCATCGCCCCGCGCGTGAAGCGCTCGGCTTGCGCCGGAAGCTGGTGGTACGCGAGCTCCGCTGCTTCGAGCCGGACTTCGCCGCCCGGTGGAGAGGCCTGAACCGCGTTGAGAAGGAGATTGAAGATCGCGCGATGGAGCAGATCATCATCGCCAACGACGACCAGAGGTGTCGAAGGAAACACCTCGCGGATGATTACGTTTTCAGGTTTGTCAGGGTGCGCGGAGACGAGCGCAGCAGCGTGGTGCGCGATCTCCACCAAATTGACTCTGCGCACGCTGGTGACTCCGGTTCGCGCAAAATCCAGGAACTCCGAAAGCAATCGCGACAATCTGTCGGACTCGCGCTGAACGAGGGTGGTCAGCGTTCGCGTATCGTCGTCGGCGCCCGGCACCTTGGCGAGCAGCTCCGCGGCGCTTCTAATCGATGCCAACGGATTTTTTATCTCGTGGGCGAGCGACGCGCTTAGCTCCGCCACTGCTTCGAGTCGTTCCGCTCGAGTGTGCAGTCTCTCAATGTCGGCTTCGCGGAGGCGGAACGCCGCCAGTTCGGCTTCCATTTCCTCCCGCCCCGCATGCCCTTCGCGCAGCCGTGAGCCGATGTAGCCGCAGCCTAGGGCCACCGCTCCGAATATTCCGAGCTGAACCAGTACCGGTAAATCGAACGCCGTAGCCTGATCGACGATCGTCACCCCGAAATACAGCACATCGCCGAGCATTGCGATCAGGAGCACACCGGCGGGTGGCAGCACCAGCGCGCTCACAGCAATGACCAGGATGTAGAGTGGCGCGAGCAGTGATGGCGTGCCGGACTGTGTCAGATGCACGACGGTGGTCACCAGGAGCAGATCGAAGATCATCTGCACGTAAAAAAAGGTGTCCCCGAGGACGGCCTGCCGGCGGGCGCTGTAGAGCATTGAAGCGCTGGTGAATAGCAGGCTCGCGACGAAGGCGAGTGTTGCCACGAGTGTCGCGGTGCTGTCGGCACGGCGCCAGACCGCGATGGCGGCCACGAAGATCGCGGTCGCCAGCGACAAACGGCCTAGGTAGAGGACTCGAAGGACTCGCTCCCGCCCGCCACTGATGGCGCCAGGGAGCGTCAGGGCAGCCCTTGGAACTGCTGGTGTTATGGGGACGGCCTGTAACAAGGGTTCCAAATTGCGGGGGTTGGGGACTACCGTCAATTAGACGCTTCGATAGGCACCTAAGTCTCTACTATATAGAATAGAATAGATTACAGGGCATATGGTCCTTGGACTTGTTGCTGCGGAGGCCGCCGATCCTCCGTCGATGGCAGTGGCGGCGAGCAGCATGATTGCCGTACTTGGACTGGTCGCGCTGAACGGGTTTTTCGTCGCCGCCGAGTTCTCCCTCGTCGCAGCCCGACGGAGCAAGCTGGATGAGATGATCGCCAAGGGCGATCGCAGCGCGCGTACGGTTCAAACGGCGCTCCAGAATCTCGACCGGTACATCGCGTCGACCCAGCTTGGGATCACCATCGCGTCCCTCGCTCTTGGATGGATTGGCGAGCCCGTGCTCGCCCACCTCTTTGACCAGCTCTTTCGGACCCTCGGACTCAATCCTTCACCTGCGGCAATGCACGTTGCGGCCGTACCGGTGGCGTTCTTTCTCCTGACGTTCTTCCACATCGTGCTCGGAGAGCTCGCCCCCAAATCCATTGCGCTGACGAGTCCGGAAAAGACGGCGCGTGCAGTCGTCCGCCCGCTGCTGGTCTTCTCCCGCATCATGTCCCCATTCATCTGGATCTTCAATGGGGCAGCGAACTCCCTGCTCCGGATATTCGGCGTCGAGCCCGTGAATGACCCGGAGGGGCACAGCCCCGATGAGATCCGTTTTCTGGTGATGCAGGCGCACGCGCGTGGAACGCTGGACGAGTCCGACCGCGCAATGCTGGCCGGCGTTCTCGACTTTCACGAGAAAAAGGCGCGCGATGTCATGCGACCCAGAACGGAGGTGGTGGCTCTGGACATCGAAGCGACCGAGGAGGAGGTCTGGGAAATCCTGCGGCGCGAACGGTATTCCCGCTATCCGGTGTACCGCGAATCGCTCGATGACGTGACCGGAGTGTTCCTGGCCAAGGACCTGTGGCTCCACTCGGGCGACGCTCCGTTCAATCTCGCCGACTTCGTGCGCGAGCCGATGTACGTGCCTGACAGCCGTCCGGCGGAGCGAGTACTCGACGATCTGAGAAAAACCCGGGCGCATATGGCCGTTGTGCTGGACGAGTACGGCGGCACCGCGGGCATCGTCACGATGGAGGACCTCGTCGAGGAGGTCGTCGGAGACATTGCCGACGAATACGACTTCGCCTCGCGCGAATCCATCGTCACGGATGGCGTGTTGGAGCTCGCGGGATCTCTGTCGCTGATCGATGTCCGTTCGGACTATCGCATCCAGATCCCCGATGGCGACTGGACGACCCTCGGCGGATTCGCCTTCGCAAAGCTGGGACGCCTTCCCCGCATGGGCGATCGGATCCCGATCCCTGGGGGAGAAATGGAGGTCGTGGCGATGGATGGGCGGCGCATCGCCGCTCTCAGAATACATCGCGCCGGCAGCAGACAGCCGGCGGTCGCTCAGCCCGCCTAGAGCTTTCGGCGGAACACGCCGCACGCGCCGAACGCAATCGCGTCCTTCGGCCGGCTGTTGCGCGCGGCGCTACACGGCAGGAGTGAGCTCCTCGCCACCCAGTTCGCTCGCCGCCGTGTCCCGACATCGGATACGAAGCGATCGACGATGGTGGCCCGCGAAGGATCGAAGGCAGAGAGAGCCGCCGCCGTTTTGATCGCGAGCTCACTCTCGCGTGCGCGCATGTAGAGCAGCGGTAGGTGCGCGGCGACTGCAATGTCTGCGGTTGGGACAGGCCTGTCGATCGGCTCGGAGCGCTTCCAAACGGCTTCGGTGTATTTGGCCTCGAGATAGTCTGAGTAGAGTTTGGCGGCAGTCGCGCTTCTGCCTGAGAATTCGAGACGCTTCCCTATCGATAGGTACGTCTCCGGCGCGCCCACGTATCCAAGCCGGAGCGAGCTCTGGAGCATCGCGAGAGCGGAATCGCCCCGGCCCGCTCCAAGGTAGGCTTGCGCTAGTCTATAGCGTGGCTCGCCCAGCAGCGGATCGCTTTTCACGGCGTCGCTCAACACCACGAGCGCACGTTCGTAATCCCGATCCCCGGTATAGACGCTGGCGAGCGCGATCCGCTGCTCGATTCGATGCGGACTGAGCTCGATCGCTTTGTGAAGCGCATCGATCGCCTGCTGTTCGTACGATGGCGACCCGTAGAACTCCGCGGCCTCCACCAGCAAACCGCTTTCGTGCGTATACAGCCTGTCGTTCAAAGTGTCCCGGTGGATCTCGCGAGCAAATGCGGCAAAAGACTCCGCGAACGCGCGGCTGAGCATTCGTCGCTGACTCGGGTTGGCCCGTATCTCCCGCAGGCGAGGGCGGAGCGACCCGATGAACTGGGCCATCACGATGGGCGTGTGCGCGGTCTGCCGGGCGGGCGAATTCGAAACCAGCTCTAGCTCGGAGAACGTCTCGGCGATCGAGCCCCTCGGTGAATCGATTCTCGCCAGGGCGCGATTTGCCCGAAGCGGAGTGTAGCCTTCGCCGTAGAGCGCCATGATGGCCACGAAGATCGAGGCGAGTGCGAGCGCCGGCCGAGCCACCGCCCTCTCCGCGTCGTGGCCCCTTACCTCGAGAACCACAGAGCCCACGGTACCTCTCGACGCGATCAACGCGGCGATCAGGATCCAGAGCATCGTCGAGTTGAGATCGACGAACCAGAAGAACAGATAGGTCGCGTACGCGATCTGGAGTCCCGCCAGAACCGCGAGCGCGGATGCTGAGAGCCTGCCAGCGCGATACGCACTAATGAGTGTCAACCCGATCGCGATCCAAATGCCAAGAAACGCAATTGTGCCGATCAGTCCGGTAGTGGCGAGCGTCTCCAGGAATTGATTGTGCGTGCGATCGTATATGTCGGTGTCGATCCGATAGATCCCGGGATCGAAGTGTGCGCTCCATACGAGATTGTGGTTCTCCAATCCGTAGCCGACAAGCGGGCGGTCCTTGAAGCCATCGATGGCAGCACGCCATTGCATCGTGCGCGATTCGTCCGAGCCGGCCGGATTGGTCAGGGCTAGCCGTTGCAGCACCATCGGAACGTGCCGCGTCACCGCTGTCGCTGGAAACGCTCTAATGCCGGCTGTGAGTCCGGCCACGGCGACGGCTAGTAATACCGCCGACGCGAGAGCGATCCATTTCCTTCTCGATGGCGCGCTGACAATGGCGAAGATGAATCCGCCCACGATCGCGCCAAGCACCGAACCGATTACGGTGCTTCTGTTCTCGGCATAAATCAGCGCCAGCAGATTCGCTCCGCCGGCCAGAAAATAGAGCACGCGGTATCGGACGCTCGTCGCCGCGAGATAACCCGCTAGCGCAACGTTCATCAGCAGATACGCCGCCAGAAGTCCCGAATTGCCCACCGTCGAAGAGCTGGCTACGGCGACCCCGTCGGCGGAATGCGCCCAGGGCCCGAACGCGAAGTGCTGCCCTACGGCGATCGCGACTATGACGAGGCTCACCACAAGCGCGCCATTGAGGATCCAGCTCCAGTCTTCGTCGCGAAGAGTTCTCAGCAGCAGGAAGAAGAGCACGAGATGGAACCAGGCCCACACCCCGCCCATCCGCTCGAAGTCCCCGAAGAAGCTGTGTGTGGTCGCTGGCGAGACGAGCGCGGAGAGAGATGCGGCGGCGAGAAACGCCACCAGCGACCAGAAGATCGGCTCGCTACGCAAGTCGAGCGTCTTTCGCCCGAAGGAAAGTGCCAGAACGAGGGCGGCGGCTCCGACTTCGACGACGACGCGGAAGAAGATGTTCCGTGGAGCAACGTATGGAAAGAAAAAGTCGGACCCGACGACGAGTGGAACGAGCAGCGATGTGAGCAGCAACGCGATGATCGCGGTGCGCCACGAGAGCTCGGGTAACCGCGCTGTAGAGATCTGCATCGGTCAGCCCGTCGTCTCTTCCGTCAGGCGCATCAGGATATCCGGGGTGATCTGGTGTCCGCCTTCGAACCTGATGGTCGTGTGCGGGATACGTAGCTCCCGCAGCCGCGCTTCCTGAGCGGCGATCAGCTCCGGCTTGGCAAACTCATCGTTCGTCCCGAGGACGATAGTCAATGGCGACCGCTTCGCGAGACGAGCGGCGCGCTCCATATCGAGCTCGGACGGCAACAAACCCGCATACAGGACGACGCGATCCGGATCGACTTTCCCCCTAGCCACCCAGCGCGCGGCGGTCGCCGTGCCCTGTGAGAAGCCCAGCACCCACAACTGGACTTTCGCCCGATCGACGACGGAGAAGATCTGGTCGTAGAGCAGGTCGAGGTATCCCACGTAGTCTTCTATTTCGACCTCGCGATCTTCAGCGGTCATCCAGCTGGCGCCGACCGGCGTGTCCGGCGGATGCGGTCCCCCTTGGGGAGGCGCGAGATAATAGCGCGAGAGCGCTTCGGGTGCGATGAAGAGGCGGTCCGGACGTTCAAGCGGCAAGAATCTGAAAAGGAAACGCCTGGCCAGCTGCCCGTGACCATGGCAGACGATCCATACTTCGCTCAGCTCCGCCTCGAGGGATCCCATGATCGCATAACGCGCGGACCTGGGAACTTTGAGATGGCGCTGCTCGAAGGCGCGAATCTTTTTTTCCGGCGCGACGGGAATCTGCAAAGAGACGCTCGATTGGTGCAACGAATTACCTGGTCAGTGGCTGGAACATGTCTTGCCCCCTATGAATGTACCATTCCCGCTAAGAAATGATTCGCTGCTCCGCTCTGACTGCGCTGCTTTTCCTTCTCGCCGCCTGTTCCGTATCCGAGGACCAGGAGGTGGCGATCGGCCGCCAGAACGCGGAGGAGATCAACGCCCAGTTGCCCATAGTCACCGATCCCGCCATCAGCGGCTACATCCAGGCTCTCGGCGAATCGATTGCAAAAAAGACCAGCCGGTCTGACCTGGACTGGCACTTCTACGTGGTCAACACGAAACAGGTCAATGCGTTTGCGCTGCCGGGCGGATTCATTTACGTGAACCGCGGGCTGATCGAGAGTGCAGACCGTCTCGACGAGCTCACGGGAACGCTCGGCCACGAGATCGGCCACGTCGTCCAGCGACACTCCGTCAAGCAGATGGAGAGCGCCCAGAAAGCGAACCTCGGAGTCGTCGTCGTGTGTACCCTCACCAGCATTTGTCACAGCGGACTTGCCCACGCCGCAGTACAGGTCGGCGGAACCGCGCTTTTCGCGAGGTATAGCCGGCTCGACGAGCTCCAGGCCGACTCGGAGGGCGTCGTGAATGTCACGCGGGCGGGTTACGATCCGCAGGGCATCCCGGACCTCTTTCAGGTGCTGCTGAAGGAGCGGGAATACCAGCCGTCAAAGGTCGAAGGATGGTTCGCATCCCATCCTCTGGAAGAGGCGCGGATCCAGAGGGCGAAGGATCTGATCGCGCAACAGCGGCTCGAGCCATCACAAAAGGTGATCGTCGATTCACGGGAGTTTCACGCATTCAAGACGCGCGTGTCCGAGCTTCCAGCCCCACCACCCCCGAGGCAGCTTCCGGGCGATCAACAGGAATAAGCGGATCGAGCATTGCGCGAATAGAATTACTCGCCCCCGAAATATTCCTCGTCACAAACAGAACCGCTTCTCATGAATCGCATCGCACTCGCAATTGGCCTCACCGCCTGCTTTCTCGGCGCCTCGAAGCTGCCGGCACAGGCAACGCCCATCGACTGGGCTGCGCTCGCGCGCGAGTCCCAGGCCGTCCTGTCCGACTACCTCCGCGTCAACACTACGAGTCCTCCCGGAAACGAAATCCTCGGCGCGAGGTTTCTGAAGGCGATTCTCGATCGCGAGGGAATCGAAGCTCGGATACTGGACACTACCGAGCTGGGGCCGAATCGAGCCAACCTCTACGCGCGGCTGCGCGGGAACGGCGGCAAGAGGGCGATCGCGCTCGTTAATCACCTCGACGTCGTTCCGGCCACACCTGCTTCATGGTCCGTCGATCCGTTTTCTGGAGAGGTGAAGGACGGTTATATCTGGGGACGCGGCGCGATCGACATGAAGGGAAACGGAATCGCCCAGCTCATGGCCATGATCGCTCTGAAACGGTCGGGCGTTCCGCTGACGCGCGACATTGTGTTCATCGGGAACGCCGACGAAGAGCTTGGTTCCACGGGAGCCCTAGTGTTCGTCAAGCAGCATCCCGATCTGATCCGCGAGGTGGAGTACCTGCTGACCGAAGGTGCTGACAACGTTCTCGACGATAGAGGAAACGTTGTCTACTTCGCGGTCGGTGTCTCCGAGAAGCGCACATTCTGGCAGCATCTCACAGTGAATGGGGTGCCATCGCACGGATCACGTCCCACCAAGCAGAATCCGGTTCCCCGGCTCGTCGCGGCGCTGTACCGGATCTCACAGTACGAGACCCCCCTTCATCTGACTCCGGGCGTCGACAAGTTCTTTCGCGACATCGCACGGACATACCCGGAGCCGCAGCGATCCTGGCTCTCCAACGTGAGCGCCGCGCTCGAGAATCCGCGCGTCAAGGATTGGATATTGAGCGATGTGTCATGGAACGCGGTACTCCGAAACACCATCTCGCTGACGGGTCTCGCCGGCTCGAACAAGATCAACGTCATCCCGGGAGTGGCAACCGCCGACATCGATGTGAGACTACTCCCCGATCAGGATACGACGGAATTTCTGCGGACGCTGGAGAAGATTGTCGGAGACACGGCCGTGCATTTCACCCACCTGGGCAACACGAAGGCACCACTGGAGAGTCCGATAAATACCGATCTTTTCCGGGCGATAGAGAGAGCAGCTCACGAGCGGGAGCCGGGTGCATTCGTTACGACTCCAATGGAGACTGCCGCGACGGACAGGCCGACGTACCGCAAGGTGGGAATCACGACCTACGGTTTCAGTCCCTTCAAGGTTCCCCGACCGGAAATCCAGCGCGGGATGCACGGCAACGACGAGCGTCTGTCGGTCGAGAACGTCGGGTACGGCGTGCGGTTCTATTACGACATACTGCGCTACGCGCAGTAGCCGGACTTCGAGCTAGCTGGTCAGCCCTTGTGCCGGAAGGTGATGCGTCCTCTCGTGAGGTCGTAAGGTGACACCTCGAGAGTTACGCGATCTCCGGCGAGAACGCGGATGCGGAATCTCCGCATCTTTCCCGCAATCGTGGCATGTACGTCGTGGCCGTTGTTCACCTGCACGCGGAACGTCGCATCGGGCAGCACTTCGGTAACGGTTCCTTCAAGCTCGATTGCTTCTTCCTTTGCCATAAGGCTCCTTGATCGATACGGTGATAGTTAAAACCCACTGCGAGGGGAGCTAGGTGGGGGGTGCGAGGTCCTAGGTCTGAGGTGGGAGGTAGAAGCGCCACAGGGCGCGTTACCTCGTACCTCGAACCAAATACCTCGCACCTCCAACCTAGCTCTTTTCGCAGTGGCCGTTCAAATGCCTTCCTGTGGTAGTAGCCAGAAGAAAAAAAACGGGGCCGACCTGGAGTTGTCCAGATCGGCCCCGCTTCTATCCTGCGTTCAGCAAGCTACGACTTAAGCGCCGAGCTTGGTGACGTTCTCGGCCGCGGGGCCTTTCTGGCCCTGCACGACGTCGAACTCAACGCGCTCGCCTTCAGCCAACGACTTGAAGCCGTTGCCCTGAATGGCGGAGTGATGAACGAAGCAATCCTTCTGTCCGTTCTCGGGGGTGATGAAGCCAAAGCCTTTGGCGTCGTTGAACCACTTTACTTTGCCGGTGGTACGCATGTTCGGTACATCCTCATTCAATTGTGTCGGAGTGCCGTGTTTGCGGTACCTGTCCGACTACTGTTTGTTCGCGGCCGAAATGGCCGCATTTTTTCGCCAAGAAACCAAAAAAGACCCGTCAACATCCCAGGTCCCTCTGCAGTTCGCTGGCTCCAGAGCGCATCGTTGCGCTTCAGGCTTTAAACCTAACCAACCAGGGGGTGGCAGTCAATAAAAGATATGGTCCCTGACCATCTCGAGATATGACTCTCCCATTCGGTCCCCTGACCTGCCGATGGAGACCGTCCGCGCTCCGGTCATCCACAGGTAGCCGGAAGCGCCAGAGCGTCGCACATTCTTGGGCGCATGCCATACGCCTTTCACACCGCCGATGTCTTCACTGATCACCTTCATGGCGGGAATCCGCTCGCCGTGATCCCGGACGCGCGCGGCTTGTCTGAAACGCAAATGCAGGCAATCACGCGCGAGTTCAACTACTCAGAAACCGTCTTCGTTTTTCCCCCGCAACAGAGCACGAATACCCGCCGCGTGCGCATCTTCACTCCGCGGGCGGAGCTCCCGTTCGCGGGACATCCCACGGTGGGCTGCGCGTTCGTCCTCGCGTCGATCGGAGAGATTCCGCTCAACGGCGCAGAAACTCGAATCGTGCTAGAGGAAGGCGTGGGACCGGTACCTGTGCTCATTCGCGCCAAAGACGGAAAGCCCATCTTCGCGCAGCTCACCTCCGCGCAGCTCCCCGAAATCAACGATCCGCCGCCTCCGCCGGAGACGCTGTGCGAGATCCTCTCGCTCGAGCCGAGCCACATAGTGGCGGACGACATGATCGAGCCCGAAGCGGTGTCGTGCGGGGTGCCCTATCTCTTCATCCCGATCAAGAAGCCCGAGATGCTCTCGTGGGTGAAGGTCGACATTGCCAAATGGGAACAGGGGCTGCGCGACTACTGGGCGCCCGAGATGTTCGTGTTCAGCGTGGACGATTGGAGCAACATCTTCGAGGGCGGCCACATCCGGGCGCGAATGTTCGCGCCCGGACTAGGCATTGGTGAAGATCCGGCAACCGGCAGCGCCTGCGCGGCGCTGGCCGGGTTCCTGGCGCTCCGCGCAGAGACGCGCGACGGAACGCTGCGCTGGAGTGTCGATCAGGGCGTCGAGATGGGAAGACCAAGCCGGCTCGAGCTGGAAGTCGATCTCAAGCGGGGACAGCTTGCCGCGATAAGAGTGGGCGGCTCCTCGGTGCTCGTCAGCTCGGGAACGCTGCACGTCGAAGGCGACGCCTAGGCCCTACTCGAGGTAGTGGTAGAGCCCGAACAGCGCCATGCCGGCGCCACCGATGATGATGATCGTTCCGGCGGTGTCACCAACTAGCGCGCCTACAATCATCGCACCCACCCCGACGACCATGAGCGCTACATCCTGTCCCTGATGCGGACGGACCGGAGCCGTGACCTTCGTCGACGCGTCAACTTTCGCCTCGTTCACGCGAAATCCGACTGCCGCCGCTTGCAGCGTAGGACCTTTTACAGAACTTGGAGCCGGCTGCTGGGCGCCAGACGCGGCGGGGAGTATAACTAGAGCACAGAAACAGATTGCCAGAATGCGCATTTGGTTCTCCATTGAAGGCGGGAAGAAAACTCCGCGGAAGCGCTCAATCGCGTATTCCGTTACCCGCACAGTTTGGGGCGATCTGCGGCAATAAACGTGCACGCCGTCACCGCGCTACCGCCCCATCAAGAAGAACTACCGGTCGTAGCTCCTGCCGCGGCGGTCGCGATGGCGCTCCGGGATGTCGACTGTTCCTGACACATCCGCGTATTCGATGCTGCCGCTCCCCTTCGATTCGACTCTGAAGTCCTTGCCGATCTTGTTCACTTCGATGCTGCCCGATCCATCGTGCTGCACGATTACCGAGCCGCGCACGTCCGTGGCGTAGATGCCGCCGGAGCCATCGCTCTCGACCGTGAAGGACCCGGTTACGTTGCGGACGTTGATGTCGCCAGAGCCATCGTTCACGTTCAAATCGCCGCCGACGTTCTCGATCGTGAGATCACCCGAGCCGTCGGTAATGCGGACCGATCCGGCGGCGCCGATCACGGAAAACGATCCGGAGCCATCGGTCGCGTCCAGCGAGCCGACGTTTGCGATCTTCGTATCGCCGCTGCCGTCGCTGACGTCGGCGTTGATGCCTTGGGGAACCTCGATCACGAGATCGAGTGAGGCGGAGTAATTGTCGCCGTTGTAATTCCGTTCATCGTCCGGAATATCCGCTTTGATGAACACCACATCGCCTCGCCTCTCGGCGATCAGTTTGATCCTGGCGAGGAATTGCTGCGAAGATGACTGGGCCGTGCCGGTTACCTGCACCTGCCGCAGGCCGGCTCTCCCTTCGACGCGGAGCAGTCCCGCACCCGCCTCCACCTCGACGGATTTTGCGCCCGCTGCGTCAACCACCGCATTCCTCGGCGCCGTATATGGACTGGACCACTGCGCGTGTGCAGTCGAGCCGATTAGAAAAGGCGCGGCCGCGAAGGCTGCACCGCGAAACTGTCGCTTCATTCAGAACTCCATTCGGGTGTGACAGGGTTAGACAACCCCTGCCACCCTTACGGTTTGAAGGGAGTCCGGTTTCAGTCCGGCGGCTACGGCGCAGTACCGAGCTTCCAGATCCCGTTGAGCATGTCGGAGGCGTAAACGCGCGAGCCAACCAGCTGCACACCCCATATATAGACGGGTCCCACACCGTTGGGCCCGTGTGCGAGCTCCCGACCCATTTTGGCCAGGTCGCAACGCCCGAACGAATCCTTGTCGGCGTCAGCACAGCTCGACAGATCGCCGGTGATGTCGATCGCCCGCACGCCGCCATTGTAGTAGGCGGCATAAAGAATTCCGCGATTCTCGTCGACCGAAAAGTTGTGCGTACCCGCCCCATCTACGTGAAAGAACGCAACCTCGCGCGGTGATGCGAAATTGCTGACGTCGACGACGTGAATGTCACCGCTGGCCGAGACGCCGATCGCACCGGGCCCTTCCTCGCCGACAAACGCGTACCGCTTCTCTCCGTTGAGGGCGTTGTGAAACCACCAAACGTTGTGAGCATGGCCCCCAACCGTTGTGACGTTGCCCAGCACGATCGGATTCGCAACGGTGCCACTTCCCACGCCGCCAATATCCCAGATCGTGATTCCCTGATTCCAGAGAGCAGTGATGAGAATTCCATCTCGTACGTAAACGTCATGCACGTACGGACTCCCCATCGCGGCAGTAAAGACCTGGGTGGGTGCGGCTGGGTTGGTCAGATCGACGATCACGAGACGGGCGGCACTTCCGCTGCCTGGATCGACGCAAAGGAACGCGTACAATTTTCCGTTCACGCGCTGAACTTCGGCGGTGTGCACTCCGGGATCTGTGAGCGCCGTGGTGTAGCGCGAGATGAGCTGCGGCTTCACCGGATTCGCGAGATCGTAAATCATTATCGAGCCTGGCGAGAACTCAGTGGCGACGATCAATAACTGGCCATCGTCGCTCGCCTGAATGTCGCCGAGGGTACTCGCACTGGGCACGATGAGGGAATCGATAAGCGTCGGTACGTTGCCCGAGACATCCCAGATCTTTACCGCGTTCCCCGGAGCA
>Ga0137389_10001024_pt1 | contig 15948 bp, 15 predicted proteins | sample 15con2h14BmetaG_FD_104645 | JGI IMG/M metagenome (GOLD analysis project Ga0137389, IMG submission 104645) | Vadose zone soil microbial communities from Angelo Coast Range Reserve, California, USA - 15con2h1.4B metaG | ecosystem: Environmental > Terrestrial > Soil > Vadose zone > Saprolite...
GATCTCCACTGCGGTCAGATGACCCCCAACTCTTTTCCGAGGCGGCCGAACACCTCGAGGGCGAGGTCGATCTGCTCGGCCGTGTGGGTCGCCATCAGGCTGGTGCGCAGCCGGCACTGCGAGGGCGATACCGCGGGCGGCACCACCGGGTTCGTGAAGACACCGTCGTCGAACAGCTTCCGCCAGAACAGGAAGGTCTTCTCGAGCGGCCCGATCAGCACGGGGATGATCGGCGTCTCCGTGGGACCGATGTCGAAGCCGAGCGAGCGCATCCCTTCCTGCAGCCGGCGTGTATTGCGCCAGAGCTGCTCGCGCCGCTCCGGCTCGCGCTGCAGCACGTGCAGGGCCGCGAGCACGCCGGCCGTGTTGGCGGGCGGCAGAGCCGCGGTGAAGATCAGCGGACGCGAGTGATGCCGGAGATAATGGATGACGGTCTCCGATCCCGCGGCGAAGCCACCGATCGACGCCAGCGACTTCGAGAACGTACCGACGATCAGGTCGACCTCTTCCACGAGGTCGAAATGCGCCGCCGTGCCGTCGCCGTTGGGGCCGAGCACGCCGACCGAGTGCGCGTCATCGATCGCGAGGGCGGCGCCGTACTTCTGGCAGACGCGGAGCAGGCCGGGGACGTCCGCGATGTCGCCTTCCATCGAATAGACGCCGTCCACGATCACCATCGTCCCGGTGCCTTCGGCCAGCTTCTGCAGTTTCCGCTCGAGGCCGGCCAGGTCGCCATGATTGAAGCGCATCGTCTCGCCGTGCGACATCTTGGCGCCGTCCACGATCGAGGCGTGGTCCAGCTTGTCCAGGAAGACCACGTCGCTGCGGCCCACGAGGCCGGAAATGACGCCCAGGTTGGCCTGGTACCCCGTCGAGAAGACGAGGCACGATTCCTTATTGAAGAACTCCGCGAGCTCGGCTTCGAGCTGCTCGTGGAGATCGAGGGTGCCGTTGAGGAAGCGGCTGCCGGTGCACCCCGAGCCGTAGCGCTCGAGCGCTGCGCGCGCTGCCGCCAGCACCTCAGGGTGATGCGTGAGGCCGAGGTAGTTGTTCGACCCCATCATGATCCGCTCTTGGCCTTCGATGATGACGACGGTGTCTTCGGAGCGGGAGATGGGTTTGAAATAGGGATACAGCCCCGCAGCTTGGACCTCGCGCGCCCGGGTGAAGTTCTTACACTTGTCGAACAGCGCGATATGCTGCAGGGTCTCTGTGCGCAATGAAGCCTCGGGTTGCTATGAGTAAGCGGTGGTACAGCTTAGCCCTGTGGTCTCGAAATGGCAAGACTCAATGTGAGACCTGCCACAGCTTTCGAGGCCACCGCGGCCTAGCCTAGATTGCGGCATTCGCGCGAGGTTAGGCCGTTCCTCCCGGAGGGGTAGAGTGCGACAACACTTCGTCAAATTCCTGGGCATCGCGATGCTGCTTTGCCCGGCGGCGATCTCCGATTTATCTGCGCAAAGCGGATTTCATCCTCGCTGGGAGATTCCTGGATTCGATTTTCATCCAGATGGCGGCTGGAGGGTGAAGGCTCGGCAGGTGAGTCTGCTCCGCCAGCAACTTTTGGGGCAGGGCAACATAGCGATGCTGAACGCTATGCGGGTGGGTCCAGCCGCTTCGGCTGCGGTATCAGGGACGCTCGTCGTGCCCGCCGTGTTTTTCGCCTATGCGAACACGGATCCGTCGTTCATGTCCGACACGGCGCAGTACACGGCGGCATTGTTCTCGAGCGTGCCACCGGGGGCGAATCCGTATACCCTGCGCACGCTTTACGAGCAGATGTCGAACAACACGCTGAGCATGACGGGAAGGATCCTGGGGTGGGTGCGGCTTGCCAACAATGAAGTCACCTACACCGGGGTGGCGGGCACGTGCACGGGCAACCCGTACCACACCACTAATTGCAACGGCATCTTCAGCGGCGCCGCCATCAACGCCATGCAGACGGGCTTCCGCGAAGCACTGGCGGCCGTAGACAATCAGGTCGACTTTGGCCAGTTCGACAACGACGGACCGGACGGGATTCCCAACTCCGGCGACGACGACGGCTACGTCGACATGATCATGTTTGCCCACCCCACGAAAGACGGCGCCTGCGGCGGTTTCCCGGACAGCAGCGATCCTGCCACCAACAATCACATCTGGTCGCATCGCTACAGTTTGCTCCAGGAGTACGTCACCAACGATCATTCCAACCGACCCGGCTTCGGCAACATCCGCGTGCGCGATTATTTCACGACGTCGGCCCGCGGCGGTTCCAGCGCGTGCGACATCACGCAAATCATGCCGATCGGGACAGCGGCGCATGAGTTCGGCCACGCACTCGGGTTGCCCGATTTGTACGACACCGTCGGTCCCACGGAAGGCAGCGGTGAGTGGGGCCTGATGGGGTCGGGCAACTTTACGAGTCCCCGCAGTCCGTCGCGCATGGAATCGTGGTCCCTCAACGAGCTCGGGTGGGTGACGATCCAGCAGCTGACCACGAGTGGCGTGTACCAGCTGGACCCGGTGGCAACCTCGCGGACCGCTGCGTATCTGCGCCCGCCGAACCCAAACCCGCGGGGCGAATACTTCCTGCTGGAAAACCGTCAGGCGTCTCTAGCAGATACGGCGTTGATTCGCATCCATTGCGCGCGAAGCGGCAATCCGCCCGCCTGTGGGGGAGGGCTCATGATCTGGCATGTGGACTCGACCCAGATCGCCAATCACGGCTTCCGCAATGGGAGTAACACTGTCAACTACGGCGGCATTCACGGCCTGACACTGCAGGAAGCCGACGGCCTGCGACAGCTCTGGTGTGGCACCAGCGGTTGCAACCGCGGCGATGCCGGGGATCCTTATCCCGGGACCACGGGCAACACCAGTTTTGTGTATCGTACCAACCCCGCCGCACTCCTGGACAACGACAGCAGTTTCGCGGGTCTGGCCGTGGATCAGATTACGCAAACCGTCCCGGGGGGGACGATGTCGTTCCGCGTGCGGTTTGGCTCGCTGACCGTCGCGCGTGCGAGCGATACCGCGGCGGTCGTCCAATTCGACGCCGCGCCCTACAACGTCTTTCGGGACCTGCTCGATCAAGGCTCGAGCCACGCGGTGGGCTTCACCGACGGACAACTGTCGGCGGACGGCCGGAGGCGCTGGCGCTTCGTGTCCTGGTCTGATGGTGGCGCCAAGGATCATACGATCGTCGGCACGCTCGCTGGTGCGGCGCTCACGGCGAGCGTGGTGCGCGATTTCTTGCTCAAGGCGACCGCGGCGGGCGGGGGCACCGTCCAGGCGGATACGACGGGGGTCGATCTCACCGCGGGGGTCTTGATTCCCGAGAACCGCACCACGACCCTGTCCGCGACCCCGACCAGCGCGCCGCTGTTCTGCGGCTGGATCGGTGACACGACCGTCTCTGGTAGCTCGCTGGTGCTGGGGATGCAGCGCTCCTACATCGTCGCCGCGGACTTCGGCTCTACGCCGGCGCTGACATCCGGGAGCGCCCGGCCCAACGGAGTCATGGGCGCCGCGTACGCCGACACGCTGCGCATCAGCGGCGGCGGCAGCACCCTGACCTGGACCGTGACGGGGGGCGCGCTGCCGACCGGCGTGACGCTCGATGCGGCAACCGGACGCCTTTCCGGATTCCCGCGGCAGTTGGGAAACTTCTCCTATCAGGCGCAGGTCGCGTCGTGCGGGACTGCGAGTCAGACATTCACGCTGTCGGTGACGTCGCCGACGCTGGCGACGGCCGACGTGACGGCGCAGCTACTCGGCCCTACGTCGCCGCTCACAGCGGACCAGGTCCGCTATCTCGATTTCCTCGGCAACAACAACGGGTTATTCGACATCGGCGACTTTCTGGCCTGGGTCAAAGCCACCGGCGCGCCGTTGAGCGCGGCAGCGCTCCAGACGATGCAGCGGAAAGGAGGCCCGCGATGAAACGGCTCTTCGGCGCGGCATTACTCGCGGGCTTGTTCGCGGTCGGATTGAGTTGCGGGGGAGAACCGACGATGTCGGGACCCGGCACGTTGAGGGTGCGACTGACGTCGCCCAATTCGGGGCTCGACTCCGCCATCGTGGTCACGATCACCGGTCCGGCTGCGCTGACGAGCGCAGTGCCGGGCGCCGGCCTGCGGCTGTTTCAGCAGCCGTTCGGCGGGACTTCGACGCGATTCGCGTTGATCGGACAGCTCACGACCGGCACGACGATCCTGACGATCGGCATCCAGGACCTCGGCGAGCTCAGTCAGTACAGTGGCACGATCAACGGTGTGGCAATGCCGAACTACACCCTGCGCATCCTACCGGGAGGCTACGCGCTCGCGTTGACGCGCTAGTCGCCGGCTTGGGCCGTCGCGTCGGACGTGTCCCAGGCGCGCGCCAGGATCTCTTCCAACCGGTGCCGCAGGTCCTGATACGATGCGAGTAACCGGCGGCATTCGTCCGTCAGCGTCGTGGCGCCGCCGCCGGGGCCACCGGCGCGCGACACGACCATCGGCCGGCCGAGTGCCTGTTCCATTTGCTGAATGGCACTCCACGCCGTGCGGTAGCTGATCCCCGCCTCCGCCGCGGCATCCTTTATCGAGCGCACGCGATCCACCGCGTCCAGGAGCCGCGCTTCGCGCTCGCCGATGACGGCAACGCCACGCTTGGTCAGCGTGACGAGTGCGTGGGGCACCAGGTCCGGGAACGGCATATCACCCTCCTATGGTCCAGCGACGCCGACCGGCACGGCGCACTCGCCCTGGAGCGGGGCGAATGCCGCCGCGCCGTCGGGTAAGTGCATCGCAAGCAGACGGGGGCGCCAATTCGCCATCGCCCAACTGCTGAATCGCGTCGCGGCACTATCCTCCGCCGCCGAACGAGTCACGTACATCGTGTATGGATTGCTGAGCGCCGTATCGGCAGCGAAGAGGACACGTATATCGATGCCCGTTAACCGCGCGAACGTCGGCAAATCGGCGAGCGCGTACGCGGCGCGCTCGTCCGCAATGCGCAGTGTGGCTGCCTGATCGCCACCGGCTTGCACGTACCAGGTATTTCGAGAAGCGTCGGGCGTCACGCCCGCCGCCTTCCACAGCGACAATTCCTTGAGGTGCGTGCCGGACGAATCCGCGCGCGATATGAAGGAAGCGCGTGCATCGGCGATGCGGTGAAACGCCTCGGCCGCCGTGCCGGCTGTTGCCACCTGGGCGCGGTCGGCAGCCGGTCCGACAATCGCAAAACGACTCGCGACAAACGGACAGCGAAGCGCCGCGTGTCCTGGAGCGATCAGCAACCGCTGTTCGAGCGCAGGCGCATGCGTGATGATGACGTCGAGGTCACCCGCGGCGGCGGACCGCAGGATCGTTCCTGACGCGCCGACGACGGCGCGAACGGGAATCGTCGGGTGCAGTGAGTCGAGGAGGGCTAACGCGCCGGACTGCTCGACAGTCGTCGTCGTGCCGAGGCGCAGCGGGGCTGCTTCCGTGCCTCGCGTGCATGCTGCCTGCGCGGCGCAAACGAAGACAAGTGCGAGGGTGGGTCGTGTCATGATGCGTTCTCCATGTGCGATATTCCCGAGCGGCGGAATGGTTCCAGTCCATCGCGAATGTCGTACGCGCAAGATGAGAGCTAATTCCTCGCCGATGCGAAGCGACGTGCTCTACCCGTCCCAGCTTTGCGTACCTATTTTCGTTGCAGGGGGCGGTAGCTCAGTTGGGAGAGCACCTGGTTTGCAACCAGGGGGTCGTGGGTTCGAATCCCATCCGCTCCATTGAGCCGCGCTCAGGCATTGCATCCATCCGCCCATCATGATTCGGAGACACGATGATCATTGGCTTCCTGATACCCGCCGTCCTGCTGGCGCAGGTACAGCAGCAACAACCCGCCCCGCCGCTTCGCATCGCGGCGAGCAGCCTCGCGTCGGTGGAAGTGCATCTCAACGCGCGTCGCATTGGAAATCAGTGGTACGAAGAGGATGCGAGCCTGTCCGGTCCGTCGCGCATCGCCGTCTCCTATGGGCAACCCCACGCGCGCGGCCGCAAGGTCGAAGGCGGCCTGATCCCGCTCGACACGGTGTGGCGCTTCGGGGCCAACATGGCGACGACGCTCCACAGCGATCTCGACATCACGCTAGGTGACCTGAAGCTGCCGCGCGGCGACTACTCGCTCTTCATTCTGTATACGCGCACCGGATACGCGCTGATCGTGAATCGCGGAACGGGGCAATGGGGTACAGACCACGATGCCTCCAAGGATCTCGGCCGAGTTACGCTGGCGAGCCGGACCATGGCGGAACCGGAACCTTCGCTGTCGATTTATCTCGTACCCGACGCGCCGGACCCCAAGACCGGTTATGCCGAGCTCCGCGGCGCGCTGCGGATCAAGTGGGGGACCACGGAGTTGACCACCAGCTGGCGAGTCGACCAGTGACCGACGAGCGGTATCCGATCGGCAAGTTCACGCCCGTGAGCGCCCTGTCGACGGCGGAGCGCGTGGCAACGATCGAGCAGATCGCGGCGGCGCCCGAGAATTTCCGGCGCGCGGTGGCCGGGCTCGATGACGCGCAGCTCAACACGCCCTACCGCACGGGTGGATGGACCGTCCGGCAGGTCGCGCATCATCTTCCCGACAGTCATATGAACGCGTATATGCGCTTCAAGTGGGGCCTCACGGAGCACAATCCGGCGATCAAGACCTACGAAGAGAAGGACTGGGCGAAGACGCCGGAGATGCGTGCTCCGATCGCGATGTCCCTCGATCTATTGACGGCGCTGCATCGGCGCTGGGTGACGCTGCTCAGAGAAATGTCGCCGGCCGATTTCACGCGCACGATCAAACACCCGGAATGGGGGACGCCGTCGCTCGATACGATGCTCGCGTTGTACGGGTGGCACGGCCGGCATCACACCGCGCACGTTACGTCGCTGCGGCAGCGGATGGGTTGGGGGAACGGAGGAGACTGATGGTCGACTTCGCCGATGACAATCTCGACGAGGAGTTTTCACTTGGTGACGGGACTGCCGATACCGAGGGGATCGTGATGTGTCCCTACTGCGGCGAGCCGAACGAAATCGGCATCGATGCGGGCGGGGGAGCGTACCAGGATTACGTGGAAGACTGCCAGGTCTGCTGCCGCCCGTGGCGGGTCACGGTCAACTACGATGAGGAGGGGAATGCGGAGATCTCAGCCTCACCGCTCGACGAATAAATCTCTCCCTTTGGTAAATGCACATTTCTGACGTGATTTGGATCTCAGTCCGAAGATCTAAGCCCAACGATTCTCGCCGCTCCTGGTCGTGCCCCATTAATGTCACAGGTGCCTTCGATCCTGTTGGTGGACGATGATATGGACACCCGGCTGGCCCTCAGGGACTTCCTGACGGAGGCTGGGTTTGTCGTTTATACGGCCCGCGATGGTCAGCACGCGCTGCATACGCTGGAGAAGATGGACCCGCCCGACTTGATCCTGCTCGATTACAAGATGCCGGTCATGGATGGGAAGCAGTTTCTTGGGGTCCAGCGGCAGATCCCCCGGCTCCAGGGGATTCCCGTCGTCATCCTCTCGGCGGCCACGCGCGAGTGGTCAGGAGCTCACCTCGAGGTCGAAGAGGTGCTGTCGAAGCCCGTCGACCTCGAGATGCTGCTCACTACGGTGAACCGAATTTTCGCGGAGCCTCTATAGGGCCGCTGCGTACCGGCGCGCCACTTCGTCCCAGTTCACCACGTTCCACCAGGCCGTCACGAAGTCCGGCCGACGGTTCTGGTATTTGAGGTAGTAGGCGTGCTCCCACACATCGACGCCGACGATCGGGACCTTGCCGTCCATGACGGGGCTGTCCTGATTCGGCCGGCTGCCGATTTCGAGCTTACCGTTCGCGACCGTTAGCCACCCCCAACCGCTGCCGAATTGGGTCGTTGCGGCGTTGGAGAGCTGCTCCTTGAATTTCGCGAACTCGCCGAACGTCCGCTTGATCGCGTCGGCGAGCTTGCCGCTCGGTTCGCCCCCACCGCCCTTGCCGGCGGGTGCCATGATCGTCCAGAACAGCGAGTGGTTGTGATGCCCGCCGCCATTGTTGCGAACGGTCGTGCGGATGTCTTCGGGAATTGAATTCATGCCGCGCAGCAGCTCCTCGAGGCTCTTGTCGAGGAGCTCGGGATGCTTGTTCAGCGCGATGTTGAGGTTTGTAATGTAGGCTTGATGATGCTTGTCGTGATGGATCTGCATTGTCTGCGCGTCGATATACGGCTCGAGCGCCGCGAAGTCGTACGGCAGCGGGGGAAGCGTATGTCGCGTTTCGGTACTCGCCCTGCCTGCGTTCTGCTCGGTGACTTGTGGCATCGCATCCAATCCTTCAGGAGTGTGGCTGTCAAACCCCGCATTGCGCGGCACGGTTCCCTCCATATCTTGGCGTCCGCGGACGTGCTGTCCTCTCCCCCAACCGGAGGCGCTCGTGGCGGAGTTTCTGCTGCGCTGGCTGCATTATCTGGGCGGCATTACGTGGATCGGCCTGCTGTATTACTTCAATTTCGTGCAAGGGCCGTTCATGGCGGAGGCGGATCCCGCGGCCAAAAGCACCGCGACCCAAAAACTGCTGCCGCGTGCCCTGCGCTGGTTTCGCGGCGGTGCGATCCTGACGTTCCTCACCGGTCTTGCGATCATCGGGAAGCGCATCGGCGAATCGCCGCTCGGCGCCGCCGGCTGGTCGACGCCGTGGGCCATCACGATTCTCACCGGTGCGCTCTTCGGCACGCTGATGTTCTTGAACGTCGTTCTCGTCATCTGGCCCAAACAGCAGATCGTGATCGCTTCGGCGAAGGCGGCCGCGTCGGGTGGCCAGGCGAACGCGGCGGCGCCGGTGGCGGCGCGGCGCGCATTCCTCTTGTCGCGCACCAACGTCGTCTTCTCGATCCCGATGCTGTTCTACATGGGCGCGGCGTCGCACTTCACGCTACCGGGAGGCGGCAATCACGCCGCGTATTGGGCGAGCGTCCTTGTCGTGGCAGCGCTCCTCGAGATCAACTCCCTGACGGCGACCACCGGAACGACCACGAAACCGATCGAGAAGATCCCCGGCGTGATCGTGACGGGCTTCGTCGTGTGGGCGGTCGTGTACGGGCTCGCGCGGGCGTTCCTATCGCCCTGACGGCATAACCGATGGCGTCGGTCACGCTCCGCCGGCTGAGCAAGGTCTTCGACGGCGGCGTCCAGGCGTTGCACCCCCTCGATCTCGAGGTGCGGGACGGGGAGTTGCTCGTGCTGCTCGGCCCGTCCGGATCCGGCAAGACGACGGTGCTCCGCTGCATCGCCGGGTTGGAAGAGCCCACAACCGGTGACGTCGTGATCGGCGAGCGCATCGTGACGCACGCCTCGCCCGCGGACCGCGACGTCGCGATGGTGTTTCAAAGCCCCGCGCTCTATCCCCATCTCACGGTCCGGGAAAACATCGCCTTCCCGCTCGAGATACGCGGCGTGTCGGATGCGCAGATCGCCCGTCGCGTGCTCGAGGCGGCGGCCCGTCTGGGACTCCAAGAGGTGCTCGACCGCGTGCCGGGGCAGCTGTCGGAGGGGGAACGCCAGCGCGCGGCGCTGGGCCGCGCCATCGTGCGCGGTCCGCAGGCATTCCTCCTCGACGAGCCGCTGTCGCGGCTGGACGCGACACTCCGGATCGAGCTGCGTGGCGAGCTCCTGGCGCTGCATCGCACCCTCGGCGCCACGATGATCTATGTGACGCACGATCAGACCGAGGCGATGACGATGGGTCAGCGCATCGCGGTGCTGCACGAAGGGCGGGTGCGCCAAGTCGGCACGCCGGAAGAGGTCTACCAGCGTCCCGCCGACGTACACGTCGCGCGCTTCGTCGGCACGCCGGGGATGAATGTGCTCCAAGGACGGGGAAGAGGGACGGGGGAAGAGGGAAGGGTGATCGAAGCGGGAAGCCTGATCATCCCCGTCGAGCTTTCCACCTATGAAGGTGAGCTGCAACTCGGCATCCGCCCCGAGTTCGTCGGTCTCTGCGCGGTCGACAAAGGCGTCGGCAACGTAGACGTGCTGGTCGTCGAGCCGCTCGGGAGCGAAACGCTGGTGCATCTGAATACGGGTGGCCAACCCCTGGTCGCGCGCCTCCCCGGCTTCGCCGATGTGCGTGTCGGGACCCGTGTGGGCGTCAAAGTTGATCGACGCCGTCTGTATCTCTTCGATGCCGCGGGAGCGCCGCTCGCGTGAATTCGCGGGTCTGGGCCGTTGGTGCGTCGGCCGCCGCGACCGTCGCCGCCGCTCTGGTCCTCATCGTGGTCACAACGGCGCAACGGCGCTACGAGCGGGCGTTCGCATTTCGTATGGCCACGACGACAGCGGCCTACGTCGCCGCGGTCACGCCGCCGCCGCCCCCGCCTCCGCCGCCGCCACGTCCACGAGCGCGACTACGCGGCCGCCGCCAGACTCCGGCACCGCAACCTCCACCGGCGCCCGCCTCTCTCTCGTCCGCTGCGCGCAGCTATGACTTGCCGTCGTTGCTGACACAGGCCCGCGCGCTGCGCACACTGCCCGGCTGGTCCTCAGATGTGGAGGTGTACTTCGGCACTGCGCCGCTCGTGGACGCGACCGCATCGCCGCTTTCTCCTGACGATCTGCAACCTCTTGCTGCCGGCGGACGCTGGCGCAACGGCGTCGCACTTGTCCCGCTGAAGGACCGCGACGGACAGGAGGTCGTGGGCGCGGTTGCCGTGCTGCCGCGACCCGCACCGCACGGTCCGCTCCCCGGCGGTTTCGGATTCGTTTTCCCCGCTGCGATCTTTGCCGTTGGCGCGGCCGCCACGATCGCGTTCCGAGAGCACTCGCTGCGACGTGGCGGCTATGTCGGCGCAGCGCTGCTGCTCGCACTCGCGGGCTATCTCGACGTGCGCGCGGCGGCGCGCCAGAGCACAGACCGTTGGCTGGTCGACACGCGCCGCCTGCTGCAAGAGGCGGCGACGCGACTGCCGCCACCGCGCACGCGCGTCGCGATCACCGATCTGGCGTCCATGGTCCGCGATGGAGAAATCGTCGCCGGCGAGCCGGGGGAGTCTGCGCCGCGCCGCGTGCGGATCGACGGTGAGCTGCGGGCCGTCGTGGCGGTGTTGATCGGGTCGGGACGCTGGATCGAGCTGCGCTCGGTGCCCGCCGAGGCCGAAGCGTCCACGTGGCTGATCCTGCTGGTGCCCTGTGCCTTGCTGGGGCCGATGGCCATCGGGGCCCTGCGCTGCGCCGAGCGCACGCCGGCGCGCAACCGGCGTGAAACTGCGCTTGCGTGGAGCTTCCTCGCACCCGCCGCGTTGCACCTGATGATCTTCACGATTGGTCCCGCGATCTACGCGATCTATCTGGCGACCCTGGCAGACTTCCGCGCGCTGCTGCGCGATCCGTTGACGTGGAATTCGTTTGTCACGAGCGGCGCGTACGCCGTGTACGTGCCGATATCGGTTGCGCTCGCGCTCGGCGCGGCCCTGGCAGTGCACCGCTACAAGCGGAAGGGGAGCAGCCTCTACCGGGCGGCGTTCCTGCTGCCGTATGTCTCCTCGGTGGTCGCCGTCGCCTTGCTGTGGCAGGCGATCGATCGCGCCGGTTCGATGGGGCTGGGACGTCCAGACTGGCTGAGCAATCCGAACGCGGCGCTGCTCGCCTTGATGCTGGTGTCCATCTGGGTGCACGTAGGCGGTCAGATGCTGGTGTTCCTGGCTGGCCTCGACGCGATCCCGCAAGCCTACTTCGATGCGGCGCGCGTCGACGGCGCGGGGGCGTGGAGCCGCTTTCGGCGCGTCACACTGCCGTTGCTTCGACCCGTGACCTGGTTTGTGTTTCTGACCGGCGTGATCAGCGCGCTGCAAATGTTCACGCTCGTGTTCGTGCTCACCCAGGGCGGCCCATCGCCGTTGCACGCCACCGACGTCGTGGTCCATCGCATCTACCGGACCGCATTTGGACCGCAGGCGTTTGGCATGGCGAGCGCACTGGCGCTGATGCTCGCCGTGGTCCTATTGGTCTTCAGATGGCCGCAGCTCGCGCTGCTGCGGAGGCAGGCGCGACATGCGTAGGCTCCTGCTTGCCGCGGTGGGTGTCCTCATGGTCGCTCCCTTCCTCTATATGATCTCGGTCTCATTCATGGGCGAGGCTGAGCTCCTGCGCTGGCCACCGCCTTTGCTTCCCGCGTCGCCCACGACCGGTAACTACGCCGCGGCACTCGAGGCATTGCCCTACACTCGTGTTCTTCTGAACACGGCGATCCTCGCCGGCTGTGTCATGATCGGCCAAGTGCTCACGAGCGCGGCGGCGGGATATGCGTTCGCGCGGCTGCGCTTTCCTGGTCGCGACGGGATCTGGACCACGTTGCTCGCGATGTTGGCCATTCCGGCGATCGTGCTCCTGATTCCTCGCTATCTGATGATCGACGCTCTGGGCTGGGTCGACACCTATCCCGGGTTGATCTCGACGGAGCTCGTGTCGGTGTGGGGCATCTTCCTGATGCGGCAAACGTTCGTGATGCTGCCCCGCGACGTGGAGGATGCTGCCCGGTTGGACGGAGCGGGGGAGTGGACCCTCTTCTGGCGCGTCGCGCTGCCGCTAGCGAGACCAGCGGTGGCCGCCGTAGCGGTGCTCGCGTTCATGGACCAGTGGCGCAACTTCCTCTGGCCGCTGGTCGTCACGCGTACCGCCGGAATGGAAGTCGCGGAGGTGGCGCTGACGCACTTTCACACCGCGTACGCCGCCAATTGGCCGTATCAGATGGCGGCCGCGGTCCTGGTGACCTTGCCTGTCCTTGTGGTGTGCCTCTTGGCGCAGCGTTACGTGACACTGGGAGTGCGTTTCAGCGGTGCGCAGGTGCGTCTCTAGCGCCTCGCGCTCGTTCCGAACGTCACGGACCACTCAACATCCGCCCCAGTCCCGGCCGGCCATTCCACCACGCCGTGTCCACTGTCGAGCCGCTTCACCGTGCATGCGACGTCTGATTTGCACGTTCTGACGCGCATTCCGCGAGGGACCGCGATGGTGACGGCGTACGCGCGGCTGTCGAGATTCACCGACTTTGCGTAGAGGGTACGCGTCCTGACGTCCCACCGCTCCTCGCGAATGTCGACCGTGCCCTGCACGACGTGCCGCGTCGAGCCGATGATCTGCGGCCGAGTGACACTTGGCCGCACTGCCACGACCAGCGCGGAGTGTGGTGCTATCGTGGCGCCGAGTGTCTGTGAGACGTCAGTAATCGGCCGCTCTGCCCAGACGTCGTAGGCGACAAAGCGGGTACCGGCAATCCCCAACGCCGCTAGGCTCGGCGCAACGGTCCGCGGCTCGTCCTCCCAATTCACCAGCGCGAGCGTCCACCAGCGGGGAGCGCCTTCGACAATCCATGTGGATGCCGGCCGGTCGCGTGTGAAGCTCCACAGCCCTCCGGGACCACCGGTGTCGGTGACGTGCACGGCAAGGACATTGTCCCCGCCCCAGTTGAGTGCTGCCGCCGGGACGGCGTATTGGCGGTAGCTGCGCCAGCCGCTGGTGCTCCCGACCTTCATGCCGTTGATGAATGTCTCGTCGACATCATCCACCTTGCCGAGGTCGAGCCGCACCGCGTCGGGAGGGGTGGGGGCGGACGGCACTGTGAAGTGTGTGCGATACCAGGCTGAGCCATCGTAGTCGGGATGACCGGATTGCTCCCAAGTCAGCGGGACAGCGATCGTCTCCCACGTTTCGTCATCGTAATCGCGTGATCGGTATCGTACGTCGTCTCCCGTACGAAAACGCCACGGCCCACGCAGACGGACGATCGTCTTGCCGGCGGTGATCGCCGGCGCAATCTCGGGCTCGTCACTCTGCGTTCCAACGGGACGCGCCGGAGTCGTCGTCTGGACGGCGACGGGAATTGTCTTCTGCAAGATTGGCAACCGCTCAGCCGGCAGCTTGGGAAGATTGTCAGAGAAGATGCTCATCCCCCCAGACATCGCGACCACGGAGGCCCACACGCGCGCTTCCTCGAGAGTGAGAGGCGGCCGCACGACAAGGCAATCGGGGTCGTTGAGCCAGACGGATCGGTGATAGAAGCTGCGCAGCGCCGTAGCCCGCGCCGGTGATTGAATGCCGTTCCAGGTCGCGTCCACGTCGTCGCCGATCCGCATTCCGTCCACCAGGCCGGCCGCATGCTGCAGCGGCGCCCCACATCCGAGCAGAAAGGCCTCCGTGCCGAGTCCCTCGCGCAGCGCGGTGAGTCCGCCGCGGTAGGCTTCGGCGCGGGTCAGGCCGCCGTAGTGGGTCACGCCGCCTGTCGCCCATTCGAGAAAATCGATCTTCAGATAGTCGTAGCCCCAGTCGCGTACGACGCGGCGTGCGAGATCGTACAGCCATTGCTGGACGCCGGGGTGCGCGCCATCGAGTGCGAGAATCCGGCCGCCCCATGGCTCGCGGGTATCCATGACGAGGGGAGTCCCGTCGGGCGCCGGGGGGGGGCCCTTGAGGAGCCAGGATGGATTCGCTCTCGCGACGTCCGATTGCTCGGCGACCGCGAAGGGCGCTAGCCACAGGCCTGCCTGGAACCCCGCAGCATGCACGCGATCGGTCAGCCAGCGGTGGCCATGGGGAAACTTGCTGTTGGTATCCCAATTGCCGGCGCCGCGCTGATAGCCGTCGTCGAGCTGGATGTAGCGAAAGAAGCGGCGGTCGAAGTGCGCGCCGCAGAAGTCGATGTTCGCCAGCATGTCGCCTTCGGTCACACCGGCACCCAGCTCGTACCACGAACACCACCCGGTGGGAACCGACAGCGCAGCGACACGTTCGCGGTCCACGGACGACGCAGGTGTTGCAGCAGCGGTCAGTGCCCCCAGGCCGTCGCCCACAGGGATGTAGGCAAGCCGCAACGTTGCGACGTCGCCGTCCGGTCGCACAGGACGGGCGGGTGACCATTCGCTGACTGCCTCCAGCATGCCATCAGCGGCAAGCTTCACCTTGCCTTCCCCAGCCTCACCGGGGTCCCACACGGCGGCGAAGCCGCGTCCTGCACGGGTTACGCCGATCGCGCCATAGCCAGTCGCGTCTGCCGGCAGCGAAGTTACGTGGCATGCGCTCCACGACTGGTAGCCGCTCACGAGGGCAACGAGAGGCCCGTCACCGGGAAGACCTGGAAGCAAGTCTGGCTCGGAAGTTGCGAAGAATCGTATACCGCGGATCGTAGCAAGCACGCGATCGGGATAGATGCTGACGGTGATCGCGCCGCGAGCAACAGAGTCCAGAGCAAAGAACTCTGCCTCGATCCAAACGCTGCCGGATGCGGTACCTGCCGGAGCCGGGGTTCGTCCCCGGATCACGAGGGACTCGCCGCCGGGTGGGCGGCGGTTGCCCACGCTGACGTCTTCCAAATCGGCCAGGGTGGCGAGCGTATCGCCGATCCAAACGCCCAGCGCTGCGTTTCGCAGCAAGGGGACGGACCGATCGGGACCGTTGTACCAAAGCGACAGGCGTCGCTGGTCGTCGAGATCGAAGCGCAAGTTGCCGAGCGCTCGCAGCGGGCGAGGGCGCCGGACGGGCAGTACAGCGGCCGCACCAGTCAGGAGCATGAACGTGCGACGGTCCATCGTACCAATGTTGGTTGCCCTGGGAGCTTTGTCTACGACGCTCGCCGCGCAATCGAATACCACGCAATCGGATAGCGCGCAATCGACCAAACACCGCCGGCACGCCATTGGGTTCGGGTTCGTGGCGACGCTCGGTGCGAACTGGCAGATCGAATCAGCCGAGATCGGGTACGTGCGCCGGCCATCGCGTGGCTTCGCCGCGCTTGGCGTCGCTGCGCGCGTGGGCACGTTCATGAACGAGAGCTCGATGCTGGGCGGCAATAAGGGCGTCGTGTTCGCCGCAACGCTGTCCGCCCGGACACGCATGAAGTCCATCGCGCAGTTCGGCGCCGACGAACACGGCACGGGAATCGGGTTCGACCTGACCTTCGAGCTCAGCGGCTA
>Ga0137389_10001026_pt1 | contig 15944 bp, 16 predicted proteins | sample 15con2h14BmetaG_FD_104645 | JGI IMG/M metagenome (GOLD analysis project Ga0137389, IMG submission 104645) | Vadose zone soil microbial communities from Angelo Coast Range Reserve, California, USA - 15con2h1.4B metaG | ecosystem: Environmental > Terrestrial > Soil > Vadose zone > Saprolite...
CCACGTTGTTGCCGTCTCCAACGTAAGCCAGACGGATGCTGCGCAGGTCGCCAAACCGCTCCTGCAACGTGAAATAGTCAGCGAGTGCCTGGCAGGGATGCTCCAAGTCACTCAATGCGTTGATGACTGGAATTGAGGCGAACTGCGCCATGCCGTCGATGGCTTCTTGCGCGAAGGTGCGAAGCACAATTACATCAACCCAGCGCTCGAGGTTGTGGGCGATGTCGCTAAGCTTTTCGCGGGCATCGAGGCGGCCGTTAGTCTGATCGACGAACATAGCCGATCCGCCGAGGCTCGTCATTCCTGCTTCGAAGGTGAGCCGCGTTCGCAGGGAGGGCTTCTCAAAAAACATCACCATCTGTTTTCCCGCGAGGGCTCTTTGGAAGACCGACGGACGGGACTTCATCAGTTCGGCGAGATGGAGCACCGCCTCCACTCCTTGCGGTCCGAGATCGCGAGTGGAGATAAGATCGGGACACCAGAAGGCTCCGGGAAATGTCTGCGGACCGACTGGTGTTCTGTTCTGCAATTGACTATTCAACGTTCACTCCTTGCCACAGGCGTTCCAAATATCATGTCGACGGTGCGTTTGCCGACCTCAGGGGCTAAAGCCCCATGTTTTCTAAATCCTTTGCGGCACGGCTGGAAGCCGTGCCCTTTCAAAACCTGTTTCTGAAACTCTTGAAAACAAGTTCACCCGCCTTACGCGCACGTGACCTCCGTGCCGCACGACAACTTCGTCAGATAGAACTGAGGCAGCACGTCTGCCTCGGCAGCAGGCAAAATTCGCACGCGCCCCACGCCCTGTTTCAGGGCCTGTCCACAGGCTTGCAACTTGGGCAACATGCCGCCGCTGATGACCGAACCAGCGGCCAGGTCAGCGGCCTGCTTGGTGCTCAGCCACGGAATCACGGTTCCTTGCTGGTCCTTCACCCCAGCGACGTCAGTCAGAAAGATGAGTGCATTCGCGTGGCAGGCAGCGGCGCAGGCGGCAGCCATCTCGTCGGCGTTGACGTTGTAGTATTCGCCGTCGGCGCCGAGCGCCAAAGAACTGAGGACGGTAATACCTCTCTTCTGCCAGATCGCTTCCAACCAGGAAGGATCGACAAAACAAATCTCGCCGACAAATCCCAGGTCGCGACCTTTAACGTACTTCTTGCGAGCGCGGAAGCTCTTGCCATCTGCGCCGCAAAAGCCGATTGCGGGCGCTCCAGCCAACTGGATCGCAGCAACTACCTTCTTGTTGACGATACCGCCGAGAACCATCAAGGCAACGTCCCGAGTCTCGGCGTCGGTAACGCGCAAGCCGTTTACGAACTCGCTCTTTTTTCCCAGCCGGTTCAGCAGGCTCGTCAGTGCGCTGCCGCCGCCGTGAACGACGGCCACGTGGTGACCATCCTGCGCCAGCTCCGCGATCGCGCGCGCGCACTTGCGCAAGATGGCTGCGTCTTCGAGTGCGGCTCCTCCGATTTTGACCACGATCGTCATTGCAGGCCGTCATCTTCCTTCCATCCATACATCAAATTCATGTTCTGGACGGCCTGCCCGGCGGCGCCTTTCAGCAGATTGTCGATGCAGGAAATCAGCACCAGACGTTGCCCGTCTTCTGCCAGACAAAATCCGATGTCGCAGTAGTTCGTGTGTAAGCAGAACTGCACTTGCGGAAGCTTCGGCGTGGCAAAGATCCGCACCCAACGCTTACCCAGGTAAAAGTTTCGGAAGCAGGATTCCACCTCGAGTGGTGTCATCTGCCGGTTGAGGTGCACGTAGACGGTCGAAAGAATGCCGCGCGGAATCGGAAGCAGATGAGGAGTGAAAATCAGTTCCTGGGTGCCGAGATCGAGCTGCTCTACGATTTCGCCGACGTGCCGGTGACTGAACACCGCGTAGGCAGAGAGATTGTCCGCCACCGAGACGAAGTGCGTGCGGGCAGTGGGTTCTTTGCCGGCTCCGGAGACCCCTGACTTAGAATCGGAAATAATTCCACGCTGCCGATCCACGCAGCCTGCCTTAAGCACAGGCGCAAGGGCGAGGATAACGGAAGTGGCATAGCAGCCGGGATTCGCGATTAGATCTGCGGAAGCGATGCGGTCAGCATTCAGTTCAGGAAGTCCGTACACGGCGCGCTGAGTTAGTCCTGTAGCAGTGACTGAATCCGAGTCTTGAAAGTTGTAGATGGCCTGATTCTGCGACTGCTTCAGCCTCCACGCGCCGCTGAGATCGATCACGCGCAAGCCTTGTGCAAGAGCCTCGGGGACAAGAGTTCGCGACGCCTCGTGCGGAGTGGCAAGAAAGAGCAGCTGCACTCCGTGCTTCTTCAAAGCGGGCCACGAGAGCGGGTGGAGGGGATGGCCTCCGTTGCCGGAGATCGCGGGGAAGAGGTCATCCAGATTCGCGACGCCGTTGCCTTCAGAGTTGCGCCGCAGCAAGCGCGGCTGCTCGAGTTTCGGATGGCGCAGGAGTATCCGCGTGAGTTCCAGGCCTGAGTAGCCGGTGGCACCCAGCACAGCGGTTTTGAGTTTCGCCGTCATCTATGTTTCTATCGCGTCGATTTCGCGCTACGTCAGCATTTCCTCGATCCGGCCTCCGAGTCTTTTGGCCTCGTCCTTGTCGGGGCAGACGATGAGAATGGCGTCATCGCCGGCAATAGTGCCAACAACCTCGCTCCAGTCGGTTTCATCGAGCGCAGCGGCTACGGGCTGCGCGCTCCCTACGATCGTCTTGATCACCAGCAGATTCTGCGCCGTGCGCACATCGAGGACGAACTCCCGCACCAGGCGCGAAATCGGAGGCAGGGCCAGTCCGGCAGAATTCTCGTTCTGGGGAAGAGAATAGCCGTTCGCGGTCTTGCTCAGGTTCAAATCGTGAATGTCCCGGGAAAGAGTCGCTTGTCCCACCTTGAAGCCCCGCTTGCGCAGTACACGCTGAAGTTCCTCCTGGCTGGCGATGGAGCCATGCTTGAGAGCATCGAGAATGGCGCGTTGCCTGAGGGTTTTATTCATAGTGCATAAATATTCAATATTATGAATAAATATTGTGTTATCTTACGGGGTTGAGCAGGAATGTCAAGGGTAAAGCTTGAGGAGGAATTGCTTATTCACCGCGCTGTCGACGCGGGAGACCCTTCGCTTCGCCTGGAAAACTGCCGTGCTCAAGGGGCGCTGGAGAGTAGTGATCGTGCAGGCAGATCCAAAACGAGCGCAATTTCCCCCGCCTTGTTAGACTACTCCGCGACATGAAACGCTCACGTGCAAGGCGACTGCGAGGATGAAAGACAAACCCACGCTGTTCGCGGAGTTGCTGGCCGAGTTCCTCGGCACTATGGTGCTGATTCTGCTTGGCATTGGCGTTGTTGCCATGGTCGCGCTGTTTCCATCGAAGAATCCAGGAGAACTGATTCACGGCGGTTATACCAATATCACGCTGGGCTGGGGACTGGCGGTCACAATGGGGATCTATGTCGCCGGGAAAATTTCCGGGGGGCACCTAAACCCCGCAGTGACGCTATCTCTGGCGCTTTTTCGTGGTTTTCCGTGGCGCAAGGTGGTGCCGTACTGGATTGCGCAAACCGCCGGAGCGTTCGTGGCGGCTGCGCTCGTGTATTGGAACTATCTGCCTGCGTTCCACCAGGTAGATCCATTGCTGGAGCGAACCGCGGGCGTGTTCACAACGTTCCCGGCATTCCCGGCACTTCCCCAGGCTGGTTTTTTGGACCAACTGATCGGCACAGGATTGCTGGTGCTGCTTGTACTCGCGATCACCGACGAGTTTAACGCTCCGCCGGGAGCGAATCTCACGCCGCTGATGATTGGATTGGTCGTGGTTGCCATCGGTATCAGCTTCGGCGGAATGCACGGGTATGCCATCAACCCTGCACGAGATTTTGGGCCGAGGCTTTTCACCGCGGTGGCAGGTTTTCGCAACAACGGCCTGACCGACGGCAACCGTATCTGGTGGGTTCCCGTGGTTGCGCCGCTGCTCGGAGGTTTGGTCGGGGCGGCGATTTATGATTTCGGCATTCGGCGGTTTTTGCGCGCATTGGCGAGTGTGTCGCCTGACAAATAAGGAGGCGTTCTGTCATACCTTCTAGCACTCGACCAGGGAACCACGAGTTCACGGGCCCTCCTGTTTGACGACGACGGCGCGGTTCAATGTGTTGCCCAACGCGAGTTCGAGCAAATATTTCCTCAGCCCGGATGGGTGGAGCACGATCCCGAGCAGATTGTGTTGTCTCAGATCGCGGTTGCCCTCGAGGTCTTGGATAAGGCTCATTTGCGGCCGGCTGATGTAGCTGCTATCGGCATCGCGAATCAGCGGGAGACAACGATCGTGTGGGATCGCGAGACTGGCAAACCGGTCTGCAACGCCATCGTTTGGCAAGATCGCCGCACGGCTGATTTCTGTCAGCGCTTGCGCACAGCCGGGCATGAAAGTCTGATCCAGCAACGCACGGGCCTTCTGATCGACTCTTACTTTTCTGCCAGCAAGATTTCCTGGATCCTTGAACATGTGCCCAACGCCCGGCGGCGCGCGGATGACGGCAAGCTGGCATTCGGTACGGTCGATACCTGGCTGGTTTGGAAGCTGACCGGAGGGCGCCTTCATGTCACCGATGCCAGCAATGCCTCCCGCACCATGCTGTTCAACATTCATACCGGCACGTGGGACGAGGAACTGCTGCAACTCTTTGGAGTTCCGGCTTCGATGATGCCGGAGGTGCGATCATCGAGCGAAGTCTACGGCCAGGTGACCGGCGTTAAGGGTCTGGAAGGCATAGCGATCGCGGGAATTGCAGGAGATCAGCAGGCAGCCCTCTTCGGGCAACGATGCGTGAGGCCCGGTCTCACAAAAAACACTTATGGAACGGGATGTTTCATGCTGCAAAACTCCGGGACTCGTGCCGTTCCTTCTTCCAATCGGCTGGTCACGACCGTGGCTTGGAAAATGGGAAACAGAACCGAGTATGCGCTCGAAGGCAGCGTCTTTGTTGGAGGGGCAGTGGTGCAGTGGCTGCGAGACGGCTTGGGATTGATTCGCAGCTCAGGTGAGATCGAAGCGCTTGTGACTTCGGTGCCTGACAACGGTGGAGTGTATTTCGTTCCGGCATTCGTGGGGCTGGGCGCACCGCACTGGGATTCTTATGCCCGGGGATCGATTTTTGGACTCACTCGCGGCAGCACAGCAGGTCACCTAGCGCGAGCAGCAGTCGAAAGCATCGCATATCAGGTTGCGGATCTTCTCGACGCCATGCAAGGCGATACCGGCAATTCCGTCGAGGAACTGCGCGTGGACGGCGGAGCCGCGGCGAATGATGGACTGATGCAATTTCAGGCCGACATCCTCGGTGTTACTGTGATTCGCCCTCAGGTGACGGAGACCACGGCTTTGGGGGCGGCGTATCTGGCTGGCATCGGCGTTGGTTTATGGAAAGGCTGTCCTGATGATGCGGCGGTCCGGGCAAAAGAGGGACGTTTTGAGCCGCGCATGCCACGTTCGAAAGCCGCCACTTTGCGGCACCGCTGGAACGAGGCGGTCGCCAGATCGAAAGGTTGGGAAAGCGATCTCGGGAAATGAATGTTCTGTTATCTCTAATTGAAATTCTGAGTGCCTCGATCGAATGCCTGTTCTGATTTCGTAACAAAAGTACAAAACTTTCTTCAGAAACGAAGCGATGAGTGTAAAGTTTCTGCCACCCCTCGGTGTGCGCGTCGTGAGATTCCAGGCAGCGAAGAGCAAGTTACTAGAAGGGCTAACCGGTTTACGCGTCGCTTGAAAAAGCGACTGGTTTTATTGCCGCGCCAGTCATATCTTTCCCCAACTCGCGAATTGTTTTTGTAACGGAAGTTGTCCCAGGGACACGATTCTGAGAAGCGATGAGCGGTAGTTAGAACTGACACCGAGGAACCCTCGCCTGCAGGTGAAAGTTATTATCCTTCCGGTCACTGCGCCCGTGCAGATGGAGAGTCGCCATGCGCACCAGCCCGGCTCTAGTTGCGATCGATACCGCTCCGGAAACTGCCCCACCCCGCGTGGACGAAGTCATTCGTACGCTGGTCGGACTCATTGAAAAAGTGAGCGCGGAGATGGCCCAGGGACCCTACGCCTGCAACGCTGCCGCCGAGGAAGTTCTGGTAGATACGGAAGTGGAGGAGCCCGTTATCTTCTGGTTCGCATGCCGCGGCCAAGCCGCAACCGGGTTCAGCTAAGCCCACGCGAACAGGAGATTGTTCGGATGGTAGCGAAAGGGCATCCCAACAAAGTGATCGCGGACGTGCTGAACATCAGCTCATGGACAGTCTGCACGCACCTGCGACGGATTTTTGCTAAGCTGGGAGTCGGATCGCGGGCTGCCATGGTGGCACAGTTGCTGGAAATTGGAGCGCTCACTGCCGATCATCGCGTGACGAGGGATGTAACCTCCCATGTCCGATGAATCTCGCGAGGGGTCGTCCTAGAGCTTGTACTCCGCCTCTGGCGTAAGCGACTCGCTGTGAAACTCTGAGTCGTGCGCCGAAGCCTCGTACCTCGCCGTCGAGTCTTCGTATTCAGTGTTTTCTATCCCGCGCTTTATTTGGATAGCACTTCTCCCGGTGCGCGCCCCCCGCAGCAGACGCAAAACATTGCCTCCCAGAATCAGCCCTTCCTCGTCCGGCGGCAGACCTAACAGGCGGATCTTGTGAAGTTCGAGGCCGGGATGAAGCCAGGGGCCATCCGACCCGAAAAGAAGCTTGCGAGGGCCGCCGCGCTTGATGGCCTGAACCACATAATCGAACTGACGGACGCCCGAGGTGTCGGCGTACACGTTCGGATATCGGGCTAGCTGATAGGTGACCTGCTGGTGCGCCTTCCAGTCATCCGTGAAGCTGCCGAGATGCGCGACGATGAAGTTCACGTCCGGATATTCCGGAGCGAACATGTCCACGACCTCCGGCCGACTGATGATATCGACAAGTACCGGCAGCCGGAACGCCATGGCCGTCTCACAGATCTCCCGCGTAGGCATGGCTTCAAAGCCGTGGACCTTGATGCCACGGAATCCCCAGTGTGTCACGGCATGCTTAACCATCTGAAAGATTCGTCCGGCATCTCGCTTCGCATGCACGAAAGCGAATCCGATGAAGCGCTTGGGATAACGGGCAACGATGCGGGCCACCTGCCGGTTGGCCTGCTGATAGTTGCCATGAAGCGGCGCGAGGACCACCGTTTTGTCGATGGCAGCCGCCCGCGCACGGCGCAGGTAGGTTTCGATCGGCGCGTCGGTGTTCCACGGGGCAGTCATCTTGTCCCCCTTGCCGGCGTGACAATGGCAGTCGATGATCATGCGCTCCTCTCTCTCTCAAGTTGCTCCGCCCGCCCAACCCTGCTCGAACCATGCAGTGTGCGGGCCGCGGCGGCCAGGTACCAGATCGAAGTATCAATCGCGCGGTAAAAATTAGGCAGGTGGAATTTCTCGTTGGGCGCGTGGATGCGGTCATCGGGCAGCCCAAAGCCCATCAGCACTGTCGGGATGCCCAGCGACTCCTTGAACGCGTTGACGACAGGGATCGATCCGCCCGAACGCAGAAAGACCGGGAAGGCTCCGAAGCCCTTCTTGTAGGCTAAGCCCGCGGTGCGCACAGCGGGATGATTACGATCGACAAGCGCGGGTTGAACCGGGGACAAAGTTCTCACCAGGGTCTCAACCGCTGACGGCGTAATTCGGGCGACGTGTTCGCGAAAGAGGTTGCCGATTCGTTCGGGATCCTGGTCGGGTACCAGGCGAAAACTAAGCTTGGCCACGGCGCGCGTTGGAATAACTCCCTTGACGCCCGGACCATAGTGTCCCCCGGCAATGCCGTTCAGAGTCAAGGCCGGGCGAATGGTGGTGCGCTCGTACAAGGTGTATCCGGCTTCGCCCCATCCCTGCTCGACCTTCGCGTCCTGCAGAATTTTTTCATCGCTGGGGCCGGTGCGCGCCATGTAAGCACGTTCCTTTTCGCTCCACTCGCGGACGTCGTCGTAGAAGCCGGGAATCGTCACTCGACCTTGCTCGTCATGCAGGCGGGCAATGATTTCGCAAAGCGCCTGGACAGGATTCAGAACTGCCCCGCCAAAAGTGCCGGAGTGCAATTCTTGCCGCGGTCCTCGCACTTCGATCTCTGCGCGCAGGCCGCCGCGCTGCGCGTAGCTGATCGCAGGCCTCTCGGGTGCCAACCTTTTCGTATCAGAGATCACAGCAGCATCGGCGCGAAGCGCGTTCTTGTTTTGTGCGATGAAAGGCAGCAGGTGAGTGCTGCCGACTTCCTCCTCGCCTTCAAAGATGCACTTCACGTTGATCGGCAGAGCGCGTGCGGTACGCAAATAAGACTCCAGCGCTTTGACATGACAGAAGAGTTGCCCTTTATCGTCGCTTGCACCGCGGCCATGTAGATCCTGTCCCTTCACGGTTGGTGAAAATGGAGGAGTGTTCCACTGAGCGAGGGGCTCCCCGGGAAGCACGTCATAATGTCCGTAGATAAGAAGGGTAGGCCGATTCTTCGTACCCTCCCACGAGGCATATACGATGGGATTGCCGCGTGTGGGGATGACGCGAACCCGTTCCAGGCCGATACCTTGCAGATGCTGCGCCAGCCAACTCGCGCACTTTCGAACGTCGCCGGCACGCTCGGGCTGTGAGCTCACGCTGGGGAAGCGGAGGAATTCCTTGAGTTCAGAGACGAACTTTGAACGGCGAGCCCGAGCGAAAGTGAGAGCGCGGCTTGGATTCACAGTCCATCTCGCGGCGTGCTATGGCCAAACAAACGTCAAACCTCATATCCGCATGTCACACGCGCGCTGCCCACACGCTTGAACGTCAAACGGGTCTGCCCCGAAGCCATTCACCCTCAAAACAAAGGCCTCATAGCAATGGGCGTCAAATCTTCTCGGAGTGGGGTTGGCCCCCGTGAGGAAGTCATTTACGTCATAGAGGTTGTGTAGCATTTCGTGGATGATCGTTCCCGCGCGGCGGTCCACGTTAGGAAGTCCTCGCAAGGGTATTTCAGCCCAGAATGGCGGGCATAGGAAGATCGTAGAATGCACTCCGACTATGGTGAACGCATTACAACCAGCGTCGGTCCGGCACTCGAAGAGAATCCTCCGGCCTCCGTCTAACTCTCCCGCAACCGCACGAAGCCGATGGGCCACGGTGACACCAGAAGGCCCGCCGGCCCACGGGATTACCAGCGATGGATCGTGACAGAAAAAGAACTGGAACAGACGCGCAGTTTCTTTAGCATCTTTGCCGCGTTTGCCGGGTTCGACGCTGATCGCAGCGTCAACCTTATCCGCCGCGTTGCGGGCCAGTTTGATCGCTTCGATGACTGCCTGACGCAGAACAGCGCGACATCCCCCGCCATGAACCGGACACGCGGCACAGAGCCCATCCGGACACGCGACACATTGCCCGGCTGCACAACCCGCGCACGCAACCTCGAAGATCGGCCCCCCGCTTGCCGTAGTAACCGACGGAGCAAACACCTCCGCTTCCGACTCCAGATCGCTCTCCGCGAGAACGGTCATCAGGTCTTCGAGTTCCGCTTCCAGTTCGAGTTCAGGGTCGCGCATAACCTCGCCTCCAGAGAGTACCTGACAGTGGCTCTCGGTTCGTGAGCCGCGGCAATTACGTTCTTGCACCTGCGAGGAGTGCGTGCGTAGCCCGCCGGGCAACCAGTACACCGTCCCGGCACGGACTCAAGAGCTAGTCCGTGCCTGGACGGAGCGTCCCGGGTCAGACTTCATACTCGAACTCGCGTGCCGGCGCCCGCTGCGGAGAAACCCCCGCCTTCTGCCGGCCATTTGCCTTGATCGGCGTCGGTTGAGTCTGATCCCAGGGGAGTACGCGATGTGATCCTGTACGTTTACCCAGGCCCATCGCCTGCGCACTCGTGAGCCACTCTTCGGACTGCTCCGCGATCTCAAGCAGCAGCGTTTCAAACTGCGCCCGCGTGGTCTGCAGGATATGCGGCTGAGCCAGCCAGCGCAGCACTTCGCGTCCGGTAACGCCCATGCGTTGACGGGGCGAAGTCACCAGGCGCTCGTTGTGGTAGCGGATGAGAACTTCTTCCACCACGTCCCAGGCGTTATCGGCGCCGAACAGCCGCTTGACGTCGTCGGAGTCGAGGATCTTGAACGCCTCATCGAGCAGTTGCATCACCTCCACGCGCAGAACGTTCAAATGGCCGAAGGACAACCACTTGAGGTTGTTCCGCAAGTCCAGACCTGCGCGCCGTACGATCGCGATCGAACCAAAGCTCGGATCGTAGGCCCGTTCCCTGATCACATCGGAGATGCGCTTGTCGCGCCAGAACAGAGTGACCTGGTGAACGAAGTGAGCGAATAGCTTGTGGAAGTCACTGTTGGCACGCGAGCCTGTAGGTACTGGTGCGGCCCCGTATCCGAAGATGCGCTTGTACGCCGAGAGCCGATCGCTCTTCGTATAGCGCAGCACGTCGCGACGATCAAACTGGTAGAGGGCAAATGCGCCCGGACCAGCCGACAGCCGCACCGTGCCGGCCTTGAACAACTCTTGCAGCTTCTGGACCACGCGGAAGACCCCGATCTTCTCATGCTGCCAGAGGTAGTACATATCTCCCACAGCCATGATCCGCTCAGAGGTGATGGTCTCGTCGTAGGGTTCGACACCGGGTGGAACCCGCGTCGTGCCGAATTCTTTCGCAGCCTCAGGCCCGATACCAGCTAACTGGGCGAGGCCCTTGTCCGGCGGCGGTGTCGTCTTTGCGTCGGCGTCCACGACGGAGGCCAGCATGTCATCAATCTGCTTGGTGAGCGCATCGGCGAGTTGCGGGTTTGAGATCAAGTCGGCCGACAACTTGCTCGTCACCTGCTCCCGTAGTGCCGCTATACGGTCATATAAGCCTTGATACTCTTTTTCGGTCGCCATTGATGACCCTCCTCATTACTGTGCGCCATCTAAGTTCGTGGCCCATGGCCAAAATCCACGGAAGCGTCTGCTGTGAACCTTCTCACGGGCCGACAGTGAAGCCCGCCTTCAGCGTCAGTTGTTGTCCATCAGCATTCGTGACCACGACGTCCCAGGTCCCGAGGTTCAACAGTGGTAGCGGGAATGTCTGGGTCTTCAGCCTCACGATCAGCAGCGTGTCGGAGCGGAAGAACACTCCGGTGACTGTTGGTGCGCCTGGCCCCACGAATGCTACCGTCGCGGGAGTTGTCGGAGCCTGGAAGCCATCACCTCTGACATGCACAGGAATCGACGATGAAGTCGATCCCTGGGGCAAGTCGCTCAGAAAGATCGGCACCACGGCCTCCACTCCGAACGGCAACCCGAAGTCGGGTTCCGAAGTGATCTCGTGCTTGATGGGAGCGGCCAGAGTGATCAGTGATTGCAGCTGATCGACCAGGTCGTCCAACGAAAGTTTTACGCGTGGAGCGAAGAATCCGGCAGGCAAAGGATTCGCCACGCTGGGACTACTGGGTAAATTCACGATAAAGCTGAGGAGCTGGCGAACCACAGGCGTGAAAGTATTCTGCACACCAAACTTTCCGCCGTCCGTGATGAGCCTGGGGCCTTCCTCCGCCGCGAAATTGTGAATCCACGAGAGCAGATCTTCGAGGAAGATCGCCTTCAGTTCGGGCACAAAGGGATATGTCACTTTGGTGGATTGCCGCTCTGCAGGGCCAATGAACACCGAGTCAAGAGTGAAGCGAACCTCATCAACCGACTCAGCCACCACCGACAACTGCCGTGACAACAGCACCAGTTGCGTCCCGAAGAAGGGTTTCGGAGCATCCAGCCCAAAGAACGGGACGTTGTTGATCCAGCTCTGGGCCAGCGAAGTTACGTAGTCCGCCAGTATGCGGAAGTTCGAAAGATTCTGCTCGTCTCCCACGGAGTTCACAAAATCCTGGTCGGTGAAGTTCAGGCCGAGAACGTCGCGAAGATTTCCCAGTGTGCCCCCGAGCTGGTCGGGATCGACCACAAGCGGAGGCGCGCCGAGAGCCGGAGGAAACTTGGCTGTAGAATTTGCATCGATCAGCAACAGGGAGAAGTACTGGTTCACCCGTGCGATCCTGGGTCCGCTGAGGAAGGCGAGTTCATTGACGAGTTCAGTGAACTGGCTCTTGACTACCGCCTTCAGGGCCACCACGTCCTCGGTATCAGCTTCGGGATCCAGAGTGTAGAGACCGTCCAACAGAGGCAGGGATTGGTCGAGGGCCTCTTTGCCGCGGGCATAAACGCTGGCCTGTGCGCCAGTGATGCCTCCCGCCAGGTCGGTTTGAATCGCATAAGTGCGAGGCGTCCATTTGGATTCAACGTGGCCTTCCACCTCGGTAAGGGTGAAAGACTGGTTGAGAGCACCGAGGAAGCCCTTCGTGTCGCCGGCCTTGAGCTTCCAGCCTAGGACTTCGCCCACGGCCTTGTTGACGATCTGACCGAGGCCAGCGGTGCTTCCGCCGCTGCCACCACTTCCGCCCGTTCCTGGAGTTGCCAGCGGCGAGGGTGGATAGCCCACTTCCTCAGTGAGGATTGGATACGCGGCAAGATCCGCAATCGGATTCTTAGCGACCTTGGCAGCCGCTCGTACACCCTTCAAAATGATCCCTGCCATAACATTCCTCCTGGCTCAAATCTTTTCGGTCAGATAAACCCGTTCGGTTGCCAATCCCCACTCATCTTCTCTGGCGTAAACCGTGCTTCCGACGGGAGCTTGAAAACGTCCCTGCTGATCGGTCAACACTTCAATTTCATCCCCGTTGGGCAGCAGTACCGCCACCCGCCGGCCCACGAATGGCTTGTTCGTGTGGTCGAGGAGCAAGCCCTCGGCGTTGCGTCCGCTTGCCGTCACCGGCTGATCGGAGACGGCTACCGTAGTGACCGGGGGCGCACCCTCGCGCAAGTCGAGGGACGACGGCGTGAATGCTTTTCCCGCGGAGCTTACGGGAAGCACTCCGTTCAAGTCGTTCGGTATCTTCATAATCCCGTCTTCCCCGATGGTTACCTCCCTGTTGCCCACCAGCACCGTGGTTCCCTTTCCCCATCGGATGCCCTGGCATTTCTGCTGAACAAAAACCGCGGAGCGAGTGGGACGCTTACCACAAGGCCGGAAATAGTGCTTTATGTCCACGCTTCGCTCACAGCAGATGTAGCGATACTGCAAGGCCCCTCCCTCGCTGATATATCCTTCCGGTGCCCGGGCCTCGATTTGGTACAGACCATGGAGCGGCACGTCGAAGATCTCGGCAATGCCATCCACGCTTCTGGCGGAGGAAGTAAACGGTTGAAACCTGGGGGCAGATGGGTGGGTCGCCGCATGCGATTTGGCAGTAGATTCATGTGTGATCACGGGCGCGCGGACGGCGGTCACAACCCAGTCCACGCTGCTTTGGAACGCCTTCGCGTTCTTGATGAAGTCCTCTTCACTGGCATCAAAGGCGCGAAACTTTATGCTGCAGGCCTCCGCCAGCCTATGGAGAGGACAAGGAATGCAGCAGCAATCTGCATCCGACTCCTCTTTCACCAGGAACGTCACGGTAGAGGTCGCGTAGCGTGTGCACCCAACCTCGGGACCGGCGGACAGCCTGAATTCCGCAAAGAGAGGCTCCGTCCCCTTTCTTGCGTCCACTATTTCTTTGGGTACCTCAAAATGTTGGAATCCCTTCTCGCTCTTGGCTCCGAGTTTCACCGTGATCCACTTGCCGCCTCCCGAATGACGGACTTGCAGTTCGGTGTCCTCTGCCACGTAGATAGGGCTTTGATTCGAGTCATCGAAGAAATTGACGCATACTTTAACTTCCGCCATAAAGACCTCCGGATACGGTATCGACAGACCCACTTCTGCTGCCAGTCAAGTGACTCGTTCAGCGATATCATCCCTGGCGCGCACATCGCGCGCGACAATCTTTTGTCCGACAATCGCGTTGCGCACCGAAATCGATGTCGTTCCTGCTCGCTCCGCCAGCTCCTGCCAGCACGATGCCAAGGCCGTGCTGGTTTGTTCCAGCGGCAGACGGCATTGCTCGATCCCAAGCTTTACGGTGCCGGCCCAGGGCAGCCACGCCCGCCGCTCATTGCCCAGTCTGGCGAGTTCCTTGAGCTTCTCGTAAGACACCAGATCCGACGCGAACTGCTGCTCGATGCGGTGAAAACGCTCCTGGCAAAGGGTGAGCGCACGCCGAGCACGATCGTGATCTGGCGGGTGGCCAACTGCCTTGCGCGCCTGCAACGCGGATCTCCGTGCCTCGTGCAGCATGCCCAACATGTCGAGAACCACATTCTCCAATCCGTCCGCCAGTGCTGCCGAGTCGTTCGGCTGGTCTCCCGCAGTGACATGAAGCGCATTCAAGGCGTCATGCAGCTTGTGGAGACTTACTGATAGCTGCCGAAATGTTGTTTCCAGTGCCATCGCATTACCCGCTTGCCAGAGCCTTGTAAAAATTCTTGGTCAGAGTTTCGGGCCGAGCCAGGCGACGGTCCAGGGCCATCCGCACGGCGCCAATCAGAAAACGCTCGGGAATAATTCCGGGATCGACGCCCGCAGCCAAACGGCGCGAAGCCTCTTCGATCATCTGGTGTTCTTTGGCACCAAAATTCAAGACCTTGGCCAGACTGCGATTGCCAAGGGAGCGGTACGGCTGATAGCACATCGCATCTACCGCAATCGGACAAGCTTCACTAAACGATTTCAACATCGCCGGCGGTATGCTACCCGAAGACGGATTCGGATAAATACGCATCCAGGCCTTGCGATACAGTCTGCTTTCGGACTCGAATCCCATGCGCCGCAGCAATTCGGTGTTGATCAGCATCCTCAAGTATGGCGTCGGATGCGGCCCCCTCGAGCTGTAATACACCACCGTCTCCGGTCCTCGCGCCAGAATGTCCATGAGCGAACCGGCGAAGCCGGGACCGCCGAGCAGCATGCCGCTCATGTCGGCAAACATCTCGCGATTCCAGCGCACCCAGGTCCGTGCAACCTGGCGGCTGGCGCCGGCTTTGAGCAGACTCACGCCGATTTTTCGTGGGATGTCTTTGTTAAGTCCCAGATCGTTCTGCAGGTTGTGACTGATCTCGTGCATCACCGCCCCCAGCGTCCAGGGATTAACCAGCCGGTGGTAGGGCAACTGCACAAGCGGGAAAGGATTCAGCTGCTTTCCCAATCTCTTTAGCGGGATCCCCCTGCGAAATGTCGCCGGAGCGAATCCCGTCGCCATATAGGAGAACGGTGGCGGAGATGGAATCGGTCGAGCTACTCCGATCCCCAGATAATAGGCCCGATAACAATCCAGGCCAATTCGATCGCAGCTCAGCAGCCACTTCGCATAGCGAGTCTGGCGTTGTCCGAAGAGCTCAAAGTAGAAGTCCCAAATCTTCTCGATGCCCCGGACCCACTTATGTGCGTGCTCCTTCTTCCTCATCACATCCTGCAGACGAGAAGTGCTCGGCTCTTCGGCGGCAACAGATACGGACTTGCCTACCTTGCCGGACATTTTCAGAAGGCGATGTCTTAGGCCCGTGATCTGCTGATTGACCGCCTGAATGTGTCCCGCAGTGGGAGCCTCTGCGCCAGTCCCAAATTCATCGGCTTTGAAGGGACGGAGCGCAGCCGCGTGCCGTGTCACGTTGATCGACTGCGCCCGCAGCCACGGCAACATCACTGGAGCCGGACCGCCAGCAGCTTTCGGCCGCTGGCGGGAATCCGGAGTTTCCCCAGTGGTTGTCGTTGGTATGGTTTCGATCAGCGTTGCCATGGTCTCGCCTCAACGAGTCGTTTCTTATCTCAACACTTGCCCACAGCAACGGCAGTAGGCAGGAGTTGGCGCTGGGGTTGTAGTTGCAGTTGTAGTTGACTGGGCTGGGCTTGCGCCACAGGTCGGACAGGCCGCACAGCTGCATTGGCCCCCGACAACCTGTCCGTACCGGCCCGGACGTACACCCGCGGCAGGCG
>Ga0137389_10001030_pt1 | contig 15938 bp, 18 predicted proteins | sample 15con2h14BmetaG_FD_104645 | JGI IMG/M metagenome (GOLD analysis project Ga0137389, IMG submission 104645) | Vadose zone soil microbial communities from Angelo Coast Range Reserve, California, USA - 15con2h1.4B metaG | ecosystem: Environmental > Terrestrial > Soil > Vadose zone > Saprolite...
GGCCGGCACGCTGGATAGCCCGGATTCGTTACGCCCTTTGTGCCTGTACACACTTGCCATCGGTCACTCATGTCTCGTCAGAATCGAAACACAATACCTGTTGAGTAGCGGAAGCTGTTCTGCCAATTACCGAGGCTGCTGGAAAGTCCGGTGGTTAACGCATCGGTCGCACTGAACTGCGTGCGGAGGTAGTCCACCTGGACGGCCCGGATTGCGAGATGTCGAGTAAGGCCTATATCAATGCCGCCGCCGAACGCCATGGCGAACGCGTTAGCGCTGGTGAGTCCGGCGGAGATACCGCCGATAATCGGGATGTCCACACCTGCACCTAAGCTTGACCGTGCTTCGCCAAATAGTGCGTGGGCGAAGACGGCGCTCCTGCCAAGGTTAGTGGTTACGGTCGGGCCGAACAGATAACTGTTCAAGTGCTGATACGTACCGGCCGAAAAGCCCAAACCCGAAAAAGAGAATGGGGTAAGGCTGGCACCACTTACGTCTGCGGTGACACCAAGGTAGCGGTTGAAGTTGAATGTACCCTGTCCTTCCCATCCGTTAAAACCGTTGCTGTCGTTACGAAGATACGAATATCCTCCAAAGATTGTCGCTCGGGTTCCGTTCTCACTGCCGGCCGGCCTGGCTCCGCCGCTTTGGGCTAGGAGCATTGATGGCAAAAACAGAATGGTGAACGTCAAGATCCCACATTTGCGCATTCGATCTCTCCTCGACGAAGGGCGATAACAGGTGTGATGCGCGCTCGGAACAAGGAGCGAATCCAAATGCGCCGATTTTCCAAGGCGGACAACGCTTCATTAAGCGAACCTTAAAAACGGAAGAATTGAAAAAGTAGAATGCGCCCGATCGTTGCGGAATCAGCGTTCCTCTACAATTGTTGTGTCATGCGCAGCTCGTAGGCCTGAAGGCACGCAAGAAGATGAACACGGTGTTGGTCGCAGAGCGATACACGAGGTAACCCTCAGGCGCGTGCCCCCCGCACCCAAGTGGCAAAAGCAGGAACTTGCCACTCTTGCCGCCCATCAGGCCCGAAAAACCCAACGTCGCCAAGGAAAGATCTCCCGCCGGTCTTCGGTCCGGAGATTGGGCGCTGCCAGAAATCGAGCAGGATGCCCTGCAAGCCCGACGATGCGTCGAGCACCAATAGGCCATCCTGCCCAGATCGACCTAGCTCATGGCGTAGATGACGTCGGAGTTGGGAGCCGTTACCAGAGCCCTGGCGTCGAGACGTTTCTTCCAGATGGGCAGCACGTTGTACCCGGCACCGAATACCTTGTCCGAACCGCTCTTCATGCCCAGCGTGTTGATCAATGGCAACGCCAGAGATAGGTCTGCGCCGCACGCTGGAAGAGCAGCTCCTCACGCAGCGTCCGCGCGGTTTCCTTGGCGGGACGGTTTTCTGGAACGGTTGATAGGCCAGCTCGTCGTAACTTTAAGACTCTCCAACAACAGCAGAACTCACGGGCAGAACACTCGACAGGCATAAGAAAAACCTCTTCCATCAGGGTTTGTGTGTTCTCTATACTTGCCGTCTGCCGACGAAGGCAGCCGGTGTCAGGTCGTTTTCGGAGCAGGTTTCAGAAGTCCCCGTCCCGTGACCGCACACCAGTGCGCCGTTACTCGTTGCATTTCACTTGTTGGCTGAGGCATTCCGGTGAGAGTGCTCGTTGAGCGTCGAGAGCAGCAGCCAGGCCGAGTCGGGCATTGGGACGGCGCCTTTCACCACGATGTGCTCGGCATCGACTTTCTTCCCGTACAGGTTCTCGTTGCCGCCGCCATCAGGCTGGAGAGTTGCGCCTTCCGGCGAGACTCCGCCGAAGACCCCACGCGAGCGAGAATCGGAAAGCATTTCTGCCTGCATGGAAGCGTTGGTCGCGGCGGATGCGTCTCGACCTTTGGGTCCAGCGGCCACGCTCGCGTCGGCACCCAATTTCACCTTGCTCTTCATCAGCGAGCGTGCTCCTCGATCGTTCATCACCAGGATGACGAAGTCGGTCGCTTGTCCGCCGAGCTGAAGACCGAAGCTCCCGCCGGTAGATTCCGCATCATGGTCGGAGCGCTCCACGGGCCATCGAGTCTCGCCGCTGCGGCAGGTCATCACGCCTCGACCGTAGCTGCCGCCGATTCCAACCGCAACTTTTTTCACAGAAGGAAGAACGATGACGCATTCCTCCGCCTTGTTTAACATATCCCGGGGGATGTCCTCGGGCGTGTTCAGGATCTCCTGCATGACTTGGCCCGACTCTTTCATCCGGTCGCGCTCGTGATCTCCGGTCTCAGCAACTACGGGTGGACCAAGAGATAGCACCAAGAACGTCACCGGCAGAGCTGCACCGAGGAATGTGAACAGCCTTGCTTTTGGCGTTAGCGTGTTACGCATGACGTGCCGCCTTACTAGATCGATTTGCGAATTACAGTGGCATGGTGTGAATATTTCTTCGCTGTCGGGAGGGCAGGGATCGTTGCATCGAGCCAGCAAATGCCACCGCGCGGAAACGTAACAGCTCCCCTTCGAGCCTTCGGGCAGAAGGTTTTCTTTGACACAAACTTTATTCAGTGCGGTAGGTCTCGCCAACTGTCAGAAGTACCAGACATTTGCCTGTCACTTTTAACCTTCATGGAGTGAAGAGAGTCATGCTGGTTTCTCGACAATAAGAGGCAAACCGCAGTCCGTTGACCTCACCCGTCGAGATAGGCAGGCTTAAGCGCCGTGACTCGGTTGAGAGGCGATCTATGAGCGGTCGCAAGAACCAAGGCCGGAAAACCGACATGGCCTTCCTCGCCGACCGGCTGTTTCCAACGTCACAATGCGTCGAGCCCGGGTCCTCTAAAAGGGAAAGCGTCGACCTCAGAAAACCGGAAGACGCATGACTCACACAGCGCAGTGCAAAAAACTCCAGCCCTCCCGCGTGCGGACCTGTGCCAGCAGATTGTCATGGGTGAAGACGATGACGGTAGTGCCTTAACACTGTGTTGCTGAGTTGGGGCTTTGGCCATTTCAGTTTCCGTGATCTGCGTGATACGACCGCCGCGCCGAAATAGGGTTTGGAAGCCCCCCTTGACCTGTCGTAAATGTGAAACATCGCCGCGTGCATCGACGGCTGCAGCACGACGTGATTGGTCATATCTACATGAGCAGAGTCTATCCACAGCGCAATGCATCCAATGCAATGTACTTCTTCACAAATTAGAGCTTGGAGTGCATTGCGATGAAACAGAGACGACTCGGGCACGACGGACCGCAGGTATCAGCCATTGGGCTGGGCTGCATGAGCATCGGTATCGCCGATGTGTACACGAGCAGCGTGCAAGACGATATCAACGCGATTGAATTGATTCATCGCGCGCTCGACCTGGGACTCAACTTTCTCGATACTGCAAATATCTACGGCGACTCTGAAATCAAGGTAGGCAAGGCGCTACTCGGCCGGCGTGACGGTGTTGTTCTCGCCACGAAGTTCGGTATCGTTACGGACTCGCCGGTGCAGGACCGTGGGGTCGATGGCAGCTCGGAGAACGCGCGCCGCGCCTGCGACAAATCGCTGCAAAGGCTTGGCGTGGAGCAGATCGATCTTTACTACCTGCATCGCGTCGATCCAAAGGTGCCGATCGAAGAGACAGTCGGCGCGATGGCGGACTTGGTGCGCGCCGGAAAGGTGCGCCACCTCGGACTCTCCGAGGCATCTACGAAAACGGTGCGCCGGGCCCACAAGGTTCATCCCATCGCCGCGGTCCAAACGGAATACTCGTTGTTCAGTCGTGAGCCCGAAGACGACCTATTGCCGGTGTTGCGTGAACTCGGTATCGCATTGGTGGCTTACAGTCCGCTGGGTCGCGGATTTCTCGGCGGCCGGTTTCGCAGCGTCTCTGAACTTGCGCCCAACGACTGGCGCCGCGGCAATCCGCGTTTCCAAGGAGAACAGTTCACGAAAAACCTTTCCATCGCCGATCGCTTGATGGAGGTTGCGGAAGAAAAGCACTGTACGCCAGCTCAGCTTGCCCTGGCATGGCTCCTCCGCCGCCATCAGGACGTGATCCCCATCCCCGGCACAAGCAACATTGCTCGCCTCGAAGAGAACATCCGCGCTGCCGACGTCTCCTTGAGCGAGCAAGATCTCAATCGGATCGAACACGCGTTGCCCAAAGGCTCGGTAGCAGGCGAGCGCTACGCACCAGCGATGATGAAGACTATCAATGGATAGAGGATGGTGCCGCACTGGCATGCTCCGGACGGGAGATGACGCTTGCAAGTTTCAGAACAATGTCGGGGCAGTACTGACGATTGGATTTTGGCTTATCCTCAAAACTTGGGCTGATTGCGCAGGATTGGCTCCGGACGAGGGGCATTATCCTTGCAAAAGTTTTGCTCCCTGAGCACTTCGTCCTGCCACGAACGCGAAAGCTCGGTCAATCGAATCAGTGCCCGCAGCATTGTATGTCGCAGCCTTTCGGAGCGAGGGTTATAGTGGGGCGGCTTCTGGTTTCCACGGACGTATTCATATCCTACTTCGTCTTGAGGGACCGGCTGCGTCCAAGCATCTGTGAGGCTATTTAGATATCTTTGGAGGGCACACATTGTGATTCTGTATCTCGCAAAGACGTGTGAAGCAAAATCGAAATGCTTGACTATGACCTGACCCGCAATTCTGCCTCTGTCACTCAAATCAGTAATCGTCTTGCTGGGCATGTTGAGATTCAAACCGCCTTCAGCCGGGCACACCTTGACGTGAACAATGCGATCTCGATAGCCGGCTGCGGTAGCCTGTATTGTGTCTCTCCAGTTTTGCATGGTGTTCACGATGGCGATCACGAATCCGACCAGGCGTTCCCAACTTGAGCCCTGATCAAAATTGTCGAGAGGCAACTGTGAACCCGATCCGGGCAAGGGGGGGAACCATACCATATCCTCATTCGATTTAGGTTTCTCGCACCGGTCGGGCTCCAGATCGATACCGAATGTAGGCCACCTCGGCAGAGGGGAATCGAAGAAATGCATTGGGAAGTTGCTGCAAATGCCACCATCGGAGAACCAACAGCGATCCGCCCCCACAGAGATCGCGGTCTCAGCCTCTACTGTTTCCGTCAACTCCGGCTCCTCAGAAAAGGCCCTGTGAGCGTAATCAGGCAGATAAAGAGGTACCGCGCTCAGCAGAACTGGAAAACTCAGGCTCATTCGGGCGGCGACGACAATCGGAAGGTCCGCACCTTCGGGTAATCGGTGAAGAGGGATTCCGTCGCGAGATGCAATTGTCTCATTCCGCTTCTTCTTCGGCGAATGGTCGATCATGTATTGGACCACCGTTAGCGGAAATAGCTTTCTAAATTCGCTCTCATTGAAATAGAAGGAATACGATTCGAATGGAAGAGTGAACGGCCTTCCGACAGTGAGATTCGTTGTTACGACTTGCAGCTTGATCGCTGGACCAGGTGGCTCGCCTGGCATCGCGGGCGCTTTCCAAAGATCACCAAATGTCAGAGGAATGGCTGGATCTTTGCGGGCCGCAGTTTGAATCTGCTCATGCAGCCAGTTTGTGAGCGGCGTCCCCGTCTTGCTATCCGGATCAAAGCCGGAGCAAAACCCAAAGCCATTCTCTGTTGTCGCTTTGATTGCATCAGTACCGGCTGCGATCATTACAACGACCGCGCTGGTCACGAGTATCCAGAAGAGTCCAAGCACGACATAGACCGACACTGGGCCTCCATATACAAGAAACAGCAAAAGGGGCACAAAGCCGCCCAACAATGCGCCGACCACAGTCGAGCCCCAAAACTGATAGACGAGGGCACCGATTGCCCTGATAGTTCGCAAGAGGATCGATTGAGACTTCAACGCAGCCAGTGCCACTCGAAAAATCCTTGCCGCAGCAGTTGACGGTTGAAATAGCCTAATCAGAAGGTTGTTCGTTCCTAGTTTCCTTGGCAGGCCGGCGAGCAGATCATAGGCTAAGGGGTCGCCGTTACGTCTGGCGAACTCAGCCGCAGCCGCGATAACTGCCGCTACAGCTCCGGCAGAGCTACCCCCGATATTCTTGAAAAAATACTTACGTGACAGTTCAGCAATAGCGAGCGGATAGACCACCCCGCTCGTGATGCCACCCTTCATGACCAAATCGCAGTATTCGACGGGACCATCTGGTGCGACAGCTTGCGAGGCCATATATGTCCTCCAAGAAACAACGAACCTAACAGCCACGAAAAACGTGTCAAGCACAATGTTAGATGTGACCCAGCTGTTCACGCTCGCAGTGCGCCTAGGCGCGAACAACTGCGGCAAGCGGGTCTACAGAAGCGAACCCTTGAGTCCATTTGGGCAGGAAAGGCACACAGTAGCCCGAGTTGTTGGCCTACGAAAAGATTAGTAGGAGGATGCCGTTTGTTTGTCTATTAATATTAGGCGTTATGTATAAGGGGGACAACCAAAGTGACATGGGGAATTGGCGACCGGAAGCCACAAGCACCGCAGCAGGTAACCACGGGCAGGTTCGAGATTGAGCGCGACGGACAAGTAGCCTACCTGGAATACAGTATGACCAAAAATGTGCTCGGGCTGATCCATACGGAGGTTCCACCCACACTGCGTGGTCTAGGTCTGGCGTCTTCTTTGGCGGAGATCGCGCTCCAATACGCGCGCAAAAACAACCTCAAGGTGGACGTGATTTGCCCTACGGTCCTGGATTACATCACGAAACATCGGGAACACTCGGACCTTGTTCTGCGCTGACGAGGGACATATCGATCCAGAACCTCAGCGCTTTCTTCGTTGAAGACATCGAAAAAGGGAATGCGGACACCGAAAACTGGACCACGTGCTGTCCAAGGGCAGAGGCGCGCCTACTTGGCGTGGAGCGCACTAGGCTGGCTGGTCTTGAATGAGTTTGGGATTGCAGCATTTCTAGGCATTCTGGGCATTCTGCGATCTACGCAAATTCAATAACTTGCCTGTTTTCAGAGCGTGTGGACGCCGCAATGCCGACTCGCTCTACCAATTAATCAGGCAAAGGGAGCAGTAATGCTGAATACGGTTGAGATCTTTGTCCCCGCACAGTCCTGGCGGAAATTTCGTTCCCACATGAAATAATCTGACTGTGCCCAGCCTTTCGAAGCTACTGTCCCCAGATTCTTTTGAGCTTGCGATTTGCTACGGGCTCATACTGTTGGTGATCTGGACGTCCACGCCCACGCAGCACTTTTTATTCTGGATTGCGTTCGCGTGGATTTTGACAACCACTTTTGTCCACCGCCCGGATGCGAAGACGTTAGGCTTGCGGACTTCCGGCCTACGAAGCGCGCTTTGGATTGTGGCCGGGGGCCTCCTTTTCGCCGGTGTACAGGTTGGGATCGCATTCGAGTTGCATACCTTGCATCCGCTACACGGCGCAGGGCCTCCTGGATTGCACATGGCCGGCTATTTACTCTGGGCTTTCGAGCAACAGTTCATCCTGCAGGATTATTTGTTGCTCCGGCTGCTGCGCATCTTGCCCAACGAATCCACCGCAGTTCTTACCGCCGCAGTGCTGTTTTCGACCGCACATCTTCCCAGCCCTCTGCTCACGGTAGCAACTCTGGGTTGGGGAATCGTCGCGTGTACTCTCTTCTTACGCTATCGCAACCTGTACGCGCTCGGATTCGTCCATGGCACTTTGGGCCTCTGCCTGGCGATTTCAGTGCCGGATGCGATCAGTCACCACATGAGGGTGGGTCTGGGTTACCTGCGCTACCATCATTGACCGACGGTCACTCGGGCAGTTTATCGCTGGATTAATCACTGCGGCCCCATTGCGATGAACGACTGTGGACGGCGAGTGCGTGCCACTATGGGCGAGGGCTAACCCTACTTACCGGAACCACAAGGACCAGATTACATCGACCAGCGTGTGGGTAGTTGCTGAAGACAAGAGGCGACGGCGATCGTGCCACGCGCGACCGTAGAAGACCCCTGCGATAGTTCCCAGCAACACATAGCGCCAATTGAACGGCATCGGTTTGTTGAAATGGGAGAGCCCAAAGATCACGGCAGTTACGAACAGCGAGCCAGGGTAACCAATACGTGGCTCGAGCAGATTCTGGAGCAGACCGCGAAAGAACAATTCTTCTGGAATGGCAACGAAGAAGAACGTGACCAGCAGCGCCGCCGACGCCGATGCCGCGGAAGGCATACCGCCGTGGGGCGCGATAAACCCAACCCCTATGCCTAGTACGATAGCGATAGGAGCGAAGAAACCACACTCGCGCAGTCCAATAACCACGTCGCGGGCACGAGCGCGAAAATCGTAACCAACTCCTTCTAGCCGGCGCACTACCAGGAACGCATAGAGGGCTGAATCCATTAGCAGGATCTTCGGTAGCGCGCCAAGTCCGGGATGCGGGAAGCTTCCTCGGATCCAGCCGAACTCTACTGGCAGGCCAAGCACGGCGAGAGCAATGACGTCTTGCCAGCACAATTTCCTTATTGTCGGCTGCGCTCCGCCCGGAGGCAGAAATTCGAACAGTGCTGCGATCGCAATGGGAATACTGGACAACACCAGCGCATCAATCCATCGGAACTCGCCACGGGGTACGGAAAAGATGAGATAGGGTACTAGGAGAAGCCCGGCCACCAGCACCCGGATGGAGCGGTTGGTGAGAAATCGTTGGAGCATTTCCGCTGCGCCGAACCCGAAAAACCAGTATGGGCCGAGCAATAACGCGAAGGCCGTGAAACTGCTAGCCATGTGGCCGTGAATGCGGAGCCCCAGGGCGAAGTGTCGAGCTACAAACCAGAACACGACCAGCAACAGGGCATACCCGGCACAGGCCGCAAACTTTGTACGATCGATTGATTTCGCAGGGAATTGGACCGGTGCGGCAAGATTTCCCATAACTTGGCCAACTATATTGTCCCTCGTTCCAGCCGATGGAGAACCAAAAAGCCGCAAGTTCGTGCTTCACGCCCCGCCGGTGCCTCCGGGGTTATTGGCTTTTAGCTTGGTATCGTTCACGGCAAAAGAGGGAATGGATGAGCTTTCCAACCAAAAACCGTATGCAATGAGGTACATTTCCAAAACCGAACCCATCTCCATACCGGGTCATCATGCGGCGAATTGGCGTGCAGCATTGTCCGTACCGCGGCGGCTCCGAGGTTTAGGTCTCCACTCCGAAGGCATTCTGGGAAAAAGCTACGGTGGCACTCGTGCTTCGGCTTTTGAGCTCGGACGAGTGTCGACGTTGGCATTCCGGCCACTATGCCTGGCAGCCCCCAGGCGGCCTGCAAGAAATGGAATCAGTCTCCAACGAGGGGGCGATAGCAACATCCGGCTTGCACGGGAGGCGAACCGATAGCGGGTTGTGCCCTGGTCCTCCCCGGTAACTGACCGGGACGTTGCAGGCAAGAGGTTGCAAGCAACGTCTTCACGGCTGGAGGTTCCAGGGCAATCGCTAATTTCTCAATCGTATCGTCATGGGAGCAGGATGCCTACGATTGAAGCTGACATCAGGTTGGCCATGGTGCCAGCGATCATGGCGCGGAAACCGAGCTTGGCCAGTTCGCCGCGCTTGTTCGGAGCCAGCGCGCTGATGCCGCCAATCTGGATGCCAATGGAGCTGAAGTTGGCGAAGCCGCACAGAGCGAAGGTGGCGATGGCGAAGGAACGGGGATCGAGCGCGGCTTTCTGTGCGCCCAGCATGGAGTAGGCGACCAGTTCGTTGATCACCATGCGCGTTCCCAGAAGATTTCCCACCAGTCCGCAGTCTCTCCACGGAATACCGATCACCCACGCGATGGGGGCGAAGATCACGCCGAACACTTGCTCCAGGCTGGACGGAAACCGACTGAACACATGGTTGTGGATACCGCCGAAAATACCATTCACCAGGGCGATCAGCGCGAGGAAGGAAATCAGCATGGCTGCGATGTTGAGCGCCAGGTGCAGGCCGTCGATGGTACCGCGGGTAATGGCTCCGAGTACGTTTTCGTCTTTCGGCATGGCCTCGATGTCCATCTCCGCGGTTGACTTGGCGGTTTGGGTGGCATCTGTCTTTGTATCTGTCGTGCGGTGCGGACTAGTAAGCGGCTCTTCCGTTTCGGGCACGAACATTTTTGCCATCAGTACGGTGCCGGGGGCGGTCATGATGACGGCGCTGAGCAAGTGCTCAGCCTTGACGCCGTAGAGAATGTAGGCGCCCATAATGCCGCCGGAGACGTGAGCCATGCCCGCGGTCATAACGGTCATCAGCTCGGAACGCGTCAACGACGGCAGGTAGGGCCGAATGGTGAGCGGGGCTTCGGTCTGGCCCATGAAGATGCTGGCGGCCACGTCGAGCGATTCCGCTCCGCTGGCACCCATGCGGATCATGACCTTGGCGGCCTGGCGGATGATGAACTGCATCACGCCGTAGTGATAGAGCACGGCGAAGAATGCGGAAATGAAAATTACTGTGGGCAGAACCTGGAAGGCGAAGATCATGCCAAACTGGCCTCCCTTCCTGCCCAATTCGCCGAACACAAGTTGCGAGCCGGCGAACGAATACTCCAGGAACTTGTCGACGCCTCGGCCGGCCCAGGCCAGCAGATTGCGGCCGAAGCTGAAGCGCAGCACGAAGATGGCGAATACGAACTGCAGGACGAGTCCCATGACTACGGTCTTGACCCGGATCGCTCGGCGATTGCTGGAAAACACGTAGGCGAAGCCGAGCATGGTGATCAAGCCTAGAAGCCCTGTCAGACGGCTCATTGGAGACTCCTGGTCGTGCAGTTTAAGAATTGAGCTTCGGTCCAGATTCGGACCGTGGCGGCGAAGGGCCTCGGAACAGAGCGAGCGTGGATCGTCATGCCTGCGTTCCTTTGCCAGAAATAACGCGATGGATCAAGGGCCGCTTCGATGCTGGCGGTTTCTCCGAGATGAGGTACGCCTGTTGCAGCAAGGCTCGCGCGTCGGCGAGCTGTGCGTCGGAGTTGTAGTGAATGGTGCACAGCGGCTCGCCCTCGCGAACCGGATCACCAACCTTTTTGTGCAGGACCAGGCCCACGGCGGGATCGATGACATCTTCCTTTTTTTCGCGCCCCCCACCGAGCACCAGGCTGGCGGTACCGATTTGCTCACATTGGATGCTGGTCACGAATCCACTCGATCGGCTCAGGAATGGCGACTGGTGCTGCGCCTGGGGCAGGCGTTGGGGATCGTCAATCACGCCCGGGTCGCCTCCTTGCTGAGTGATGATCTCGCGGAATTTCTGGAGCGCGGACTGATTTCCGATGAGTTCGGACGCCAACTGGCGGCCCTGATCAACGCTGGGAGTGCGATCGGCGAGGTAGAACATCCAGGCGGCGAGCTCAACCGAGACCTCGCGTAAATCAACGGGGCCTCGGCCTTTCATCACTTCAATACATTCGTCGACTTCGAGCGCGTTCCCTACTTTCAGACCCAGGGGTTGGTCCATGTCGGTGATCAAGGCGACCATCTTTTTGCCCATGCGCTCGCCGGTTTCGACCATCAGGTCGGCAAGATGAACGGAGTCCTTTTCTGTCTTCATGAAGGCGCCACAGCCGGTTTTGACGTCCAGCACCAGGCCGTCGATGCCCTCGGCCAGTTTCTTGCTCATGATGGAGGCGCAGATCAGGTTGGGGCTTTCGACGGTCGCGGTCACGTCGCGGAGGGCGTAGAGCTTTTTGTCGGCGGGAGCGATCTCCGCGGTCTGGCCGATCAAGCCGCAGCCGCAGGCCTTAAGAACCCGGCGGAATTCGCTCAACGATAGATTGATGTTGAAACCCGGGATGGATTGCAGCTTGTCCAGTGTGCCGCCGGTGTGGCCGAGGCCGCGGCCGCTGATCATGGGAACCGTAACGCCGGCCGCGGCGACCACCGGGGCGACGATGAGCGATGTTTTGTCGCCCACGCCGCCGGTGGAATGCTTGTCAATCTTGGCACCGGGAAGGTCAGAGAGATCCAAGACCTCGCCGGAGCGCAGCATGGCGGTGGTGAGCGCGCTCAGCTCGGGATGGCTCATGCCGCGGATAACGACGGCCATCAGCCAGGCAGCCATTTGGTAGTCGGGAATTTCGTCGCGGGTATAGGCCCTGACGAGGAACTGGATTTCGTCGGAGGAGAGTTCGCCGCCATCGCGCTTCTTGCGGATGAGGTCGAGGGGGCGCATGGTTATTTTGGTAGGGGGCGAGGTCACTGAGGTTGGGCTATTCGACCGTCTCCGGCATTGGGAACAGGGAAGCTTACCTTGTGGGGTGGGGTGGGGGAAAGTATTTCTCGGCGGGCGGGGGGAAGTTTCGCTGCCGTAACCTTAGCGGCTGTTCTCCAATTGATACCATGCTGGGACTAAGGTGGACAGGAATGCTGTCGCCGCCAAACAAGCGTCGCTCGCTGTTGATGGCATCAAGGCTTACGTATGCGCAATGCAAAGAGCTGACCAGTTGCCTAGCGACGGTCGTCTTTCCTGAAAGCGCCGTGCCGCACATGATGAATAGTATTTTCATTTTGGCAAGCTGCCGGGGAGGGTGAACTCTCAGGTTGGCACACCTTTTCGCGCTAGGCTCATAATGCGACCTCCTGCCGTGTTATATTCCTTCGCCAAGTGACTGAACGCAAACTCTATCCCTGGACGGCGCTCATCATCCTGACGGCGCTGAACTTCCTTAACTATATTGACCGGTCGGTACTGTTTGCGGTGCAGCCGCTGGTGCAGAGCGAATTTCATCTCACCAATGCCCAGGTTGGGTATCTCACCAGCGCTTTTCTCCTGTTTTACATGGTGGCCGCGCCGTTTGTCGGTCCCCTGGCCGATCGGTACTCGCGTAAGCTGATCATTGTGTTGGGTGCGGTGTTCTGGAGCGGGCTGACTTTACTCACTGCGGTCACCCACACGTACGGACAATTGCTGCTCCGTCATACGCTGGTGGGTGTCGGTGAGGCGACGTTTGTCACCATCGCGCCCACCTTTGTCGCGGACCTTTTTCCGGAAAACAAACGCGGCCGCATTTTCGGTGTCTTTTACCTGGCGATCCCCGTCGGTACGGCGGCGGGCTATTTGCTGGGAGGCAAGCTTGGACCTTCGATGGGATGGCGTTTTCCGTTTTATATCGCCGCGTTTCCCGGCTTCCTGCTGGCGCTAGCGGTGTGGTTTCTTCCGGAACCGCCACGTGGCCAGTTCGACTCCCAGAAGGAAACTCCGGAGCGGGGAACACTCCTGGGGCTGGCGCGCAACCCTGCATACTGGACAGTCACGCTGGGTATGGCCGCCGGGACGTTTTCACTGGGAGGAATACAAGTATGGATGCCGACCTTCCTGTCTGCCGTGCGGGGTTACACGCTGGAATCGGCGAACCTGATGTTTGGCAAAATCGTGGTGGTCGATGGCATCCTGGCATCTCTAGCTGGGGGCTGGCTTGGCGACCGCCTGCTGCCCCGGATGAAGGGTTCGTACTATTTTGTTTCCGCGGTCAGCATGGGCTTGGGCGTGCCGGTGATGATCGTCGGTTTGTTCAGCAAGGGGCCATGGATGGTGCCCGCCATCGCCGTGGCGGCGTTTCTGCTTTTGCTGAACACTTCGCCCCTCAATACGGCCCTGGTGAATTCGGTCGGTTCCCACATTCGTGCCACCGCTATCGCGGTGAACATTTTCATGTTTCATCTTCTAGGCGACGTTCCTTCACCAACCCTCATGGGATATGTTGCCGACCGCCATTCGCTCCAAGCCGCCTTCATCCTTCCGGTCATCGCCATGGCGCTTTCGTCTGCCATACTGTTTTACGGCATGCGCTTTGCTCCCGTAGTACGAACGCGGGATGAGCCCGGCGCCGCCGGAGTCTCCGCGGAATGAGCTATTTCCACTGGATTGCAGGTTGCACGCTGGGGCTGGCGTGGCTTTGGCGTCTCGTGGACGCCGCGTTTGGTGTGCCGAAAATTGCCGATATCTCCCGTCCTGAGTGGGATCGCAAGCCGCCCTTTCGTGGGGGCGATGTTCATGGTGGCACCCCGCGGGTCAGCATCATCGTTCCAGCCTGCAACGAAGCAGCGGACATCGAGGCGACGCTGACTCGATTGCTCTGTCTCGACTACGACAACTATGAGGTCATCGCCGTAGATGATCGATCCACTGATCGAACTGGCGAGATCATAGAAACAATTGCTGATGGTGCGCCGGTCGGTCGTCTTCGGGTAATACGTATCGCCGAGCTGCCGGCCGGCTGGATGGGCAAACCCCACGCCATGTGGAGCGCGGGCAATCAGGCCACTGGGGACTGGCTGCTTTTTACCGATGCCGACGTGCTGTTCAAGCCCGATGTTCTCCGGCGAGCGGTTGCCTACGCCGAAGCTGAACCCGCCGACCACTTGGTCCTGTTTCCACGCATGATTATGAAGCGGCTGGGCGAAAAAATGATGATCGCTTTTTTCCAGACGCTATTCGTTTTTGGACACCGTCCCTGGAAAGTTGCTGATCCCAAGACTAGAGATCACATCGGCGTGGGAGCCTTCAACATGATTCGCCGCCCGGTGTACGAAGCGGTTGGGACCTATCAGGCGTTGTGCTTCGAGGTGCTCGACGACATGAAGCTGGGCAAAGTGGTAAAGAATGCAGGTTACGCGCAACGCAACGTCTTTGGAGAGGACCTGATCTCGATTCGCTGGGCTAGAGGAGCGATGGGGGTGGTGGACAATCTCACCAAGAATTTCTTTGCCATCATGTCATTCCAATGGCCGCGAGCGCTAGCGTCCTCCTTCGTGCTTGCGTTTCTGAACCTCATGCCGTTTGCCGGAATTGTACTGGCGCACGGGTGGGCTCGGCTCGGATACGCCGCCGCTCTGTTCTCGATGTTTTCCATCTATGTGGGGATGTCGCGGAAGTCAGCTATTCCGTCTTACTACTTCGTTCTGCATCCGGTCAGCACAGCATTGTTCGTCTACACTATGCTGCGGTCGACATTCTTGACTCTGGGGCGCGGGGGAGTCGCCTGGAGAGGAACGTTCTATCCGTTGGAGGAGTTGCGAAGGGGGATGGTGTAGTTCGAGTGAACGACGGTATTGACGAGCGTGACCGGTTTCGGCTTTCCGTTCGATCACCTTACTGCCGTCACATAGGGTCGGCATCATATCGCTGGTGGTGCTCGCGGTCGCGATCCCGGCGCGCTATGTGTTTCACCTGTTGGGTGCCTGGCGTTGGATCTATGTCGTCGGCGCAGCGATGGCCCCGTATCTGAATGTCTTCGTCTTGCTCGTGCAGGCCTTCCTGAAGGTACCGGCCCTGACAGCTCAGGCTCCGACGCAGAAAGAGCCGCCCTTTTTGGTCGCCCAGCGTGTGGTTATGGTGGTTTTTGTCGGACTGACCATTCTGGCGGTGAAGCGGTTCCACCTCGAGCCGGCGCGAGCAGCTTGATCAGCCAAGTCTCCTTATCCATCCATGCAGTTCGCAGCAGAGAAAAACCAAGGAGAGATTTTATCAGCATAATCACGACAAAGGACGGCACACAGGTTTACTACAAGGACTGGGGTACGGGACAGCCTGTGGTCTTCAGTCATGGCGTGGCTGGCCACAACGCCGTGTTCGACTGCATCAAGGCGTTTTCCGAGACGGATTTCACCGAAGATCTCAAGAAGTTCGACGTGCCAACACTCATTTTGCACGGCGATGACGACCAGATCGTGCCCATCGGTGCCTCGGCGATGCTGTCTTCGAAGATCGTTAAGGGAGCCACGCTGAAAGTCTATCCGGGGGCGCCGCATGATATGCTCGACCATAAAGGACCAGGTAAACGCGGAGTTACTCGCATTCTTCAAGCTTAGCGGTCAGGTGGCAGCGTAGCGGAATGTGGGGCGGACACCCTTGTCCGCCGCTTCTGGTACTTCGATCGGCAGCTTCGCGGTTTGTCTCTTCTTGGAAGCTTTCTTTTCGGCTGTTGGGGCGGCAGAACGTTCCTGCGCTGTAGCGGCCCCTCTTTTCCA
>Ga0137389_10001048_pt1 | contig 15817 bp, 7 predicted proteins | sample 15con2h14BmetaG_FD_104645 | JGI IMG/M metagenome (GOLD analysis project Ga0137389, IMG submission 104645) | Vadose zone soil microbial communities from Angelo Coast Range Reserve, California, USA - 15con2h1.4B metaG | ecosystem: Environmental > Terrestrial > Soil > Vadose zone > Saprolite...
ACGAAGCTCCTTCCGTGGTGGCCTGGAGTCCGCACAAAATCAGGCAGGAAAGAAGATTCGCAATCTTCACTGGAGGTAAGGTGGGCACTGCCCTTTCCGCGGACTGGATGCGCCCTTCGCGCTGAAAACACTTTAGCCGGGGAGGAAAGACTAAGTCAATTGTCGTCTCTTCGGGGTGAGGCGCAATTGAGCGGCCTGAGCTTTTGGCGCTGGAATCGCGCTTGACAGTCGCCATTGCAATCTATTTGTTCAGCAAGTACGGGGCAGCACCAACGTAATTAGATAGCTTCAAAGCGAGTGTCTAAGCTACATATGGCCCTTTTCGCCACTAAGCCGGTAAGCAGCCCAGTCATGAGAGATCAGCGCGCAAGCTCCAAACTTGTATTGTCATTGGTACGCCACGCTTATGTTGCGTTGATGGTGTTCACGTCGTTTTATTGCGTCCTGGCTTTCGTTCCGGAAACATACATCGCCTTCATTCAGGCGCCATTTCAAACCTGGGTCCCGATGGTCATTCACTTTCATCCTTATCTTTATGCTGTTCTCGCGGCGGGCGTTTGCGTTGCGCTTTGGATGGAAGGCGCCAGTGACGCGACATCACGCCGGATGGTCGTAACCTTCGCGTTGGTGGCTGCCGGGATGGCGATCTATTCCATTGTGGCGCGTCCATTCAGCGTTCTCAGGAATGATTCGCGCAGCTTTGTCTGGGCCGTGGCCACCATTTTCCCGATCCTGTGGATTGGCATCCTGGATTTGCGTGCATTCTGGCCCCGGCGTAAATGGACCAGCGACCTCCGACTTTGCTTCAGCGTGCCGGTTGCGGTGGCCGCAGCCATGGCAGTGGCAATCATCTATCCATTAGCGGCTTACGTTCGGTCTAAGCTGGCTGGACTTCCTGCCATACCGGTGCACCGGGTTGATCTGCTGGTGGGTGCCGGCTCACTGTTAGCGCACATACTTTTCTTCGGCTTCATCATTGGAATGTTGGCGCTTGGAGAAGCCCTGGCTTTACGCACTGCACGTCCCGCGCAGACAAGATTTCTCTGGTTCAGTGGCGTGGCTTGGCTGACGGTTTCCCTGATTTTCAAACGCGTTGTGTTTGGAGCCATCTCTTACATTGGCGTGGAGTCCGTTATTTATTCCGTGCTCTTTGGCTTCGCTTGCGTCATCTTTGCGGGAAGCCAGGTGCTGCGTGCATTTGCTTTAGCTCCATTGCGCCCCGATGCGATCGTGGAACGAAAACGCGGGTTTGAAAGTGCGCTCCTGCTTCTGGTGCCGGTGATTGCCGCCTGCGTGGTGCCTGCGATCATCGGCATCATCGATTGGAACTCACTCCTGGAAAAACTCTGGGTGCTTGCGTTCTGGACCACCATGGTAGTCGTGATGATGCGCGTGCTGCCCCGGCCAAAAAAACCGCTGCCTTTGCTCGCGGCACTGGCGCTGCCAGTCTTTTCTTACGGCATCTACAGTCTAACTTTCACGTCGGAACGGTGGGCTTCACCGGAGTCGGACGTTCAAAGAGCGATTGGACAGCAACCGTCCTACAATCTTTCTTATATGAACGTGAACGACCTGCTGACCAGCGTTCACAGTGCCCCTTGCGACGATTACTGCCGCTACCTCCAGGAACAGACCAATATTCCACCAGCCATGCCACCAGCGGCGCCTGAGCTAAGCCTGGTCAATCACCTGGAGCGAACATCCATTGCCAGGCCGAATATTTTCGTGTTTGTGGTGGACAGCCTGCGACAGGATTTTGTTACGGCCTACAATCCACAACTGGATTACACGCCGCAGATCGCGGCATTCGCCCGCGACAGCCTGGTTTTCAGGAATGCATTCAGCCGTTACGCCGGAACCACGCTTTCAGAGCCATCCATCTGGGCTGGAGCAATGTTGTTGCACACACATTTTGTGCACCCTTTCTCGCATGTAAACAACCTGGAGAAGCTGGCGGCGATTGACGGTTACGAGTCATTTGTCACCGTTGACACAACGTTGCGCAACCTGCTGGAACCGCGCAATGACCTTGTTCATCTGGACGAGCATGCGGCCAAGTGGACGGACATTGACCTGTGCTCCACCGCGGACGATGCCGAAGCAAAGCTTGCTCATCGCAAAGATCCAACGCGGCCGGTCTTCATGTTTACCCAGCCACAGAATGTACACATTCTGACCGTATACAAACGGCACCCTGAACTTCTTGTCCATTCCAAAGAAGCGATTGCGCAAATGTATGCTCAAGAGCTGCGCAGAATGGACGGCTGCTTTGGCAGCTTCATTCACTATCTGAAGAGCAAGGGCCTTTATGAGAACAGCATCATCGTGCTCACCGCGGATCATGGTGAACTCGGACATGAATCGCATGCGAGCTCAGTTGAGCCGGACATCATGCGCGTGCCGCTGATCATGCACGTCCCGGACAAGATACGGCGCAACTTTCATTACGACGTAACGAAGCTCGCGTTTACCACTGACATTACGCCCTCCATCTTCTACCTGCTTGGCCATCGCCCAATTCGAACCGATGAAGTATTCGGGCGCCCGCTGATCACCGAGACCGCGGCAGAAGCGTCCGCTTATGACCGGCCTAGCTATCTGCTTGCCTCCAGCTACGTGACTGCGTATGGAATCATCCGCAATGATGGCAAGACCTTCTTCTCCATCAGTGGTGAGAAGCACACAGAAGCCTTGTACAACCTGGATGCGGACCCACATGGCGACCGCAATCTGCTGACTGCGCGCGAGGTGGAAATCAATCACAGCGATGTTCGCGCCCACGTTGCGCAGATCGCCAACGCATACAATTTCCACTACCAGCCTTCAACACTGCTGGGCTGGTTTCTGAATTAAAGCCGAATCCCACATGCCAGCCCTCAGTAGTTCACCCGACCATGTCTCCACGGCCATGTACCTAAGACGTGAGCAGTATATAGATTTTTGGAATTCTTGCTGCACTTAGTCCAGAGTACGTAGTACCCTACTTACAACGTGCTACTCTCGCCACTTCTTCACTAATTGAATATCAATCACTTTGGAGGCCCAATGAAACGGGTACCTTTTGTAACACTTTTCAGTGTTGTGTTTGCTCTTGCTCTTACCCTTACAGGTTGCGGCGGCGGCAGCAGCACTCCGCCTCTCCAGACCACCGGAACATCCACCCAGATTGGCTTTGGCGACGCGGTTGGCGATAATGTCGCAAAGCTTGAATTGACGGTAACCGCCATCACCCTGACCGGCGTCGCCCCGACGGCGAACACCGGTAACCTGCTCGCTGCTCCTGGCGAAATCGAGTTTGTACACACGGCCGGCACCATTGAGCCATTCAGCGTTGGAAAAATTCCACCAGGGACCTACAGCGGCGCAACTCTCACGGTCTCCAATCCTGAAGTGACAGTAGTCAATGCCGGCGTTGTTACTAAGCCTGCCGCTACTCTGGCATCTCCCACCGTCACTGTCACTTTCGCCAGCAACGTCACAGTCGGCACAACCCCATTTTTCCTGAACTTTGATTTGGACATCACCAAGTCACTTGACCTGACCAAGACTCCGGTACTTGTGACGCCGACGCTGACGGTCACCACCTCCACCGTTCCGGCCGACCAGAACGGCGAAGACCATGACAACGGCGAAAACGACGACGTGCACGGTACCGTGACCGCGATTGCAGCCCCGAACTTCACCATCAGCACCAAGGGTGGAGCCAGCATCGTATTCGCGACCGACGCCAACACAAAGTTCCATGATGGCATCACTCAGCTTTCCGATCTGAAGGTCAATGACATTGTTGAAGTTGACGCAGTCACCAAGACCGATGGCAGCAAGCTGGCGACCAAAGTTGAGCGTGAAGGCGGACAAAACGGTGAAGAGGCGGAAGGCATCATCAGTGCCGTCGATAACCCGCTGACCAAGATCACCATTGCTCACCAGGTTGATTCCACAAACTCGACCACCGCGCCGGCTACCGTTGACATCACGGTCAATGCCACCACGGTGTACAGCGTGCGTGCTGACAAGCTGAACGTAACTCCGCCGTTGTTTGACGCCACGCACATTGCCCCGGGCCAGCGCATTGAAGCTGACGCCGACGGCACCGCTCCGATCGTTGCCAAGAAAGTGAAACTGCGCGAGCAGGCACTGCTGGGAACGGTCTCTAACGCAAGTGCCACCGGCTTTACTCTCACGCCCAGCCCGACCTCAGCGTTTGCAACCCTGAGCAAGGCGACCAGTGTGGCGGTAACGTTTGCCAGCGGTTCCAAGCAGATCGTGGCTCCGGCTAACGGCGCAACCATCCGCGTACGCGGCCTGGTCTTCGTCAGCGGCACCACCTACTCCATGATCGCTGTCCGAACCGACAACAACAACTAACCCTTCAACAAAAAACTGGAGGCTCGCTTCGGCGGGCCTCCTTTTTTATTCTCGAACTTACTCCATCCGGTTTTGCAGACGGCCTGAGAGACGGCGTGCCTGGAATGAAGAGAGAGGCCCAGCGGTGCCGTGTTCTCAAAACAACATGCGCTCGTCATCCCGACGTCCGTGAAGCGAACGCGCGTTTTCTTCAGCGCGTGAGTAGGACGGAGGGACCTTGTGCTTCGATACGCAAGCTAAACGCAAGGTCCCTCACCCCTATTTCCACCCCTGCGCACGAAGCGCGCGCCGGGGACCCCGGTTCGGCAGCTGAAGAAAACGCTGCCTCATGAACGGGGATTCGGGATGACGTGACGTTTATTGTTTCGCAGGAAACTCCCTGAATCAGCATGATGTGGTAATCATCCTCGGGGTTCCTCTCTTCGGCGTCGTCCCGCTCTGCGGAACTCCGACTCGCTCGCGCTTACGGTTTAATGACAGGGTGCAAAATGATCGCCCATGTTCAGGGCTTGGCGTAAGGGACAGCGCTGAGTTCGCTTTCCACCACCGCGCGCACCTCAATCGAACCTTCCTGCGGGAGCGCGTCCAACGGTAGATGATCACGCCACACGGAGAAGCGCACGCGCAGCACAGTTCCCTGCTCCGCGTTCAGGTCGGAGAGAGGGATCTGGCATTCCAGAATGGCATCCATTTCCACGCGCAGGTCAGGACCTGCCTGCTTCTCGATGCCGTTTTCGCAGAACTGCCAGCGTGTAACCGCGCCCTCCACAATATCCGATTGCAGCCTGTAGGACGTGATGGGCAGTGCCGCATCCAGAGGCATGCTCTCCACGGAGATCACAACTCTAGTGTGGGCGATGGCCCACTTGCTGGCAGGCTCCAGGAAGTCCAGCCGGCAGTAGAGGCTGCTGGCGTTCACGCCGGCATAGCCGGTATCGAGCAGAAAAACCTTGCCGTGCATGGCCGATGAGTGGCGGTCAGCCACGTGTGTGGCTGCACCCAGCCAATCAAAATAGCCAATGTCCCGGCCGTCAATATGCGGATGGATGTACGCGGACTGCGGCGTGAACTGCGGCCTGTCATGGCGGCCTGCAATGGGCTGCGCCAGCACTTCAGGAGGCGCTGCGCCCATGGCGTGATAAATGTTGGAAAGATGCTTGCGGTAAAGCTCATCAAAGTCACGATCGTTGTCCGAATGGTGTTCCGGACCGTACCACCAGTTCCAATCGCTGCCTTCCGCGATCAGCAGTTCTTCGAAAGCGAGTGCGCGCTGGGTTGCGGAAACCTTGTCCGCATTTTCTGCGTAGAAGTTACGCGCCGCGGAAAGGTAGTCCCATGCAGTGTTGTCTTCCGGAGCACCAATCCAGATATCAAAATTGGCGTTGATCCAAGATCCGGGAAAGATCGACGCCAGCGGTTCCGGCGTTTTCTCAACCTTCACGGCTTCAGCCACCGTCATGGCGGCGATGCCTGGATCGTTCTGAATGCCGTCATACAGGCGGCGCAGAAATTCCCTGCCCGACTGCGGATAGCTCTCCCAGGCATTTTCGCCATCGAGAATAATGGGGACAACAGCGTCACGGCCTGCGGCCAGCACGGGCGCGGCAGATTCCTTCACGCGGCGCAGAAAGTCACTGGCGGCATCGCGCGGCGGCACGCCGGAGTAAACAAAACCAATCAGGTCAGAAAGTGAATGGTCGCGGAAAACGATGTTCATGTGCGCGTTTGCCTTCTGCCAGAGATAGACGCGATACAGCTTCTCCGCCGCCTCGGGCTCAAGCTTGCCGCTACCTTCGCGACGGAACAGGTAGCCGATGGACCGGCCAAGCACTCCTTCGTCAGTGGCAAGCCATTCCAGGCCTTCTTCATGCGCAATGCGCAGCACGTCATTGGAGACACTACCCTCTGAAGGCCACATGCCGCTTGGACGCACACCGAAAACCTTCTGATGGAGATCAATGCCGCGCTGAATCTGCGCGCGGGCATCATCCTCATGCTGGAAGCGGCTTGCCGGAAGTGGAAGCCCGGAGTGGGAAACGCCGCCCATATCGGTATCGCAGACCAGAGGCAAAATGGGATGGTAATAAGGCGATGTCGAAATTTCGATGGACCCACGCTGCGCCGCCACGGCATAAGCAGGCAGCACCTTGGCCAGGAATTGTCTCTGCTTCATCACCACAAGCTGCTGATCATCAGCAGAGTAGCCGCGGCCTTTTTTCACCAGCTCCTGGATATCTGGGTCTTGCAGGAAAAATTCATCCATCCAGGCAATCTGCGAAAGCACCTGAAGATCAGTGAGATCATTGTTGGTCAGTTGCTGAACCAGCCGGGCGGCGTCCTCAGGCTTGCTGCGATACTGCGCCCAGAGTTCGCGATATCGGGGATAACGCCCGATCATATTGTCTGTGTTGGCCTGAAACAGATATTGAATGGCAAAGAGGCGTTCACTGAAGTCGAGTTCGTGCGCAGGCAGAGCAGCCACTTGCCAGAATGGGTCCAGGGCCACGCCGCTGACATAATCCTGAATCTGCGCAATCAGTGAGGGGACTAGATTAAACGTCTGATGGACGTTTGGGAACTCATCCAGCAGCTTCACCATGCCGTAATAATCTTTGAGAGCGTGTAATCGGACCCAGGGTAGACGGTATTGTCCCGTCACCAGGTCTTTGTAGTACGGCTGATGCATGTGCCAGAGAAATACAAGGCGGATGGACGACATATCTGAGCTATCCATTAAATCATAACGCGCGAAATCATAAGCACCCGTCTGCTAGACTCATAGGCACCGATCACGTTTCAACGATCATTTGGTTACTTAGTCAGCACCAGGAAATCAGCTTAGCGTGCGCATTTTTACCCGCTACATCCTGAAAGAAGTCGCTTCTCACGCGCTCCTTGGAGCGTCAGTGTTCACGTTTGTAATTTTCATGCGTGAGGTAGGACGTTTGCTGGAACTGGTGGTTCGCAATAGCGCGCCCGTTCCCAGCGTTGCTGAAATCTTCTTCCTGCTGATGCCCGCCGCACTTACCGTGACCGTGCCCATGGGAGTTCTGGTGGGAATTCTCATCGGGCTCAGCCGCATGGCGGCCGATAGTGAAGTAACGGCCATGCGCGCTTCCGGCGTAAGCGTAAGAAAGTTTCTTGCCATCATCTCCATCTTCGGAGTGGCGGCCTGGATCTTTGCGCTCGTGGATACGGCCATCCTCGCTCCTAAATCCGCGGCGGCTCTTGCCGATCTGCAAAAGAAACTCACATCGTCGCAGATTTCTTTTCAGGTCCAGCCCCGCGTCTTCTATGAAGATTTTAAAAACTACGTGCTCTACGTTGAGGACGTAAGCTCCGGCTCCGGTGCGGCGGTCTGGAAGAACGTCTTCCTTGCTGATACATCAACGCCCGGCGCTCCGAAAATTACCATCGCCAAAGAAGCCGTGGTAAGCAGTGGCGGGCCCAATTCGATTCGACTCCACCTAATCAGTGGCGAAACTCACGAAACCAACACACGCCAGCCTGACCAGTACACCATCTCCACTTTCAGCGAGACTGACACCTCACTGACGCTGCCACCCATCCCCAAGCCAGTACAGGAAAAAATCCCAGTATCGCAGATGAGTACAGCCAACGTGCTGTGGCAACGCCACAATCCAGACAAAGAACAGGCACGCCTTTACTTTGCCGAATTTAATCGCCGTCTGGCACTGCCCACCGCATGTCTGGTACTGGTTCTTATCGGCATTCCTCTGGGACTCTCCGCGCGGAAAGGCGGCAAAGGCGCTGGCTTTGTCCTTACCATCGTCCTGGTCTTTATCTACTATTTTCTTTATGGCACCGGCCTGTCCCTGGCCCGCAACGGCAAAGTACCGGTGATCCCCGGAGTGTGGCTGGCCAACATCATCTTTGCCATTGTGGGTACGGTGCTGCTCTCACGCACAGACAAGCTGCCGGTTGAACTCGGCCTGGGACAGATGCTGTCCGCGCGTTTCAAGGGCTGGACAGAAGCTCTCTCCAGATTCGGCAGCAATGGCCGGCCCGACGAAAACGGGCGGGTCGCTGTACAACGGCGCCCTCGCCTGTTCAGCACACGCTTTCCCCTGATCCTGGATGACTATGTGCTCCGCAATTTCGTCGGATACCTGCTGTTGATCCTGGCCAGCTTTGTGGTGCTCATCATGGTGTTCACCTTTTTCGAACTCCTCAGTGACATCATGCGCAACAAGATCAACCCGATCACCATTGTCGCCTACCTGCTGAATGAGATTCCGTCACTGCTGTACATTGTCACGCCTCTGGCTGTGCTGCTGGGAGTGCTGGTCACGTTTGGAATCATGCAGAAATCCAACGAGCTCACAGCCATGAAAGCAACCGGGATCAGTATCTATCGCACCATCATTCCCATTCTGTTTATCGCTCTGGGGCTGGCGGGAGCGCTCTTTCTGCTGGACCAGTACTATCTGCCTTACGCCAACAAGCGCGTGGAGACCCTCAGAAACCAGATCAAGGGAAAGCCGCCACAAACCTATTTGCGTCCGGACAGAAAATGGATTTTTGGCCAGACCAGCAATAAACACGGCGCCCAGGCGGAAAACCGCAAAGTTTATTATTACGAATTTTACGAACCGGACCGCAACCAGTTCGGCAACATCACGTCCTTCGAGCTTGACCCGCACAGCTTTCAGATCGCGAAACGTATTTACGCCACCCGCGCGCACTGGTCAGAGAATCAGTGGGTTTTTGAAAACGGCTGGCAGCGGTCGTTCAACGGTGACATGGTCACCAACTATCATCCGTTTAATGCCGCTGCGTTTCCGGAACTGAACGAGCAGCCCAACTACTTCAAGAAGGAAGTCCGCCAGTCACAGGAAATGAGTTATGACGAGCTCAGGGCATATATCCGCGACTTGCAGCAGGCCGGTTTTGATGTGGTGCGTCTTCGGGTGGCGCTGCAAAGGAAGATTGCCTTTCCGCTGATCACGCTGGTAATGGCTGTGCTGGCATTTCCTTTTGCCCTGTCCGTGGGCAAGCGCGGCGCGCTTAGCGGCGTGGCCACGGCCCTGATCATCGGCCTGGTGTACTGGGTGACATCAGCCCTGTTTGAAGCCATGGGCAACGTGAGCCAGTTGCCTCCGCTGATAGCCGCATGGTCGCCGGATCTGATCTTTGGCCTGGCCGGTGGGTATCTGATCTTCAAGACACCGTCGTAGAATCCAAGTCTCACCACTGATTTGCACTGATGACACTGATCCAAAACCAAGATCTTTTTTATTGTTTTCCTCCGTACTCCTTTGTGTCCTGCGTGGTAAATCGGGCTTTTAGAGTGTCTTCAGATCAGTGTCATCTGTGTTGATCAGTGGTGAGAATCGGTTTTGCTGAGCCTTTACCCTGTTAAAATCATCTATACAGGCTCATGTTCAAAAACCTTCAGCCCCTCTTCCCGTACCTGAAACGATATCGCTGGACGTTGTTCTGGGGAGCGCTCACCGTCTTCGGCAACAACGGCCTCTGGGTGCTGTTCCCGCAGGTACTGAAGCGAGCAGTGGACGACCTGAACCGTGGCGCCACGCAACACAAGTTTCTGGTCTATTCCCTGCTGCTGATTGGCATTGCGCTGGTCAAGGGAACGTTCCAATTTCTGACGCGCTGGCTGATGATCGGCGTCTCCCGGGACATTGAATATGACCTGCGCAATGACATGTTTGCGCACCTTTCCAGCCTGCCCTACAACTATTACCAGAAGAACCGGACGGGTGACATCATGGCCCGCGCCACCAATGACCTGAATGCCGTGCGCATGCTGCTGGGGCCGGCCATCATGTACTCCGCCAATACGCTGGTGTTCACCGTGGCGGCGCTGTTCTTCATGTGGCACATCAGCCCCACGCTCACGATCTATGCTTTTCTGCCCCTGCCGCTGGCCAGCATCATCATTCAATATTTCGGACGCCGCATTCATGAGCGCTTTGAACGCATACAGGCGCAGTTTTCCAACATCTCCGCGCGCGCCCAGGAAAATTTCTCCGGCGCACGCCTGATCCGAGCTTACGCGCAGGAAGAATCTGAGATCGCGCTGTTTGAAACATCAAACAAGGAATACGTGACTCGCAGTCTTCCGCTTGCCCGCCTCATGGGCATGCTCTGGCCTGCTCTGGAACTGCTGCTGGGACTGGCCTATGCCATGGTCCTCTGGCTGGGACCCCGCGGCGTGATCAAGGGCCAGATGTCGGTGGGCGACTTTTACGCCTTCACCATGTACATCCTGATGCTCACCTGGCCGGTGATTGCCTTGGGATGGGTGATCAACATCTTCCAGCGCGGTACTGCTTCCATGACGCGCATCAATGAAATTCTGACGGCCAAGTCTGAGATCCGCGATGACGCGTTGCCCGCCGAATCGCCGCAAACTATTGCGGGCACCGTTGAATTCCGTCACCTGAATTTCGCCTATGACGGTACATCCGTTCTGAAGGACATCAACCTGACTGTCCCGGCAGGCACCAGTCTGGCGATCGTTGGCCCAACCGGATCAGGCAAGACAACTCTGGTCAGCCTGATTCCGCGAATCTATGATGCTGTTCCAGGTTCGATTCTGATTGACGGCCGTCCCATCCGCGAATATTCGCTGGAAACCTTGCGCCTCAACATTGGCTTTGTGCCCCAGGAAACTTTCCTGTTCAGTGACACCGTGCGGGAAAACATCGCCTTCGGCGTAGAGCAAGCCACGGACCAGCAGATACATGACGCTGCTGAGGCAGCCAGCATCGCTACAGACATTGAAGCATTCCCAGATCAGTACAAGACGCTCGTCGGCGAACGCGGCATTACGCTCTCCGGCGGACAGAAGCAGCGGTCGGCGATAGCGCGGGCCATCGTCCGCGATCCCCGCATCCTGGTTTTAGACGACGCACTGGCCAGCGTTGACACCTATACGGAAGAGAAAATCCTCAACCACCTGCGCGAAGTCATGCAGGGACGCACCACGATTTTCATCTCCCATCGCGTTTCTACGGTCCGCAACGCTGACCGTATCGCCGTGTTGCATCATGGACGCATCGTAGAATCAGGGACGCATGATGAGCTTATCGCCCGCAACGGCTACTACACCGAGCTCTATAACAAGCAACTGCTGGAAGAAGAACTGGCCAGAGTCTGATTCGCCCACAAACCTCGTGCGGGAATTAAAGGGGCGGTCCTTACCATGAAACGCGTGGTCATCCCTGAGCTGTTAGATAACGACGAAGGTACGCCTCAGGAGATTGAAGGCTCACTGGCCGACCTGCGCCTTATCAACCGCAACTTTGGCGGCGTGCGCACCATGACCTGTCTGTTGCGATCTGTGGCGCAAAAAAAGAAGCTGAATACAATCTCATGGCTGGACGTGGCCAGTGCGTCCGGCGACGTGGCCTTACGATCGCAGCAAACGCTGCAGCGTGAAAACATTTCCGCGAAGCCAACTTTGCTCGATCTCAACATAACGCACATGAACCGCCAGCTTCCCGCCATCTGTGGTGACGCGCTGGCCCTTCCCTTTGCCGACGACAGCTTTGATGCCGTCGGCTGCTCGCTCTTCGCCCATCATCTGGAGCCCGATCAGGTCACCGGCTTTGCTCGTGAAGCCCTGCGCGTGGCGCGGCACGCCGTGCTGATCAACGATCTGATTCGTTCGCCATTGCACCTGGCCCTGATCTACGCAGGCTTCCCGCTGTATCGCAGCCGCCTCACACGGCATGACGCGCCGGCTTCCGTAAAGCGGGCTTACACGCTGGACGAAATGAACGAAATGCTTAGAGAAGCTGGCGCTGCTGAGGTTGAAACTAAGACTTATTTTCTGCTGCGCATGGGAGTGATCGCATGGAAGCATCCGGGCACGAATACGATTTAATCGTGGTTGGCGCGGGACCTGCGGGTTCAGCATGCGCAATCACGGTTGCACGAAGCGGCGCCCGTGTACTACTGCTGGATAAAGACAGCTTCCCAAGGCACAAGGTGTGCGGCGAATTTGTCTCCTCTGAATCCCTGCAACTGGTCGATTCCTTACTGGACAACGATCATGAATTTGCCGCGAGACCAAAGATCACATCATCACGCGTGTTTCTCGATTCCCGCCAGATCACCATACCCGTGGAACCGGCGGCGTCCAGTATTCCCCGCTATGATCTGGATGCTGCGTTGCTGCGAGCAGCGAGAAGTGCCGGCGTGGATGTGCGCGAAGAGGTGCTGGTACGCGACGTTGACCGTGAAGTCGAAGCTCCATTTACCGTTACAAGTTCGATCGGAACATTCAAGGCAAAGGCCGTTGTTAACTCCACTGGACGATGGTCACAGCTCACACAGCGCGAGGCTTTGAATAAGAGAAGCCAGGACAAGACAAAATTAATTGGCCTGAAAGCCCACTTCAATGAAGCGTTGCCGCCGAACTCCGTGGATCTCTATTTTTTCCCGGGAGGATATTGCGGGGTTCAACCCATTGATCCGAATGCCGTCAACACCTGCGCCATGGTGCAGGCGAGCGTCGCTCGATCGCTGGAGGAAGTCTTTGCGCTTCACCCTGAGCTTCAGCGGCGCAGTCGCAACTGGCAGCAGCAATTCCCCACGGTCACCACTTCAGGCTTACGCTTTCGGGACCCCCGAACAGAAGACCGCGGCATGCTACTGGCAGGTGACGCCGCTGCATTCATCGATCCGTTCGCGGGAGACGGTATCTCGCTCGCGCTGCATGGCGGAGTCATGGCTGCGAAGGCGCTTGTTCCTTTTCTCCAGCAAAGGGCTTCCCTTGCCCAGGCACACGCGGCGTATCGCACGGCCTATTTCCGGCAGCTTGCGCCGGCTTTGCGGAACGCCTCGCGCATACGAAAGCTGCTTGCAGCGCCGGCATGGCTGCGCGCCGGCATCATCAGGCTGGCAGGCAATGAAATGATAGGCAGGATGATTGTGCGGGAGACAAGGGCGCGAGGGTAGCCGGTGGCTACGGTCTTAAAATCCCGAGCGTAGCGAGGGGTCCCTATAGCCGCGACGCTTTTTGGTGGGTATAGGGATCCCTCGCTTTCGCTCGGGATGTGAATCTTTACCCGCTATGGGCCGCTACCTGCGTGCGGCGCAGAACACGTCTTGCCACGGCCAGCAGATCAGCTACTTCAAAGGGCTTCACCAGGCAGAAGATCTGCGTGGCATCCACGAACGTGCGCACGGAGGGATCAGAGACATTGGAGAGCACAAGGATGGTCTTGCGCACCAGGTCCGGTGAATGTTTCTCCATGTAGCGGTACACGTCTTCACTCGACCAGTCGCCGGGAATCTTGCTGTCGAGGAAGACAGCGTCAATCACTTCATGCGACAGATACTCAATGGCCTGGGCGCCGGAGTTAGCGGTCAGAATGGTCAAGCCGGCGGCGGTGAGCACTTCACGCTCAAAATCAAGCACCGCTTCTTCGTCATCCACCAGCAGAACCTGGCCTTCAAGACGCGATTCGCGCCGGGCCACGATGCGCTCGCGCTCGCTCAGCGGCTTTTCGCCCACGGCCACCGGCAGGCGGACCTGAATCAAAGCGCCGCCAGAGGGATGGTTCCTGGCGGCAATTTCTCCGCCATGCTCTTTCACGATTCCATAACAGATGCTCAACCCCAGACCGGTCCCCTTGCCTACGCTCTTCGTCGTGTAGAACGGATCAAACACATGTTTGGGATCATTCAGGCCCGGGCCGGAGTCGTGGAATTCGCAGACCACATTTCCGTTGTCGCTGAAAATCTTGATGCGCAGGACGCCGCCATTGCGGCCATCGAGCATGGCGTCCGCCGCGTTATTGATGATGTTCAGGTACACCTGCTCAAGCTGGTGCGGATCCACGATCACTGACGGCAACACAGCTTCGAACTCACGCTGCACGTTAATGTTGTTGACCTTCAGGTCATAATCGCGCAAAGCGATGGTATCTTCCATCACGCTGCGCAGGTCCACGTGCACGCGTTGGGGTTTATGCTGGCGCGCAAATGAAAGCAGGTTCTGCACGATCTTCTGGGTTCGCTGCGCCTGTTTGTACAGCTTCTGAATAAACTCCTGGACGCGTGGCTCCAGCTTTTCACTTTCCAGCAACTGTGCATAGCCCAGAATGGCCGTGAGCGGGTTATTCAACTCATGGGCCACGCCGGAAATTAACTGGCCAACCGCGGACATTTTTTCGCTTTGCAGCAGTTGTTCCTGCGTGCGCCGCAAGTCTTCATACGCACGACGCGTCTCATGGTAAAGCTGGATTTTTTCAATCGTGGTGGCCAGCTGCCGCCCCACGGCAATGAGCACGCCTTCTTCTGATCGGTTGAAATTGCGCACTACGCGGCTGCTGGTGGCCAGCACGCCCAGAATCTTTTCTTTGCGCCACAGCACCACCCACATCCACGCGTGCAGCCCCTCGTTGGCGATGATGCTGGTGATTATGTCCGGAAGTTTGTCTTTGCTCTGGTGATCAACAATCTCTGTATGGTTGGCGCGCAGAGCTTCCACAAAGTCCGCCGGCAGAAGAAACACGTCATTATCGGCGATGATGGAGCTGCGATGGCCGTAAGAGGCTTTCTTCAACAGCGCGTTGGTTTGATCGTCAAACAGGTAAACCGAAGCCGTATCGGTGGCCAGCAGCTCAACAATCTGCAGCATGATGAGCTGAAGAATTTCATCCAGGTCAAACGACTGGTTGAAGGTAACGGCAATGTTGTTCAGGACATAAAGCTCGCGATTGCGGCGGCGGATCTCATCCTCCGCGTGCTTCATCTCCGTCACATCCATCACCACGCCCTGATAGCGCTCCACGCGCCCGCCAGGATCACGCGTGGCAAAGCTGCTTTCAATCACATAAATTTCATTGCCATCTTTGCGCCGCAGCCGGTATTCAAAATTTCTAACAAAGCCCTGGCGGCTGATCTCGCTGAGAAATTTCTTGCGGTCTTCGTTGTCAACGTAGAGAGACTGGAGCACATCCAGCCCAAGCACTTCCTCTTTATGCGAGTAGCCCAGCATGCGAACAAAGGCTTCATTGCAATCCACCAGCTTGCCATTGGGCGTGGACGCGAAAACTCCTTCATGCATGTGATTAAACAGGGAGGTGTAGCGCTCCTCAGAAGCTTTGGCCTCCGTGATGTCCTTGATCACGTGCACGGTGCCTGCGCGGGTCATTTCCTCATTCGTGTAGGGCGAGGTTGACACCACTGAGTAGCCCCCAAAGCAGGGATCTTCTTCACCCGAACACTCTGCGTGCGCGCAATACGGACAGTTGCTCCAGTTCATCCCTGCGCCCGGCATGATGCTCTCGCACAACTGGCCAGTAACGTCAACGAATGGCATTTCGAGACGCCGCAACAGCGCCTGATTGGCCCGCAGGATGCGATAGTCACTGTCATGCACCAGAATTGAATCCGGAATGGAATCAAAGGTGCCCGCCCACTCACTGCGTGACTGCTCCACTCGATCAGC
>Ga0137389_10001072_pt1 | contig 15649 bp, 35 predicted proteins | sample 15con2h14BmetaG_FD_104645 | JGI IMG/M metagenome (GOLD analysis project Ga0137389, IMG submission 104645) | Vadose zone soil microbial communities from Angelo Coast Range Reserve, California, USA - 15con2h1.4B metaG | ecosystem: Environmental > Terrestrial > Soil > Vadose zone > Saprolite...
AAAGTGTGAGCGTGAAGGGTGCCACAATCCCGCGAAAGTCGAGCTGAGGCAGTTGCTCAGCAGCAAGAACGAGCATTTTTGTGGGGAGCATGCGGACAATCTAAGGCAGAGCGGCGTGAAGATTGTAAGTTGGATGCCAATAGGATAGGTGGCGTCTCAGGTCTGCTGTTGGCAGGGAGACCTGAGACGCCAGGATCAAATGTAGCGTATTGGCATTGTATCATAGTCGAGAGGAAATTTTATCATGAGTGCAGAGATTCAGATTGTCAATCCAGAGGCCCGTTTTTCTCCTGAGCAGGAGACAATGCTCGACGCACCGCTGGAAGCCAAACGTATCAAAGAGCGCAAGGGCGGCGGCGGAAAGTTGCTCAAGTATATCAAGGGTGATGATGGCATTGATACAGCCAATCGTATCTTTGGCAAAGGACGATGGGGCTATAAAGTCCTCAATCGTTCTCACGAGTTGGTAGAAGACCGCAAAAAAGGCCCAATAGATATATACACGGCTGATATAGAGCTCTACGTAGCGGGCGCAACCTTTCCGTTCCCGGGGGACGGCGTGGGAGTCGTAAATGATCCTTATACCGTTGAGATGCATGAAAAGGCACGCAAGGAAGCCACAACAGACGCTCTAAAACGTGCATTAAGGCACTATGGGGATCAGTTCGGGCTATGCCTCTACAATGAGGATGATTATGTGGATGCTGGCGACGGAACGTTAGTTCAGGTGAAAGAAGTCAAGCCGGGCGCGAAAGTTCAGCAACCTAAGCGCGTTGTAGATGCTCCTGCTCAGAGACGGATAGAGCAAAGCTCTCAGGATGTCCTAAAAGCGCGGCTTAACGGGCTATTCAATCGGGCCAAAGCGCTAGGGGTACTCTCAGCTCCAACCGCAAACGCGTTCTTAGCTTTTGCTAGCGAGATTGTCGGCACGGCTATCACACAGCCTGACCAGCTCGACCAGGGCAAGCTTGACGATGTGGAAGCTGAGATAGCAGCAAAGGGCTTTCGCGAGAGCCTCTAGAAAGGGATTTATGAACACTTTACTACTGACAAATGAGGAGTTGGAGCTTATAAAAGATGCTCTATCCTTTGAGGGCTTCTCCGATATGAGAGCCTCAGCACTATACAACAAATTGGAGTCTCAGCAGCAAAAGCAAGAGCCCCAGGTGCAGGGCGATATCGATTATGGGGCTTCTTGTGAACATGTGCATCCTGGGCAGCCATGTGGGGAATGGATAAGGAACCAGGTATATGGCAAATAAAACTGGCAAGACAAGATGTGGAGATCAATGCGATCTCCACCTTGACGACATCAAGAGAGGATGAGATGATTCGAGACTACTGGACACAACCACCAGACGATCAGGGAAGGCTCCTGGACGAGATGAAGCAAGAGATAGCCGCTGCAGAAGCTGAGCGCGTCCGCGTCGTGGGCTACATCACGACCATAGAGGCTCCCGATACGATGATGCCAACTACAGAGCGGGATCGCGATGTTATCGTCTGTATAGGCTGCTTTGGAGATCTACGCGATAGGCCAGACGATGATATATGGGAGGCGATAACGAGAGAGGGCGATTTGGCCTATGAGAAATGCTCAGAGTGCGAGAAGCCTCTAGCATAGACAATAAGGGCCTTTCCTGGATATTGGGAAAGGCCCTTATTAGGAGGGATTTATGGTCAACATGAGGCAATGTCAGAAAGGAGATATTGTCGCCTACAAACGATTTAGAGATTTCCCGGGAGGCACATTAACAAATAATGTGCATTTTGGCATTTTTCAAGAAGCATCGATACGTAATGTAGAAGGATACGATGCCAAGGAATGGGTGATTATAATAATGGAAAATGGGGACAATGGATGTATTATTCCAAGCCAGGTTGTAAACGTCTTTAAGGATGCAACTGGCTAACTAAGGAGGGATTTATGGACATCACAGAGCTAAGGCGCATTCTCAGGAGATATAAGCTTCATATGCGCAAGAGGGAAGGATTGATTATAGGCAATAAAGATTGTCCGTACGAAGTCTGCTGGTTTCATGATGGCCAACGGGAATGGAGGTTTGATATCAATCCTGAGCAGTACAGTAGTGAGGCTGAAGTAATGCGTAAAATTGAGTATGAGTTGCGAGAAGAGTATGTAAATCCGATGGGGTAAGAAAGGATAAGAGATGCTATCAGAGAAGCAAGCTCGCTATCTCCAGTATCTCGCATTGCAAGCGGGACGATCTCTAGAGATATCGCAGAAGGGTATTATACTAGATAAGTGGAAGTATCCATTCTCAGCAGATGAGAGCGGATACAAGAACACTGAGTATAATTTGCAGTTTGATATTAGTTTCAATAGGAAGTATGCAAGAAAGGATGCATGAGAGAATGGACGCATATCTCTATTGTGATCGGTGTCACGAGCGTGTACGAGGTTTTGAGAAGGAAGGCATCACCATCATAGATGTGCAGCTCAAGAACCTCTATGAGTCTAGTACGTCAAGATGTCCCGTATGTGGCAAGATAGCACATGTGAGGCTGGTAGTTGAGGAGAAAGAGAAGGAATTGTAAGATGGAGCGTAAACTGTCAGAATGCATCAGAGAAGGTGCAAAGCTTAGAGCACAAGCTTTTGGCGATTACGTGCGTGATATTGCCACAGAAGGCATGGAATGGGGACCGTACGAATATCGTACCTGTGCATTAGGTGCTGCATACGAGGCGATTACGGGAAAGTTGCCTAAGCCTGATTGGCAGCATCCTTTAAGGACGCGAAAGGCAATATATCAGGCGTGTGGCGTGCAAGGCGTGCGTATTCCGTATCCAGAAGGTGTTGCTCCCGGGGAGAAGGCGTTGATTGTCAACGTTGTGTCGTCGTTGAATGATGGCTGCAAATGGAGTAGGGAAAAGATAGCTGATTATCTGGAGAGCGTGGGGTATTGAGAAGAGGGCAGTCAAGCAACTACAGTTACTTCAGAAGAGAGGGGAATAGGGATGATAAAGCAACAAGCCGTTACCGTAGACTTTAAAATGCGACGTGAGCGCAAAAACGAGAATAAATTCTGGATCAAGGTAAAGGCTACTCCGCAATCAGAAGAGATCAAAGAAATCAAAATTGATATGTACCAGCTAGACAGCGATTGTCAATCTTCGTATGGAATGGGACTCACTCCTTATCCACTAAGGAATGACCATACCTATACCTGGGACTTTGAGAATGGGGACATCATCATGGTCATCGTGAAATACATCGAGCAGACAGATGTTACCACATGGAAAATAGCAGCTCAAGGTGTGTGGATGTCGGATGGGCAATATTTTAGGAACGGGCAGCAACTCAAAGATACATCTGAACTATTCGCATAGCTGGAGGGGAATGATGGAAATTAAAGGACAGCCAGCACGCGAAATGCTCCATCTAGAAGGCATCATAGAGCTGGTTCAGTATCTCGATCAGAATAATCCAGAGGCATTGAAAGCGATGGAGAAAGAGTTGCAGGATATTATAGATAAGTATAAGGAGAGGCATCGGGTTATTGGGATAATTCCTTCTTTAGCCTGTGGAGGCATTCTCTAGGCAAATGGACGAAAGAGCAAACAGCATAATTGGCAAGATTCCGCTAGCTTATTTCCAAAATTTACACAAAGATGCGGAAAAGGCTGCTGAGTCTATTAGGTCTGCGGACTGATAAAATAGAGCGGTGAGTCTCACCCTCACCGCTCGGAAAGGATCTACTAGTGGAACATGTATTCAAGCTCTTTGCAGAATATGCAAATAAGATAGAGCGTGAGACAAATGGCAGGCATGTACCATCATTGCAGCTATATAGTGACTGTTCGGGATGTATAGAGGATCGTAATGAAAAACTTTTGTATGTGTCATTCTCCAATATTGATCAATTGACACAGTATTTGGAGGAAGACAATCAACACGACGGAGCAACGTGCCTCACTCGTTGAAAAGATAGAGCGATTTGAGATAAGCAAGCAGCATATTCCACTAGATTTGAGTATGGAAGAGAGATATTGACGGAGGGATAAAAGCTGTGCAGGATGTAGTATTTAAGTATTTAGGCTTAAATGACAATTTAGTTGTTCGACTGCCTATTGAGAAATGGGCGGATAGAGATAATCCACGATGTGAAATTAGTGTAAGAGTGTGTACAGAAAGGATACATAAGTGATTTATATAGTAAATGTTTGATGAAGATGATCCCATCGAGTGCGATGGGTGTGGAGAAGAGATCCACTAATATCCTCCACATGGCCTCCTTCGGGAGGTCTTCTTTTTTTGTTTTGAAAGGATACATTATGCAAGAGAAACCTCATTTTAAATGCCCTGTGCAGACCGCGCCAGCTCTGCAAGCTGCAACTGGCATTGATCGTAGCTTGTTTACCAGAGGAGCAAACAACGGTCTCTTTGGAGAGGCTGCCTATCGCTCACAGGATACTTGGCTTTTCGACACCAGCCACACGGACTTTGATAAATGGTATCAGGCTCACTGGCAACAGCCCAGGGTGAAGGGAAGCAAGAAAGTGACCTCTCAATAGCGGAGGTCACTTTTGCACGTTTGTTCTAGTGAGTTGCACAAGACAGCGTGCTAGCTCACAGATCGAAGGTGGCTGCTGGTCTCTTATGGTCAAGGGATACGTGCCTACTTGATCCCATAGTGTGCTGCAAGTTGCTCAGCATACGGATTCTCATCCTTGCTCAGAGCCTCCATATAGCGCCCTGTCGTAGCTAGCGATGCATGCCCTAGCCGCTTCTGAATGACGTTGACCGGAGCACCTACCTCTTGCATATTCTTGGCCCAGGTGTGACGTGTTGTATGGACTGTAGAAACCCCAAGGTACCTCTGGCAGATATTAGCAATGCCATGACGCCCTAACCTATCCCCTACCTGCCTTTCAGCTCGCCCAGAACGGATAAGGCATACCCATAAGGGCCGCGTATCTCCTTGTGCACCTATCTTGATCTCTCCATAGTAAACATGCAACCATTCAAGCAAAGCGTCTGCTACTGGAAGAGGCAAGATATCACGCATGACCTTGCCGCCCTTACAATGCTCAAAGCTGACAACCAGCTTACCACCCTGGAAGAAGAGATGCTGTAATTCGAGAGACACTACCTCGTTCAATCGTCGGCCCGTCTGAAGCAGCAAACTCAGGAGAGCATAATCACGCTTGCCTTGCAGCTTGTTTCGATCAATCGCCTTTAGCGCTTTATCTACGTCCTCATTGTCGAGAGCGCGTGCTTTTGCATATTGCTCTACCTTGCCACGTTCTACCGACTTAATAGGGTTAACGGTAACCATACGTTTCTTTATGCAGTACTCATAGAAACTGCTGATAACCGATAGCCGTAAATTGTAGGTAGATCGGCTTACTTGCTTCCCTCTTGCTGAGAAACCAGCAAAGTCTTGTGCTACCAATGAGATCAATGCAAGCATTTTATCAGCTTGCTCTTGAATAGCTTGTCTGTCCTCTTGGTGTATATCCCCCTGAATAAGCCGTTTCATGATCCCTTCATAGCTATCCAAGTCAATCCCTCGTTGCTGCAATGTATTTCTGAATTGCTCTATGATGACACCATACTCTTTTTGTGTTCTGGTGCTTTCGCTCCGTCTGAATTTGGCATCCAACCAGCCTAGAATGAGGATATCTAGGCTGGTACTGGTGACGATGGTTGAGAGTGACTGATCATTCATATTGCCTCTTTTACTTGGCAATCTGAACACCATTGACTTGCATCCTTCATATCAATTCTTGCCTTCGGAATGCTTGTACTACTTATCATCTGCTTATGTCCCTCGCAGACGGTTATATACTTGCCATCTGCATCTACGCCTTGCTCAGACGCTACATAAATTACATTGTGGATGTTTGTGAGAGGATTTTTCGTGCTGGCAACATAACCAGCACGATCATTAAATGGTTTGCGGTTTGACATATCAAAATTCCCTCCGTCTTCTAGATATCTCGATGACTCATTGTCATCACTAAGAAGAGTATAGCAGAGTGGCGAACAAATGTCAATTAGTTCCCCACTTTTTGAGATTTATTTGGTCCCTAGGACATAATAAAATGTGCCTATTTTATCGCCTAGGACATATTCCTTTTGTGATATACTAGAGAGATGCAATTATGGTTCTGGAGACATATCACATGGTCAAGAAAATCACCTCGCTTACAGATTACATATCTGCACATGATGCCGCTCAAATACTTAGTAAGAAACACGGACGCCCGATATCTCCTAAATACATGCGCTTATTGGCAAAAAGCAAAGGACAGCCAATACGGACAGAATGGCTAGGAAATAGATTGATGTACAATCGAATAGATATTCAGAATGTCACGATAAGAAAGCGAGAAAACAAGCATGATCACTGAACAAGACAAAATGTTCCTAGCATTCATCAAGCAGCATAAGAACATTGGATATGGCAGGATGATACAAATTATCAGCAATGCGTGGTATGAGGAATTAGAAAGAGGCGGTGAATGGACAGGACAAGCGGCACTAGTAGGCAAATGTCTAGCCTTTTGTCCTGAAGATGAGAAACGAGCGTTCTTGCAGGTACTGCAATCGGAGAAAGAGCAAGGAATGGAATACTGATGAATGAGCAGCAACAAATAGCAGCAATAGACGCTCTCGTCTCTCTCATGCAAGAGAAGATGGTAGATCAATGGGACGCCACAGATGCCAGAGACAAAGATAGTGCAAGAGATGCAGTGGTGAACTATCTACGCTCGTTGCACAATAACGGCATTATGCAAGGGAATGATGTTTGTACGTATCTTCTGCATAAGCACTGGACAGAAGCGACGCCTGAAGAGGCTACGATATGCGAGAATGCTGTACAGGCGATGAGAGAGGTTATTGAAAGTGAATAACGCTATGTGTTTGTATGTCTGCAAGAGCTGTGGGTATTTTCGAGATATGACGCATATTACAGGACTCATGTCCATAACTCTTGATAATATAGTGCGTTCTGCTCAATACAACACATCAATTACGCATTGCCACGATTGCAAGGTAGAGATGTATCAAGTGCAGAAGGGTGATAGACTCGCTGTATTGCCTGCTGTGACAGAGGAAGGAAGGAAAGATGATACGAGCATATCTTCAGCGGTGGATAGACCGCAAGACGCATGAGATACAGCAGGTAAACGAGAAGTGCAGGCACATTATAGCACTATCTCAAGAACCTGATATCAAAATCGGAGAGTTCTACCAGAGGGTAGAGGCGTATCTGGCAGAAGAACAAAACGAAGAGGTGATAGCGAATGACTAAAGAAGAAGCACTTAAGAAGTGGCAAGAGCTACAACCTGAGATTGAAGCAATGACGGAGATGTGGGATCGTCTACAAGCTTGGGCAGAGGAGAATGATGCGGATTTGAACAAGTGCAGTATGCGATCATCTTTTCGTTTCTCTTATAAGGCAAGCGTCAAAAAGGGGGGGCGATTCTGCCTGACAGTGTTGACCTTGTCCAAGCACAAAACTGTCAAGTGGATTTGACGCATGCCTTGAGTTAAAACGTTAATGCTGCAATGTGACCCTGATACTATGCACATAACAATTGATATTTCTGCAATCTCGTGTTATCATCAGGACAAGCGGTAATTGTGCCGCTCACTATTCTATATACGGACGTGGTTATCTTCAATTCCCCAGTTGTCCATTACAAAGGAGCGGACAAATGCGAGATGTCACATTCGGGAGACGGCATCTCTCGTTTTATCCGCTCCGACCGGCCACAATCTCAACAGATGCAATAATTCTGCTGCTCGTATTCTTCGCGGGATATGGAGCGGCATCTTTTTTAAGGAGAAATAGATAAATGAAAGTTCATGCACGATTTCGATTATACAAAGACGCAAGGTCACAGTATTGGCATGATGGGTGCTACAAACCAGCAGCAGATGTTGAGCTGGCAGCCGTTGCTGGTCCACCATTCGGTCCTGCAACACCACAGGGGACAATCAAGATGCTGATTGTCAATCCAGAGGCTATCCAAGTCTTCCGAGACGCAGATCTTGGACAAGAGTACGATGTCATCTTCACGCCAGTGCAGAAGGAAGAATAGGCACAAGAGAAGAGAGAACCGTATAGCGGCTAAGTAGCTGGGTTTACTCACTCAAGATCTCTCTTCTTGCAAAAGGTACATATGACAGAGATAACTGCTCAAACCCAAGCGCGTACGTTCATACCACGTTCAGGTAATCGCTACTATATTAATCATCCATCACACCTGCAGCTGATGTGCCGCGATTGTGGTGGCTGTGTTATCGTCGTGATGCATGTACGTCCTGCTGAGGCCTGGATACCACCGCTGAAACAATGTAAATGCGTACAATCAGAAGAATAGCACCAAGAAAGGTAAAAGATACAATGAACGATAATCAAGCGCAACCAACACCAGACACACTAGAGGAGACACAGAAGCAACCAGCTATACAGGCGCAAGCTGAAGCAGTAGCTAATTTTGCCAAGAGAGTCGAGACACTGATGTACCATGCCGATACCCAGGGACAGAAAGATACTCAGAAGCAGCACCTCTGGCAAGAATGGACAAAGCACCTTGGTGAGCTGTGGGAGAAGGTGAGACGGCATGCCTGAAACAGCTATAGGCGCTACTGCCATTAAGCCTTTAGAAGAAGATGAATATGCAAAAGCCTGCCTCGTCACTCAAAACGGCAAATGGGGTGCGTATGTCATCACGCCTGAGATGCTTGAAAGAAAGATAGCGCCTGTGTACTTCTCAGGACACGAGAATGTCACTAGTCTGAGGAAAACAATTCGAGAAGAGTGCTTGGAATGGAAGTTCGATAAGTTCACGGATTATGCGAACTTCTGGAGGATAGTAATTGCACGTGGGATTGAAAAACCTGAGATTATGCCGCATAGGAGATAACACATGCCTGAAGATGAGGACCTCCAAGTCATTGAAGCACCTGCAAACGGAGCTCTGACGATCAATGAACGTCGTGCTGCTATGGGAGTGCCACCACTTGTAGGAGTAACTGATGTCTGAACAAAGAAGCATATCCCAAGACACGCACGATTTAGAGATTACCGTGCCACGTGTGGATGCGATCCATAGCAAGCCAACTACTGTACTACACAAGCTCGACTCTACGAACGGCGTATATGTGCAATGTCGGCTATTAGATGGAAAAGATGTGTATGTGTCACTTATGGCAATACACGAGGTATTTAAGAAAGAAGTGTTTGAAGAGATAAAATATAAAGGGTTTAGAGCATGATTGCAACAAAAGCTACCGCAGATAGAACAATGCAAGGCACAAGACCAGAAAAGAAGAAGCTGACTTGTGATCAAGTTTCATGGATTACGGATATCCTGAACCGATTACAGTCAGACTCTAGGAATTACCCGATGGTGTCCAGGCAACCAGAAGCATTGAAATTAGCCGCTCTCCTGGAGATCATGGATATCTTTGGATATGAATTTGAGGACAACCAAGCGGCGGGAAATGCACCCTGCCATTTCAATGAGTTCGATAAATTGCGAGGGATTGAATGACAGAAGTACCTACACTTACATCAGAACAAGAGATTACGGTACTACGCTCTCAGCTATCAGAACGTGAGAAGACGCTCCGAGAGACGCGCCAAGCCATTGATAGACTCGCACAAGCACCACACTTTCGTGCTCAGAACTTGCAAGAGCTTGAAGCTCAGCTCAGCAAGAAGAGAGAGCAAGATGCTACATGCCAGGGCCAGGCACTTGAGTATATCGGCTCCGATCTGCAAGGCTTGTTCGAGCGAGAAGCTAAAGAGTCGACACAGAAGCTCAAAGAGTATGAGAAGCTGATACGGGATACGCGACAAAAGCATGCAAAGCAGGATACAGAAGACAACGAAGAGAAACGATCATACAAGAATGCAGAACAGACGATCATGTACCAAGTCACGACTCTCAAGAATAAGCTACAAGAGCTAGTGCAGCAGCAGGATACAAAGAAGAGAGAGGCAGCAGAGAAGGCATACCAAGAGTATCAAGAACTCTATCAAGATATGGTGAAGTCGGCATCTGACAAGCAAGAGGCTCAAGACGAGATTTTGAGAGGGCTTGCAGATTGGCCTGATCTACAAGAGCGCTTCCTGCAAGAGCACAATGTCCCTATTGTCTACGAGATGAACGGGACACAGAAGATAGCTAGAGCAGCTATAGAGTACTATGAGGCATTGATAGAGCATGCAGGAGAGCTGCAAGATGCGGCAGCTTATGATGGGACGCCGCTTAGTGAAGTGCTGGCATTGACTGATCAGGAGGTGCTGGCGCATGGGCATGATGGTGGGATTGCACTGTTGCAAGAGAAACGGGCTGTGCTGCTTAGGTATGTGTGAGGCATAGGCTATGGAAGACGAGCGTAAATCTTGGGAGCAGATGATTGACGAGGGAGAACCTGCCCTGTGGTATGGCAGGTTCGTCAAGTTTATGCGCCTAGGATCAAAGCGCTCTGTCAATACCGTCTATGCCAAAGAGCAGAAGACAACGAAAAACAACGAAAAACAACGAGAGTTAAACGCCCCGGGTGAGTGGTACGACATTGAAAAAGAGTGGAAGTGGAAGGAACGCGCTAGAGACCATGATGAATATGAAAGAGTAGAAGAAGATAGAATAATTGCAGAAGAGAGAGAGAAAGTACTCAGGTCTGGCTATGCATTGATGCATAAGCGTATACAAACGCTAGATAGACTCTCTCGTAAGCTTGAACAAATGGAGAAGGATGATAGCAAGATCTGGATACCTGAAACACGAACAACCATACTTGGAGAGGATAAATCGGTAGTTGTCGAGAAGGTAACGTTTAATCATCAATTATATGCATTAATAGATAAATATTTTGATAGCATTGCTAAAGAAACAGGTGAAAGGGTGAAGAAGAAGGACATTACCATAACTGAGATACCACCTAGCGTGTATCTTGGATTTGACCCAGACCAGGACGGAACGGAATGATAACGATTATCAAGTCAAAACCTTATCTTATCTGTGATAACTATAACAAAATACAGGTTACTAAGGACAACCGTCCTTACCGTGCTCTAGGCGCTGCTCTGCAAGCATGGAAGTCAGGGCGACGAGAGGTCCTTTTATGTGGCCCGGCTGGCACTGGCAAATCACGTGGCATCCTCCAGAAGCTTCACTTTTGCGCTCACAAATACCCCGGCGCTCGTATCCTCATTTGCCGGAAGACCAGACATTCTATCTCACAAACCGCAATGGTTACGTATGAGAACAAAGTATTGCCAGAGGGATGGTTAGACAAATATGTCCACTTCAACACAGTAGATCAGCAATATGAGTATACGAATGGTAGTGTGATAGGTGTGGGAGGTCTCGACAAACCTTCTAAGATCATGTCTTCAGAGTGGGATATGATCTATCCACAAGAGGCTATTGAGCTATTTGAAGAGGACTGGGAGTCTCTTACAACTAGGCTCAGAAATGGTGTCATACCCTATCAGCAACTCATAGGGGATACCAATCCATCAGCTCCCTACCACTGGCTTAAGAAACGTTGCGACCGTGGCGCAACACTCATGCTCTATTCCAAACATGAGGATAACCCTAGCGTTACACCTGAGTATCTGGCAACCCTTGACGCACTAACAGGTGTACGCAAGAAGCGACTGCGAGACGGTATTTGGGCTGCTGCTGAAGGGATGGTGTATGAGGATGAGTGGGACCCAGCCATTCATCTTGTAGATAGGTTCGACATTCCTGCTGAGTGGGACCGCTATTGGTCGGTAGACTTCGGATTCCGCAACCCATTTGTCTGGCAAGCCTGGGCAGAAAATCCAGACGGAGAGCTGTTCCGCTATGCTGAGATTTACCGGACCGGAGAACTAGTAGAGGATCTCGCTAAACAGATCAATGAATTGACAGCAGATGAACCAAGACCGAAGTCCGTCATCTGTGATACGGATGCAGAGGACAGAGCTACCTTTGAGAAACATGCAGGAGTCAGAACAAAGGCTGCTGAGAAAGCTGTAACTACTGGTATTCAGTCAGTACAAGGCCGACTCAGGCGCAAGAGGAACGGAAAGCCAAGTTTATATTTCTTGCGAGATAGCCTTGTAAGCATAGACCACTCTTTAGTGGATAAGAACTTACCATATTGTACTGAGCAGGAATTTGAAAGCTATATTTGGGATATAGAGAATAAAAAGATAAAAGAAGAGCCTGTAAAGCAATTTGATCATGGAATGGATGCCATGCGCTATTTATGTATGTACTTTGATAAACCACGCAAGGATAGCGGTATCTACTTCGATCTGCCGACAGAAGAAGAGCAAAAGCAAGCAAATTACGAAGAAGAGGAAGGCTCATACGGGTCTTTCTGGAGATAGAGGGTAACAGATATGTCTAGAAGTGCAGCAGCAAAACGCAAGAGGCAGATGCAACAAGCACGCAAAGCCGTCAACCTTGTCATTCCTGAAGCGAGAGAGCCGATCAACCTCTCCGAAGCATCCTTTGTTCGCCGTCAAGCCAAGAAGAAGCAGCAAGGCTCAAATGGGCCTCAAAGCCTCTCTATGGCGTGGGATGACAACTCATTAGGTGTGAATAGCACACAGACGCGTGAGGGTCTTCTAGACGAGCGTGAGCGCAAAGATACGTACTATAAAGTCTTCATCGGCAATCAGGTAGTATCAGGCTGTTGCAACGTCATCTCGAAAAGGATCACGTCCGGTGGGTGGGAATGTGTTGAAGTCGAGCAAGGCAAAGGCAACCCTCAGAACAAAGAGAAAATTGAAGCTCTCCTCCGATTTGAGAACCTGGAAGAGGACTTTCAACAGTTCCTCCGTTCCATAGCTGTGGACATCCTGGTATTTGGAGAGGCGTACTGTGAGCTTGTATGGTCTGCTGGTGTTGTTGTCGGCTTGTACGTCATAGATGCTATCAGTATGACAACCATGTTTGATCACCACGGCAATGTCATCAAGTACGTCCAGAGGATGGAGAAGAGCACTCAAACCATAGATTTTGAACCTGAGCAGATCATCCGCTGGTGGCTACCAGATCCACGTGCTAAGAAGAAAGCTCTTTCACCTATCGAACACTTGAAAGATCCCGTCTACTTGGATCAATCCATGATCACCTTTGTTGAGAAGTTCTTCAAGCAAGGGGCTCGTTTCGGGTATAGCGTTGAATTAGGAGAGGGCACAACGATTGAGGATGCACAGCGCTATGCAAAATTCTTCAAAGAAAACTACACAGGCGTTCAAAACTCACATGTGCCTCCTATCGTACACGGCGGTGGAAAGATTGTTGAGAGCGGCAAGGGCTCCGTAGATATCGACTTCAATAAAGGACAGGACAAGCAACGGGATAGAGTACTGATGGTTTACGGCGTACCTCCTGCTGAGCTGAATATTATTGAGTCAGGGAACCTTGGAAGCGGCAAAGGTGACGCACAGAGCAAGAGCTTTACTTATAATACGGTTATGCCATTGAAAGAGATTATACTTGAGAAATTTAATTATCGCGTCATAAAAAAGGGATTAGGTATTGAAGATTGGATGGTAGACACGCGCCAAGCGGACTATCGCGATGATCGAGAAATAAGTGAAATAGAAGATAAAGGCATTAGAAATGGCACGCTTACTATTAATGAGGCGAGAGCGTCAAGAGGCAGATTGCCAGTAAAGGGCGGTGATGAGGCTGTAATTGTAGCGTCAAGAGACATACTACCTGTTATTCGCAATGCTGAGATAGCTGATGAGCAACGTGATGCTGCACAGATTGATATTGAGACAAAGAAAGCTCAGGTTGAGAAGATCAAGAATCCGCCTCCACCGCCTGTGATGGTAGCACCTGGACAACAGCCTCCAAACGGCAAACAACTACCACAGAATGGAGCGAAAGGACAACCTCCCCAACTACAGAAAGGCAATCAGCAAAATGCACAACAACAGCAAAAAGAGACGCGCCAGGAAGCACTTGTACAAAGCATTGCGGAATCCTACGAGTCGAGAGCTTCTCTTGGAAGGGCTGTATGGCAAGCAGGAGTTGTCTCACGAGAACCATTCCAAGAACACGACTCCGAGCAGTCGTCGAGTAGCACGAGACTAGGAGGTGACAATGCAGACTCACAAGCACACAACACACCATCACAAGAAGACAGAGACACACAAGCACAAGAAGCATACGGTACACAAGACCCATCATACACATCACAAGACGGAGCATCACCACCAACATCACAAGAAACAGGGGGCTTAGAGGATGTGTGATGAGTGAAGGCTTGTTTGAGCGAATGAGGCAACGGTATGGCATCCCTATACCACAACCGCATACTGAGATATACAACTACAGGCCAATTTATGAGAGGAAGAATAAAATGAGCACAATAGACTCGAACAAGCGTATGCAGAAATGGCGTACTGAGCAAGAGATACGCATGGCTCTTAATGATTTCATTAGTCAGAAGTATGCCTTGCACATCCCGCCACAAGTCGAGGATGCTGATATGGTACTCTCTGATGTCATTGAAGAGCTACTTCAAGCAAGGAAGGTATTAGATGTTTTCAATACTACACCCTTTGCAAAATTGACTAAAGAGCAGAAACAGGCAATTCAAGAATGGCAAGATTTTGTGTCTTTAGTATCCCCCAAGCAAGAGGCGGAAGAATTATGAGAAAAATGCACTGTGAACATTGCGGTGAAACCATGCTAAAATGGGCATGGGGACAATTAAGTCCGATCTGGTTCTTCACGAAGAGCAGAGATTTTTGTCAAGGCTGGTCTCCTTGGAAGTTCTATACCTACCTTCCGAGAGCTGCATTCAGCTTTTATCGCAATATGATGCCTTACGTGCTAGGAGAGATGCGAAAGAGATAAAGGGAAGGACAGTTCATGGATAATCTTGTCATTATCGATGAAATAGCGCCATTCACTCAAGAGGACTTTGAGAAGGTAGTAGCGCATATCAAGAAGAATGATACTGCCTACCAAGGGCCTCAAAAGTACGAATGGTACGCAAAGGGTCAAGCTACAAGTAGTACAATATATAATTGGTATATGCGGTATAAGAGGCAAAAATATGGAGATTGACAAGAATTATAAACGCAAGATACGCATTGTTGGGTATCATGCAGAAGGTTGGGATGCATGCGTATTTGATGCTGAAACAGGAGAGTCGATAACCAATATCACGTCCTTAGATATTCATTTGAGCGTAGAAGATGATAATACGGTAGAAGTGACACACGCCAATCCTGATGCGACAAAAGTAGAGCTTTTTGAGAATGATGGGTGTGTCTTGGAGAAAGTTACACTTGACGATCCTGAAATTCAGCATTTAGAAGCATATGAGGCAACTTGATCAAGCCTGACATCTCCCACAACTCAAGACGCACACCAGTACATTGCCCGACGCACAAGCACACGAATGGCAAGCGCGTTCTGCTGGTAGAGATTGGCATCAATTCTGCTAGTACTGAGGGCATATACGTCTGGTGTCGTAAATGTCATGAGACGCACTTTCTGAGTATGATGCAGATTGAGAGGACGCTTGAGGAGATGGCAGAGGAAAAGAAAGAAGGAACAGCATGAAGTCTCTTGCACAACATGACAACCTGTGTTATTCTATTTGTAATGACTTGCTAGCGACGAGCGAATGAAGA
>Ga0137389_10001079_pt1 | contig 15613 bp, 15 predicted proteins | sample 15con2h14BmetaG_FD_104645 | JGI IMG/M metagenome (GOLD analysis project Ga0137389, IMG submission 104645) | Vadose zone soil microbial communities from Angelo Coast Range Reserve, California, USA - 15con2h1.4B metaG | ecosystem: Environmental > Terrestrial > Soil > Vadose zone > Saprolite...
CATTCAATACGAGCGATCGGAGGACTTGCGGCGCGGCACATTTCGCGTGCGCGGCGACATGATCGAGATTTATCCGCCGTATCAGGACGAAGGGTTCCGTCTCGAGATGTGGGGCGAGCAGATCGATTCCATCCGGCAGATCGACCCGCTGACCGGCGAAGTGAAGTCGGGGCAGGAGGATCTGCCCCAGGTCACCATTTTTCCAAAGAGCCACTACGTGATGCCCCAGGAACAGCGCGAGCGCGCGATTGTGACCATTCAGGAAGAACTCTGGTGGTGGAAGAAGGAGCTGGAGAAGCAGGGAAAATTCGTCGAGGCCCAGCGCGTGGTGCAACGCACCATGTTTGATATCGAAATGATGCGCACCATCGGATACTGCCACGGCGTCGAAAATTATTCACGGCACTTGAGTGGGCGCCTGCCCGGAGAAGCCCCGCCCACGCTGTTGGATTACGTGCCGCAGGATTTCCTGATGTTCATCGATGAATCGCACCAGACCGTGGGCCAGGTGCGTGGCATGTTCAATGGCGACCGCGCGCGCAAGCAAACGCTGGTGGACTACGGCTTTCGAATGCCCTCCGCCCTGGACAATCGGCCGCTCACGTTCGAAGAGTTCGAACACCGCATGAATCAGGTGGTCTACGTCTCGGCTACGCCCGGGCCTTATGAGCTGACCAAAGCGGGCGGCGTCGTGGTGGAACAGGTGATTCGTCCGACGGGCCTCGTCGATCCGCAAGTGGAAATTCGGCCCGTGAAGGGCCAGGTGGACGATCTTCTCGAGGAAATTCGCGTGCGCTCCGAGAAAAATGAACGCGTGCTTGTGACTACGCTCACAAAACGTATGGCCGAGGACTTATCCGAATACTTCTCGGAAATTGGCGTGAAGTGCCGCTACTTGCATTCGGAAGTCGAGACGCTGGATCGCATCAAGATTCTGCGTGATTTGCGGCGCGGCGAATTTGACGTGCTGATCGGAATCAACCTGCTTCGCGAAGGATTGGACCTTCCGGAAGTGTCGCTGGTGGCCATTCTGGATGCCGATAAGGAAGGATTTTTGCGGAGCAACACATCGCTGATTCAAACGATAGGGCGCTGCGCGCGGCACATTGAGGGCCGTGCGATCTTGTATGCGGACCGGCGGACCGATTCGATGAATCAGGCCATCGATGAAACTAACCGCCGCCGCGCGAAGCAAGTCGCCTACAACACGGAAAACAACATCACGCCCATGTCCATTATCAAATCCGTGGATATGGATCTGGCGCGCATCGTCGAAGCCGATTACGTGACCATTCCGATTGACGAAGCGGGGCTGGACGCTGCCGCTGCGAACATCAAGAGCGAAAAACAATTTGCGGAGATGCTGCAGCAGCTCGAACTGCAAATGCGCGAAGCCGCGAAGAAATTCGAATTCGAAAAAGCCGCTCAGCTCCGCGACCGCATCCGCTCGCTGAAACAGAGGGATATGGCCGGCTTGTTTTCGGTCGACCCCGCGCCGGCCGCCGCGGATTCCGCCTCCTAAACGACCCCGCGCCTCAGCTCATCCAGCGGATAAAACGTATCGCGCCAGACGATGCCGCCTTGTTTGAGGGTGATGATCGTGGAACGCAGGAGCATGTAGCCCAGCAAGACAGCGCCGAGAGGATGCGTCAGCGCGTAGAGTGGCGAGACGCGCATCGTGTACGCAACCGCAGCATGAAAAGAAAGAGCCATCGCCATGGCGATGGCGGCGAACATTCGAATCCAGCCGTGGCCTAGGAAAACGCCGAGAAAGGGCGCGACGTCGATGAGAAAAAGTCCGGTGAGCCCGAGCACAACGATGCCTACGTTGTAGCCCGCGCCTGCAAAGAAATTCTTCGTCACGCCGCGGATCAGATTGCCGAGCCCTGCGTGCCAGCGAACCGTTACGCTATCCTGCGCGATTCCCACTCCCGAACGAAAACCCGACCGCTTGACGATTTTTCCCAACTTCATGTCATCCAGGACTTCCATGGCCAGCCGGCGGTGCGTCCCGCTGGCTTCGTACGCGGAGCGCTTCACCATCTGGAACGCGCCGATTCCGACGTAGAAGTAAGAATGCGGATTGCTGACCCGGTAGGGATCCGTGGCGATTTGAAAGACAAAACCGAAAAATGTAACCAGCAGCTTCTCCCAAAAGCCAATGACCTCGATGTCACAGAGGAGAGAGAGGTGGTCCAGCTTGTGTTGCGTTGCAAGAGTGACGGCGCGGCGGACAACATCTGCCCTGAAACGCACGTCCGCGTCCGTAAAGAGTAGCCACTCACCGGCGGAGATTTCGTACGCCTTTTGGAGGGCGTGTGGTTTCCCAAGCCAGCCGGACGGCAAATCCGTAACATGCACGACGCGGAGCCGCGGATGCGCTGCGGCATAATCGTCGAGAATGCGCCTGGTCGTATCATTCGAACGGTCGTCCACGGCGATAACTTCAAGATTCGTATAGTCAATTTCCATCAGCGTGGCGAGAGCCGCAGGAAGTTTTTCTTCCTCGTCGCGCGCCGCAAAGATCAGTGAAATTCGCGGACAGTCCGCATCTGCTGCGGGAGAGAATTTCTTTAACCACGGAAGGCGAGTCGCGCCGTAGCCAACGCGGATACCGTGGGTGAGCCAGAAAAACGCGATGATACCAAAAAGGACGAGTCCGAAAACGTGCATGGAATTGGTGTCGGCGTTGCCCTCAGGTTATGCTAACACGGGATGGAAAATAGCCTGTCCATCATCGGAGCGGGCCGCGTGGGACGCGCCTTAGGACGTCGATTACGCGAGCTGGGTTGGAAAATCGGCGCAGTGATTACTCGCAGCGCGGCGAGCGCGCGGCGAGCGGTCCGCTTTATGGGCGCGGGGAAACCGCACGCGCAGATGACACGGCAGATCGTATCGTCGCGCGTAATTTTGATCGCGGTGCCTGATGACGAGATTGCTGGCGTAGCAAGAGAGTTGGCGCGCCTCGGCGGGGAAGAGCTTCGCGGGAGAGTCGTGCTCCACACCAGCGGCGCGCTGGATGCGCGTGTGCTGGATCCCGTCAAAGCCTGCGGCGCGGCGGTCGGGTCGATGCATCCCTTGCAATCTTTCAGCGGTGTTACTGTGCCATTGCTGGAAGGAAGAGTGATTGCGGTGGAAGGCGACTCGCTGGGGGTTCGTGCGGCGCGTCAAATCGCGCGTTCGCTCGGCGGATTGCCCGCGCGGATACCGGGCGGCAAAAAGATTTTGTATCATGCCGCGGCGACCATGGCGGCCTCGAATGTGCTGGCTGTGGAAGAAGCCGCCACGCAATTGCTGATTTCGGTCGGCATGAAGCGCGGGCAAGCCACGAGAGCGTTACTGGCACTGACGCGGCAGGTGTTGGAAAATATGGAGCAGCTCGGGCTGCGGGCTGCGTGGACCGGGCCGCTCGCGCGCGGAGATTTCAATGTCGTGGAAGCGCACTTGGAGGCGTTGCGGGAGTCTCCGGCTGAATTTGCGCTGGCGCAAGAAGCGCTGAACCGATTGGCGGCGCGGCTGCTGTCGCAGGATGCTGGCGGGATGCTGGCCGAATTGGACAAAATGCAAGCAGCAACAAAAGTGAAAGCAAAAGCAACGGGGGGCAACGCGTGAAACGACTGCAAGTGGGCATCGAAAGCACGACGCTGGCGAATGGATTGAAAGTGGTGATCGCTCCGGACACGACCGCGCCGGTGGTGACCGTCGGTGTGTATTACAAAATTGGATTCCGGCTGGAACCGCAAGGGCGCAGCGGCTTCGCGCATCTTTTCGAGCACATGATGTTTCAGGGCTCCGCGAACGCGCCGAAAATGCAGCACATCAAGCTGATCAATTCAAGCGGCGGGGTGCTGAACGGCTCGACTTCGTACGACGTGACGAACTACTACGAAGCGGTGCCGTCGAACGCGTTGGAGCGCGTGCTTTGGCTCGAAGCCGACCGCATGCGTGCACTCAAAGTAGATGACGAGAATTTGAAAAACCAGCGCGACGTGGTGAAGGAAGAAGTTCGCGTGAACGTCATGAATCAGCCGTACGGCGGATTTCCCTGGCTGGACATGCCGTCGGTGGCGTTCCGCAATTGGGCGAATGCGCATAATTTCTACGGTGATTTCGCGGATCTCGACGCGGCGGATTTGAAGGATGTGCAGGCATTTTACAAAACGTATTACGTGCCGACCAACGCGGTGCTGCTGGTCCTCGGCGACGTGAAAGCGGAAGAAGGAATCGCACTCTCGAAAAAATACTTCGGCGATATTCCGGCGGGAGCACCGCCGCCGTTTGCCGACCCAAGCGAACCCGAACAAGCCGAAGAGCGCCGCGGCATCGTGGAAGAAAAATTCGGGACCCTGCCGGCCATGGCCATCGGATACGTGATGCCGAAACGGCGGACCGCCGATTGGTGCGCCATGGCACTCCTGGACCAGGCGCTGCATGGCGGAAGAGCGGGACGATCGCATCGCGAGTTAGTGCTGGAAAAACAAATTGCCGTGGAGGCCGACGGCGGCATCGACGATATTTTCGCATACAACGGGCCGACGCAAATGACCACGCGCATCCTGCACAAGCCGGAGTATTCGAGCGAAAAGACGCTGGCCGCATTCGATGCGGTGATTCGCGAAGTGCAGCAAAACGGCATCAGCGCCGACGAGCTCGAGCAATTGAAAGTAAAGTGGCGGTCGGATTACTACGCGACGCTCGAGGGCGGCCGCGGCGGATACATGCCGAAGTATGGGCTGATGCATTTGCTGGCATGCTTCACACTTTTCGATAATGAGCCGCAGCTCGTGAACACCATCCTCGATGGATTTCTTGCCGTGACGCGGGAAGAAATTCAGGCCGCGGCGAAGAAATATTTGCGAAACGAAAAGCGTGCCATCGTTTTCCGCACGCCCGTGAACGCGGGCGCGAAGGAGGCGGCGTGATGGCGACACGGACGGTGGAAGTAGCGACGGGCGTGCCGGGACTTTCCGCAGAGCGTGCCGTGACTTGGCCGAAGCGCACCAAGGCCCGGCTTTCGAACGGATTGGAAGTCGTGCTCGCGGAAGCGCATTCGATTCCCAAATTTCATGGCGAATTGTTTTTTCGGTCGGGCAACGCGGCGGTTGCCGATCGCGCGCCGGGACTGGCGGAAATGACCGCAACGGTGGTTCGAACGGGGACAGCGAAGCGCGCGAGCCGCCAGATCGAAGAAGATTTGCGGCGCATCGGAGCGGATCTTTCCTCGAACGCCGGGGCAGATACCAGTGCGATTTCGTTTGCGGGTCTCTCGGAATTTGCGGAGCCGCTGCTCGGTCTGGTGAATGAGCTGGCGCGGGAAGCAGCATTTCCCGAAGCAGAATTCGAGCGCGAGCGTCGCCAGAAACTCGAAGAAGTGAAACTGGAGCGCACGCAGCCGGGATTTCTGGCCAGCGAACGATTGCGAAAAGTTTTGTTTGGTACGCATCCCTACGCCCAGGTTTCGCCGAGCGAAGAGCAAGTCGCCGCGTACAAGCGCGGAGATTTGCAAAAAGTGTATCGCGACGCCTACACGCCGCAGAACGGTCTGCTTTTGCTGGTTGGAGATTTCGAATCGCTAGCAATGATGCAGAACGTCGAAAAAGTGTTTGGCGCCTGGACCGGCCAGAAACCGGAAACGAAAACGGCTGCTGCGCCGGCTAAGCAGCGCGGCCGGCGCATGTATCTGGTGCACGTGCCCGGCGCGGTGCAAACGCAGATTCTGGCGGGATGCCACGCCATCACGCGAAAAAATCCGGATTGGGTGAAGGTGGGGCTCACGAATAGTTTGTATGGCGGAGCGTTTAATTCGCGACTGGTGATGAACATTCGCGAGGACAAAGGCTATACGTACAGCCCACGGAGCGGTGTGCATGCGTTGCGGCAGCATGGATATTTCTCGGTTACCGCGGCGGTGCGCAACGACGTCGTGGCGGCGTCACTCACGGAGATTTTCTACGAGATGGACAAACTGCGATCGCTGCCGGTGCCCGAGCCGGAATTGGCCGACGCGCAGAATTATTTGAGCGGCGTTTTTTCCATGGGACTCGCGACGCAAGATGGCTTGCTGTCGCAGCTTTCCACGGTGGCGCTGAACGAATTGCCCGACGACTACCTCGAAACGTACCGCGCGAAAGTTCGCGCCATCACTCCTGACGAATTGCTTGCGACCGCGCGGAAATATCTGGACTCGGCGAACATGCAAATCGTCGTGGTCGGCGACCGCGCGCAGATCGATTCGCAAGCCGCGCTCTTCGGCGAACTCGAAGTCTTCGACGCGCAGGGCAAACGCATCAGCTAGACGAAATCCTTGACTGGTTATTGCTTTAGATATCTTCCTGATGCATTATACTGTGGCGATGGCATCGCGGCCACTCTCCGCCGGAACTCTCCTCTCCATTCTTGTCTTTGGTCTTCTGTTTCCCCAGAGTTTGCTTGGTACCAAGAAAAAACCGCCGGAGCGGCCGGTGAATCTCAATACCGCGACGTCGGAACAGTTGCAGCAAGTGCCGGGGATCGGGCCGGCGACGGCTGGCAAGATTTTACAAATGCGCAAGACGTACGGTCCGTTCAAGAGTGTGGATGACTTGCTGGCGATTCGGGGCCTAGGTGCGAAGCGCCTAGAAAAGATGCGCAAGTATTTGACTGTCGGAAAACCGGCTGCTTCAAAGCCCACGATGCCACCGGCGAAGTCACCTTCTGCTGTTGAAAAGCGATCCGACCATCCGTAAGAGTCGCGCATGTTGCTTCACAAAACCTGGTGGCTAGGCTTGGGTGTTTCTATGCGCAGGGGGACCTGGTCGGCGATGCGGATGCCGTAGCCTTCGAGGGCGACGACTTTTTTCGGGTGATTGGTGAGGACGCGAATATCCTTGAGGCCGAGGTCAATCAGGATTTGCGCGCCGATGCCGCTTTCGTGCTGGACCATGCGCTGACGGGCGGGCTCGCGATCGAGCTGGCCGCGCTGGTGAAAATGAATTTGCGGAAGCGCGCCGGGCTCTTCGGCGGTTTCGACGCTGAAGCCGCGGCCTGTGTGATGGAGATAGAGAAATACGCCGCGATCTTCTTTGGCGATGGTTTCCAGGGAGCGCGAGACGAGTTCGCTGCAGTCGCACGCGGTGGAGCCGAAGACGTCGCCGGTGAGACAGTGCGAATGAACACGTACCAGTGCGGGCTCCGCGCCTTCGAGATCGCCGCGCACCAGCGCGACGTGCTGGTCGTGGTCTACGTCGCTTGCGTAGGCGATCATGCGAAAATCGCCAAAGCGCGTGGGCAGGACGGCTTCCGCGACGCGGCGAACGTAGCGTTCATGCTGCATGCGGTAGCGGATGAGGTCCGCCACCGTGAGCATTTTCAAATTGTGTTCCTTGCAAAATTCTATGAGCTGCGGCACGCGGGCCATGGTGCCGTCTTCATTCATGATTTCACAGATGACGCCGGCGGCGCTCATTCCGGCAATACGGGCGAGGTCCACGCTCGCTTCGGTCTGACCGGCGCGGACGAGCACGCCGCCCTTGCGGGCGCGCAGCGGGAAGATGTGGCCGGGACGCGCGAGATCCTGCGGTTTCGTTTTCGGGTCGATGGCGGTGAGGATGGTGATGGCGCGGTCCGACGCGCTGATGCCGGTGGTCACGCCGAGGCGCGCGTCGACCGCTTCGGTAAACGCGGTGCCGTGGACGGAAGTGTTTATCGGCGACATGAGGGGCAAGTGCAGCTCGTCGCAACGCTCTTCAGTGAGGGGAAGGCAGATCAGGCCGCGGCCGTACTTGGCCATGAAGTTGATGGCGTCGGGCGTAATCTTTTCGGCGGCCATGGTGAGGTCGCCTTCGTTTTCGCGGTCCTCGTCGTCAATGAGGACGATCATGCGGCCCTGGCGAATTTCTTCGACGGCTTCTTCGACAGTAGCGAAATGGGAACGAGCGTCAGACAAGATTGTAGCCTCTCATCTTAAGTTTACCCAATTTGGTGGGGAAGTGGGGAGTGGGCAGTGGGTTGTGAGCGGAGGGCGTTGAGTCCCAAAATGGGAAGAGTTGGTATACGCCCGGCAGTTTTCGTAAGGTTGGCAAATACAGGACTTACAGGATACGGAACTTGGAAGAGTGCGCAGCGCATAGAAAACAAGAGATTTGCAGAACGACTTTTTGCGCGGAAGTGGACCCATATGCTTGGCGGAGTTCAAGTAATACTTTAGGAATGAGGGCAGAGAAGTGGGTGACACCCGGCAATTTTTGGAAAGAGTTTGGAATCATTTGATTGCAAGTGAGTTATGCAACGCTCCTTGGGCAAAGAGCGAAAAGAGCGTGGGAGTATGGACAGAGGGGTACACCCATCGGGCATTTGTAAGGATGTCGGCTTCACGGAAGTGGAGTGGACGCGGGGCAACGAAAACCAAAGAGGTCGAGCGGCGGGGATTTTGATTGGCTAACACGCGGAAGAGTAGCATTAAAGTATACTGCTTGTCAATTACTTTCTGCATATCATTCGAACGGAGCGGTAACGTGTTGAAAGTCCTGCAGTTGCGCTCCTCAGCAAACGAAGAATGTGCAACCCACCATAGAACCAATTCTGCTGGTAACGTAAACTCGCCGCTGCAAGAAACAGACCCGTTGACGAAACGGAGGAGGACGCGATGCAGAAGGAGCGATACTGCGGGATCGCCTGGACAGCAATTGCAGCACTTATGCTCTTTGGCTGGGCGGTAATACTTGGCAGTGTTGCGGCGGGCCGAAGCGAGAGCCCAACGCAAAGCCAAAGCAAAGACCAAAACTCCAGCGTGGAGAAAACACAGACCAAGGTTGTTCTGCTGGGGACGGGCACGCCGCGCCCGTTCCCCGACCGCTCGGGGCCGGCGACGGCGATTGTGGTGGGCGAGCGAGCCTATCTGGTGGACTTTGGCCCGGGCGTGGTGCGACGCGCCGCGGCTGCGGCAGAAAAGGGTACGCCGCAACTGGAATCGACGAATCTGAAAGTTGCCTTCCTCACGCACTTGCATTCGGACCACACCGCAGGCTATCCGGATTTAATCCTCACGCCTTGGGTTATGGGCCGGACGGAATTGGATGTGTACGGGCCGGAAGGGTTGGAGGAAATGACCAAGCACGTGCTGGAGGCGTGGCGGCAGGACATCGAAATTCGCACTACGGGGCTGGAGCAGCGCCATGCCTTGGTGGTGCGGGCGCACGACGTGAAGTCGGGCGTGGTCTACCAGGACGAGCGCGTCAAGGTTACGGCGTTTCGAGTGCCCCACGGCCAGTGGCCGGAAGCCTTCGGCTACCGCTTTGATACGCCGGGAAAAAGCATTGTGATTTCCGGGGACACCAGCCCGAGCGAAGAGATTGTGGCGCATTGTCAGCCGTGCGACGTGCTGATCCACGAGGTGTATTCGCCGGAAAGCGTGTTGAGCATGCCGGACTACAAAACCTACCGCGCGAAGTATCACACCTCAACCAGTGAATTGGCGGAGATCGCCAATCGCACCAAGCCGGGAATTTTGGTCGTCTATCACACGTCCGGCAGAGGACCGCACGGGCGCATCCCCGATGATCAATTGCTGCGAGAGATCGGGAAGACCTATCGTGGGAAAGTGGTCATTGGGCACGACCTGGAAGTCTATTGAGAAATGAAGTTGGGTACCCGGCCACCGGTTTACATTCCTCGGATTGGCAGGATAAGATTCCGGCGTCATGGTCAGTCAAAAACGTGACTACTTCCGACCGCTCTGCCCGGCTCACCACGAAGTTATGGTTTCCGACCCTAACGCACATCAGGCAGCGCCCAACTGCGCGGACACAATCGACATCCACGGTTGCGAGTGTCCCGTGGATGCGTGCCCGCAGAGATACTCGCCCGGTTTCGGCTACTTTACCATCGGACGGAACAATGACTACTGGATCGGTACGAATTCTGCGAGCCTCCGGATAGCAAAGCACAGCACACAGGTAATATGCGGCGAGCACAAAGAATCGATGTTTATTGAATCCTTCGACCCAAACACAAATTTGCAGAAATTCCGCTGTCCGCAGAAAGGCTGCCAACAAACGATGAAGATACTGACTGGCGGCCCTCCCACCTATTGGCTAGGTTCCGGGTATTTTGGGACAGATTGATCAAGCGGGTGGATGAATTTAACCAAAAGACTCTGGGGTTTCTGCAGCGGCATTCGGGATAGGGGAAGCACACGTGAGCCAAACGCAACAAATCGCTGATTCTTACCGGGCCGTGACGGTCAAAGGCGCTTGGTACGGACCTTCGCTCGCTGAGCTGTTAGCAGAGATTTCGCCGGAACTTGCGACGACGCCGCCCGTTCCAGGAGCGCATTCCATTTCGGCACTGCTTCAGCATATGCTCCTTTGGAATGAAAGAATTCGAAACACCTCCGACCTCAATCCGCTCCCGCGTTGGGAGGCCGAAAAGGAATGGGCCGAGCCGCCGATTCCCTGGAACGAACTCGTCGTGCGCTGGAACCACAGCCGCGACCTGCTCGAAGTCCGGCTTCGGAATTTTCCCATAAAAGATTTGGGGAAACAGGTTCCGGGGCGGAGCTATCCCTACGAAACGATGCTTCAGGGAGCAGTGCAACACGCGATTTACCATTCGGGGCAGATCGCGATGGTTTTGAGCATGCTCAGGTCGCGAGCCAAGTAGCGGTTACTTCGCGGGTATCTACGGGTAGGCCACCGATCCCTCCACTGCGCGGCCGGTGCTCGCGTTTGCGAGCGGAGGAAAAAGCCGGCCGCTTCGGTCGGGATGACAATTATTGTGTTGCACTTATGTCGGAGCCGAAGCTCCGACCCCCAGCAAACGCGGTAAACCAGGCGGGGAGGCAATAGGCGAGGAGCCAAGCACGCCAGGCGAAGCCGGTCAGGCAATTGATCCAAATGATGCGGTCCCCTGTCAGGAAAAACACGACGAGCAGGACGAAGATGCCATGGATCAGAATTCGATAGGCGTGGTAGGTGGCGTCGACTGCTTGCTGATTCACCTTGCCCTCGGCGAGCACCATGATTGTAAATGCCAGGATCGCGAGAACAAAGGACAAGCCGACATCCAGCCTGCCCCACCATTTTGAGAAGTCCGCCGTGTTTTTTGAGAGGCCCGCGACCGCGGGGAACGCCCAAGAGACGACGAACAGTGCAGCAGTCGTTATGGCCAGGGGACGAGCCCAAGGCCGCTGCGGTCCCGTTATTTGGGGAGCGGCAGGGGAGTTGGTTGCAGGATCGATTTGCTCAGAGGGCATGGAGCAGTACCTCGATGAATTATGCGCTCGGGAGCAAGACGGAAATTGGAAAACTGAAATTGGAAATCAGAAGTCAGAAACTAGAAATCAGAAAAATGAAACAGGAAGTATTGAGAAGGGAGGAAATCCACGCTCCGACCGGGTCGTGGTAAACGCCAACGGCGTATGGTGCACCCGCGCCACCCGCCCACCCACCCAGGGAAGAGTTGGGCCACCATCCCTGCTCTGCTAGCATTCCTAACCGGCGTCCCTGCGAGCCATCGAGGTTCACTCCATGACGTGTTGCAATGGCCCTTGCGCTGCTGCCGCGCACTTCAATCCCAAGAAGGCGGACCGTGATCTGCGCCGCTATCAACGCCGGGGTCCGGACGCCACCACGCGAATGCTTCTAACGGAACTCCGCCGCTGGCCGTTGCAGGGGCTCCGTCTTCTCGACGTCGGCGGTGGGATTGGCGTGATCGCGGTGGAACTCAACAGCGCAGGGCTGGCCAGCGTGACACTGGCGGACGCCTCAGCCGGTTATCTCGAGGCCGCTCGGCGCCACCTCGCCTCTCGCGGCGCCTCCCGCGCCGCTCAATTCTTCCTCGGCGACTTCGCGGCGACGGCAGACACCTTGCCCGACGCCGATATCGTCACGCTCGACCGCGTCGTCTGCTGTTACCCTGAAGTGGAAGGGCTCCTCCGGGGAGCGGCTACCCGCGCGCGCCGCATGGTGGCGTTCACCTATCCTCTCGACGTGTGGTACGTGCGCGCCGCCGTTGTGCTGGAAAACTCCTGGTATCGGATACGGCAAGACCCGTTTCGCGCCTTCGTTCACGCGCCGGAACGTATGGCGTCCGTCCTGGAGTCTGCCGGATTTGTCCACACGGCCCGCTGCGCAACCCTCCAGTGGGCGCTCGACCTCTACTGCCGCCCCTGATCATCCAAGTCTGAGACCGTGTAAGGCACGCTCCTCGCGGGTGAGCCAGCCTCCGGGGGCACCCGCCCCTGGGGCATGGGGAAGCGGAATACCCTTTCCTCCGGGGCTCCCGACCCCGTCGGAACACGGGACACGTTGGCATTCGGTTATCGCGGAGAGGATCGGAGAGTTTTGGCGCCGAAGGTGAGCGCGACGAGGGCGACGGCGAGCCATAGAGCGGAGGCGTAGAGGACGTACCAGAAGGCTTCCTGGGCGGCGGTGACACCCGGCGGGCTGAAAATGACCAGCGAGCCGGTGAAGCAGGCGTGCATGAGTTGAGTTAGGAGCACGCTTTTTGTGTTGGTGTAGAGCCAGGCGATGAGAACGCGCATGGCGGTCAACGCGGCGGTGAAGGCAAGAAAAAAGGGGAACCAGTTGGGACCATGAGGGGTGGCGGTTCCCAGGTAATCGATGACGGGTACGTGCCAGAGGCCCCACAGAAGGCCGAGCAAGACCGCTGCAGAAAGAGCGGGAAGCTTTTCGCGCATTTTCGGGAAGGCGAAGCCCATCCAGCCGATCTCCTCGAAGAAGCCGGCGGGAATTCCAAACAGGACGCCGATCCAGAATCGATTGGGGGCGTAGACGGATGAAACGAAAGTTTTCAATAGCAGAAGAACAGTGAGAACGAGGGCGGGCGGAGTCAGGAGCGCGGCGTACCAGCGCAGAGGGAAGCGAACGCGGCGCATTCGCGAAAAGAGTTCGCGGAGAGCAGAGCGGCCGTCGACAAGCCTGGTCAAAACAATGCCGACCACGCTGGGGCCCAGAAGCATGGCGGGAAACATCAGGAGGCCGGCCATTTTAGGCACGGGCTGGCCATGCAAGAGGTGCGGCGCGGCGACAAGCAGCGCGCCGCACCAGGAGACGGCGAACGTCAACGCAAAGTAACTTGCGATGGGATGGCGATCGCGCACGGACTAAATGATATTCCAGGGTTTGCGGTACTGCTTAGAGAGGAGTTTGTTGGCTTCGGGGTCGTTCGGGAACTGCTCGTTGTCGCGGTTCCAGCGGAGTTTGCGGCCCAGTTTGAAGGCGATATTGGCTACGTGCGGGGCGCTGGTCGAGCGGTGGGTGGTCTCGACGTCGGAGTTGGGCTTGCGACGTGAGCGGACGCAGTCCAGGAAGTTCACCACGTGCGGGTAGTGCTGGGCGGAGCCTTCGCTCTTGATCACGCCGAAGGCCATGACGCTCTCGCCTCCGACGGGCTTGCGCTCCGGCCACACGGTGTAGCCGTCGCGGTCGAGGAAACAGCGTGCCCTCGGTGCCGTAGAACTCGATGCCGTAGTTGTGGCCGTCCGGCCCACGCGTATTGGTGTGGCGGTTGCTCCAGGTGACGATCAATTCTTTGCCGCTCACGGGGGACGCAGGGTATTCGAAGACGACTTCGAGGGTGTCCGGAATTTCGCTGTTGTCATTGAGGACGTACTTTCCGCCGAAGGCACTCACGGTCTTGGGCGCATCCACTCCCATCGCCCAATGGACAACGTCCAGCAGATGGACGCCCCAGTCGGTCAATGTTCCTCCGGAATAGTCCCAGAAGGAGCGAAAGCTGCCGATGCAGCGATTGCGGTTGTAGACGTGGTAGGGAGCGGGTCCAAGCCAAAGGTCCCAGTCGAGCCAAGCAGGGGGATCGGTGTCGGGAGGATTGCCCATGCCGGCGGGCGAGCTATTGCTGTGAATCCACGTCTTGGCAAGCGTGACCTTTCCGATTCTTCCGCTCTGCACCAACTCGACTGCCTTTTGGAAATGTTCACCAGAGCGTTGCTGGGTGCCGACCTGCACGATGCGGTTGTATTTCGCCGCTGCCTGGACCATCTTGCGGCCCTCGGCCAGCGTGTGCGAGAGAGGCTTTTCGACATAGACATCCTTGCCTGCTTCGCAGGCCATGATCATGGGGATGGCGTGCCAATGGTCGGGGGTGGCGATGATGACTGCCTGGATGTCCTTGTTGTCGAGGATGGCACGAAAATCCTTGAAACCTTTGGCCTTGCCGTCGGTCAGTTCGAGAGCGCGGTCCAAGTTGGGTACGAACGGATCGGCGATGGCGATGGCATCTACCTGGCCGGAGCGGAGGAAGTCCTTCAGGTCGAATTGACCCATTCCGCCGGCGCCGATCAAGCCGACGCCGATGCGGTCGTTGGCGCCCAAGACGCTTTGCGCGAATGGTCCAGCGGAAGCGGCAATGCTTAGCGCAGCTCCCGCCATGGCTTTATTAAAGTCCCTTCGAGTTATTTCAGAGTCGGCCATTTTTCCTATTACCTCCCTTTTCGTTTTGCGAGGGGCCGCAGGGGAATGTGCCTGTGGCGGCCGGAGACATTCTCGCGCGATATGGGATGAGGTGGGAAGAAAATCGAAGGGGAAGCAGTAGTTTTGACCCCGCCGGGAGGGCAGGCTGTGGGAGGATGCAAGGGTTCGGAGGATTTGCTAGATTTTAGCGGAGGGAAATATGGCCCGCATCTTGACATTCACGTCCGGCCCTGACGATTGGCAGAAACTGCTGGCTGATCCGAACAAGCATTGGAAGACCGGCTACTCTGCTAGAACCTTGGCGTACTGCTGGGAGGCGGCGGCGGAGAAGGGATTTCCTCCGGAAGTCGCACAGGCGCTTCAGCAAACGGATGAAGTATCATTGCTTGACCTCATCCCGATTCTGGCAATTCCGGAGTTTAAGGTTCCTTTGCCTGGCGGGGCCCGTCCTTCGCAGAATGACTTGTTCGTTTTGGCGCGGGGCGCAAAGGGCCCTGTCTCCATCATGGTGGAGGGTAAGGTCAGCGAGTCATTTGGCCCCACGCTCGGCGAATGGCGTGTCGAGGCTCCACAAGGGAAAGAGGAGCGTCTCCGGTTCCTCTTGCGTGCACTCGGCTTGATGGAGGAGCCCACCGGATCCATCCGCTACCAGCTTCTTCATCGCGCGGCTTCGGCCGTAATCACCGGCGAGCAGTTTCGGGCGGCTGCGGGGGTTATGCTCGTTCACTCATTCAGTAAGGAACGCTTCGGGTGGCCCGAGTACCAAGAGTTTGCGAAGCTTTTCGGCGTGGACGCCAAAGAGGGTGTGGTCCAGCGGCTCGGTCGGGACTCGATGGTTCCGCTCTTCGGCGTGTGGGTACTGGGCGGCTGTAAGTTCCTGAAAAGTTGAGACGAAACAAACAAAAAAGGGCGGGCCGGATTGACCGTACCGCCCTTTTAGGATTGAGGTTACGGGCGAGCTGGTGATTCTTAGTACATGCCGCCCATGCCGCCAGCGCCGGGTGCTCCGGCGGCTGCTGCCTTGGTTTCTTCCTTGATGTCGGCGATGAGGGCTTCGGTGGTGAGCATGAGGCCCGCGATGGAAGCTGCGTTTTGCAGCGCGAGGCGGGTGACCTTGGCTGGGTCGATGATGCCCATCTTGATCATGTCGCCGTACTCGCCGGTCTCGGCGTTGAAGCCGA
>Ga0137389_10001081_pt1 | contig 15598 bp, 14 predicted proteins | sample 15con2h14BmetaG_FD_104645 | JGI IMG/M metagenome (GOLD analysis project Ga0137389, IMG submission 104645) | Vadose zone soil microbial communities from Angelo Coast Range Reserve, California, USA - 15con2h1.4B metaG | ecosystem: Environmental > Terrestrial > Soil > Vadose zone > Saprolite...
CCGACGGCCCACAATTCTATCTCAACTGCCCGTCACGCGCACCATTGGACCGTTACCTTACTCGGCGGAACCCCTGGATGAAAGACTGACGCCGTGCAACAATCGGAACAGCTTTGGGAATTGTCGAACCGCTTGCTGCAGGCCCAGGACGATGAACGGCGGCATATTGCCCGCGAGCTGCAGGAATGCCTCACCAACATTCATCGCCATTCCGGCAGCAAGACTGCAAAGGTTCGGCCATCCCGCAGTGCCAGTAGTGTTACGCTGGAAATTCAGGATGAGGGTAAGGGAATAGCAGCCCGAAAGCTGGATGGGATTCACGTGCATTCCGGCGTAGGAATTACAGGGATGCGAGAGCGGGTCCGCCATTTCCACGGCGCGATGGAGATTCACTCGAATGGCACGGGCACGAAGATCCTGGTCACGCTGCCGGTGTCGGCGGGCGACATTTCCGAGCCAGAGAATATACTGCAGGAACAAGGAACCGGAATTGCTGGATAAGCGGTTCCGAACGACAGACAGGGGCGACGATCTTGCGTATTCTCATTGCAGATGACAGCGAACTGGTTCGCCGCGGAGTGGCTGGACTCTTGTCCTCTGAGCCGGACTGGGGTGTCTGTGGCGAAGCCAAAGATGGCCTAGAGGCAGTAATGAAAGCGCGGGAACTTTTGCCCGACCTGATTCTTCTCGATCTAAGCATGCCGGGCATGAGTGGATTGGACGCCGCTCGCCTTTTGCGGCAAGATGTGCCGCAGGCAAAGATCCTGATGATGAGCCAACATGATGCGGTCCAACTGTTGCCGAGCGTGGTCGCGGCTGGCGGGGATGGCTGTGTGGACAAGAGCCGCCTGGCTACCGATTTGTTGGTGAGTATCAAGAGGATCGGGGCGGGGAATTAAAGAATCCAAAGCGCCGCGAGGACGGTTGCTGCGAGCACGGTTGCTGCGATCCATTGGTCGCGCAGAAATCTCGAGTGGTTTCCTGTTCAGCGATTCCATCACTGACGGGCCGACAACTGCGGTGAGTTGAAGTCCGGCGGAAACGGATTGCTCAACCACGCAAGGAGTTTCTTCCCCAAAAATAACGAGCGTCCTGAGACTCTTTCGAGTCCAGGACGCCCGGGCAGCCCTCCCCCAGAACTGCTCACCTGCGAAGTTAAACGCAGTGCCAAATTTTGCAAATGGCACTTCCGTGCCAGCCCCTTACCCCAAAAGTGCCAACCCGCTATCCCTTTGAAAGGCTTGCCTTTGTGGCATCCAGGGCGGGAAATGGGGGATTTGGGCAGGGTGAAGTCATTGTGGATTTTTGCCGATGAAAAGGCAGGCGAGAGGACCGCCGCAACCATTCATGCGTGCAATTCAGGATCCGGAGATCTATCGCAATGTGCTGGAGTCGATGCAGATCGGCGTGTGCGCGGTTGACCTCGAAAACAAGATTATGTTTTGGAACGACGGGGCCGAGCGGATTACGGGCTATCTGCGGCATGAGGTAATGGGCTGTTCGTGCGCAGACAATATTCAGCGGCACTGCAATCACGTTAAATGCGAGCTGTGCCCGCAGCGTTGTCCGCTGACCACGGCGGTGCACAGTGCGCGCCCCGTGGAGGCCAGCGGCTTTTTTCAACACAAGGCGGGGCATCGGACGCCGGTGCACATCTGGGCAGTGCCGATCCGCAACCAGCACGGTTTCATTATCGGAGCAGCGCAGAGTTTTGACCGGCAACGAACTGCCGGAGCCGGCGGCGGAGTCCGGGCTGGCGACCATACTTGGCTGGACGAGATGACAGGCGTGGCTAATAACGCCATGATGCAGTCGCATCTTCGCGAAGCTCTTTGCTTGTTCACGGAAAAGCAGGCGCCGTTTGGCGTGGTGGGCGTGCGCCTCGATGAGCTGGAACGGTTGCGCGCGAACTACGGACAGGAGGCGGCCCACTCGATGCTGCGCGTTATGGCGCAAACCCTGGAGCACACGCTGCGCCCCACAGACTATGTCGGCCGCTGGAATGAGGATCAGTTTCTGGCGGTTCTGACCGGGTGCAGTGAACCCGGCCTGCCAGCGGTCTGCGGCCGGATCCGGAAGATGATTGCCAGCGACAGCATCGAGTGGTGGGGAGCCGAATTGTTTGCGGGCACGGTGTCCCTGGGAAAAGCGTTTCCTGAATCCGGCGATACGGTAGAGACGCTCATGGAGCGAGTGCAGCGCTCGCTGGGAACGGTGTGCAACTCGCAGGCAGCCGATGCGGCTGCGGCGGGAAGCGGCGGAGAGGGACCAAAGAGCTAGGCTATGTTTTCCATCATCGGCATCCTCGTGGTCTTCGGCGCGGTGGTAGCGGGTTACCTGATGGAACATGGGAACTTGCGCGTGCTGATGCAGCCGGCCGAACTGGTGATTATCGGCGGCGCATCGATTGGCACGGTGCTGGTGGCGAACCCGCTGCACATTCTCAAAAAAATCGCCAGTGGAATCACCGGCGTCTTCACCGGATCGAAATTCAGCAAGCAGGTGTACATCGATTCGCTCAAGACGATGTACGAACTGGTGAACCGCGCACGCAAGGATGGATTGATGGCTCTGGAAGCGGACGTGGAAGAGCCGGAGAAGAGCGCCATCCTATCCAAGGACCGCACGCTCATGAAGAACCATCACGCGCGCGATTTTGTGTGTGACTCGCTGCGCATGGCGGTGACCGGGATGGATGCCTTCGATCTCGACCAGGTGCTCGACCTCGACATGGAAGTGCATCATCGCGATTCGGAGCAGCCGACCACGGCCTTGAGCACCATGGCAGATTCCTTGCCAGGACTCGGAATTGTTGCTGCCGTGCTGGGAGTTGTGATCACCATGGGCGCATTGGGCGGGCCTCCGGAAGAGATCGGACACAAAGTGGCGGCGGCGCTGGTCGGGACGTTTCTTGGCATTCTGCTGTGCTATGGACTGGTCGGTCCGATCGCGCAAAACATGACGAAGGCCGCGGAAGAGGAACATGCCTACCTCTACGTCTTGCGCGTGATGATGATTTCTTTTTTGAAAGGCACGGCTCCGATCATGGCGGTGGAAGTGGCGCGCAGGGCGGTGCCGGGACATGTTCGGCCGTCGTTCAAGGAACTCGAGGAGGCATGCCGCGGTGCACGAGCCGAGGCTGCCGTCCCGGAAGCAGACGCGGTCGAGGCCTAGCCATCATGGAAAATACTCGTCCTATCATCATCATCAAGAAAAAAGGTGGCCACGGCGGCCATCACGGCGGGGCGTGGAAGGTTGCCTATGCCGACTTCGTCACGGCCATGATGGCCCTGTTCATCGTGCTCTGGCTGCTCAACAGCAGTAAACAGATTCAGGTCGCGGTCGGCGGATACTTCAAAGATCCCACGGGCACGGCAAAAGAAGTTGGGTCGACCCTGACGGGCACCGGGGAGAGTGTCACGCTCACCCGCGACAACATGCCCAAGCTGAAGGAGCAACTGGAGACGGCGATCCGCGAGATGAATGATTTCGACAAATTGAAGAGTCACATCGAGATGACAGTGACCGACGAAGGCCTACGAATCGAATTGACCGAGTCGGCGGCGGGCACGTTCTTCAACACGGGGAGCGACTCGCTCAACGCAGACGGACGCGAGCTGCTGATCACGCTGGCCAAAGAGTTGGGCCAGCTTCCGAACAAGGTCTCGATCGAAGGGCACACCGACGCCACCCCTTACGCGACGATGGCGAACTACGGTAACTGGGAACTATCCGCGGACCGTGCCAATGCTGCGCGCCGTCTGGTGCAAAACGCCGGCATTCGGGAAGATCAAGTGACCCAGGTGCGAGGATTTGCCGATCAACGGCTGCGCAAGCCGGAGAGTCCGCTCGATCCATCCAACCGGCGCATTTCGCTTATCGTGCAGTACGTCGTGATCAATAGTCCTGGTAAAGATAAGAAGGCGTCTCCCGGCGAATCGGCGCCAGCGAAAGAAAGCGCTGTCCCCGCCGAAGGGCCTTCCAAGAAAGAGTGACGCGGCTGGTCGTGTCATGTGCTCATTTGCCCTCTGTCAGGATTTTCTTCGCGTACTCTGCGGACGTTCTCGGCGCTCTCTGCGTTTCAATGCTTTGAACGTACTTCTACACACATGGTGTCTTAAATCGCAGAGGTCGCAGAGAACGTCCGCAGAGTGCGCAGGGATGGCAAATCAGCCTCTTCGGAATCTTCGAGTTTTGTGAAATCGAGACACTACTGTTCGTTGAAATAACTTTACAGTCCGGTCCCGCACTCGCCCCTGATCCAAGTTGTATAATCCCGCCTTTGATCTTGCCTGCAAGGAGCTCCCATCGTGAACGTCCTGAAGCACTACCGCCTCGTCTGCGTTGTGGCCGCAATTTCCTTCTTAGTCCCGCCCGCGTGGGCGCAGGAGAAGTTGGATCTGGAGACGATGACGCGCATCCGTTACGAAGGCTTCCGCAATTCGAAGGTCATGGAGCTGGCGAGCGGATTGATGGACTCGATTGGTGGGCGGCTGACCGGCTCTCCCAACATGAAGAAGGCGAATGAGTGGACCCGCGACCAACTTACCGCCATGGGGTTGAGCAACGCGCATCTGGAATCCTGGGGACCGTTCGGGCGCGGGTGGACGAATCAGTATGTGAATGTCCGCATGACTTCGCCGGATGTGACTCCGCTGATCGCCTATGCCGAGGCATGGACTCCGGGTACGAATGGTGTGGTGCAGGGCAAGTGCATTCGCGTCAACATTGAAGACAAGAAGGACTTTGACAAGTACAAGGGCAAGCTGGCGGGCATGATCCTGATCTTTGGCCCCGATGCCGAAGTAAAGCCGATCACGGAAGCCCCATTCAAGCGTCTCAGCGATGACGATCTGGCAAAGATTGGCGAATATCAGGTTCCCAGCGAACGCCCGCCTTTTCGCTTTGCCGACTTCCTGAAGCGCCAGCAGTTCGTTAAGGAACTCAACCAGTTTCTGGCCGACGAAAAAGTCTTGGCGGTAATTGATCACAGCCGGGGAACCGCAGGTGGCGGCACTGTGTTTGTCCAATCTGGCGGCTCGTACAAGCAAGGCGAAACCACGACCGTTCCGAAGATTACGGTGGCGTCGGAAAGCTGGACGCGCATTGCCAGGTTGCTGCAACAGAAGAAAGACGTGACGCTCGAAGTAAACGTTACCAACACTTTTTACGATGACGATCCCATGCAGTACGACACGATTGCAGAAATTCCCGGTGCGGACAGGAAAGACGAGATCGTCATGCTCGGGGCGCATCTCGATTCGTGGCACGCGGGCACGGGCGCGACCGACAATGGCGCGGGAACTGTCGTCATGATGGAAGCCGTTCGTATATTGAAGGCGCTCGATATCAAACCGCGGCGCACCGTTCGCATCGGGCTGTGGAGCGGGGAAGAAGAAGGCCTGCTGGGATCGCAGCACTATGTGGAGCAGCATTTCGGCTCGCGCCCAGCGATGGATGATCCACTGATGAAAGGGATGCCCACGCTGCTGCGCCGGGAGGCCGGACCGGTCTCGGTCAAGCCGGAGCAGGCGAAGGCTTCAGCCTACTTCAACGTGGACAACGGCACCGGTAAGATTCGTGGCGTCTATTTGCAGGAGAACGAAGGGGTCGCTCCTATTTTTGAGGCTTGGATGAAGCCTTTCAAAGATCTCGGCATGACGACGCTCACCATGCGCAACACGGGCGGGACGGATCATCTGTCGTTCGATGCGGTGGGCATTCCGGGATTCCAGTTTATTCAGGATCCGATTGAGTATGAGACGCGGACGCACCATTCGAACATGGACGTGTACGACCGCCTGCAGCCGGATGATTTGAAGCAGGCGGCGGTGATCGTGGCGAGCTTTGTCTATGATGCGGCCATGGCCGATCGTCCCTTGCCGCGCAAGCCGATCGAGAAGCCGCTGCCGAACGAGCCGGAGAAGAAAGAGGAGTAGTGGCCAAGAAGGGGGCTTCGCCCGCTGGACAGCCGAGGGCGGCTGTCCCCACATGAGTCCTGCGGGCCTGTTTGCCGCGGCTGGAAGCCGCGCCCTTTCAAAACAGAACCGCCATCGAACTCTTCAGCAGACTGTAAAGCCCGAATGGGTGTTTCACACAGAGTACGAGGCGTCGCCGTGCTCCAGGTCGGGGGCAGGCGTGCTCGCCGCCGCGACCACCACGGAGGATTTGCTGCCGCGGCGCATGGCGACGATTCCGGTTCGCACCATTTCCAGGACGCCGTAGGGGCGCAGGACTTCCAGCAGGCCATCGATCTTGTCTTCGCCGCCGGTAATTTCTATGGTGAGGGATTCCGGAGCGACGTCGACCACGCGGGCGCGAAAAACGCTGGCCAGTTCGAGCACGTGAGAGCGTGCCTCGTGCGTGGCGCCGACTTTGATCATGGCGAGATCGCGAACGATCGACGGCTCGTTCGTGATGTTTTCCACCAGCAGCACGTTTACCAGTTTGTAAAGATTGGCCTCGATTCGGCGTGCCTGGTCGTAGTCGGCATCCACGGTGATGGTCATGCGCGAGACTTCAGGCTTCTCCGTGCGCCCGACGGTCAGCGAGTCGATGTTAAAGGCGCGGCGCCGGAACAGCGACGCAACCCGGGTCAACACGCCGGGCTTGTTTTCCACGTACACGACAAATGTATTCAGCATAGTGTTCTCACTCATCTCTTATTGGTCTTTATCATTCGTCATCGGCGGTTTCGACCAGCGGGCTGGGACGGCGAATCATGTCGTGCAAAGACGCGCCCGCCGCGACCATGGGGTAGACCGTGTCTTCCTGTTCCACACGGAAGTTGATCAGCACCGGGCCATCGTGCTGACGGGCGGAGCGAACGGCGGGCACAACCTGAGAACGCTCGCTCACGGTCATGCTGCGGATTCCGTAGGCCTCGCCGAGTTTGGCGAAGTCGGGGTTGAGCAAGGGCGTTGCCTGGTAGTTCTTCTCGTAGAAGAATTCCTGCCACTGGCGAACCATGCCGAGATATCCGTTGTTGATGATGGCGATGTGAACTTTCAGGTTCTCCTGGACGATCGTCGCCAGCTCAGCCATCGTCATCTGGAATCCGCCGTCGCCGCAGACTACCCAGACCTCAGCCTCGGGACGCGCGACTTTTGCGCCAATCGCCGCCGGAAGCGCGAAGCCCATCGTGCCCAGGCCCCCGGAAGTGATGAGGGAGCGCGGGCGCTCGTGTTTGTAATACTGCGCTTCCCACATCTGATGCTGGCCCACGTCGGTAACCACAACCGTGTCAGCTTCGCGGGTTTCGTGCCACAGATCGTTGATGACATGCGCCGCGTAAAGATGTCCCGAGTCCGGCAGGTTCTGAATATCGCGCACTGCCGAGTCGCCTTTGAGGCGATCGATGTTGTCGAGCCATTCGCTGCGGTCAATGGTTTCGATCTTGGGCAGCAACTCGTGCAGAACTTCCCGAAGATCGCCGACCAGTGCGACATCCACTTTCACGTTCTTGTTGATTTCGGCGGGATCGATTTCAACATGAATCTTCTTGGCGTTGGCTGCGTAGGTCTTGAGATTGCCGGTCACGCGATCGTCGAAGCGCATGCCGAAGGCCAGCAGCAGGTCGGCTTCCTGAATCGCTTGATTCACCCAAGCCTCGCCGTGCATGCCCATCATGCCGAGATTCAGCGGATGCGACGCAGGGAATGCGCCCAGTCCGAGCAGCGTGAGCGCCACCGGAATTCCGGCGCGTTCCGCAAAATCGCGAACCTCACGCATAGCGCCGGAAATAATGATGCCGTGCCCGGCGAGAATCACCGGCCGCTTGGCGTTCTGGATCAGGTCCAGGGCCTGCTCATATTCCTTGGGAGCGGGCGACAGGTCGGGACGGTATCCCGGCAACTGCGGTTTCGCTGCTTCCCAATCGAACTCGCACGAAGTCTGTTGCGCATCTTTCGTGATGTCCACCAGCACTGGCCCGGGCCGTCCGGAGCGCGCCACATAAAAGGCTTCGCGGATGGTACGCGCGACCTCGCTGGCATGGGTCACGAGATAGTTGTGCTTGGTGATGGGAAGCGTGACGCCGGTGATGTCCGTTTCCTGAAAAGCGTCGGAGCCGATCAACTTGCTACCGACTTGTCCCGTGATGCACACGATGGGCGAGGAGTCGAGCATGGCCGTGGCGATGCCCGTGACCATGTTCGTAGCGCCCGGACCGGAGGTCGCAATCGCAACGCCTACGTCTCCGCTGACGCGCGCGTAGCCGTCGGCCATGTGGGTTGCGCCCTGCTCGTGACGCACCAGCACGTGATGGATCTTGCTGTGCTTCAGCGCGTCGTAGGCGGGAAGAATCGCGCCGCCAGGATATCCGAAGACGTGCTTCACGCCTTCCCGCTCGAGACATTCCCAGATGATTTGTGCTCCGGTTTTCATCGCCAACTCCCCATCTTTAATTATGTTACGCCCTGCGACTTGTCGACACCGTGCGTCTCGGACTCGCAGGCTAAAATGAAAGGGCCATCGTCCGCTGCGGATGATGGCCCTCTTCCGAAACTCGTTTCTGGCTATCTCATCCGCTGCATCCAGAAGGCGCAAGCACCAGGCCACGAATGGCCACGCTAATGAACACTCGGACCTTCCCTCTAATGCGGATCGCGTGGGCTGCCATTCGACTCATCTTCACAAACTTTAGGCTCCGCTGACTTGCCGTACTTTAGTTGATCCGGCGACCCCAGTCAATGACGGATCGGTGGATTTACGACGATTCAAATATTCAAATAAATGATTGGAATTGGCGGTGTTTCCGCTGAAAATCTCTCCCGGCCGCAGATCGTCTTGGAGCGTATACGCGGCTAGGGGCGTGCCATCTGGCCGATTCGTCCATCAAACTATCACTAGTAGTAGTGCGGAACCCGTGCTATTTTGCTCCGCCCAGAAATTGTGATGGGATCGCAACACAAGGGGCGATCAGGATGCACGGTAGACGGTGCGCGCTCCGCCTGGTTTGCAGGATCGACAACGCTATCGGGCGTCAACTCCAGTTATTGGCATGAAGGTTCAAATCAAAACAAGGAGATGTAACTAATGAAGAGGTTCTCGCTGCTTGCTGTAGTTCTGATGCTCCTGGCGTCTTTGGCAGTCTCGCAGGACGCAATCCCTGTGGGAGCACAACGCGCTCACTTTGCCCGAGTTTACAATCCGAACGCACCCGCTGTTCCGCCGGCATCCACGATGACCTACTACGGTGGGCCAATCATGTCGGGCACTGCCAACAACATCTACATCGTCTACTACGGAAATTGGACCAGCGGCGACAAGAGGATCATCAATTCCTGGGCGACCAACATCGGTGCCAGTCCCCTCTATAACGCCAACACCACTTTCTACGACAACGCCAGTCCCAACAATTTCATTCAGCCCGTGGTTGGCTTCAACTTCGTCACCCACACCTGCAACGATCTGTACTCGTTGGGTAAGCACCTCAACGACGCCAACATTCAGACGATTGTGGCCAACGCCATCAGCAGCGGATGCCTGCCGAATGACGTCAACGGCATCTACTTCGTCCTCACGTACGTAGATGTAATGGAGAGTGCATTTGGCGGGGCCTTCTGCACCCTCTTCTGCGGTTACCACACCTTCTCGAACACCATCGTGGCGGGCGAGGACATCAAGTATTCGTTTGTAGGGAATCCTGCGAAGTGTCCCAGCGGCTGCGACGGGAACGTGGCAGTCTATGGGGACAAGACCAGCCCGAACCAGGATGTGGGGGCGGACGGCGCGGTAAGCATCATGTTCCATGAGCTCTCCGAAAGCGTCACCGATCCCCTGGTCACAAGCACTGCGTACTCCGCTTGGGGCGCGGGAACTTGCGGTGAGAACGGCGATTGTTGCAACTTCACCTTCGGACCGACCTCGACCGGTACGAACTCGAAGGGCACCTATCACTACAACCAGACCATCGGTGGCCGCAGGTATCTGCTGCAGGAAATGTTTGCCCTGTCGCAAGGCCCTCCGAATTTCACCAACGTGCCGGGAACTTGCGTGCAGAGTCACTAAGCGCAACGAACCGTTTTTGTTCTGAACCTGCAACCGCCCGGGTCTCCGATCCGGGCGGGTTTTTTTGGTCGGAACGAATATGCGCGAGAACTCGTGCCGTCCTTACAGGACTCGCTCGAACTTCCCACACTTCTACCCGGCACTTCCGTGCCGGGCTTTCACATGTTGCCCCCTTCGACCGCGCTCCGGGCAGGCTCTACGGGGCTTAGTTTTGCCGACCTCGTTCCACCTCTTCACCCGGAATTCAGTTCTCGCGCACACTCTGAACGGCCCTACATTTTCAGCCACTGTGAGTGCCGGGCGCAGAACTAAACTGGTGCTAGCGTTCTGCCTATTGATTCTGATAAGTTCGACGATCATCGTGGGTTACGGAAATCATGTTGGCGGGTGCTCCCACTAACTCCGGCGGACTCACGAGATCAGAACATGACCACGACCCCTCGATCTTTGCGTTCCTCCCAGGTCGTAAACATCGGGGATCTGCGTCGACTGGCGCAAGCTCGTCTCCCCAAGTCTGTGTTCGACTATCTGGATGGCGGCGCCGAAGCCGAACTCACATTAGCCGAGAATTGCCGGGCCTTTCGCGATGTCATCTTCCGTCCTCGCGGCGCGGTAGCCATTGTCGATTGCAGCCTCAAGACTCGCGTGCTCGGGCGCGAACTTTCCTTTCCCGCAATGCTTGCTCCCGTCGGATACAGCCGGCTGATGCACCCCGACGGCGAAGTGGCCGCCGCTCGCGCCGCTGGTCTGGCCGGAACCGGGTATATCCTCTCCACCATCTCCGGGCACAAGTTGGAAAATGTGAAAGCCGCTTCACAAGGGCCGGTCTGGTACCAACTTTATTTGCTCGGTGGTCGTGAAGCCGCCGAAGGCTCTCTCGACCGGGCTCGCCGCGCCGGGTTCTCGGCGTTGGTAATCACCGTGGACACACCGGTCGCAGGAATGCGCGAGCGCGATCCACGCAATGGCATGAAAGAACTTTTGGGCCCGTCATTGCTGGCGAAGATTCCCTACGTCCCCGATATTCTCGCTCATCCCGGTTGGCTCGCGTCGTTTCTGCTCGACGGAGGCGTGCCCAGGCTGGAGAACATCGTCCTGCCCGGAAAGGGCCCGATGCAACTCGTTGACGTCGCCTCCGCCTTGTCCGAGGCCACCGTCACTTGGCAAGATCTGCGATGGATTCGAGAACTATGGTCCGGCCCAATCGTAGTCAAAGGTCTTCTGACGGGCGACGATGCGCGACGTGCTGTCGACGAAGGAGCGGCCGCAGTCGTAGTCTCCAATCACGGTGGCCGGCAACTGGACTCCGTGTCTCCGACTCTGCGAGCCCTTCCAGAAATTGTGGCCGCGGTCAACGGTCAGGTCGAAGTCCTGATGGATGGCGGCGTACGCCGTGGGGGAGACATAGTTAAGGCGCTCTGTCTGGGAGCTCGCGCAGTTCTGGTCGGACGAGCGTATGCCTACGGACTCGCCGCCGCAGGACAAGCCGGCGTAACCCGCGCCATCGAAATATTGCGATCCGATGTCGAGCGGACTCTTCGACTGCTGGGTTGTCCTTCGGTGACGGCGCTGGATCGCTCTTACGTCGAAGCTCCCGCCGCATGGAACGTTCTCAACCCGTTATTCGAAGACATGACTCCTCAGGCGTCCCGCAAACCGTAAGCGTCTGCAGCTAATTTCGACTTTCGTTCCCGATTGCGGCCGTCGACGCTGGATGGAACCAATATCGGCGGTCTCGGCGACATCGAGAGAAACGTGGTGAATGCTAGGCCGCGGCGGAGTGGGCGAGTTGATCGCAGATTTCGTGAATGATTTCTTGCCTGATCTCGTATTCGAGGAGTTCGGTGTCGGTGGCTCCGCCGAAGGTTCGCGACTCCAAAACCTCGGATTGCTTTCTGAGTAGCTGACTGAGTTCGGCCCGCAGTTCTTCGACGCGATTGGTTTCCATGGTGCCTTCTTTCTTGGCGAAGCGGCACCTTGGTCAATATTTTGGTCTCTAATAAAGAAGTGTCGCAGGGACCGGGGTTTCGTCCAATACCGTACATGCGGTAGGAGATGTTATGTTCGATACCGTACATACCCTAGAGGGTCGCGGAGCGAAACGACGGGTCGTTGCCTCGGATCGCAGTTAACCCCGAATTTCCCCGGAGGACCTAACTGGTCTCATGGCGTGCCTGAAAGCATGACGAACTTGTTCTTCCTGTTTTAAGGCTATGTTGAGTTCTTGAACGATCTGCAGCAACTCATCGGGATCCTTTGCCTCCAATGCCGCACGGCATAACTCTCTCCAGTTCTTGCGCTGTTCGCTAGCCATACTGTATTTACTCCGAAGGTCTGCCTTGCGAGTGGTATATGTTCTTTCGGATTCCGCCAAATAGTTGCCACGACAATCCTTCAACACGATTCATTGGATCATTGGGCAGCCGGGGAGACGAGGGGAGGGCATGATCGCCCGGCTGCCCAGTCGCCCCCTAGAAACGGAAGACGATCCCAGCAGATGGTTGCGCCGTGTGCGTCCAGCTGTCAGTGCGCAGGCTTGCGAGTCCGAAGTCCGGATTCTTGTACACAAAACCTCTGTATTCAGCGCGCAAAGACAGGTGTTGCGTCAAAGCATAATCAGCGCCGCCGCCGTAGAGGAAGGCACCCCTTCCTTGAGAGCCTGCCCCGGTCACGGATCCGCCGAAATTGCCGGTGGGATCAAAGATCAGACCGCCGCCCCCAGCTAGCGCGTAAGTGCTGATCCCTCTGATGCGTAGTGGAAGTTTCACCACCAAATCTCCAGTTACTGCGTGCGCGTTGGCTTGGACTCTGGATTCTCCAAAGCTGCCGAGATACCTTTGAGTATTTCGATCGAATCCATAGTTCCCTTCGGCAGCGAGCCAACGCTTGATGTTATAGCGGTATCCGACCTGGAATCCGCCGGTGTCTGTGGTGGTCCGCGAGATTCCCTGGCCGTTCGTATCCTTGGTGAAAAAGCCTGTGCCCTGCAGACTGACCTCCGATCGGTTTTCCTGGGCCGCGGCTCCCAGAGTTGAGAGCATGGCAAAAGCTGCAAGCAGAATGGCAGTTCGTCGCATAGTGTGACTCCTTCATCTTTGAAGATGTGCTTACTTGAGGATGTGCTTGCGATTCCCGCGACCGCGATGTCCCCGGTGCGTGAATCGCGTCTCGGAATCAATACAGTCACATGAGGAGCCAAAGTTGCGCGGCGTTGGTTTTGTGCGCAAATACTTGATGAACGGCGGGTTGCTTAGCTGCAAGCTGGAGATTGACGGAGTGCCCTGTCAATCGTATCGACACACGATTTGACAGGTGACAAAGACTACGACATTTTGTCGAAGCTTTCTGGCGTGTCGCTACATCAGATGCACCATATGCCGAACCGGGCAGTCGTCTGTCGTTTGTCTAGCGCTGGGGGGCATTGACCGACGTGTTCGTAATGACATTGTGACAAGCGGCCAGAGTCTATGAGCACTTTATCCGCAACCATCTCAGAGAAGTACACGCAACGCTATGAAGCGCTGCTGCGTGCGACAAACGCGATTGGCACATGCTGTGACTGTGACTCTACTGCCGACGTTCTCGTTCAAGCGCTGCGCGAAGTCATCACTTTTGACTATCTGCAGCTCATCGCCTTTGAGAATGACACCCGGACAGTTGGATGGCATCTTCTTTATTCAAATGGCGCAAGGCGCAGTCTTCCTTTGGCAGACGTCATCGTGGAAGGCACTCCAATTGAGTGGGTACACGAATCTCAGCAGGCCCTTCTTATCGCGAATTGGAATGAGGAGACGCGGTTTGCGAAGCACGCTGAGTCTCTAAGCGAGTTAGGTATAGCGTCTACCTGCGTCTTGCCGCTGGCGCGAGGACAACGCCGGCTCGGTGTGCTGAGCATAGGCAGATCGCGTTCGGACGCCTACCCCGAGGACGAGGTCCGCTTCCTATCGTTGGTGGCCGACCAGATTGCGCTGGCGATTGATGCTGCGGTGAACTTTTATTTGTCACGCCAGGCGCAGGATCGGTTGAAACTCATCCTCGATCTGACCAACCAGGTCGTCTCGAACTTGAATTTTCAGGAACTGCTGCGGACGATCTCTGCGAGCGTTCGCCGGGTCATGCGGTGCGACGCCGCAGCTATCATGCTGCCCGAGTCAGACGGCGTGCAATTGCGAGTGCATGCTCTCGACTTCCCGGATCGCAAGGGATTTTTCAAGGAAGAGATTTTGATTCCAATTGAGGGTTCGATACCCGGTGAAACCTTCCGCAGCGGCAAGCCTTGTATCTTGAACCGGCTTGATCCCGCCGAAGTGCCTGCTGAGATGTACACCAGGGCGGCGGGCGAGGGTATGAATTCGTTTTGCCACGTGCCTCTTATCAGCAGGGGTCGTGTACTTGGCGTGCTCGTCCTGGCGAGCCGGGAAGAAAATGCTTTCGAGCGGGAAGAGGCGGCGTTTCTTTTTCAGGTCGCACAGCAAGTCGCGATTGGCGTGGAAAACGCGCTGGCGTACGGTGAAATCGCTGATCTCAAAGACAAGCTCGCGCAGGAAAAGCTGTATCTGGAAGACGAACTCCGCGGCGAAATGGACTTCGAAGGAATTGTGGGGCAGAGTTCGGCCCTCCGCCATGTTTTGAACCTGGTGGAAACCGTGGCTCCCAGCGACTCGACGGTGCTGCTTCTCGGCGAAACCGGTACGGGCAAGGAATTGATTGCGCGCGCGATCCACGAACGCAGCCGGCGCAAGGACCGGACCTTCGTAAAACTCAATTGCGCCGCGATTCCGACCGGACTGCTCGAGAGTGAGCTTTTTGGACATGAACGAGGCGCCTTCACCGGCGCGATCGCGCAGAAGATCGGCCGCCTTGAACTGGCCGACCAGGGCTCACTCTTCCTGGACGAGGTCGGTGACATTCCGGTCGAGATCCAGCCCAAATTGCTGCGAGCCCTCCAGGAACGCGAGTTTGAGAGGCTGGGCAGCAACCGAACCCAGCACGTGGATGTGCGACTGGTAGCCGCGACCAATCGCGACCTCGAAAAAATGATGGAGAGCCGCGAGTTCCGCAGCGACTTGTACTATCGGCTGAACGTGTTTCCGATCCGCATCCCACCGTTGCGCGAACGCCCGGAGGACATTCCTCTGCTGGTCCGCTACTTCATCCAGAAGTACGGACGCCTGATGAACAAGAAGATCGAATCGATTCCCAGCGCGGCTATGAGGAAGCTCTCGAGTTGGCACTGGCCAGGGAACATTCGTGAACTGGAAAACTTCATCGAGCGTTCGGTGATCCTGACCCACGGCACGGCGCTGCAGGCACCGATCGCTGAACTGAGCAATAACGGCAGAACCACTCCCGTGGCTGGGACGCGGGAAGCGAATGCACGCGATGAGATGGTCCGCATTTTGAAAATCACGAACGGGCGCGTGGCAGGCCCTGACGGCGCCGCCGCCCGCATGGGCCTCAAGCGCACAACCCTGATTGCGCGCATGAAGAAGCTGGGCGTCGACCCTCGAAGAGTGTTATGAGGTTTGACAGGTGTCGATGCTGGTGACAGCAACGCTCCGCCTCCCCACGTGCGAGGCACGGTGCA
>Ga0137389_10001085_pt1 | contig 15579 bp, 19 predicted proteins | sample 15con2h14BmetaG_FD_104645 | JGI IMG/M metagenome (GOLD analysis project Ga0137389, IMG submission 104645) | Vadose zone soil microbial communities from Angelo Coast Range Reserve, California, USA - 15con2h1.4B metaG | ecosystem: Environmental > Terrestrial > Soil > Vadose zone > Saprolite...
CTCGCCCAAACGCGAAAAACGCATACCCGCCCGACGGCGCCGCCGTGCTGGCCTGCAAATCCAGCGTTCCGCTGGAGGTTGCCGAAGAGTCGAACTCGATGAGCGAAGCCCGCGAGCCAGAAAGCAACGTCGCGTCGAGGGTCTCAACGCCGCTCACACCGATACTGGAGTCCCCGGTCTGGAGAGTGATCCACAGGTTACCGTCGTCGATGGCAAGGATGTTGCCGCCGGTAATCGTGTCGCTTTTGGCTCCAGCCGGGTCCACGAAGTCCTGCTCGCCGCCGGTAATCGACCCGTTGTTGACGGTGAAGACGCCGGACACAGAACAAAAGCCGCGGGGGTTTGTTCCGCTTAGCTGAAAGACGTAAGAGCCGCTGGCTAGCGTAGTGGGCTCAAGGGAGACGAAAATCGGAATCGAGAGGGAATCGCCGGGATTGGTTACCGAGGTGGCGACCACGGTCACGGTGCTGCCCGCACCAAGGACGGAAGGCGCAGTGAACGTGGCCGCAACCCCACTGGCTGTATTGACGGGAGCAAACGAGCCGCAAGGCGCCGCGCCATTGCCGCAGGTCGCCGACCAGCTCACGCCGTTATTCGAGGGGTCCCCGGTTACGACGGCGGCGATGGGCGCCGAGGCGCCGACTTGCAGAGCGTTTGGCGGATAGGCACTGGAACTGAAGGTAAGACCAATACCAGGCGCAGTGATGGTGATGGTGGCCGAGATGGTTTTGGTGCTATCGGTCATCGAGATAGCCGTCACCGTCACGGAGTTGTTATTGCCGGATGGAAGAGCCGAAGGCGCCGTGTAAGTGGTAGAGGTCCCGGGACCACTGGTGCTAAACGAGCCGCAAGCACCGTTGCTGCCGCAGGTCACAGACCACTTGACCCCGGCGTTGGCAGAGTCGTTGGTGATCACCACCGCGAGCGACGCCGTGGCATCCACCTGCAGGGCGGCTGGCGCGGCGGAAGCGAAAGAAACAGCAATCGGCGGGGTTGGCGTCGTGCTCATGGTGGAGGAGCCGCCGCATGCCACCAACGCCACACTCATGCTCACAGCAACAAGCAGCAAGAGCGATTGGCGGAATGTCATCGTGGGCCTCCATGCAGCTCATCCGTGGCGGTTCTTGTTTTACCACGAGCATCATTTTCAAGTTAGCCCGAGTTTCCTTTTTCGACCTCAAAAATGGCAGCGATTATACCCCGATCCTGCTTGTTCGCGACATGGTGAAACAAATCCGAGAGTTGCCTAGAGACGCTCAACAACACGCCGTGCACTGGCACGCTGCTTCTTCAATTGCTGGAAACCGCAGCAGATTGGCCCGCGAGTTCCCCTCGGCCAGGATGAGAGCAGATTGGGGCAGCTTAACTCTGCTGGATGTCTGGGGATTAGCCCGGTTCCTCTGTGAAGGAATGGCTTGTCGCGAAAGCCCTCTGGATGATTTCTGACGGGATATTGGTGTCTCAATTGGTCCGCTGGCGTTCATACTGTGACACGTCTTCAGAAACGGCCAGAATGCATTCCAGTCCATCAAAATGAATCCTGTCGGCGGAATAGGCGGTGAGCTTGATATCGCCCGATTTTGTTCGGAGTCGCGTGATGACGTTCCGGATCGGACCGCCCTTTTGGAGCTGTGCGAGCATTAGCGAGCGATCCGCTGGATCTTCCCACATCTTTAGTTCGTGAACAGTGTGGCCGATCAGTTCTGCGCGAGCATAGCCGTAGCGGCACTCGAATGCGGCATTCACGTCCAGGAAACGGCCCTCGCTTAACGTCGTGATGGAGAACGAGATCGGGCTTGAACGAAAGACTTTCTGGAATTTGTCCTCGGAAATCTTGCGGCTTTCTTCTGACTGCTCCAGCGCCTTTTTCGCCTGGTGGAGATCGTTGATCCGCTTCTCCAGCTCAGATCCATATATGGCAGCACACTCGTAGAGGCGAGAGTTTTGGATGGCGGCGGCCGCAGGAATTGCCAAGAGTTGTGCGCGCCGGAGGTCTTGACGGGTGAAACTGTCAGCCTGGGCGTGGCCGACTGAAAGGAGGCCCAGAGTGCGTTGGGAAGCTACCAAGGGAACGCAGAGCCATGAACGCAGATGGGTGTGGCCCTCAAATGTTTGCCACTCCGCTTCCTTTTTCGTGTCGGAGAGGAGGATACTCTTCTGGCTTCCCAGGATTCGCTTCAGAAACGGGACGTCGGCAGCGTCGAGCGTGAGGGGATAATTCGGGCTCTTGCGTGGGATTTCGTGGCGCAACTTCTCTCGCGCCGCAAACAGACGTGTGTCACCTTCTAAGAGCCATATGCGAGCGCATTCACAGGGAATGAGTTCGGTTAGAGACTGGAGCATCGCGTCCAGAACGAAATCCATGCGAAGGTCTTGGGTCAGCCCCAGGGTGGCCTTGCGCAATGCGTCTGCTTCGGCCCAAGCACCCTCAGCTAACGCCAGGTTCTCGGCAACTTGTTCCTCAGCCTGTTTCTGCACGGTGATTTCCTGCGCGGTTCCGACGAGCCGGCAAATCGTGCCGCCGGAATCCCTTACTGGAAATCCCCGCATCCAGACCCAGCGCACCTCACCGCTGGGCCATACGATCCGGAACCTCTCGTTGAACTGCCCGGTTTGCGTGGCCTCTTCGAGTTTGCCGAGAACGCGAGCCCGATCTTCAGGATGGATCGCCTCTTCATAAGAAGATGGGTTCTCTTCCAAGCTCTGGCAGGAGCGTCCGGTGATGGTTTCATAGGCGCGGTTGACGTAGAGAGTCTTCTTGGTGGTTGCATCAATCATCCAGAAGATTTCCTGAATATTGTCCGCCATCTGCTGGAACTCGTGTTCCGTTGCCAGGAGAGCGCTGGCTGTCTGGCGATGTTGTTGGTGGAGACGAAGTAAGAATCTGGCGTGCACGAAGACCACAGTGCCAAGCGTCACCATCAGCGCGACCAGCAAGACCGAGGAGAATTGCAGCCTTTCAAGCTTCGCTCCAAACACGACTAGCAACAAGACCACTGAGATCGCGGAGGCGAATATCGAAATGATGCGCCAACCGCGATCTGGCGCTGTTTTGAAATAGAATTCCGAGCGCAGTGGGCCTATTGAACGCATGGCATATACCGCAGTAGGGCACTCCTCATCGCCGCCGTCACCAGGGCCCGCAAAATGAGGCTGCCATTGATACCGCAACGGTCGGCACCGCCGCAGTTTCGCGCCGATACTACAGCGCCTACGTTCAGTGGGTCAAGGTGGCGTTTGAAACTGTTCTTGCTGGGGCGTGGCACGGGTTGCTTACGCCTGTGCAGGCGGCATTTAACGGACTGAGCACCGCATCAGTGGCATCAAAACCGAGAACCACGACACATGCGCCGGCAACGGCAAAAACGCTGATTGAACCATTCTTCTTCGGTATCCGCATGAAATACCGCGTTCCTGCGGCGGGGATCCTAGGGCCCAAGTTTCCACAAAAATAAGCGGAGGCCAAACCCGTGCGGGAGCCCAGCCGGGGAAGACGGAGGCTAGCCCAAGGTTGGCGGAGCTACTCACCTGTCAAGTAGCGATGTTCATCGTCACCCTAGTGAGCTACATCCGAAACCATGACGGTAAACGATCGCGCTGTTGGCGTAGAACAGCGGCGATGAATTGTCCCTGGAACGCGGGATTAAAGGCATAGTCCTGCCGCGCGCGCTACATCCGCGCCTTCCTTCGGTCCGCCAGATACCGGGGGTCGTTCCCTCAGAGTTCGGCACTCCAATTAGTGGTCCTTCGAGGAAGCATGTGGTTTGGTCCGCGCTGGCACAGGCAAGGACGATGGGATCGGCGCTTTGCAACGGTTCGTGGTCTCTTCCGAGTTCGGTTCCTGGTTACGAGAATTCTTTGCAAAACACCATGAAATCAGCGTCGCAGGATACTGTTGACGGACTTCGCCGGGAATGTCAGATTCCGCTACTTCTTGGAATTTGAAATCAATCTTCCCATCAACCTGAACCGTTCCCTGTAGGTAGCCATAAACGTCGGTTCTCGCCTCAGGACCAGGCTGTGTGCCCGGGGGAAGCGGGTAGCGTACAGCTCCGGCGGTTCCTACGATCCAGCCATCCAGGCGTTTCCCAGGAGGTTGGTTATCGAAGATCCCCCGCATGTAGAAATGGGAATGGCTGGCAAGTACGTACACTTTCTTCCTCTTCTGGAACTCCAGAAGGGCTTCGTAGACATGATTGCCGCTTTCACAACTCTCTTTTTTCCGAGCCGGATCCTCGATTGCGTCGTCGATTGCGTCGTCGCACATCGCGTGCTCGCTCGCCCTGCTGGACGGTAGGGCTTCGTGCATACCCAGTACGACAGTGCTGATTCCATCGTTGTTGTAGGCTCTTTCGAGGGTGCAATCAAACCAATCCAATTGATCGCTGGGGAACGCGCCGGAAGAATTGTCCAGGTAGATGAAATCAATCCTGCCCCGGATCCAATGATAGTAGGGGGTGGCAGACAGATAGGGCCGTCGGGAAATTTTCTGGCACGATCCGCTCTTGGCGGCCGCGATTTCTTCTTTGTCCGGGTCCTCCATCAGAAGCCGAGGTGTTACCAGCCAGTCCCGAAATTGCGAAGAGAACTCCGCTGCTGTTTTGGGAGCGATCACTTCATGATTGCCGCTGCCGAGATAAAAACGCGTCAGCCCAAAGGGAACAATCTGATGATCAATGAAATCTTGCCAAGCGCGGTCATGGTAGGACTCGCAACTAAGGTGCTGGCCGGCCTTCTGGGCCGCCCCGGCCATGTCTTCATCAATTTTATAGATGGCACGAAGATCTCCCAGGTGCCAGTAGAAGGAAGGCTGGTACCGCTCCATGCTTTGCGCGGCAATCGCTGGCATGACTACGTCGCCACAATTGCGAGAGTCACCGGAAACGATGAACCTCCAGGTGCCCTCCGTCGCCGGCACAAACTTCGCTCGTTTAGGAGCTTCCCGCTTCACCGCCAAAACGCTTGCCAGGGTCCCTAAGTTGCAGATGACGATTCCTAGAACGATTGCGGTAGCCAGCAATTGGAGCAGAACGGCAGGCGAGAATTTTGGCCTTGCCGGCTTGGTTTGCTCCGCTGCGGACATCTATTCTTTCTCGGCGTTCGGTCTAGGACCGCTATCGGCCTTAACGTTGTAGGCCAGGTAGTCGCGCCAAACCGTGCTGGCGAACCGTCCGGCGAAGAACTTGTAAGCTCCGTAGGCGCGGAGGCACGCAATTAGTGCCCATGCGGCAAGAAATGCCAGCAACGCGCTCTGGCCATGCGTGCCGGGATACCGGACACCCAGACCGTATCCAATGCCAAGCAACGCAATCAGCAGAACCGCAGCGTATCCCAGCTCGACTTTATGTTTCTTCAGCGGATCCGAGATCTTTTGCAACAACACCGCTGATATGTTCACTAGGACCAGGAGCGATCCCGCAACGACAAGCACTGCGGCGCTAACGAGGAAACGGCTTCTCACCACCGCGGCTGCCCACCCTAGCCAGTAAGCAAAAGCTAGGGCCAATACTGAAACCAGGCCACGGGTCAGAGCATACATCCCTTGGAATTGCTCGGCGTAGCTGACGGCCTTTCCTTGAATCAATATCTGGCGGGCAAAGAGGAAAGCGTTGTTGCGCACCTTATCAATCGCGTCATCGCCCACCTTATCGACCTGCAGTTTCAGGCCGAACTGTTTCTCCATAAGCTCGGAAATCTTTCCCTTGGACGGGTCGGGTAGTTCCTTATCGGTGCAATCCAGATAAATCTCAGATGGATAGCGGCTCTTTCCCGTCGGACCCTTGACCTCCCAGGATGGAATTGCGTTGGTGGCAATGCTCTGAATCAGATGGCCAACAATGTACGCGAAGGCTGCTGCGATGATGGCTGAGCTCCAATTGCTGGAGGGCCAGGAATTTCTTACCAGCCCAAACGGGGTCCAGAGGACCGCCAGAAACACCGCTCCGGGTAGGAAGTAGCCGTATATATCGTAGAAATTGAATTTTTCGATCAAGCGATTACGCCGCTATCGTGCAGGACGTTGCATTTCCGCGAGCAGCGACTGTACCACATTGTGGACACGATTGCGGTGCGCGGCCGGAAGCTGCACAGCTCCTACCCTCTGATGCCCACCACCGCCGAATCTCGCGAAGGCACGGCCAAGGGGAATGCTTCTGAAGCTTCGCCAAGGGTTGCGCATTGCGGTAATCCTTATGCTCTCAGGAGAACGGATGACAGCAATTGAATAACGAGCGTTGGGCTCGAAATAGTAAGGAGCGTATCGACTGATTACCTGATCGTCTTTTCGGCGGGCATCGAAGACCGCAACGTCTCCCGGCTCCACGCGAAGCTTGGCTTTCACGCTTTGAAGGCCACTCAAGATGCTGCGGCGAACCCGGCCTTCTCGACGCTTGACCTCGTCGAGGCTAGCCACGTACCTGAGATCGTGATTTCGCAATTGCCGCAACAAGAACTGCGCATATTCCGGTCCGCTTTCATCTTCCATAGCGAGCGTCCGGTTAATCTGAAGGGCGGCCGCGTCACCCAGAATCGCTTCTTGTACGGAAGAGTATGCGGCTGAGTCGATCTTTTCCGCCCATTCGACCATCTCCTTGAAGTGTGCCTTATCCGCCAGCGATCGACGAAGGTGCCGGAAAAGCAGAGATGCGCAAGAGCGTGCACGGGCATCGAATAGAAGGCAGGCTACGCCTCTTCGGCGCTGAAAATCCTCCTCGGCAGCTCTGGTGAGCATGGATGTCTGGTGGTGGTCAGCCCAGAATTCGGCATTAGGATGATAGAGAAAATCCACAACAGCGCTGGGCGTCTTTAACTCGCTCGAAAGCCAGGTTTCTCGCAGCGTGTAGTCGACTGGTCGGAGGTCACCGATATTCCAGTTCTCATGCTCTTCAAGGAACTGGCAAGCAAGCACCCCTGAGACGAGTCCGTCAAAGCATGGGTAGTGAAAATATAACGCCGCGTTCTTCATTGCTCTCAAATCTCGTACCAGTCTCACATGCAATAGAGAACCATCACACGTCAGTTCGGGTGAACACTTCTCATTGTATGCGACCTTCGGACGAAATCAGCAGAGGCTTTTCGTGGGCGAAAGCGAGCCTTCGCCTGGGCCGGCGTTGGCATCATCTCGTACCGAGTTCTTGCTCATGATCTGTTCGCTATTGTGGAGCAGGCGGATAAATTGAATAATGAGCCAGCACATGAAACAGCTTCGGATGAACCCGGTCAGGGATGCTGTTTTCACCTCTCTTTATTCCGACAAGCGCGCGCAAGCATTAAACGAGTTCTTCAAGTATGGAGCTGAGATTTACGTTCTTGCTGGGGCTCTCCGCGATGCCATCGCCGCCCACTATGAAGGGGAGGGTGATGGAACACCACGGGATTTCGATATTGCTGTCGCAGACATAAGCCGGGGAGATTTCGACACAGTGCTTCGGGCCTTTGGCCGGCGCAATCGTCATGGGGGCTATGCATTGCGCGCTGACGGGGGCCTGGACTGGGACGTGTGGCGCTTAGAAGAAACGATAGGACTCAGGAAAACCGGCACTCCTTGCTCTATCGAGAATGTGCTACGCACGTTCAACTTGGACTGCAACGCGATTGGCCTGGACCTAAGGACCGGTCTATTCCTTGATGGGGGAGCGATCAGGGCAGTTCGACAAAAGCAAATTGATTTTGTTCAAGGGGCCATTCGGCACACAAAAGAGACGTTTGCTGCCAAAGCCCTCCTCCTCGATCTGCGCGTGAAATATGTGCTGAGCAGTGAGCTGATCCAGTTTATTAATACCCATCTGCAAGTCCCAAGTTTGTTATACGAGGCGGGAAAGATATTTCCCCGTTTTGTGGCACTGCCGACATCTTGAAAGAGCTGAAAGAGTGGTTCTGAGTCGGATGCGCGTCGGCTAGCGCCGGGTACCTCTGGTCGTGATTACGGTCTTCATGATCCCATTCCTCGTCTCAATGGCCGCAACCAATGTGTGTGACGTCGGAGTAATCACAAATGAATCTCGCCATTGGGTCTTCTTGCCATCGACGATCTCTTCGTAGTCGTTCACAAACGTGTCCCCCTCCCAATGTGCAGAGCCGCGCATCCTGCAAGGCCTATTGGGATTGTTGAAACAGGCAAAAAAGTAGTAGAGCTTTGCCCTCCTGTCCCACCAAATTGTGTGGAAACCATCCAATTTCCCAGCGGAACCGTCGGAGTGCACCTCATAAATAAGTGTATTTCCTCCGGCGGCGAGCCTTACATGAACGATGCCACGGCGAGAGCCGCCATTCGGAAAAAACTTGCCGCGCTCCATGGTTTCGACCGTGTTCCAGTCCCCCGCGAGCGCCTTGGTCAGTCTGTCCATTTCCGGGCTTGCGGCAGATTCGGTTGGCGCGATTGTGTTCGCGGACTGCCGAGCGGGCGATGGAGTTGAAGGAACGCTGGCCATCAGCACCATGTAGAGAAAGAATAAGTGCTTGTTCATAAGCCTTTTCAAGTGAACTCCATATCTAGGTAGACGGTGTCACCGGCACTTGGTCAACCCAACCGAAACCAACGGTTTAGAACCGGGGCGAGGTACAAAAAGGCGAGCGAGTAGATTGGAGAGGGTGCTAAGACCCTGGCCTTGCTCCGATAGCCCTTCAAATCGGCATGGTCCAGTTGGGGCCTTAGGATGTTCTCGGCGAGGATGGTGATATTCTCCTTTTGTTCGCCTATAATGCCACGTGATGAGCAGGATATTGTCAGCACTACCGCACGCCGGGGTGGTGAAGTGCAAGAAATGTGGCGGCACCGTCGCTTGCCGGGCCGTTGATCCACCATCAGAGCACTCCCAACCGGAGACGGCCAAGCCTCCGCCCGGGTATCCAGTGATTGTCAGTTGTTCCTGCTGTGGGACCGCGTTGCGCTTCAGCCCTACCGAGATCTTCCAGGGCCAGCCGTTACCTAGCGCCACGTGTGTTGAGCACCAGAACAAAGAGGCGCCCGGAGCAGAAGAGAAAAAGCCAAATGCCGCGATACTCATCGCCGCTTCCTTGATTGCGGCCGTTCGATTGAATCGAGAGGAAATCAGGTCTTTGCCGGCAGTACATTCCAAGATCGCTGACGGCATCCGACTGGCCGAAATGATCCCGGCTCGGCTACGAAACTAAGACCATGCCCAACGCACCACGCCGATATGCTTCTTTTCTGCGCCGCGAGTTGAGTGCGAGAAACGCATCTTACGCAGCGTTGCAGCAGGTCCCCCATGTGACCAGCTACGGAGAGACGCCAGTCGTTGTTTATCAAGCCTCTCCATGCGGCACGAAGCACGGCAATTTCATCTCGGCCAGCTACCGAGCGCTTCAGCGCCGACCACAATGGAAACGAAGGTTGATGAAAGTGCACAGTCAGGCTGATCGAGCGCTACCGAAAAGTGATTGCATTTGGAAGGAACTCGACTCCTCGATGAGCTCCGACGCCCTCCTGATGAATATCTTTTGTTATCCCGGTGTGACCAAAAGAAGAGAGCTCAGCTGGTTGCTAGGAACCGAGCTGGGAGAGGTTCCCGAGTTTGGATTCAGGCCGCGCGTCCCTCTGGCTTCTGGGTTCGTGGAACGGACCGAGATCGATATGAAGCTAAGCTCAGTCCTCTTCGAGGCAAAACTTACGGAGTCGGACTTTCAAAGCCAGAATGCCGCGATCGTCGAAGGATATCGAGACCTGAACAACGTCTTTGAGGTCGGCATACTGCCACGCCGGGGCCAGGAATATGTCTCTTATCAGCTCCTACGGAATGTGCTCGCTGCCTACGCGCTTGACCTTTCTTTCTGCGTGCTGCTCGATGCCCGCCGCCCCGATTTGATCGAAGACTGGTATGCCGTCATGAGATGCGTGCGGCCGATGGATCTCAGAACCAGGTGCAAGGTCCTCACATGGCAGGAACTCGCGCCAGCTCTGCCATCGAGTTTGCAATGCTTTCTCGAGCTGAAATATGGAATCGCAGTTTGACGGGTCACTCGACCAATTCGGTAAAGTTTTTGGGGTGCCGAACTGAGCCGGCACCCCACTGTAAACAGCAGAGGTGAAGAATCCTCGGTTACGCGACTGCTTCGTCCCGGGACGCTGAAACTGCGTGCCGCGCAGCCGCTTTCCCAAGGAAGTTCACCAGTTCAGAGTTCACTTCCTCCGCGTGTGTCCATGTGATGCAATGCGGCCCACCCTTAATTATTAATGAGCGTGCTCCCTTGATCAGCTTAGCGGTCCGGGCTCCCGAGGCATTGATAGGCAGAATTCGGTCCGCATCGCCGTGGATAACCAACGTGGGTATATCAATCCGCGCCACGTCCTTGCGGAAGTCCTCATGCCAGGTTGGCACGCAAGCCAGCGAGGCCGTAGCTGAAGCGCCAGCTGCGACGTTCCAACTGGCCTGGATAGCCTGTTCGCTCACGCGCTTGCCTAGCAGCTGGTCTGCGTTGTAGAAATTCTTGAAGAAATCCGTGAAGAACGTGTAACGATCCGCGGCGACCGCTTTCTGGATCCCTTCGAAGACACTGCCGTCCACGCCTTCCGGATTGTCCGAGGTCTTCAGCAGGTATGGCGGGACACCGGAAATGATTACCGCCTTGCTCACGCCCTTCGATCCGTATTTGCCCAAGTAGCGTGCCACTTCGCCACCACCCATCGAGAAACCAATCAGCGCGAAATCACGTAGCTTGAGATGGGTTACGATTTTGTGCAGATCTTCGGCGAAGGTGTCGTAGTTGTAGCCGGTTGTGGGCTGGCTGGAGTTGCCGAAACCCCTGCGATCATAGGTGATGACGCGGTAACCTGCTTCCAAGAGAACTGGCACCTGCTTCTCCCAGGAAGCACCGCTCAATGGATATCCGTGGATTAGGACAACGGGCATACCCGAGCCGTGGTCCTCATAGTAGAGATCGACGTTACCGGAGTTTTCCTTTCCGACATTAATGTTTGGCATGGGGGATTCTCCTATTCTTGGTGTATTCGCTGGAGTTGATGGGCGTTGACGCCCTGATATTCTCGGGCTGCGTTATAGGCCGTGCACTACTTCTGACAAGACTAGGTCCGGCGCTCGGTTTGGTCAATCCCGGCTTCGATCAAACTGGCAGTACCGACATCACCGGGCTTATCGCAGACCTGGTGTGTGAACGCAGAGATCGCCTCAGGCCTTGATTGTCGGCTCGGAGCTCTGCCAGCATGTGTTCCGAAGTGACGAGTTCTTCGTTGTTGTCGTTCAGGCGCTGATGTCGTGAGATGTCGCAAATGGGTCTGAGACCGGCTCCGCCGATTTTGCGCGCTCTTGCGGCGATGTCCTGCGTCAAGGCGAAGATTTGCGCGCCATGCTCATCCAGCAGCAGGTGGTAATCACGAAAGTTTCGCCCACTCATTTGCCAGTGGAAATTCTTCGTTTTCACATAAAGCACGAATACTGCGGCCAGCAATTGACGCAGCGCGCTTGAGACCTCCGCCACGGCATCGTGGCTTAGATAGGTCGTGGTTACTGGGGCGGCTTCCTTCCGCCCGTCAAGTTGGATTGCGCCACTGGTTGCCACTGTTGTCTCCTTAACTTTAGCGTTTCGTTGAAGTTTCGGAGTTTTTGTAGTGTTGCAGTTTCAAGGACCACGTTCGCACAAACCGTCCTGATTCATTTGAGATGACAACTAGTGGTGCCAGGGTGCACAAACTCTTTGGAAACGTTGCCGCAGGTCCTGGGAGGCGGAGCAAGGTGACTTGCAATATCCTTTTCGGGTAGATGCAACCATATCCGCAAGCCTACAATCGGCCAAGCATATGAGGAATGGCCGGAAATGCAACGATGCAGCGCGCCGCTCGCGGCGGCAGGTGTAGATGGTTATTTCTAACAGGAATGCTCGATGTCCCTCTATTCCAAATATGTCTTGCCACGGCTGATCGACGCTGCCTGTCGAAATAAGGATCTAGGGGAACTCAGAAAGCAGGTGGTTCCGGCGGCCAAGGGAATCGTTGTGGAAGTCGGGATCGGTTCCGCTCTGAATCTTCCCTACTATTCCACAAATGTGGTGCATCTCTGCGGGATTGATACGTCGCCCGAACTCTTGCAGATGGCGCGACGAAAAACGGAAGGTACACCTTTTCCGGTCACGCTTCTGAACCAAGCCGCTGAGAGCATACCGCTCGAAGACCATTCGGTGGACACTGTCGTAATGATGTGGGTACTATGTTCCATCGCCGAGGACCTTGCGGCGCTGAAGGAGATGAAGCGAATCCTCAAGCCCAACGGCCGTCTCCTTTTTCTGGAACACGGTCTCGCGCCTGAACCGAAAATCCAGTCCTGGCAAAACCGTCTCACGCCCGTTTGGAAGCGCATCGGCGGAGGCTGCTGTCTGAACAAGAAAATCGATGACCTCATTTCGCGCACCGGCTTCGCAATTAGAGAACTCCACAATTCTTATATGCCCGGACCCAAACCGATGACCTACGTCTATCGCGGATTCGCTGAACCGGAACCTATCGCTTAGCTTCCCTTCGCATATTTCCGAGACCGCGATCAAAGTTTACACTGGCCCCTCTTGTGTCTTGTGGCGGCTCGCAGATCCCTTCCCCGAATCGTCCGCTGAAATCGGGTACCGAGTTACGAAACGCTGAAGAGGTCCGCAGTTGAATGTGGCGGCTTTTGTCCGCGCTCAATCTAGCTCTCAAGTGCCTGGTCAATCTTGTCGGCGTCGAATCCCACAATTACCGAATCATCAACTAGGACAACGGGAGTGGTCATGTATCCGGTTTTCTTGAGGTCGGCCAGGGCGTCAGGGTCGTGGGCTATGTCCCTCTCATGAAACGGTATGCCCTTTTGCGAAAGATACTCTTTCGCTTGGTTGCAGAAGATTCAGCCATGCTGCGAATAAACAATGACGGTCTTCATGTTCTTCACTCTCGTCCCGTATTCGTGCCGCCTGCCAGCAAACGCCGGATCGCATCCTTTGTTCCGCCGATTACGTCGCGGACCGGGTGACCGGAGTAAACCGGTTTGGGTGGAGCATCTTGCCACAGCGTTTGGGGCGGATATACCGCGATGTAATCCCAGACCACGGTCGCGCGGTCGTGCTCTCCGAGCATGTGGGACAAAGAGCGTTTGCGGTCCCAATACTGTGTCGCTCGCAGGTCGGGAATGCGCGCCAGCGCAGCGGTCGAAGGGGCGGTGAAATCGGTTGGCAATACCGGTTCCCAGATCACAAAAACCTTCACGTCCTGGCGATCGATTTCTCGCAGCAATTGTCCGGTTGCAGAGGCCCCCTGCAAGCAATAGGCTCACGTGGGTGAGAGCATTACAACAACGCGGACGGAGGATGCTGAAGCATTGAACGGCGTCTTCAAGGGCGTAAGATCGCCCGCAGAAAAACTCACGAGAGGCGGCTGTCCTTGGGGCGTCGCATGTCCACCGTAGAAGTAATACGCCACCCCAAACACCAACAAAAGGACCACAACGAGAAGAACTCGCTTTCGATTCATGATTTACCTGCCAAGAGGTCAGCCACCAAGTTGGCGATCACCTGTGGGAAGAAGATGAATACAAAGACCACAATCGCCGAGAACCACAAAAGAGCGGTGCTTATTTTGCTGGGCCTGCAATTGCATTGTTTGGCCCGCCAGGATTTGTAAAAACCAAACGCAATGAGCAATACCGAAAGGACAAGCAGGTATGGTCGCAATTTGCCCACAGAAGCCGATATACCTGCTGCTCCGGCCGCAAACAGAAAGGGCACGAGCGGCAAGCAGCAACTTGAAGCGGCAATCACGCTGCCAAGCGCAGCGAGACTGGCGGCCACGGTGCTCCGAGAGCCGGATTTATTTGCCTGCTGCTGTTGGTCCAGGGACTTCATTGCTTTTCCCGGTTGATTTATTGGTTCGGTCAAGCCTTTCCAGCAACGGACAGCAGTCCTTATGCTTCACTGCCGGTTTAATGCGCAGTTCACGGTTGCAGTTGCGCAATGCTGCTTTTAGCTCCGCTTCCAGACGGATAAGGCCTTCGATTTTCGCCCGCACATCGGTCAGTTTGAGCTTCAGCATGGAATGCACTTCCGAACACGTGTGCCGCCTTTGCCCTAACGCCAGCAACTGTTTGATCTCAGTCAGGGAGAACCCTAACTCTTGTGCGTGCCGCACGAACTGGAGATCACGAATCTGCCCGCCATCAAAAAGGCGATATCCCGCGGTGCTGCGGGTCGCACCCTTAACCAGTCCCAGCTTTTGGTAGAAGCGGATCGTGTCTACGCTGGTGCCGGTCAGCTTTGCTGCCTTTCCGATGTGAACCGTTTCTGCCATCAACTAAGAGGATAAACCCTGGACTTATCTCCAGAGTCAAGAAGAAATTCTCAACCGTAGGCGAGCAAGTGATCGCTCCTGCACGTTCGGCGTGGTGCCCCTGAACTGTGCTACTAGAAAAGGGGTGGCTGCGCGGGCGTATCTTCAATTCCCTCTTTGGGTTCGCGAAAGTTGCTTAAGCCCACACCGACCAAGCGAAAGCGTTGCTGCGGACCCAGTTCAACTCGCTCCCGCAGCGACAAGGCGATGTTGGTCAATTCTTCGCAAGAAGACGGAGGAGACCCGGGCGTATGGCTACGCGTGACGATGTTGAACTCGCTGGTCTTGAGTTTCAGGAATACCGTATGTGCGATACGCGACTCCTTGCGTGAAGCGGACCAGATCTTTTCCGCTAAGCGGCGTATCATCGGCTCCGTTTCTGCCAGCCGTACGTCGTGCTCAAACGTATCCTCGGCAGACATGGATTGTGTAGGCCTGTCCGGGATGACTTCGCTATTGTCGAGACCCCGGGCCAGTTCGTAGAGACGCATGCCATAGCGGCCGAAATGGCCTTCCAGCGTCGCTAATTCGAGACCCCGCAAGTCGCTCACCGTCCGTATTCGAAGCTTGTCAAGCTTCTCTCCGGTTACTTTGCCTACGCCAGGTAGACGTCCAACAGGCAGTGGCGACAGAAATGTGTCTACATCGCCAGGCTGAATCACGAAGAGTCCATCCGGTTTGCGCCAGTCGGAAGCGATTTTTGCCAGAAATTTGTTGGGCGCTACACCAGCCGAGGCGGTCAGGTTCAACTCCTGACGGATTTGCTCACGAATTGCCGACCCAACCCGGGTCGCGGTCGGCAAGCCAGTCTTGTTCTCGGTGACGTCGAGATATGCCTCGTCAAGCGAGAGCGGCTCTACTAGATCGGTGTGCCGCTTGAAGATCTCGCGTGCGAGTTGCGAGACCGCCCGATAGCGCGTGAAATCTGGTGGAACGAAGATCGCATGGGGGCACAGTCGTTCCGCGCGAATCGCTGGCATGGCCGAGCGCACGCCGAAGCGTCTCGCTTCATAGGAAGCAGCACAGACGACAGAACGATTGGCCCGCCAAGCGACTATTACAGGCTTGCCGCGCAGTTGCGGGTCATCCCGCTGTTCGACGGAAGCATAGAAAGCGTCCATATCGACATGGACGATTTTGCGGACGGTCATCTGGCAACAATATTATTCCTTGTCTCCACGACGGGCTGGGCAGCGAAAGTCTCAGACAACCTCGGTAATGTCCTTGGGCAGTTCAGCACGGCGATTGACGACCGGGAC
>Ga0137389_10001090_pt1 | contig 15569 bp, 7 predicted proteins | sample 15con2h14BmetaG_FD_104645 | JGI IMG/M metagenome (GOLD analysis project Ga0137389, IMG submission 104645) | Vadose zone soil microbial communities from Angelo Coast Range Reserve, California, USA - 15con2h1.4B metaG | ecosystem: Environmental > Terrestrial > Soil > Vadose zone > Saprolite...
AATGTGCCGACAGGCCTTGGAACGATTGGTGTGCTCCCGCCGATCGAGTACGGGCGATTGAAAATCGAGGACGAGATTAAGACGAAAGCGGCAGGGAAATTGTCGGAGTTTGGCATCGAGCTGCTCGATCTCCGGCTCAAACGAGTAAATTACAATCCGGATGTGCTCGATCGAATCTACCAGCGAATGATGAGCGAACGCCGGCAGATTGCGCAGCGGTTTCGTTCGGAAGGCGAAGGGGAAGCGGCACGCATCGCCGGACAAAAGGAACGCGACTTAAATGAAATTCAATCGACCGCCTACCGGCAGGTGCAACAGATCCGTGGCGAATCCGACGCGAAAGCGACCGAGATTTATGCGCACGCTTACACCCAGAACCCGCAAGCCGCCGAATTCTACAATTTCCTCAAGAGCATGGACACATACCGAAAGGTGCTCACGAAAGACACGACGCTCATCTTTTCTACCGACAGCGATCTTTTCGGCTTGCTGAAGCGCGCAAACGCAAAGCCGCAAACCTTGCCGCCTGCACGCTAACCGCACCTGGCACTCCGCCAAACGTCAATCAATCGAACGCATTCTCTGCGCGGACGATTGCGCCGCTTGCGGCAACATCAAAAGGCGATAAACGGATCGGTCGCCACAACCTTTACCGCGACACCGTCGATTTGTGCGGGCAACTGCGGCTGGGCCGCAGCTGTTTTGTCGACATATCACAATCGCTGCTTCCTGATTGTTGGTATCGGAGGCGCCAATTCCCGCGCCCAACACTGCCGGTCGCGACATTAAATCGTGGCGGTTTTGTTCTAACACTCTCGTGGCGTGATCGACTGCTTGTTGTGGGAGTTGCAAGGCCTGAGCTCCGGTGGAAGAACCATACACCGGCTGGGAGGGCTGACAGACTGGCCGAGCGCAGTCCCTACCTTGCTGAGCACTTCGTCGATCGGATTGGCAATGGTGGTTGAGCTGCTTCCTGCAAAAAGAAGCGCGACCGGATTATGGTTCGTGTTATCGCTAACAATGAGGGAACCGGAATCGCCCCCGGCGCTGAAAGTCGTACTGTTGACGACTACTTGGTTCGTGCTGATGACGAATTTTTTCCTCGGCCGCATCTGGCTTGTGCGCCCACTTTTCTCGACTGCCAATCCCGCTGTCGGAGCCGCGATCGTGCTGCTAATGGTTCCGATGCCTTCAATGTAACCTGTGGAATCCATCGTGCCCGTTATAAGTTGAGCGATTGCTGCATCGACGTTGGAGCCTAGTTTGGGAGCGGCTGTGAAATTTCCAACGATAGTGGCTCGCTGGCAGCCATTATCGATCAATCTCGGTTGCGAAATTTTTTCTCCAACGGCTGCACGGTCCTCGCGCGCAAGAATATGATTGTTGCTCAGGATGTACTGCTGGGTGCCATCGGTCAGCAGCGATCCGAGCGTGCCGCCGCAACAAAACGCAATGGTAATGTCCCTGACGTTGCTGCCCGAGACACCGAAATGCGTGTTTCTGGATTGGTAGGGGTTGGCCGCCCAGGTTACGAGAGGCGCGCAGATGAGGGCTGTTGTGAGGATAGACGTGAGCAAACGATTTTTCGCTTTGAACATAGAAATCTCCAAGACCGGAGTCTATGAAATCGGCGATGAAAAGCAAAAAATCTTTCATCGCTTGTGAGGCTTGCGCGACGACCGTTGGAAAACGAAGCCTTGGGCAAGGCCGACGATAAAAAAAGCAGGATTCGAATTTGCGAACCGCGGCGGTGTCGTCTGCTTCTCTTCTACTAAGCGGGAGTGTTAGCCGCGGCTGCGCCCTCCTGAATAAGCAAATCGAGTTTGTTTGGATCGATCGGCTTAACGAGGTGATACTTAAATCCCGCATCGCGGCTTTTTCGAATATCATCCTCCATTCCGAAACCGGTGAGAGCAATTCCGAGAAGTGGCCGCTCGGAATGCATCGTTTGCATCAGATCAATTCCGCTGCCATCGGGCAAGCCGAGGTCACTAATAAGCACATCGAATTCCTCCTTCGCGCTCAGATCGAGTGCCGATTGGAGGTTGCCCGCCGACCGCACATGATAGCCGCGTCGCCGAAGTAAATTCGTAAGCGAACGGTTGGTATCTTCGTGATCTTCAACGAGCAAAATTCGCATCGACTGGCGTTCCCGTGTCCCGAGGGAAGCGGCCGGTGCGACCTCATCGCTTTTCTCCACAGAGGTTGGAAAAAACGCGGTGAACTTCGCACCTTTGTTTCGGCCGGCGCTCTCTGCGGTGATTGTCCCCTTATGAATCTCGACCAACGCTTTGCTGATCGCCAGGCCGAGACCCAAACCTCCAAGCTGCGTCGAGCCGCCCTGTTCAAAAGCATCGAAAATTTTGGGCAATGCTTCCGGGTCGATTCCGACGCCTGTGTCAACTACCTCAACACACAGTTGATTGGTGGAATCATTGCTGGTGCGAACGCTGAGTTGTCCGCCCTTGGGCGTAAACTTTACGGCGTTCTTTATTAGATTCCAAAAAATCTGCTGGAGTCGCGCCGGGTCAGCTTTCAGACGGACTTTTCGCGCGGTGAGATCAAAGTGAAACGCCAGACGTTTTTGTTCGATCTCCTCCTGGCAAATCTCGAGGGCATTACGCAGAAGTTTATGAGCATCCACGATCTCAAAATTGAGCTGCACTTTGCCCTTGCTAATTCGCGTTAGATCGAGCAAGTCATCGATCAGCCGAGCTTCAAGCTCCGCGTTGCGACGGATCATCTGAAGTGATTCGCGAACATTCTCCGACAAGGCCTGTTCATTCTCGATCGCGAGGACAGATGTGAGGACCGGCATGAGAGGAGTGCGCAATTCGTGGCTGAGCATGGCGAGGAATTGGTCTTTCGCCGAATTGGCGTGCTCGGCTTCCGTGCGTGCGTTCTGTGCGGCTCGGTAGAGACGGGCATTATCGAGAGCCAGCGCCGCCCGCTGAGCCAATTCCTCCGCGAGCGAAAGCTCATTCGAGCCACACTTTCGCTCCGGCTGTGTATTCACCATCGTGATCGCACCGAGGACGCCGTCGCGCGCGAGAATAGGAACAGCGATAAATGACGCTGCCACCGAGCGAATCAGCTCTCGATCTTCTTCGCGGTCGAAGAATTCGTTCACCAAATTGTCGCTCATTTCGCAGAATATTTTGGATTCGCCACTTTGGAGAATCCGAGCGCTGGCATGTTTTGCAACTGGGCTGGAGGCAAAATCTTCGGCAAGCTTTTGCAGACTGGGCTCACCCTTCTGATCGCGGGACGCAATCGCCACCTGTTGGAACTCTCCAGTTCCGCTGGCCGAGTGAATAACACAGAAGTCGGCCAGCCGGCGCACGATCAGGTTGGCCAAATGCTGAAAGATTTCCTGATATTCCAGTGAGCCGGCCAAAACGTTGCTAGCCTCCGCCAAAAACCCCAGTCGCTCCTGTCTGGCTTCCGCTTCGGCGCGGGCAGCTTGTTCACGAATGAGACGCGCGTGCTCTTCGGCCTGTCGTTTAACCTGTTCGGTCTTTTTAAACAGATCGACAAAAACTGCGATCTTCGCCCGCAATATCTCGGGCACTACCGGCGTTAGGATATAATCGACTGCCCCGAGCGAATAACCGCGGGCGACGTAGTTTTCCGTGTCGCTTACCGCGCTAATGAAGATAATTGGCGTCGTTTCCGATCGCGGCCGCTGGCGAATCAGTGCGGCTGTCTCAAACCCGTCCATGCCGGGCATATTCACGTCAAGCAGAATGACCGCGAAATCCTGCTGCAAGAGGCAGCGCAATGCGTCCTTGCCTGAGCGCGCGCGCACGACGTTTTGATTGAGCTCGGCAAGCATGACCTCATAGGCGAGCAGCTTGTCGAGCCGGTCATCGACAATGAGGATGCTGACTTTCTCCTCAGCATCTTTCATGGTGGACCGAGGGACATCTTTAACGATAGAGCCAACTGCGCAGGAGTGTCAGCAGCCGCTCCGTATCGACGGGCTTGGCAATGTAATCGCTCGCGCCCGCATCGATGCATTTTTCGCGGTCGCCTTTCATCGCCTTCGCCGTTACCGCGATGATCGGCAGCATTTCGAATCCGTACATCGACCGGATCGTGCGCATCGTCTCGTATCCATCCATGCCCGGCAGCATGATGTCCATCAAGACGAGATCGACGCCCGGGTTCTTCCGAAGTGAATCAACGGCGGCCTTGCCCGTTTCGGCTGAGAACACTTCCATCTTGTAACGTTCCAGCATACTCGTTGTTGCGAAGAGGTTCCGGATATCGTCGTCAACGATCAACACCTTCTTGCCTGCGAGCACGGCATCCGGATCGTGCAGCCGTTCTAAAACCTGACGCTTCTCCGCGGGCAATTTAGCAGCATCGCGATGTAACCAGAGCGCGGTCTCATCGAAGAGACGTTCCGGACTCCGCACATCTTTTACAATCACTGTTTGTGCGAAGCGATTGAGCTTTTTCTCCTCTTTAGCCGAGAGATCTTTGGCGGTGTAAACGATGATCGGCAGATAACGATGTTGATCGCGAATTTTCTCGATCAAATCGAAGCCCGACATATCGGGCAGCATCAGATCGAGCACGACACAATCAAATTCCAGCTCGCCTAACATCGATAACGCTTCTCCGCCTGTGGCCGCGCCAAAGAAATCCGCGGTACCATTCCCGATTAGTTGCCGGAGGTTTTCGCGTTCTATCTCATTATCTTCGATCACGAGCAGCTTCTTCGCCTCCGTCTCGCTCATCTCGCGGGCTTTCGCGAAGATTTTCTCGACGTCCTTTTGATCGACAGGTTTGGTCAAGAAGCAAAGCGCGCCTTGCCTGAGGGCATTCTCGGGTTCTCTATCGACGGAGATGATGAAGACCGGGATGTGGCGTGTACCTAGATCGGATTTCAGACGGTCAAGAACGCGCCAGCCATTAACGTCCGGTAGAGTAATATCGAGAATGATCGCAACCGGTTTAAATTCGTGCGCCAGGGCGGTCACGGTCTGCCCTCGTGGAGTAACAATCGCTTTAAAATCTTTCGCGTGCGCAAGATCAAAGAGCCATTGCACGAAATTGCGGTCATCTTCGATAATGAGGACGCATTTTTCTCCCGGAAGAATGTTCTCACGATCGTCGGCGAGCGAAAAGTCCGTCCGGGCAGCCGGCGTTAGTAGTCGATCGTCAACCTCAACTCCCGTGGAATAGGACTGCGGCCCAGGCGTCAGCTTTTCCCGCGGACCCGGCGTGTATGCATCCGGGAGGAATAAAGTGAACGTGCTGCCTCCACCCGTTTCGCTTTTCAGCCGAATCTCCCCGCCAAGAAGCCGTGCGAGTTCTCGACTAATCGGCAGGCCGAGCCCGGTCCCGCCGTAACGGCGATTAGTGCTTCCTTCGGCTTGCTGAAAAGCCTCGAAGACGCTCGCTTGTTTATCAGATGAAATCCCAATGCCGCTATCGATCACTGAAAAAGCAAACACTGTTCCTGCCCTGTTTAACCGGCCATTGTCCGGGTCCCAACCTGAGCGCGCGGGATAAACGTGCAGGTTGACCGAGCCGCGTTCGGTAAACTTGAACGCGTTCGACAATAGATTCTTCATCACCTGGTCGAGGCGCTGTGCGTCGGTATAAATCGCCGCCGGCATCCCCGCGTCAATCTCAATATTAAAGCTCAGCCCCTTGTTATCGGCGACATGGCGGAAAGTTCGTTCCATATTCTGCCGCATCTCTTCGAATCGAACTTCTCCAACATCCACAGTGACTGTGCCGGACTCGATCTTGGATAGATCGAGAATGTCGTTGATCAGCTTGAGAAGGTCCTTGCCCGATCCGTGGATAGTTCTCGCGAATTCCACTTGTTTCGGTGTCAAATTATTTTCTGGGTTGGATGAAAGTTGATCAGCGAGAATAAGGAGACTGTTTAATGGGGTGCGCAATTCGTGCGACATGTTCGCCAGAAACTCTGATTTGTATCGGGATGTGAGGGAAAGCTGCTGCGCTTTGCCTTCGAGCGCCTGTCGCGCCTGCTCGACCTCGCGGTTTTTGCGTTCCACTTCGGCGTTTTGCTCGACGAGTTGGCGCGCCTTTGCCTCCAATTCCTGGTTCGTCGTCTGCAACTCCTCCTGACGGTTTTGGAGTTCCGCCGCCAGCGATTGCGATTGCTTGAGCAGATCCTCCGTCCGCGTATTCGCTTCGATTGTATTTAGGACAATGCCGATGCTCTCCGTCAATTGGTCGAGAAACGCCTGATGCGTCGAATTGAAATGCTCGAGCGATGAAAGTTCCATCACCGCTTTGACCTCCCCTTCGAACAGAATCGGCAGGACGACGATGTTCATCGGACGCGACTCGCCCAGACCAGAACTTATCTTTACGTAATCATTGGGCACGTCAGCCAAGAGAATGCGTTCTTTTTCCAGCGCCGCCTGCCCGACCAAACTCTCGCCCAGCTTGAAACGGTTCTTCACACCTCTTCGCTCGCGGTGCGCGTAACTTGCCAGTAGCTTGAGTTCAGGCTCTTGCGTCGCGTTATCGATGATATAGAACACGCCTTGTTGCGCGGAGACCACCGGGGCGAGCTCTGATAAGACGAGTTTGCCAACCGTCAACAGATCTCTCTGTCCCTGCAGCATGCGGGTAAACTTCGCGAGATTGGTCTTGAGCCAGTTCTGCTCGTCATTCCGCAACGTCGTATCTTTCAAATTGCGGATCATTTCGTTAATGTTGTCCTTCACAAATGCAACTTCGCCCAAAGCGTCGACTTGGATCGAACGCGTTAAATCGCCTTTTGTCACTGCCGTCGCAACGTCGGCGATGGCGCGAAGCTGCGTAGTCAAATTCGCAGCCAACCGATTCACGTTGTCGGTCAAATCGCGCCATGTGCCGGCGGCGCCGGGGACGTTTGCCTGACCACCGAGCTTTCCTTCGACACCGACCTCGCGCGCAACCGTCGTCACCTGGTCGGCGAAGATAGCAAGCGTGTCCGTCATGCTGTTAATAGTGTTGGCCAGCTCGGCAATTTCACCTTTTGCTTCGACCAGGAGCTTTTGCTTCAGATCACCATTTGCGACCGCGGTAACGACTTTCGCGATGCCACGTACCTGGTTCGTCAGATTGCCGGCCATGAAATTCACACTGTCGGTCAAATCCTTCCACGTCCCGCCCACACCTTTGACTGTGGCTTGTCCTCCCAACTTGCCCTCCGTGCCGACTTCGCGCGCGACGCGTGTCACTTCCGAAGCAAACGAATTGAGTTGATCCACCATTGTGTTCACGGTGTCTTTCAACTCAAGAATTTCGCCTTTTACGTCGACCGTAATCTTTTTTGAAAGATCGCCGCGGGCGACGGCTGTCGTCACATCGGCGATATTGCGGACCTGACCGGTCAGGTTCCCGGCCATCGAATTTACGCTGTCGGTCAAATCCTTCCACGTGCCAGCGACGCCTCCCACCCTGGCTTGGCCACCAAGGATTCCTTCCGAACCCACCTCGCGGGCAACGCGCGTTACTTCTGATGCAAACGAGCTGAGCTGGTCAACCATCGTGTTGACAGTTTCCTTCAGCTCCGCGATTTCGCCCTTCACATCGACCGTGATCTTCCTGGACAAATCGCCATTTGCGACGGCGGTTGTGACCAAGGCAATGTTACGCACTTGCGCGGTGAGATTGCCCGCCATGAAATTCACCGAGTCGGTCAGATCCTTCCATGTGCCGGAAACGCCTTGCACCTCAGCCTGACCGCCGAGAATTCCTTCGGAGCCTACCTCACGTGCCACGCGCGTGACTTCGGAGGCAAACGAGCTCAGGCGATCAACCAAAGTGTTGATCGTATTCTTCATTTTGAGAATCTCGCCCTTCACATCGACCGTGATTTTTCTCGAAAGGTCACCATTCGCGATCGCCGTCGTGACCTCAGCAATATTGCGGACCTGCGCCGTAAGATTGCCCGCCATCATATTCACGTTGTCGGTCAAATCTTTCCACGTTCCCGCGACGCCACGTACATCCGCCTGCCCGCCCAGCTTGCCATCCGTGCCAACTTCGCGCGCCACGCGCGTCACTTCGGAGGCAAACGAACGAAGCTGATCGACCATCGTGTTGATCGTGTCTTTGAGCTCGAGAATCTCACCGCGAACATCGACCGTGATTTTTTTTGACAAATCGCCATTAGCGACGGCAGTTGTGACTTCGGCAATGTTGCGCACCTGACCGGTAAGATTACCGGCCATCGAATTCACGCTGACGGTCAAATCTTTCCAGGTTCCCGCCACGCCTTTCACGTCGGCCTGGCCGCCAAGTTTTCCTTCGGTGCCTACCTCACGCGCTACACGCGTCACTTCAGATGCGAACGAACTAAGTTGATCGACCATCGTGTTAATTGTGTCTTTCAGCCCGAGGATTTCCCCTTTCACATCAACCGTGATCTTTTTCGATAGATCGCCGGTCGCGACCGCAGTGGTGACCGCGGCGATGTTTCGCACCTGGCCGGTCAGGTTACGCGCCATGAAGTTAACCGAGTCGGTCAAGTCCTTCCACGTGCCGGAGACACCCTCCACGCGTGCCTGTCCGCCAAGAATTCCCTCGGAACCCACTTCGCGCGCCACACGTGTCACCTCCGAGGCGAAGGAGCGAAGCTGATCAACCATGACGTTGACCGTATCTTTAAGCTCAAGGAATTCGCCTTTGACATCGACAGTGATTTTCTTCGTCAAATCGCCATTCGCCACTGCCGTCGTCACCGTCGCGATGTTGCGGACCTGCGCCGTAAGATTGCCGGCCATTAGGTTGACGTTTTCTGTCAAATCTTTCCAGGTGCCGGCGACGCCTTTGACCTTTGCCTGACCGCCCAGCTTACCTTCTGTACCGACTTCACGCGCCACACGTGTGACTTCCGAGGCGAAAGCGCCAAGCTGATCGACCATCGTGTTCACGGTTTTAGCCGTGCGCAAAAACGCTCCTTCGAGCGGTCGGCTTTCGATTTCAGTGGCCATCGTTTTGGACAAATCGCCCTTCGCTACAGCGCCGATGACTCGCGCCATTTCACTCGTCGGATCAACCAAATCCCCGATTAGATCATTGACCGACCCGATTGCCTCAGCCCAAGAGTCCGATACGTCACCGAGCGACGCCCTCTGTGTGATCCGGCCTTCTTTTCCAACGACACGCCCGATTCGCTCCAGCTCCCGGGTCATGCGCTGATTGGTTGCGACTACATCGTTGAATGTATCCGCGATCTTCCCGGCCACGCCGGTCCATTCATCTGGCAGCCGCGCCGAGAAATCACCACGTTTGAATGCCGCCAATGCGGCGAGCAGCTGTTTGGCATCCAGTTCGGTGCTGTTGAGTCGCGAACCGTTTCCCGGTCGCGCCATGGGGATAGAAGTGCTTTTCTTCATAAAAGATTAGAAAGTTGGTCCATCTTCGCCGTCGCGAATTCGACGCGTAAGATCAGGGTCCTCATACTCCAACGCCGTAGATTAATCGTGCAATTAATCGCACGAGGTTGTGTCGCGGACAAGGAACCAGCGGATCGTGCTTGAAGTTTAACGTGGCGAGCCGCGGCAAATATCAAGCGGTTTCATTTAATCGTGTGCTGCGGCAGTTATCAAAATCAGGCTACTCGCTTTCTGCAAAACATGTTTGATCCAGGCTTCCCGCTCGAAGGATTGCAGTCGTCAAAAGGGCCGTCGGCCAAGATTCGCGACCCCCGGGATTTCACGGGCATGTTGCTAACTAAGAATGCTGCTCTTTGAATGGCTGGCGCTCAGCCTCGAAGGTCAAAGCGGCGGTAGCACGCGTCCGGCAACTTCGCCAAAGCCAACTCGATAGCCGTCTCCTTCGCACCAACCGGTGATCGTGAGTTCATCGCCATCCTCGAGCCATTTTCGAGTTTCCCCATTCGGCAGTTTCAGCGGATTCGCACCGCGCCAGGTTAACTCCAGCATGCAACCGCGCGATTGCTCGGCCGCTCCGCTGATTGTTCCACTGGCCAGCAAGTCGCCCGGCTGAAGATTGCATCCGCCCACAGCGTGATGCGCGAGTTGTTGCGAAATGCTCCAGTAAGAACTTTGGAAATTCGTGCGCGTGATGATGTGCGGCACATTCACCTTTGCGGTCTGCAATCTCGCTTCGAGGTGGATGTCGTAGGTGAAGTCGTTCGTCAGGTGCAAATACGGCAACGGCTCGGGATCCTGCGGCGCGAGCGGTTTACGGAACGCCTCAAGCGCCTCCAGCGTCACCACCCACGGCGAAATGCTAGTACAGAAATTTTTGGCCAGAAAGGGACCGAGCGGCTGATATTCCCAAGCCTGGATGTCGCGCGCGCTCCAATCGTTCATTAAAACAAAGCCGAAGATGTGATCGATCGCACGATCGATTGCCACCCGCTCGCCGAGCGAGTTGCCGGGTCCAATTAGGAACGCCATTTCGAGTTCATAATCGAGGCTCTTGGTGGGACCGAAAACTGGTGCAGAAGTATCGGGCGGCTTGATTTGACCGTGTGGTCGCCGCACTTCCGTGCCGCTGACAACGATCGAGCTGGCGCGTCCGTGGTACGCGACTGGAAGCCATTTCCAATTTGGCATGAGCGCATTTTCGGGACCGCGTAACATCGTGCCCACATTGTGCGCGTGATGATATGATGAATAGAAGTCGGTGTAATCGCCGATCCGCGTCGGCAGTTGCATCGTCACATCTTTTTGCGCAAAAAAAACTCGGTCGCGCAACGCGGAGTCATCGCGCAAGGTTGACGTATCCGCCGCGAGCAAATGTTGCAGGATTGCGCGAGTCTCGCGCCACGCCCGACGTCCCAACCCGAGAAACGCGTTGAGCGAATCAGTCGAGAACAGATGTCGATCTTGCCCAAGAGCGAAATGCCCTTTTTGTTCCAGCGCCGCAAGATCGACAACGTACTCGCCAATAGCGACTCCTACTCGCGCCGCACCTGTGCGCGGTTTAAAAATTCCAAAGGGTAGATTTTGAATCGGAAAATGCGACTCGCGCGGGACATCGATGAAAGATTTGAGCGGCATGTTCACGAATTGTAGGCCGTCTGGGTCAGACGCCAATGGATAACGGCATTTCGCAGAAACGCCCTACAACAAATTTATGGCGTGTAAATCTTCGCGCGGTTCGTCGAAGCTGCAGCTCCCGAACGAAGTAATCAGTTTCCGGCGGGCGTGAATGCGGTCGGTTGCAATCTCCCATTCGCGCCAGGCGAAAATCGTTTCGTCGAAAGAAAACGAATCGGCATTTTCGTCTTCGAGCATCCGCGAGATTTGTCCTTCATCCCAATCGTGCTCGGCTGCGAGCACGCCTGCGCCGAGCACGTTGAGGAATCCGTGCATCTTAGTTTTTACTTCGTCCCGGAATTGCCGAACCGGATGATGCAGGCCGGCGGTGAATTTGATCGGAACACGATTTCTTGCCGCCGCGATGAGAGCGCCGCCAATGTGCGCGGCAGACGGAAAAGCGTCCGCCGTCACGCCGCCGGTGCGTAATTTATATCCAAACACGCGTATATTTTTCTTGGAATTATGCTGCGCGAGGAGCGCAATCGCGTGCTCCGCGGTATCCGCCGGCGTTTCCCAAAACACATGCAACTTCATTTCTCCGAACATCCCGGCCGCCTCGGCCAGTGTGGCAAGATCGACATCTCCGGGCAGGAGCATCTCGAATTGATCGATCGAAACAACCCCGGCATGTTCCGCGGAGAATTTGCGGATCGCCTCCATAGCTTCTCGGAACGCGGGCCGGAACGCAGCGACAGTTTCGGTTTTTGATCCGAGCGCTGAAACGCGCAGCGGATGTTTCCGATCGAATTGGGCAAGGGCGCCCGATACGGCGGCAAATTGCCCGGTCGGCAAGATAAAGGTCGAGAGCATCCACGCGTCCGACTCACGAATGTATTTCGCGTGATTTTGCAGCGCGGGTTTGAGCGCAAGATTGCAAGGCGGAAAGATTCCGGCGTAATCAATCGAGTGCGCGAGGAGCGCACGAAGCGAAGCGGCAGGCATGAATTAAATTGAACGGCGCGATCTGGCCCTTCGTCAACCCAGTTCTGAAAGGTGCGGAGAGATCGTGTCTCCCCTTGGATCGACATCTTCTAGGCGCTGCACGCAATCACGCGCGTGCGCAGAACACCGAGCTTCTCGATCTCCAGCTCGATCGTGTCGCCGGGTTTGAGCCAGCCGCCCGTGTTTTCCGCGCCAAGCTCCAGAATGCAGCCAGTCCCAACTGTTCCGCTGCCGATCAAATCGCCGGGAAACAGATCCGCGTCGCGCGAAGCCTGTGCAATCATTTTCGGGAACGAATGATGCAAAGCCGAAGTATTTCCGAAGGATAAATTGCGCCCGTTGAGACGTGCCCGCATCTCCAGCGAAATTTTCTCGCCACTGATCCGGTCGGAGACTTCATCGCGCGTTACAAGCATTGGCCCGACTACGGTGGCAAAATCTTGCCCTTTGGCCGGGCCAAGTCCCACCTCCATTTCGGCGCGTTGCAAATCGCGCGCGTTGAAATCGTTAATGATCGTGAAACCAGCGACGTGTTCCCATGCTCTTATCGGTGGAATATCGCGCCCACGTTTGCCGATCACCACACCGAGTTCGAGCTCATAATCCAGTTCCTGCGAGCCAGCGGGCGCAAAAACCGTGTTGTTGTCAGCGATAAGCGAATTTGGATTTGAAAAATAGAAAACCGGAATTTCATACCAGGCCGCGACCATGTCGAGACCGCGCCGCTCTTACGTGCTGCTCGAATGCATAGAAATCGCGGAAGGTTGAGGGACGCATAACCGGCGGCAAAAGCTTTCGCGCGCGAGAACTTTTGCCGCCTCGCTTCTGGAAGACCTTTTCGTGTTCCGGCCAGTCGCTCAGCTTGCGCGTAAACTCGGATAAACGCGGCATGAGAATGGGAAGGAACTGCTCCATCGGCGCGGCCGAATTCCCGGGAAGTTCTTTCGACCCGAAAAAAACTCAGGAACGCATGCAGACCAACAAAGCGATCGACATCGACGGAAACTGCGGCGAGTGCTGTTGCTCCGTTTTCCGGAATAATGGTGGCAAGCCGCATACGTCAGGCGAAAAATGAATGCTACGTTCCCAGCGGCGCGGAAGTGCGACGACCGCAAGACCAAATCAAACCGCCGGATTCAGGAGCTGGTTCGAGCGCGAGGCTGCAAGGCGGGAACATTCGCGCATAATCAATTGAATGGGCAAGGAGCGCGCAAGCGAGGGAGCAAACGTAATCCAAACTGAACATCGAAAGCCAACGTTTAGTCAATCGTTTTGCGCAAACCCAACATAAGCAAATAATTACGGCCAATTTCAAGTGGTCTAATATTGAGGCCGGGACTAGCTAGACTTTTTTCATTAAACGCTGTACAAACGCATACTTCAATGCCTGGTACTGAGTCAGTTTCTTACGATGAGCTGATCTTGTGCACGTGCGGAACTCAGGAATATACGCCGCGCGACGCAATCGACGCAGCCCTTTTCAGGGGCGAACTGGATGCAAAATGGAAGGACTTCCTACGCTGCGTGGAAGCGCAAAGGCGCGCTGACGAGCTCGACATCGAGCTCGATGACTCGGCCGTTGCGAACGCGGCAGAAGCTTTTCGCTACGAACATGATCTCATTACCGCAGAAGAAACGGAGGCATGGCTGGCAACACGAGGCCTCACCCTCGACGATTTCACCGATTATTTTACGCGTCGATACTGCACCGACGCCTTGAAGGAAAACATTGTTCCCGAGCAAATCGAATACATCTCCGCGACGTCTGAGCTACGTCAGTTATTCCTGGCGGAGTTGATTCTTTGCGGAGAATTGGACCGTATGACGACCGCGTTGATGTTCCGTTTGGCCGTCCGCTGCGCCGAGAAAGACTCCAATTCGGACGCGATTACGGCCGAAGAACGAATTTTTTTTGATCGAAACAAAATCGAGCCCGCGCAGCTTCCGAATTGGCTGGAGCGACTTAGGCGCGATTCGAAGTGGTTCGATGAGATGGTGGCGATGGAGGCAGCATTTCGCCGGCGTCGCGACATGCTGCTTGTCCCCCAGGCGCGCCAACGCGAATTGGTGGCGCTGCGATTGCCCCTGACGCGATTTGAAGCTGAAGTGATCGAGCTGGAATCGCACGATGCTGCCCAGGAAGCACTATTTTGTGTGCGTGAAGACGGCATGTCGATGGAAGAAGTCGCAATCGAAGGGCGGTACCCGTACCGGCGCATCGATTTTCTTTTCGAAGATATTCCCAGCGACGTGCAGCAGAGATTCCTAAGTGTCTCGCCGGGCGACGTCCTGGAACCAGCCGTGCGCGGCGACGGGTTCGAATTATGTCGCATCGTTAACAAGATCGAGCCGGAACCGGACGATCCAAGCGTTAAATCGCGGATCGATCAACGAATGCTTGATCGGCATTTCTCTGAGCTCACCAGTAAGTATGTAGAGCGGCGCCTTGGCGTTTCCATTTCCGCGGAATGAAAACACAAGATAGCGAAATTCTGCGGCGTTCATCGGTGTTCCGCTTCCTTTCCGATGAACATTTCGGCGCGATTGAACCGCTGTTGCAGGAAGAACACTACGATTTTGGCGACGTAATCGTAAAACAGGACGATCAGGCCGATTCGTTTTACGTTTTAACCAGCGGGCGGGCGCGCGCCCTGAAAATCAAACCAGATGGTGAGGAAATCCCATTGGGGGTGTTGAAACCTGGCGACTCGTTCGGAGAAGCCGCGTTGTCTGAGGGTGGAACACGAAACGCGACCGTGCGTTGCAGCACGGCCGCGGATGCTCTGCGGATCGATCGCACCGATTTTCTCGAGCTCGTCCGCCGAGTGCCTGAGCTAAAGCATTATGTCGAGGCGACCGGGCGCAACCGGGCGCTGCAAAGCTTCCTTTACCAGTTCAGCAACTTCGGCCGGCTCCCCGCCCCTGTCTTGCGCAGCATGATCGACAAATTAAAACCCGCCGGATTCGCGAAAGGCAGTCTTATTATTCGCGAAGGTGACGACGCCGGACCGCTCTACGTCATCGAGAAGGGACGCGCGCGCGCCTTTACCGGAGTCAATGGCCGCGACCAGAATCTCGCGTTTTACCGCGAAGGCGATTTTTTTGGCGAACTGTCAATCTTGAACGGCTCGCCCCGCGCAGCGTCGGTGGAAGCATTTACAGATTGCCAGTTGCACGCACTTGACCCGAAATCGGTGCGGGACTTGCGCCGTCGCTTTCCCGAGTTCGACAAGCTTCTGAGCGAGCGGCTCGCATTATATCAGGCAAAAACAGAAGCGCGTATTCCGCTTGATTTCACAACGGAACTGCTTCCTGCGGAGACAAAGGTGCAGGACAAAGTAGAACTGGTTGGTGAACAGCCGGGCGACGAAGTCGAAGAAAAAGAAGATCCGTTCGCAGACGAGCAGGGTTTGTTCCGCAAACGCGGCAAGCGCATCCGCAAAATCGACCATATCATGCAAATCGATGAAATGGATTGCGGCGCGGCGAGTCTGGGGATGGTGTGCCGGCATTTCGGCCGAAAAGTAAGCTTGGCGCGTATTCGACAGCTCTGTCACACCGCAACTGATG
>Ga0137389_10001094_pt1 | contig 15557 bp, 9 predicted proteins | sample 15con2h14BmetaG_FD_104645 | JGI IMG/M metagenome (GOLD analysis project Ga0137389, IMG submission 104645) | Vadose zone soil microbial communities from Angelo Coast Range Reserve, California, USA - 15con2h1.4B metaG | ecosystem: Environmental > Terrestrial > Soil > Vadose zone > Saprolite...
AGCTCATCTGAGAAAACAACGTCTCCCTCTTCGAGGAAGGTGGTCAGGACTCCCAGGTTGGCAAGATAGCCGCTGCTAAAGTAGAGCGCGTTTTCGGTTCCTTTCCACCTGGCGAAGCGTTGTTCCAAACGAGTGAAGGCTGGGTGGTGGCCGGTCAACAGCCGCGAACCGGTCGAGCCACACCCATCGCGCCGCACAGCCTCCGCCATCTTCTCTTTGACCCGCGGATGCGTCGCCAAACCCAAATAGTCGTTTGAAGAGAGACTCAGACCCCGAGGAGTTTGCCGACTGCGCCGCATCTTAGCGCGATCAAGCCCTGCTAGATGTTCGCGCACTCGGCGTTCAAATTCGAGCGTATGACTCATGGCATTGTCACTGAGATGATTTCGAAAGCCGAATCAATACTGCCAGGCGACGGTTGTTCTTTGAGGCGCAGTCCTAGTCGCGCGAGTAATCTCTTGTCCTCATCTGTCTCCGGATTCGAGGTAGTCAGCAAACGCTCGCCAATGAAGATGGAGTTCGCTCCGGCAAGAAAACAGAGCGCCTGCGTTTCATCAGAAACGAAAGTGCGACCGGCACTCAGCCGCACCCTGGATTCTGGCATCAGGATACGGGCGGTGGCGATCATCCTCACTAGTTCCAGTGGTTCAATCGGAGTCTCAGTGGCAAGTGGGGTCCCTTTTACTCGGACCAAGAGATTTATGGGAACACTCTCGGGGTGGGGCTGCATCGATGCCAGTTGCGCGAGCAGTGAGCATCGATCATCTCGGCTTTCACCCATGCCAATAATTCCTCCGCAACATACGGTTATGCCTGCGCGTCTAACGTGACCCAAGGTGCGCAAGCGGTCTTCGTATTTTCGCGTGGTGATGATTTGCGGATAGAACTCGGGCGACGTGTCCAGATTGTGGTTGTAAGCAGACAACCCTGCACGCTTCAGATCTGCAGCTTGCGATTCGGTTAGCATCCCCAGCGTGCAGCAGGCTTCCATTCCCAGAGCTCGAACTCCTCGCACCATTTCCAGAATGCGCTCGAAAGCCTCACCAGTAGGCGCATCGCGCCAGGCCGCTCCCAAGCAAAACCGAGTCGCTCCTTGCTCTCGTGCATTTCTGGCCTTGGCAAGAGTTTCCTCAACTGTCATCAAAGAAATGCGTTCGACTCCGGTCTCATATCGCGATGACTGCGGACAATAAGCGCAGTCCTCCGGGCAAGCGCCCGTCTTAATGCTCAGCAGCGCACACGCTTGTACTTCATCCGCGCGGTGATGACGACGATGGACTGTCTGCGCTCGAAAAATCAGTTCGGGAATTGGCAGTGTGTAGATGCATTTGATCTCGTTAACAGACCAATCGTGCCTGATTCTGGAGTCTGCAGCGTTCGTCACTTAGATAACCTTTCGCGATTAGTAGTTTCAGAAACACGTGAACCCCGTCCAAAGAGGCCTGTCCTTGGAGTGCTGCGACTTGTCGTAGCTTTTGGTTGAGCGCCATCCAACGTTGAAAAGCTACGACAAGTCGCAGCACTCCAAGGAGAGGCCTCTTTGCTGGCGGGCCTTTGAGTTTTCACAAGTCTTCCTCCCGAGACTAAAAGATCTACTCACGGCGGAGCAAAAACTGCCTCACATCAAGCGGCATAGCCGTTACGAAACTTAATCCTTCCCTGCGCGCATCGGCTGGCCGCGACCACGAACCCCTGGTCCAAATCTTCTATCAGATCGTCAGCGTCCTCGATCCCGACCGACAGGCGCACGAGGTCGGCGGGAGGCGCTAATCGTTCCTTCAGTTTCGGTGGAATACTGGCGTGCGACATATGAAACGGCAGACTGATCGTGGACCCCACTGAGCCAAAGCTAACGGCAATCTTGAACAATTTCGTGGCTTCGACCAGCTGCGCGGAGAAGTCAGCATCACCGGTAGTAAAGCTCACGACCGCGCCATCGCCCTCCGACTGACCGCGGTGGATCTCGTGTCCTGGATGATTCCCGAAACTCGGGTGATAGACCTTCTTGACGGTTGAATACTTGAATGCCGAACGCAATTCCAGAAAAGTTGCTACTTTGCGCGCGGTATCATTTTGCCGCTCGACTCTGAGTGCCAACGTCTTCATCCCGCGCAAGAGCAGCCACGATTCGAAGGGACTTAGCCCGGCGCCTTCGGCATTCTGCTGAAAAGAAATCCGTTCGTGGATTAATGGATGATTGGTGATGACCGCTCCCGCAGTGACGTCACTGTGGCCGCAAAGAAACTTAGTCGCCGAATGGATTACTACATCGGCGCCTAGTGAAAGCGGTCGCTGCAGCACTGGCGATAGCATTGAGTTATCAACGGCCAGAAGCGCTCCCGCACTATGCGCGACTTTGGAGAGGTTTCTAATGTCGGTGATTCGAAGCAGCGGATTACTCGGGGTTTCGATCAGGATCAGCTTTGTGCGCGGGGTCAGCACCTTGGCCACCGCTACAAGATCGCTCGTATCGACGTGTTGCACTCTAATTCCCTGACGCGGCAGGATCTGTTCCAGCAAACGCACCGTACCGCCGTACAGGTCATCGCCGGCAATGACCTCCTCACCGTTGGTTAGTAAACGAGTGAGCGCAGTCATTGCCGCCATGCCACTGGCAAAGGCACACGCGTGTTGTCCTCCTTCCAGATTCGCCAGTTGCTGTTCCAGCAGTGCGCGCGTGGGATTGCCGCTGCGGGTGTAATCGTATTCACCAAACTCCGAAGCCGTAGGTTGTTGGAAGGTGGCGGTTTGATAGATTGGCGGCACCATAGCGCCGTAAGGATCGGCGGCGGTGTCAAAGTAAACGCAGCGAGTTGAAATCTTCATGCGACACATTCCTCTATCTCTTCAAACTCACCGCTGGTTTCCAAAAGTTGTGCTTCGCGTCTGAGATCAAACAGATCAGCCATTATGGCTTCACTGGTTGGCCAGCGTCCGGCTCCTGTTCCTGAGACGACCCACGGCTCACCAACTTCTGGCTCGATCAGCAGACGATTCTCTGCTCCATGAGTTTGTGCCAGAGGATGATTGAGTGGCAGCGTGACCGGCTCTACGCTCGCCTCAATATGCTTTTCACAACGGTAACATCGGGCTATCAAGCGCACCGCTTCTCCGCGTTGCTCCGCTTGTCTAAGCTTCTGAGTGTTTAGTTCTACGACGCCTTTTCGAGGGATTGATTCCAGCGTCGGGCTAGTCCCAAACGCAGCTCGCGCCAAGAGAATCAACTTCTGTGCGGTATCAATGCCACTAAGGTTGACCTGTGGGTGAGGTTCCGCGTAGCCGAGGTCCTGTGCATCTCGCACCGCTGCACTCATGTTTGCGCCCGCTGCGAGACGGTCGAGAATAAAGTTGCTGGTGCCATTGAGGACTCCCGAAAATCCTTTCAATGGTCCAGCCAGTTTCGCTCGCTTGATTGTTTCGAACGCTGGCAGCACCCCACCGACAGCCGCGTTGTAGCGGAGCGAAGCGCCGCTTTCTTTGGCTAAGATTTCCAGTGCGTCGCCTTTGGCAGCGATCAAGGCCTTGTTTGCAGTGACGACATGGCGACCTATCCGTAGCGAGCCCTCAATTAGTGATGCGGCTCGTTTCGTGCCACCAATCAGCTCGACAACCACGTCGCAGGGTCTCTCTATCAGCGTTTCCAGATCTGAAGTAATTAGATTATTCGGAACGCCGACGGCACGTTGGCCCGGGCCGGTGCGCGTGCCGACGCCGATAACAGTGAACAGCTCCGGCATTGCCGCGAGCCTTTCGTAAACTCCACCGCCAACGTTACCGCATCCGAGAAGCGCGACGCGCAGAGGTTCCGCAAGCGTCCCAGCGTCGTCGAGGCAATCGTTGAATGGACCAACTTCCGTGGCTTTGCCAGATCCAATACTGGTAATTGAAAAACGCAGCCGATTGGCCTCAGCAAAACGAACTGCTTTTAACTGGACTACGGAGCCACCAACTCGACCAGCGGTTCCGTAACTGACCTGCGCGAAGCGCGATGAGCGTACGCTGACGCAAGCTGGATCGCTTGTGTACAGCCCGTCCACATCTTTCACCAGCACGCAACGCGCAGAGAGACGATGCGCGAGAAAGAGCGCGGTTAAATCAGAACCACCTCGTCCCAGCAGTGTCGTGTCGCCATTCTCACCTCGGCCAACAAATCCTGGCAGCACCACCACGCCTCTTCGCGACTCGCTCACCAAGCGTGCTGAGTCAACGGCAATAGGATCGGCATCCAGTCGGCCGCCTACTGTGCGCAAGCCCACTTGTGCCGCATCTAATACGCGCGCCGGAATTCCGGCTCGGCCCAGCGCCAGAACCAAAAGAGCTGACGATGCTGCTTCTCCTGTGGCGAGCAAAGTCGCCAGCGCCGACTTGTCCGGTGGTGCGCAGATACTTTCAGCGCGCCGCAACAACTGGTCAGTGGTGTCACCAAAAGCCGAGACTACCGCGATCACCTGCTCGCCCTCGCGCCACGCCCTATAGATCTCATGGACCACGCTCGCTAAGTCCTTTTCACTGCGAAGTACTGAACTACCAAATTTCAGAACTGTTATTTGAGATTTATTCGCCATGCATTAATTCCCTCTTATTCACAAATTCCCTCTCATTCACACATTCCCTGTTATTCAGACATTCCCTCTCATTCACACCGGGCTTCAGCCGGTGATCGGAGTTATTGGTTTCCGGAAACCGTTTCAACGGTTTTCTTTCGTGTTCTTTCAAGACGCAACCAAACCGTTGAAACGGTTCCCTGATTAATAGACCGCATTAGGTCACCGGGCTGAAGGCACGGTGTGACTGATACCAACAAAGCTTCGGTAACCTCTCCCCAAACTCACTTAGTGTTGAACAGCGCTCGGTCAAGATCGATCATTAGGTCCCGCGGGTCCTCCAACCCAACCGACAATCGTACCAGTCCGTCAGTAACGCCCGCTGCCTCGCGTTGCGCGGGTGGCACGTCTGCATGAGTCATCGAAGCTGGATGCGTGATAATCGTTTCCGCTGCGCCGAGGTTTTCCGCCAGCGCGCACAGACGCACCGAATTCATCAAACGAATTCCCGCTTCTACGCCTCCTTCCACTTCGAAGGCGATGAGTGCGCCACCGGTCCTTTGCTGCCGTTGCGCTAGTTCGAATTGCGCAAAAGACTCAAGCCCCGGATAGATCACATCGGCAACGCGGTCGTGAACTTTCAGAAAACGAGCGATCTGCAACGCATTCTCTGAATGTCGCACCATTCGTAACGGAAGCGTCTTGACTCCTTGTAATGTCAGCCACGCGGGAAACGGCGACTGGATCGCGCCGATGGCGTTACGCGCGAATGACAGACGCTCATGCAATTCGGCGTCACACGTAATCAATGCGCCACCCACCGTCGCGTTGTGCCCCTCAATGAATTTCGTGGTTGAATGCAAAACGATATCTGCGCCCAACTCAAACGGCCGTTGTAATGCCGGAGTGAGTAGGGTGTTATCAACGACCAGCAAGGCGTCTGCTTCTTTGGCGAGGCTCGCGGCCAGATGGATGTCGGTAAGTTTTAGTGTGGGATTGGCAGGTGTTTCGATGAATACAAATCGCGTTGGCTTTCCTGTGAGTGCGGTTTTGAGGGTCTCTTCATCCGACGTATCAACGAAATCTGCTATGACGCCGAACTGCTCTAGCACCTGGCGAAGGAGCCGCACCGTGCCGCCATAGACTGCCTGTGAAACGACGACGCCATCGCCGGCGCGAAGCAATGCCAAACAGAGCACCGTGGTAGCGGCCAGTCCGGTTCCATAGCAGGTACAGAATTCTGCGCCTTCGAGTGCCGCCAGTCGGCGTTCGAGGGCTGAGACCGTGGGATTGCCGGAGCGACTGTAAGTAAATCCTTTGTCTTTGCCTACAGCTTCCTGGCGGTAGGTTGTGGTCTGATAGATCGGCGTGAGCATCGCGCCGGTAGTTGGATCTGGATAAGCTCCGGCATGCAACGCGAGCGTGTCGAATTGGCAGTCCTCCAATCCGAGATCCAGCAGAGTCCCCAAAGTGGCAACCCTGTTGGGGTGGTTCGTGTTCGGAAATTCGAAATCTGTAACCTGTTCTTTCATGATTGCCACCACTCAAACTCCGCGCAAACTTGATTGACCTGTTGACGACCACTCAATACAGAACCGAGAAGCGGTAGCGACCGGGTTGTTGCCGAGACACTCAATTGCGAAACAACAAGCAAACAACTCTCCGACAAAACAAGCATTGAGTGTTGTGCGGACGACCCGGTCGCTACCGCTCCTCGGTTCTGACATTGAGTGATACATGCATTGCATGTCTCACGAGACGAGTCAAACAGCTCACCGAACTAAGAGATGGCTCAACGTCAGAACCGGTGAGCGGTAGCGACCGGGTCAATCTGGGCTGCCACTCAGGGTTCACTTTCACCAGGATGTTGTCGATGCGTGCGATATAAGTCAGTTGAGCCCTGTGCACATTTCACCCGGCCGCTACCGCTCCTCGGTTCTGTAACGAGTGGTCTTCCCAAAAGTCGAGCCATACTCGCGCTTGAGTTCTCACACACTATTGGGTAGCGCCGGATCCGCTTTTCTGCGTGGCGAAATCTAAGGCAGGTAACTTCTAAAGTTGAGTGCGGAGCAAAAGAAAGACCTCGCGCCTCAGAGTGCGCGAGGTTCCATGAAAGCTTGGAAGATCCCAGCAGCTCTTTAGCAGTTTTTTACGTGGAGCAAGTTGCCTTAAATCGCCACGTTCAATCAATGTCAAATTAATGAATGCTCTGTATAACACACCGACTGAGCCAGTATCAAGCAACTCTTCCAGCATGTCCGTCCTTGTCAATGCACTACAGATTGCACTGGCCTAGAAATGCGCTTCGCGAAATCTCTTTAGTACCCAGCATCAATAACATAGCGATTCAGGATGAAGCAATTTAATTGTATTTATCATAGGTTAAGTTTGGAATGCCTGCGGCTTCGTACCTGTGACGACAAGGACCTAACCTTCGGCGGAGGCACCGCCTTCAAGTATCTGTCGAACCAGGTGATCACACGATTGCAATAGTCTACCTCGTTCGCGCGGCTCCAGAAATTCGGATCGTGTCCTTCCCCTACATACCTAGCGAACTCTGCGGCTTTGCCAAGTCTGCGTAGCCCCACAAACACCTGAGCGGCTAGAAACGGATCAACAAACTTATCCGCTCCGCCGTGCACAATTAGGAGGGGGGTTTCGATGCGGTCAAGATAGAAAATGGGAGAGTTCTCGATATATCGCTCTCTGAACTCCCATGGAGTTCCTCCCATGAGGCCCTGGCCTCCCTCGGCTAAGGGCGTTCCATACGAAGCGCCGTCGTCAGCCATTTCTCCATATATCCCCACAAGGTCGCCGAAACCGGCTGAAACCATTGCGGCTTTAAAGCGTTTGGTTTGGACAAGCAACGCGAGTGTGCTGTAGCCCCCATAACTATGCCCTAGTACGCCCACCCGTTCGGGATCTGCGATCCCCATTTGGATCACTTTGTCGACACCGGGCAAGACCGTCTTGGACAGATCCGCCAGGGGAGTCCCGAGATGCTGGGGCGCGTCAGGACACAAAACCGCATAGCCCCGAGTGGCGAGAAGTTGAAAGTTATTAACGCCGTGCACGAGCCCAAATCGACTCACTCGTTGCGAACCGTTTTCTCCTCCGTAGACCGAGACGATTAGTGGGAACCTTTTTCCTTCTTTGTAATCCGAAGGCAACAATAAGGCACCCTTCAACTGCTGTCCGTCGAGACTCGTCCATTCGACGAGTCGAGCAGCGCCCATCTGGTACTTATCAAACTGAGGATTAATATTGGTCAATCGGCGGGGTCTGCTGAACTCGGGATCAGTTAACCACAGGTTGACATCGTGTTGAGCATCGCCGGCAAAATATGCCAATTCACGTCCATCCATGGAAACAGCCACGAGTGGAAACTGAAGAACACACGTCAGGCATTGGTCAGTCTGGTAAGTGCTACGTGCAGCGCCGGTCTCAAGATCTATTTCGTAGAAGGCTGTCCGTTTAGTATCGTTGTCCTGTACGAGTGCTATTGTCGACCCACCTCCTCCTTCGGGCGAATAAAGCGCGCCCTCCCTCTGCGAAAGTAATCGAAGAAAGCTATGGTTTGGTATCTTAGAGAACTCGACTGCCCGACCTTGATTCGCATCGGCCTTCCAGACAACGCCGTCGTTAATTACGTAAAAGCAAGATCCCTTGATGTCCCACAGTGGCGGCTCAACTGAGTAGTGAGGGGGCTGTTGGCTTAACCGAGTTAGGTTTTTGGGGGTTCGTCCACGTACATCTACTAGATAGCAGTCTCCATTACCTTCCATTCCTCCAACTTGATAACTCAAGCTCAGGCTATCGCGCGACCAACTCACAGCAGCGCCAGTCAGGTCTAACCTGATTTCGTGCACCACAACTTGTTGCTCATTATCCGCGAGCCGGATGGTTCTTATGTCAAATAACGTCTGTTGGGTGCCGGGCTTTTCAAAACGTGTTGGGCTTGTGAACGCGACAAGCGAACCATCGGGTGAAATCAAGTATTTAGCAACTCGCTGACTGAGACCAACGCGACGCACCTTACCGCTCACGATGTCGACCATTGCGAGGTCACGAAGTGGATACGCATTGTCCAGCGTCCAGGGGTTGGCTTGTTGTAGATCACGAGATGAGTTGTAGACTACTACGGTAGATCTAGGAGGATTCGTTGGTTCAGCCGCGGCATTCGCCCACAGACGTGTGCTAGTCTTGGACGCCGCAGGGCTGGAACTCTCAGGCAGAATCGTGACTAACAATTGAGTGCTGTCCGGTAACCATTGGATTTCAATCGCACGCACGGACACGTCTGTTATTTTTCGTAGCTCCCTTCTCCTGCAATCCCACGCCCACAGCTTGGATTGGCCGCTGCCGTCCCTGTCAGAGAGAAAGGCGAGATAGCGACCGTTTGGTGACCACGAAGGCGCCCAATTACTACCGTTTCCGCTCGTCAGGTTTTCACTCTTTCCATCTTCCGTGTTGACCACATAAATGTCCTGACCAGTGAGAATCCCGGGAACTCCAGTGACATAGAAACAGTCAACTTCCGAACCAGACTCGTTGGTACACGTTGCTTTACCATGATTGTGTCTTGTGAGTGGATTGAGGCCATACGCCAACCACTTGCCATCGGCTGAAAACTGGGGCGGTGACGCGTAGTTGAAAGTATGCGAGTCCACGACAGCTTCTACCGGCAGTTGAGCTTGTACTTGACCGCTTGCAAGACAAGGAAAGAACCATAAGAAAGTACCCGCTAAGGCGACAAAAGCCCTTGAGCCTAGGCTCCTATGACACGCGCCACGGGGCACAGTATTGAGTGTCCACGTTCTCAGAGTCCGGCAACCCCTCAGAACCAACCAGTCTTGATATCGCGTGTACTCGTTTCGACATGAGAAGCGTAGATTCAACTTCGTTCCTCCTCTTAGGTGTCACGTGATTCGCTCTATTGCCTGGACTCTTCATCCTCGCTCACGACCACGCTTTGTCCGCGGGAGCGGAGTTTGAAACCTGATCATGTAAGCCGGTTTTGCGGGCCTTCCCTCATCGGGCACACAGTTGCGGGCCGACTAGAACGTCAACTTAAGAGCCAGTTGAATTGATCGTGGCCCACCAATCTGGTAGAGAGGATTAAAGCCGCCCGCCGCACCGCCGGTCCCCAAGCTATTGGCCAATGTTTGGGTCGATAGTCCGAAAAGGGGATTGGCGATTTGGGTGAAGACGCTCACCTTCAAAGGATCGCCGAAGTTGGGATGGTTAAATAGATTAAAGAATTCGGCGCTAAACTGAAGCCCAAAGCGCTCTGTCAAATGGAATCGGCGGCGCAGGGCGAGGTCTGTTTGCCAAGCCCCAAAACCGCGAAGCACGTTACGTCCGAAATTACCGCTGCCCTGGCGTAGGAGCGATGAAGGCGGCTGAGTTAAATCTCTTACCCCCTGGGTATTGGGATCCATAAAGATACAACGGAACACCAGGCACCACGTTCGGCCGCGCCGAGTATACGCTCCCATTAACAACAGATATGGCGGTCGATATGCCGACTGGCAAAGCGGATCTAGCCATCACGAAGGCGTCCAGTGACCACCCACCCAAGAGCAGATGAGCTACGGCGCTTCTTCCCGGAGCAGGCACGTCGTACGAAACGGCGGCGGTGAACGCATGACGCACGTCGAAATCAGAGTTGCCTCGGTCTACATACGAATTTGTGACTGCGCCAGGCGTGTTGTAGAGAAAGAAGTCCTCCGACCCAGAGTCAATCGAGTGCGAGAAGCTGTAGGAGGCCAGGACCTGCAACCCTAGAGAAAGCCGTCGCTGGAACTTGACTTGTAACGCGTGAAAGTATGACGCAGACGTATTTCTGGTGACGGACACACTTCCGGTGAAAGTTGGATTAGGGGAAGATAGTGTATCTTGCCTGAGGAGATCACGTCCCAGTGCCCCAACGTAGGTTGCCGACACTGTTTGGTCCGCGCCCAGCGATTGCTCCACTGCAACATTCCATTCGTACGTCCTAGGTAGCTTCAAATGAGGGTCAGATACATATATGAGAGAGACGGGGGGATTTGAACTGATAATCGGAGGAGCGGCCTGCGGTCCGGTCACCGGGAACGGAACCCCGAACAGGAACTTATTTGCCGAGTGTGGAAACCCGGATGTCGCAGCGCCCAGAGATCCTGTGCCAAGATCATAAAACACTCCGAATGCTCCGCGCAGTACAGATCCCCAGTTTTGACTTTGGGTAAGTTTGTAGGCGACACCCACTCGAGGCGCTACGTTTCCATAAGTAGTTGCGTAGAGTGGTGTCCCCCTTGGCGCCAAAGTCATTGTGGCAGGGTTATCGAGGCCGCTCACCGTGAAAAGCTCGCTGTTCGAGTTCTTCCCGCGCAAGGCGGGGTTAACATTCCAGCGCAAGCCATATGTAAGGGTCAATCTTTGAGTAGCCTTCCAGGTATCCTGGCCATAGAGTGAAAAGTTCTGTGACAATAGCGCCGAACCTTGGAGGGCCGTTATACCGTCAAACGGAAGCACGCCGGATAGGGCCCCAGACGAGCCCGTCATCCCAAAGAAAAATGCGAGCTGCTGATAGGCGGAGGGGCCAGCTAGAGGCGCCAGCCAGCGATAATCAAAGCCGAACTTTAGCAGGTGAGCGTCTCTTGTAATCTGGAGATTGTCCAGCACGTTGACTTGTCTTTGTTCGTTAGTCACATCCTTACCGATTAGCAGTCCGCCGACGCCGTTCACAAAGAATTGATAACGGCCATTGCTTGAAGAGAATCCAGTTGGGAATAGTGCTCCATCCGACAGGGGAACGGCCCCCCCAAATTGATCCAAGCTATAGAATCCAGCGGCCCTAGAGGTGCTGTAGTTCACCCTCAGTTCATTGATTTTGTCCTTTGCAATATTCGCAACGAGAGCAAGAGTGAAAGTGCGCGTAGTGATCTGAGTGGTCTGAAGGTCGCTTAGTGCCTGAGACGTTTGTCGCTGGACCGTATCAGACGGCGCGTTGTTATACCGGCCAAACAGCGAAAGCTTCGAATGGATTGCGTGATCTATCCGGATACTGTAAGCGTCCAGCGACGAAGGATCGGAATAGCTGGCAGTGAATTTCGCGACGCCGTTTCCCAGTGCTTGACCATTAGCCACGGGAAAAGCATTCAGGAAAGGCATTGTAGGAGCGGGCGCAGTTTGGCGAGATTGATTGTCAGGAACTAATGTTACTGCTACCCGCGGCTGCCTGAGTCTAAGACCCTCATAAGAAAAAAAGAAGAACGTTTTGTTTTTTATGATGTGGCCGCCAAGCACACCGCCAAAGTCATTCTGTCGCTCCTTGGGTTTTTGCAGTCCATTTTGATTGACGAACCAATCCCTGGCGTCCAACACATCATTGCGGAAGTAATCAAAGAGAGTTCCGTGAAATTGATTCGTTCCTGAGCGGGTGACGATCGCAACTTGCCCGCCGGGAGTGCTTCCGAATTCGGGAGCAAACGAGGAGGTCTGAATTCGAAACTCCTGCATAGCATCCACAGAGACAAGGCTGTTCGTCCCGCCCGAAGCGCTCAGCGCGGGGATAGCTCCTCCAGCTGTCTGGTACAAGGCGGCACCCGATCCGGCGCTGCTTCCAAAGTTGGCACTCACCCCATCTACAGTGAAGTAATTGGCATCGGTGCGCTGCCCATTTACACTAAACTGGCCCGGAGCGTTGGCATTCGTTTGCGTCAGCACGACACCAGGGGTGAGCGCTATGAGAGTTTGAAAACTCCTGCCGTTGAGCGGCATGTTCTCCACGAATCGGCGATCTACCACAGTGCCCACGGCCGGTGATTCGTCGACCAGCGACGCTTAGTTGACTAGCTGCACCGTCGCGTTGATATCACCCGCTTTCAACTGAATCTTTAGCGCCTTCTGATCGCCGACGTTCAGCACCACATTGGCAAATTCGGCCGGAGCAAATCCCTGACCCTGCGCTCTGACGGTGTAGCCACCAGGTGGTAACAATGGGATCGTGAAGGAGCCATCGCCTTTTGTGATCGCCTCGCGCGTTAGCTGCGTACCTTTATTAACGGCCGTAACAGTCACGCCCGGTATCGCCGCCCCATTCTGATCTTCTACGGTGCCACTCAAGGTTGCCGTCGCGGACTGACCGAAAGCAGTAGGCAGTAGGCAGAAAGCACAAAGCAGAAAACAAAAGGCGCTAGACAGCAAAGAGCAAAGCGCAAAGGGCAAACGTTGTTGGCGAGTCATCATGTTGTCCTCCGAGAACAGGGTTTCGGGTTTCAGATCAAAGCTTTAAGAAATTCCGCGTAGCGCCGATTGAGTTTAGCCGTATCCTTCAAGGCTCAAACTAAAATAGGCTTGCATCTTGCCGCTCTTGAATTTCCTGGTTGAATCTCGCGGAAACGACCCGGTCGCTACCGCTCCTCGGTTCTGTAGTGAAGTGGTCTAGTCCGACGGTAATGATTTTGAAGCCACACCATTCCTTTTTTTCCACACACTCTCTACCCGCAGATGATGCCAGCGAAAGACGCTGCTCACTTCTCGTTGCTTACTGGCCGCTGATTCTTCCGGCCAGGGCTTCCGCTTCGCTCAATGAGCGAAAAAACTGCGTTGACTTAATCGCCGATGCGTTCGAGCTACTTTCGGAAATCGTGAATGCGGAACGCACGGCTTGGTCGCTGGCGGAACAAAGCTCGAACAAGCGATGGACGGCTTCCTGGAAGTCCTGATCGTTGTCGATCCTGACACTTTCTTCCGAGCCAGGTGATCCAGAAGAGGTAAATGGACCAAGATCACGCCGAAGATTACCCAGCTCGCGCTCGACCGCCTGCGCGTGCGCGCGCAAGAGACCCAACCATTTGTTTCGCGCTTCGGGATCGAGCGTGCGTAGCTGCTCAAGTGAGAACCTTTGGGCCAGACGTTCGAGCGCACCCGCGTGCCGAAGTGCCTGAAATGACCGATCCAACATGCGAGCGGCAAACTGATTGACGCTCTGGTCTAGTTGCGCTCCGCTCAATCCCTTTGCGGCGAAGTAGCGCCGCAGATCTGCGTCTGCTGGAATTTTGCTGTTCGCAGACTCCAGGCGCTCAACTGAAATAGGGTTTGACGAGGTCGGTCTTGACTTGGCTTGCGCCCTCAAAGCCTCGGCCACGGTTTCGACTTTTAGCTTTACAGCAGGACTATTCGCGACCGGGGCGAGCGCGCGAAGCACTTCATCTTTGCGTCGGTCAGTCTCGACAATTCCCTCCACCAGTAGCTGGCCTTCAGGCGTGCGTCGCACGCTAACTTGATCCCCTAAGTCGGCACCAGCCTGATTGACAAGACCCAGCACTTCGACTTCCAGCTCGGCCGTTGCCGTCACTAGGGAAGGGGCAAGAGGCGAAGAGGAAAATTCACCGCCCGCCTTCATCCTTCCGCCTTCATCCTTCATCCTTTCCGTAAGCAATTCCGATTCAGGCTCGAAAACGACAGGCGCAACGGTCGTTGGCGCGTGCCGCTCAAAGCTCGTCTCCATGAAACGGTATTCACGTGTCTCATTTCCTTGTTTTACGACGAATGTTTGTTCGATTGGGTGGAGTTCGGCGCGACTCAATACTAGCGTCGCCTTCACTAATCCCTGTGCCGACTCTTTAGTGTTCGCATCGCTGCTTTGAACGTAATTAATCGCGTAAGTACCGGGCCGCTCTTCAACAGATGTCTGTCCCGCATTACCGACAAACGAGTTGAACTCCTTCGCCGAGAGTTCGGATTGCCACGCATTCTCGAAGCTCAGCAATGCGGCGTTCTGTTTATCCGCAGTCGTACGGCGCTCGGGTTTTGAAGCATGCTGATAGAAAGTACGCACATCGCCGCGGTCCCACTCACCGGCGACGAGGTTGTTCTTGTCGTCAAAAAAGCGACGTGCAGTCACCCCTTTTTCAGCACTATGCCAGACTTCAATTCTGTGTCGAGCAATCAACACACCGCCGCCAGCGTCGTGCTCTTCGACGGTGATCATGCGATGCAAGACCGTGTCGCTCCTGGCAGCAACTATCTGCTCAGCCTCCGAAGCCTGTCGCAGCAAGTTCGCAGCCGTGGGTGTTGGATTGTTAACGTGAAATAGCGTGAGCAACAGGGTCGCCATCAAGACGAGCGCAACGACTGCCGTGATTGTCCCGGGACGCAGCCAGAAGCCACCGGCAAGCATGGCGCGGACGCGAGCAAGAAAGCTTCGATAGTTTGAGATACTTGGGGTTAGTATTTGCCTCCCTTCGACTGGCGGTGCCGGGACTAGCGACAATACTGCATCTTCCGAAGCGCAACCGTTGAGCAGCTCTTGCACTTCCTTGAAAGTCGGATCGTGATAGGCAACCTGGAGTGTCGGCCACGGACTGCGGAATTCAAGCTTCAGACTCAGCGTGCGGCCATCACTCATTTGAATAAGCTGCGCACGTTCGCCTGGACCAGCCGGCGGCAGTTCATCGACACTCAGCATTAGCAGACGGAGTTTTTGCTCGCTGAACACTTCAACGAAAGATATATCCTCCGACAAGTCGATATTGAGGTTTAGCTCGCTCAGTTCAGAATTAACTGCATGCGACGCCTGAACGTAGCCGTTGACCGCAACGCATAACTCTTGCGGTTTATGCTCAAACACTCGGCGGGCGCGACGCCGGAAACTGCTAATTCCGGCGCCACCACCTTTCGGGCCGTTCGCGCCTGGTCCTTTGGGACGATTGTCGCGTCCGAGCGTTTCTGTCGGATTGCGCTCTGCGAGCAAAGGCAACCCAAGCATCCTGTCCACCTCGTCAAGACATGAAGGACAACTCACTAGCTGGGCCAGATGCGTGCATTCCATCGGACTGCTATTTGTGACGTCGTAGAGGTCGCGAAGCTGTTTGCGAGAAAAGCAGTCGCTGCGGTTTGAGCGAAAGATTGTCAGACGCAACTCGTTTAGAAAATCATCTGTTGGGCGGGCCGCGGCCGCGGGAAACACTTCGGGAATGCGGTCTGATCCCATGAAGCTCAACGTTTCAGGACCCTCAAAAGAAA
>Ga0137389_10001095_pt1 | contig 15552 bp, 9 predicted proteins | sample 15con2h14BmetaG_FD_104645 | JGI IMG/M metagenome (GOLD analysis project Ga0137389, IMG submission 104645) | Vadose zone soil microbial communities from Angelo Coast Range Reserve, California, USA - 15con2h1.4B metaG | ecosystem: Environmental > Terrestrial > Soil > Vadose zone > Saprolite...
CGAGATGTTGCCACTCTGATCGCCCGTGACGCCGGGCAAAAAGGCCAAGATGTTATAGGGGCTGGTGGTGCCGGCCCCGCGGTAGTTCGCTGGCAGCTCCAGCACCTCGGTGCTGCCGATGCTGGCCGAGATGGTTTGCGACTCGGTGTTGATGAGTTCGGGTACCGCTTCGACCGTAATCTTTTCCTCCATGCTCCCCATCGTCAGCTTCATATCGGCGCGCACAGTCTGCCTCGCGTCAAGGCGGACGTCCGTCAAAACCATATCTTTGAAACCGGTGGTCTTCGCCGAAACCGTGTAGAGTCCGGCCTTCATGTTTTCCGCTTGGTAGTTCCCCTGGGCGTCAGTGCGCACGTCGCGCGAAATGTTTTCGCCCTGGTTGGTGACGGTAATGACTACGTTGGGCAGGACCGCTCCCGAAGGGTCGGTGACGGTGCCTAGAATTGTTCCGAACACGGTTTGCGTCTGTGCCGGCATCGTTAGAAACAGAACTGCTGCCGCGAGGCTCAACGCGACCACGAAAGGCCTGATTCTCATGGGAGATCCCCTGTTTCTTAATATCGTCGAATCTTTCTGTCGAAAAAATCTTCCGCTCTCAAGCGGGCGCGGGAGAAAGCCGGGGGACGGCTTTGAAAATTGCGCGAAGAATATTTCACAATCCATTGCGAGTCAAGACGAAAAGCGATACCTATACGTTCGTATAGGTAGATGTAAACTGAGGCTTTTAGCCTTCATGGGTAGCAAAACAATGTGTCAGCTTGTGCAGGGCTTCGCCCCAAGCCAACTACAGACGTCGTGTCCAACAGCCGCTCTCGTGCGGCTTCTTTTGCGTCTGTTGTCGTTGATATTGCTCGCAGAGTGCGGCTGGGCAAACACAACCGTACCTCCAAAGGCCCGTGCCGCGCCGCATCCCAATATCTTGCTGATCACCCTGGATACCACTCGTGCCGATCGCATGGGGTTCCTCGGATCAGAACGTGGACTCACGCCAAGTCTTGATGCATTAGCTCGTCAGTCCGCGGTTTTTTCCCGCGCATACGCTCACGTTCCTCTAACTACTCCCTCGCACGCCACCATCCTCACCGGAACCTACCCGCAGTTCAATCATGTGAATTACATGGGAGATCCGCTGGGCAAGACGCTACCGTTCCTGCCAGACATCCTGCACAAGAATGGATACCGAACCGCCGCATTTGTGGGAGCTCTGGTGCTGGACCCCAAAAAACTTGCGCCGGGTTTCGACCGGGGTTTCGATGTTTACGACGCGGGATTTCATCGACGACGCCCAAACGAGGATCATTACCACAGCCTTGAGCGCCGCGGCGAGGAAGTGGTGAGTCGCGCTTTGACTTGGTTGAGCAAGAAGCCTGCCGGCCCATTCTTTCTCTGGGTCCATCTCTACGACCCGCATGATCCCTACAGTCCGCCGGAACCATACAAAACGCGCTATGGGGCGGACCCTTACGACGGCGAGATTGCGTACACAGATTCAGCGGTCTCAAAGCTACTCGCAGTGTTGCGGACGCAGGGCTTATTCGACTCCACCGTGATCGCCGTCATGGCCGATCACGGAGAGGCGTTCGGGGAACACGGGGAGAACCATCATGGAATCTTTCTCTACGATGAAACGATTCACGTTCCATTGCTGCTCAAAGTCCCCGGGCAACACTCCGCGAAGAAAGTTGCAGCCCGGGTGGGGCTGGTCGATGTTGCGCCTACCATTCTGCAGGCCGCGCATTTGCCGATCCCCGCGGCTATGCAGGGAGAGTCGCTCTTGGGCTCAATGAAATCGGACGAGAAGGGAACCACAGACACATCCAACGATTCGGATTTGGTGCGCCCCGTTTATGCAGAGAGCGGCTATGGTCATCTTTCTTTTGGCTGGAGTAAATTGCAGGCGTGGCGAACCGGCAAGTACCTCTATGTTGAAGCGCCCGAACGCGAACTGTATGACCAATCCGTGGATGCACCAGCGGCCCATAACTTGGTTCCCGATTCCAAGGCGATCGTGGACACTGTAGCCGCTCAGGTCGCGGACTTTTATCGAAAGACAAAAGGGGATGCTCCAGAAAAAATTCAACTGAATATGGACCAGACCGAGAGTCTTCACGCCCTCGGCTACATAGGTTCCGACTCTGGGCGTTCCAGCAAATCAGACAATGAGGGCGGCGCCGACCCGAAACAAAAAATTGCCATCGCGAACCTTCTCTATGACGCGCTGGTAGACATGGAAAATGAGCGGTTTCAGGAGGCCGTGCCAATTCTGGAGCAGGTCTTGCAGCAGGAACCAAATACCCCCATAGCCTTTCTGCAACTGGGCCGGGCGTATATGTCGTTAAGGGAGTACCAGAAGGCGGTAACGCCATTGGCGAATTTGGTCGAGAAGAAACCGGACGATGCCTTCGCCCGCTACGAATTGGGATGCGCTTTGGTGAAAACCGGACGATGGGAGGAAGCAGCGCCGCACTTCGAAGCCGCCGTTTCCCAGATGACCGGTTCGGCCATGATGCACTTCTACTTGGCTCTCGTGTATCAACGAACGTCGCGCGCTCCTGAAGCAACGAAAGAATTCCAAAGTGCGTTGCGTGCGGACCCTAACAATTTTCCTGCGAATCTTCTTCTCGGCCGGGTCTTCGTTGAGCAGCAACGCGGCGCAGAGGCTCTGCCGTACCTGCGCAAAGCAGTCAAGCTGCGTCCCGACTCGATCGACGCCCACGGATTCCTTTCCGATGCCTACAGGGAATTGGGACAGGAAGAGAATGCCAGTCGTGAGCTTTCGGAAGCTGAGCGCATCAGGGCAGAAGGCGGCTCGAGACTCGGAACACCAACCGAAGATCCAGATCGCGAGCAGCAGCCCTGAATCTGGAGTGAGAATTGACAGATTCGCGTCGAACAAATTCGACTGCTCTAGGGCTGCTTCCCCGTTTCCCCAGCGATACGATTTAGCATTTGCTGAACCTCGGGATTCGACTGGAAGTGCTTCCAGACCAAACCGGTCCGGTAATTTTCGATCATGACAACGATCGGAGCTTGATTGAGGCCCATGTAGATTGGGGAAATCCAATGCTGACCGGGATTGAATGCATCGCGCGGGCCGTAGATGTCCCACATCGTGCCGCCGAGATCTCGGTAGTAGTGTTTGAAGGCCTCCATCGATTCTATTGGAGTATATGGAACAGAGGCGAGAGCACCGGTGGGGGTCAGGGTGCCGGTGCTGTTGGCCTCGTCGGGCGCGTGTGCTACGTAGCCGCCGGGGCCGTCGCTCGCGGTCAAGCCCCATGCGTTAGGGCCGTAGCCTTCGAAGTGACGAGGATTTTCGATGCAGTAGGCACGATTGATGAGGGCGATGTTTCGATTGTTTGCAAAATACGAGGAAGTGTACCGGTCACGGAGGCTATGCGGATCGAATCCCAGGTAGGAGTAGTGCGTGAAGAAAAGCGGACCGCCGTTGCCGACGCCGACGTCGAGCTTGATCCCGTAATACGTGTGACCATTGCCGTAGTGATCTCCGTCATTGCTGCCTGACCAGCCTCGACGATAACTGAGGGCACGCTCCGACTGGCTGGCCCATCCTGTGTAGTAAAAACTTGCGGGCACGGGATGGGTCGGCGAAGCGATACCCAGCAAGTACGCGATCATCACCTCATTGAAGCCAATCAGTGGATGATGAATCTGCCAGGTCCATCGCGGCGACCAGTGCCAGTAAAGGTTCCCGCTTTCCGGAGTCTCCCGATACCAGTCCCATTCCACCGTTTCCCAAAGCTGTGAAATTCGGAGGTACAGAGACTGTTCGTTTTCGTTTGCACCATGAAAGTATTGCCGTGCTGCCAACAGACCCTGCATTAGAAACGACGTTTCCACCAAGTCTCCGCCGTCATCGAGCATTCCGAATACGGCCATGGTGCGGCCGGTAGTTCCGTTCATGTAGTGCGACCAGGCCCCATGATAACGCTGTGCCCGAGCCAGAAAATTCACAATCTTGCTCAGCCGCTCAACACCCTGCTCGCGCGAAATGAAACCTCGGTCTACGCCCACGACCAGCGCCATGATTCCAAAACCGCTTGCACCGGTGGCGACGATCCTGTCGTCCCCGGGAATATTTTCCCGGGCCATCCCAGAGGTCGGATCGGCGCCTTCCCAGTAGTAGCGGAAACAGGCTTCCTGCAGCATGGTGAGCAATTCGTCGTCGCTGAATTCTCGTGTGGCGGCAGAAGCGGCGGCGGAAAGTGGAGATTGCCGGTACGTTTGATCGGAAGCGGCCACTTTGTATTGGGCGCTAATTCCGGACTTGCCGAGGAAATCGGTGTAGCGATTCGTTCCGGGGAGTTGAATTCCGATCGGCGAGAAATCCTTGCCGTCCAGGGAGCGATAGATCACGTACCGGGAGAGATCGGGGTGCTCAACGGCATCCCATCGCACTTCCACGTGCCGGTCATAGCCGACCGCACGCACGTTGAGCGGAGCCGGCAACGGATCCGAAGTGGATTGCCGACGCTCGTCGGCCTCATCGTCGTCAATCCGGATTTCATCGAGGATAAGAGTTCGACGCACGCCATCGGCGTGTCCTTGAAGAAAGACGATGTTCTGCAATTGCGGCGGACGGAATTCATAAATGGATGCTGTCCGAAATTCAGAGAGAGGGATCCGGACCTGGACCCAGCGCCCGGCTGGAAGATCACCGGAGAACTTTCCCAGGGAAACAGGCTCGGTGAAGCTCCCGGGAAATTCCGCAACCTGCAAGCCTTCTCGAGCGTTGGAGAGGACAACCAGCGGAAGATCCGCGGCCGGTATCGCCTGAGGTGCGTAAAGCCAGAGGTAAAGACTACTGCCGGAAAGCTCAGGAAGACGATTGCGAAAATTGACGATGTGCACTTCCGCTTCCCAGCTGCCCCCCGGCTGAGATTGCCACTCCAGTCGCAGCGCATTGGGGGGTGTGAGAAAAACGTGATTTTCAATAGGCAGCTTGTCTTTTTGAAGCTTGAGGGAACTCGGCGCGGAAGCACTTCCAGCACTGTAAAAGTAAGAATCCGTCGTCAGACTATTGTCGAAAAAAGTATGCCGATAGTAGTCCGTGTTGGCATGGGCTGGAGTAGCGAACAGCGCTGAGAGCAGAAGCAAAATGCCGCAGACCCACGAGAATTTCCATTGCCCCATAGAGAATTTCCAAGATTCCGTATTTAAAATCTCCACTTGATCACGCGCCAGATACATCAAATTCTTGAATTCTGGCAATCACTCCCCGCGACGCCCCAGAACGTCACCCGCCTAATGATATAGAGCAGACCCATCCAGCGGTTTCAACTCGCCTCCCGACGACGCCCAACTGATACGCAACGTCGCCCCTCCTTCCGACTGGTAATACTTCAACTTCAACTTGTGGAAGCCCTGTCGCAGAGGAATGTGGCCGGTGACTATCCGGCTGGCGTGATTACCGTCGTTGTCAACGACTACTTCATCATCAACCTGCAAAACCGATCCGTCGTCTGACTCCACCGCAAACTGGTAGAAGCCATCCGACTGAACTCTCAGGTAACCGTCAAACGTGACTCCGTAGGTGATCTGACGACCGAACTGTTGCAGGTCGAAGGAGTTGGTATTCCCCGTCGCTGCTTGGGTGCCTTGCTCGATGTCTTGCGTGGTCGTGAACTTTCCGTCAAACAATGTGAACGTCAGCCCTGGCTGGTCGGCGGTGTATGGCAGCGCGTCTCGATACGATTGCCGCAGAAAGGTGGCCCCATAAACAATGCTGCGCCGGCCTGCCGCTGTAACTACGATGAGATTTAAGACTGTCTTCCGATCGGCCTGAAGCGGAACCTGGAATGGCAAATGATAACGTGACGACTCATCAGTAGGCGTGCTGCCATCGAGCGTGTAGTAAATCTGGCTGCCGGGGATAAGAGGGCTCAGTTCTACGACTGCGTGATCGTCCGTGGCGGTGTAGAAATCCTTCAATCCGGTGGGCTCGGGAATTCGATAGCGTACATCCTGTTTGTCCAGGCGACCGAAGTGATAGGGCAACCGGCGCCGGAAATCATCGTAGGCTCTGCCTTCCAGAGGCGACCACACCACTTCGGATAACGCTAGCAATCGTGGGAACACCATGTACTCGAGGTAGTCCGGCGTACTGATATATTCCGTCCACACATTTCCCTGCGCGCCAAGAATATACTTCTGCTCGTCTTCCTTCAGCTCTTTCGGGATTGGGTTATAGCTATAGACCTTTTCAAGTGGCAGAAAACCGCCGATATTTAGAGGCTCGCGCTTGGGATCGCCCTGGTTGTAGTCGAGATAACAATAATCGGTGGGAGTCATTATGGCTTTGTGCTTTTGTCTCACGGCTTCGACGCCGCCGCCCTCTCCGCGCCATGACATCACAATCGCATTCGGAGCCAGACCGCCTTCCAGAATCTCGTCCCATCCAATCATTCGTTTTCCCTTGGAGGTCAAGAATTTCTCGATGTGGCGCACGAAGTAACTCTGCAGTTCATCTTCGTTTTTCAGTCCCTCCCGCTTCATGATGGCTTGCGCTTCTGCACTCTGCCTCCAACCATCTTTCTGTACCTCGTCACCGCCAATGTGGACATAAGGACTCGGAAAAAGGGTGATGACCTCGCTCAGCACGTTCTGCACGAATGTGAAGGTTTCCTCCTTCGGGCAAAGGACGTTGTCTTGAACGCCTTGCGTGCACGCCAGGTGCGGGTAGGCGGCCACTGCAGTTCCCGAATGTCCCGGCATTTCGATCTCGGGAATCACTGTAATGAAGCGTGCCTGGGCGTAGGCCACGATCTCCTTGATCTGCTCCTGCGTGTAGTACGGGGCGTAGGGAGTGCCATCGTCTGTGTACAGAGAATTCTGGTCTATGGGAGTGTCACTCGGCCGCGGACGAACCTCAGTGAGCTTTGGATATTTCTTGATCTCGATGCGCCATCCTTGGTCGTCGGTGAGGTGCCAGTGAAATTTGTTGATCTTGTATTGCGCCGCGAGATCGAGATATTTCTTGAGGTACGTGATCGTGAAGAAGTGCCGTCCGACATCGAGCAATACTCCGCGATATCCGAAGCGCGGATAGTCGGTGATTTCGAGAGCCGGTAACACTATTGCGGGCTTGAGATCTAAAGGTAACAACTGCGTAAGGGTCTGCATGCCGTAGAACAGCCCTGCTGGTTGTCCGGTCACACGGATGCTTTCTGCGCCGATCACTAACCGGTAGCCTTCCTCAGGCAAGCCACTGCTGGCTGCCTGTCTGAAAGAAATATAGTTTCCGCCCTTGGGCCGAGCGGTTGTGGTACGCAGATGGAAGCCGTGCTGGTTGAGCAGGCATTCACTGAACAGGCCAGCAATCCGGCGGGATTCATTGTCGACGGCCAGGACTCGAGTCTGATCGTTGAGAATGAAGGTGCCGGCTAAAGGTTTCACGCTAACTGGCCGTGGGACAATGTTTAGGCTTGGGACTGCAAAATTTTCCGCATTAACGAACGTCGTCACGGTGAGCAGGAACGATGTCCAGAGAACACGTCTATTTGCGTTCATTCAAATGAATTCCTCTTCGCAGCTTCACTCACCGACATCCGAATGTACTCTCCTGCCGCAGGAGTTGCTGGAGATGCGCTCGGAAAAAGTGTACAAGGGGAACACTTCGGAGCAAAACGGGCAACAGGTCGGATGAAAACTTCTCTCGCTGGAGCGATCGTAATGTACAGACCATCATCGAATCGACACATGGCAGGGCTTACTCTGCGAATCTGCCTGCTGGCGAATGTCCTCGCAGCATCGTGCTTGGCAACCGAGCCGCCGGACAAAACAGTCTCGTTTCAATACGAGGACTATGTCCTCACGCACCAGTTGACGGCGTGCGGGCCCGTGCCTACCGCTCTGGATCCTAACGGAGTCTATCCGTACGTCAGCTACTGCGAAACTGCCAACCGGCCTGTTCTTCAAAGGTACACATTCATCGTCCTGGAAAACCGGTTCATCAAAGTTACGATCTCTCCCGACATCGGCGGAAAAGTGACTTCCATCGTTCACAAGGGATCGGGTAAGGAAGTCTTGTATGTTCCTCAAGTCGTGCGTCCGACACGCATCCTGCCACGATTCTATTTTGTAGCTGGAGGAATTGAAGTGAGTTTTCCGATCTCCCATTCTCCCAGCCAGAACGAAAAGGTCCTCTACAAAATCGAGCGCGCCAGCGACAGAGTTTATGTCACTTGCGGCGAGCGTGAGCTGCGCTTCGGGATGCAGTGGTCCGTAGAATACTCACTAGGCGCACAGGATACGTTCTTAACGGAACGAGTCCTGTTCCGCAATCCCGGCACATCACCATACCCATGGATGTCCTGGTCCAATGCAGCGCTGCCGTCAGCCTCTGATACTGAATTTCATTTCCCCAAAGGCGAAGTACTCTCCCACGCTTCACGAATCGAGACGATTGATTGGCAACAACAAGGGCCCAAACACGAGTCCGACATCAAGGAAATGACCGGGTACTTCTGGAAGAGTCGGGACGCCAATGCTTTCGGGGCATACACACCGTCCCTGGGCACCGGTCTCTATCACATCGCAGACGAAACCATTTCGCCCGGAATGAAATTGTGGAGCTATGGCGTCGGTGACGACCGCGCATGGGCCACGCTCAGCACCGCTTCACCGCAGACGTACATTGAGATTCAAGGTGGGCCGATCGGCGATCAATCCATCAAACTGGAATTACCCCCAAAGGAAACGCGATCACATGTCGAGTATTGGATACCGACTGACAAGCCATTGGACATCTATGCCTTGAAGGTACCCGGCAACGATCTTCGAGCGGTAAGCGATATTCCCTTGTTCGAATGGGCAAGACCCGACGAGGTCCAGGTATGGAATGAACTGCTGCATGCTTACGCGAAGAAAGGCAGCTTGCCGGATCCTCCCCAGATCGATCAGAACCGCTGGGCTCCGTCCGGCATGGAAAACCTCGCCACGGCTTTCGAATGGGCCATCCAAAATACTTGTGGTGCCAAGGCCGACTTGTGGAGATTTCACTATGGGGCCTGGCTGGCTGGGAGAGGAAAAACAGAAGATGCCATCCGCGTACTCTCCGCCCCTAAGATCGGCGTGGCGGCGGCACTGTTAGGTCGGCTATACCAGGCGAAGGGTGATACCAGGAACGCCGCAGCAGCCTTGGAAGCGATTCGAGAACCCTGGCTTCAGTTGCACCCGCAGGTAGTGGTGGAACGCGACCGGATATTGCGCGCCGTAGGGACGCAAACGCTTGCTGAACGTGAGCAGTGGCTCAATAAAGTAGGTGCGTTGAAGGACGAATGGATCATCGAGCGAAGGGTGCAGCTTTTGATCGACAAGGGCGAAATTCAAGATGCCAGGCGCTTGCTCTTGTCCGTTCCATTCCAGAAAGTACATCAAACCTACACTCGCACAGGACTGTGGCTGCAAATCTGCGAAAAGGTGGGAGAATCCTGCGATCCGATTCCGCAAGTCCTTGGAGAAGATCGCCTGGCTCGATTCGGCGCCTATCGCGAGTTCCAGTAGTTGCCACACGAGCCGGCAACTGAGATCGGCCGACAGCACAGGCTTTCTCTAGGCCTCGCTGTGCCATTGTTCGCCGCAGCGTAGCACTCTGAACACCTGTCCCAACCTGCGGCATTCGTGGATGAATTCGTCTGGGGAAGCGGTATTGAATTCGAACATTTCGAAATGGCACGGTATGACCAGTCTTGCGTCGATGTCTCTTGCCAATCTTGCTGCCTCGCGCCCGAATAAATTGCCCGGAACGCGCCGGTCCAGCGACCGGCCGTTAATGGGAAGGAGCGCGACGTCTACTTTGAAGGGCCGTAGTTTTTCTGCCATGCCTTCGTATCGGACGGTATCGCCGCTGTGGTAAATCGTCCAACCGCCGAATTGGAGAACATATCCCAAGTACTGGGCGCGGCCGTGCTCATCCCGGTCGAGAGTTTCGTGGGCCGACGCGATGCCGGAAAATTTAATTCCCGAAATTTCGACCGAGGTTCCATCGTCTACGCCAATCGGAATCGAAGGGTCAATCTTCAGGCGATCTGCCACGAACGATCGATTGGCGTCAGCGATCACAAGTTTTAGGCTTGGGTTTGTCGCGAGGATCGGGCGGAGCGTTTCCGCGTCGAGGTGGTCTGTGTGGTTATGCGTGGAGGTGGCGATTTCGACAATCGAGAGGCGCGCCGGATCAATGACCAGCTCCGTCATTCGCACGTGAGGCTTATCGGTTTGGCTGTACTTGTTTGTCAGTGAGTCTGAGAGATAGGGGTCGAGCAGTACATGGATGCCCTGCCATTGGAGCAGAAATCCGCTCTGTCCCAGCCACCACAAACGAAAACTGCCGTCGCGCCGGTCGGAGGCATGAATGTCTGCGAGCAGCGCGTCGTGGGATTGGAGAGGCCGGATCACGAGAGTCCAAGTTCTCTCCGCACGATGGATACACCGCTCACCATATTGGCCAACTTTTGTCTTGCCGCCCAACGGGCGGTTTGACTGAGTCCGCAGTCGGGCGCGAAGGAGAGTTTCTCCGCCGGCGCGTACTTCAGGCAGAGCCGCACGCGTTCGGCAACATCGCCGGGAGTTTCGATGTAATAGCTCTTCACGTCGATGATCCCGACGGCCACGTCAGTTCCCTGCTCCGCGATCTCACAAATCATTTCAATTTCAGCGAATTCGCGGCTTGCCATCTCCAGATGCATTTCATCCACCGGCAGTTCGAAGAATGCCGGGAACAGCGGCGCATACCGCCGCAGGCCAACCGCGCGACCTTTGTAATGGCCAAAACAAAGGTGAGTTGAAAGGCGGCACTGTCCGAGGATCGGCTTGACGGTCTCGGCAAAAATCTTGACGAAGCGACGAGGCTCTTCGCGGTGTGCGTAGCAACTCATCGAAGGCTCATCGAGAGTGATTTCGCGGCAGCCGCAATGCACCAACTCCTCGAGTTCTTTCCTAACAATTGGAATCAGCGCTTCGGTTACGTCCCAGCGGTCCTTGTAGATACCACCCGGATTGATTCGGCCGCTCAGTGTATATGGCCCAGGCACGCTGGCCTTCAACACCGGGCCCGGCGGCGCGATCTTTTGGAGGAGCTTGAACTCCGCGACTGCTCCCAGGCCATGCTGGGAGCGCAGTCGTCCGGTGACCTCGTATTTTCCGCGTTGATCGTGGGCGGGCGGGCCGAAACGGCGCGGTGAACTCGGAGTGGGAGCCAGACCCTCCAGGCGGCCATAGAATGACAGGTTGAAATCGTAGCGGGTCTGCTCGCCATCCGTAATGACGTCCAATCCAGCGGCGAGTTGATCATGAACCGCGGCGATTACGGCGTCCGCGCGAAATTCCTCGATGTCGGCGTCACCGAATTCCTCCAGATGGGCTGACGCAAACTCGAGCCACCCCGGAAACGGATAGCTTCCAATCACCGTAGTTTGCAGAGGACGGCGTTGCTTTCCCCCATTTGGGCCCTTCGATTTGGCTTGTGGGGAAGCCGTCCTCGTCTTTCTAGCGGGACTCATTCGCTCACCGTCCAACCGCCGTCGACCGTGACGATCTGGCCTGTGATTGGGCTGGAGTCACTGCGCAGAAGGAAGCAAGCCGTCTTAGCGACGTCCTCCGCGCTGAGCATCCCTTTGGTCAGAGGCTGTTTGTGCGTCATGTATTCCACGATCTGTGGAACAGCTTGAGCCCGGGCACTCATCGGAGTGCGAACCAAGCCAGGCGCAATCACATTGATACGAATGCCCCGCGAAGCATAGTACGCTGCCGCTGCCACGCTCATGGCCTCGATCGCTCCTTTGCTGGCGGCGTATCCCACAGTGGCGAAGTAGTCGCCTTGCGGGTGACGCGCCAGCACGCTTCCGCAATTGAGGATAACTCCCCCTTGCGCATTTTTCGTCCACACGCCCAGCACTTCACGACACATCAGGAATGTGCCTTTGGCATTCACATCCATCGCCAGGTTCCACCCTGCAGACTTGCATTCGTGCAGCGGGCCATCACCGGCTGAACGCGCGCTGACACCGGCAACGTTGAAGAGCGCGTCAATTTTGCCGAAATGATCCAGACATGCGGCTACCGCAGTCCTGATTGCCGACTCGTTGCGAACATCCGCGACGGCGAAACTCGCTTCGCCCAGTTCAGCCGCCAGGGAGCGGCATTCCTCCGCGTTGATCCCAATGACGAAGACCGGATTCTCGGCTGCCCATAAGCGCGCTGTAGCTGCCGCAATTCCCGATGAACCGGTGACGAGGAGAACTTCCTTCACTGTGTCCTATTCAAAGAGGTGTTTGAGGCTTAGCCGATACGCCTCGTAGAATGCGTCGAGTTGCTCCGAGGCGCTGGTATTGCCAACGAACTGATGGCTCGGCAAAATCACCGGTTTCATTCCGCGCGCTAGCATCGCTTCTGCAGCTGCACAGCGGATCATATTAATGATCATTGCGCCCGTGATGGTGGAGACCGGCCCCGTTCTCCACTCAAGCCCATCCAACTCGAGGACACAATCGCCGGGCGGACAAAGATTATCGATAACCAGATCGGCGCAGTCCGTAAGTTTCTTCCTGGAAGAATGTGCCGCCTTCGCTTCTTCAGAGTGGGCCTTGGAAACGATCGCAATCACCGGCAGCCCTCGCTCCTGAGCGCCCATCGCCATTTCGACAACGACAGGACGAATGCCGCTCGTCGAAATAACGATAAAGGCATCATTGGGACCAAAGTGAAAGCTGCTGAGAATCTGCTCGGCGTAGCCCTCGTAGTTCTCTAGATAAAGCGGGGCGCGCAAACCATTAGCTCCGATGATGGCTGCATGATTCGAAAGGGCTGTCTCCACCAAGGCCACGAAGCCGGGATAACAGCCTTGGCGTGGGGTCATCTCCTCGCACATCATCCGGGAGTGGCCGTTGCCGAAAAGAAAAACGAGCCCGCCGCGGGCAATCCGGTCGGCGCACAATTCCGCCGCCTTCTGAATTGCGTCTGCCTGTGTGCGCTTCAACTCCTGCAACAGGCTCATGGCGTGGTCATAGAAGGCCAGGCCGGCCTGCTTGGCGGCGGGGACGGTGCTTTTAGGGGCTGGATCACGCACGGATAATTTCTTGCTCCTTTACCTTGCAAAGTGGAAGTGCGAGCGGGTCATCCTGCCACGCGGCGCATTCTGGCGTCGCGATATTGCCCAGTAGAATTGCACAGAGTGGGTATAATGCACAAACCGTTGTGAGCCAGGAACCCACTCTCGCCGATTCTGGGGACGCACTGGCAATTGGCGTTGATATTGGCGGAACCGCAATCAAAGCGGCAATCGTTGGACTTCGCGGAGACCTCCTTGAGAGTTTTCACGAGCCCTCGCCACGCACCGTCTCTGCCTTGCGTAACTTCGTTCATTCGGTCTTGAAATGCGCCAAGGTTCCAGTGCGGGGAATCGGCATCGGCTGCAAAGGGATTATCGATGCCGCCTCATCCCGCGTGAAGAGCTGCCCGGGAGACTTGTGCTTCCTGGAAGGGCAACTCTTGAGCGAGGTGATCGCCGCCGGTGATCTGCCCGTCTGTGCCGAGAATGATGCACGCACCGCGCTGGTTGCCGAAGTACTGTGGGGCGCCGCCCGTGGACGGCGCAATGTAGTGATGTTGACGTTAGGCACCGGGGTGGGCGGAGCCGCATTGGTTGATGGCGCGATCTTTCATGGCGCGGGCGGTGCCGCCGGTCATCTGGGTCACGTGACGCTTGATCCGCGGGGTGGGCTGTGTATTTGCGGCAGCTACGGCTGTCTGGAGACGCACTTTTCCTCGCGCGCCATCGAATCCGATTATTGGGCACACATGCACCGTGCCGCTCCGGCAAAACTGTCGGTCGGCAGCGATGGCCGGCGCCCCGATGCCGAGGCCATTTTCCGTGCCGCAGCCAACGGAGACGAGAGCGCGTGCTGTGTTATCGATCGGGCGCTGGAATATTTCGCGGCCGCGATCGTGAATTTCCTGCACATCTTCGATCCCGAGATTTTCATCCTGGGAGGCAACATCGCGGCTGCCGGACCGCAACTGATCGCTCCAATTCGGGACAAGATCGCGCAGCGGACAAAGATATTGCTGGGCCGTGAAGTTCCGATTGTATTTCAGAAAACGATCGGCTATGGCGGGGTTGCCGGAGCGGCGGGGCTGGTTTTTCTTGAGCAGCGTTTGCTGGCAATTTGAAATGAAGATGTGGGCGGGCGTGCTGAGCAGAGCTCCGGAACGCTCACACCTGCAGTTCGACTATGGGTCCAACTACAAATACGCTCGGTCATGTTGAGCAGTTGCAAAAAGGCTCAGCCCGCTACCTTTACCTGCCGGCGATGGTGGCCGCCATTGGTGGTTTGCTGTTCGGCTTTGACACGGCAGTGATCAACGGTGCGATCGTCTTCATCAAGCAGCAGTTCGGATTGAGCGATTCGCAAACCGAAATCGCAGCCAGCAGCCTGCTTCTGGGATGCGTCGTCGGGGCCAGCATCGCTGCCTTCACCAGCGACCGCTTTGGAAGGAAGCGGGTGCTGCTGGGTGCGGCATCGTTGTTCACAATTTCTTCGATCGGCGCGGCCCTTCCGCGTAATCTGATTGAGTTTGCCGTCGCCCGGCTCCTGGGCGGTGTAGCCATCGGAATCGCCTCCACGCTCTCGCCCTTGTACATCGCAGAGATCTCACCGGCAAGGAATCGCGGTCTACTGGTGTCGCTGAATCAGCTGGCGATTGTGTCCGGAATCCTGCTGTCGTACAGCGTCAATTACCTGCTTACTGGTGCGGGACCTGCTAACTGGAGATGGATGTTCGCCTCAGCTGCAATTCCGTCCGTACTCTTCCTCCTGACGCTGCTTTTCATTCCCGAGAGTCCACGTTGGCTGATGCAAAAAGGCCGAGAGCAAGAAGCGGAACGCTTTCTGGCGCACATTGTGGGTCCGCAGGCCGCCGCTGGAGAAATTGAAGACATCCGTACTGCGATTGCAGAAGAGAGCGGAGACCTGCTGGATCCCACGTTTCGGAAGGCGCTAACCATTGCTATATTGATTGCCCTCGTCAGCCAGTTCACCGGCATCAACACCATCATCTATTACGGCTCGATCGTCTTTCTCGAGCATGTGCCGCATCAAACCGCCAGCACCGCGCTGTGGGCAAATGTCATTATCGGAGCGATCAATTTTGCTGCGACTATCGTTGGCATGCTTCTGATTGACCGCTCAGGACGAAAGCCACTGTTGATGTCGGCATATGCGGGAATGGCTCTTTCCCTCGTCGCTGTTTCAGCAGCCATTCATTTTCAAGCCGCAGGCGCAATCGTCTTGATTTTCGTCCTTACCTATGTGGCATGCTTTGCGGTGGGCGTAGGCACGGGGACCTGGGTGGTGATGTCGGAAATTTGCCCAACGCGAATACGGGGCCGGGCGATGTCAGTAGCCACCGTCTTTCTCTGGTGCGGAACACTGCTGGTCACTCTGACGTTCCTTTCGCTGGTGAACCTGTTTACCGCTGCTGGCGTTTTTCTGCTCTACGCAACAGTCTCGATCGCCGCGTTCCTCTTTGTCTGGC
>Ga0137389_10001103_pt1 | contig 15497 bp, 14 predicted proteins | sample 15con2h14BmetaG_FD_104645 | JGI IMG/M metagenome (GOLD analysis project Ga0137389, IMG submission 104645) | Vadose zone soil microbial communities from Angelo Coast Range Reserve, California, USA - 15con2h1.4B metaG | ecosystem: Environmental > Terrestrial > Soil > Vadose zone > Saprolite...
GTTGGGAGATCGAAGCCTGCATCGATGAGCAAAAGAACCATCTGCGACTGAGCGGCCAACCGCTACGCAGTAAGGACCCAGGCCTGGTGCGACAGGAACTCTATGGGCTGCTGCTGGCCCATTACCTCGTACGCTGGTGGATGCATCGATCCGCCTGTGAGGCCGATCTGGACCCCGATCGCCTCAGCTTCACGCACGCTGTTGAGGTCTTAGACACCGCCGGCTTTGCCTTTGCCCTGGTCCCACGCCAGGAGGTCCCTCGGCTGCAGAAGCGACTCCTGACGGACCTGCGCGAGCCGTCAACACTGCTCCCTCCACGCCGTCTGCGCTTTTACCCCCGCGTCGTCAAGCGCGCCTATTCCCCTTTCCACCGCAAGCGACCGGGCCAGCAGGGCTTTACCCTCAAAAAGCAGCGCTTCTGTGACATTCTTCTGATTTAAATGGCATTGCTCCCTAGTGGGTGCGCACTCGTCCCGGTAAGGGAGGGACATACGGCGGTCCAAGCCTTGTCAAGTCACGTGATCTACGAGGCATGCTTCCTCGGATACAGGACGTCAACTTGGTTGCTCCATGTGTGATAGCCTCGCGGTGGATAGCATCTGATGCATACCGGCTGAGGCCATTGGTACATGTTCGTGCGATACAACTCACACAAGCAGGTCGGGCATGGCTCTCCCAGCGTGAGCTGGTACTGCTCAAGCAACTGCTGTAGCATTGCAGGTGGCCGCTTCTGACTCTTCACCGTCTTCTCCTCTGAGATATTGTTCTGTGCTTTCAGTCTATCTCAGTCGTCAAGCGAGCGCGGAGGTCTCCGCAGATCGTGCACCCACAGGTGGCGCCTGGTCAGCACAGCGGCCTAGGGGAGTTCCAGGTCGTCGCGGTGTTTTGTCAGGAGATTGATCCATTGCCGCGGGCTTGTGATCCAGAGCGTCGTCCAGGTCTCCTGAGGATGGAACAGCCCCTTGCGCTCCTGCCTATAGGCGCACTTGAGTTCGTAGGTATGCGTCATCGGTTTGCACTCGATCGCTTGCACCTGGATCCAAGCGACAGGAGCTTTGCGGATGGCTCTGGCCAGGCGTTCGGCTTCTTCCTGGTCCATCTGTGCCCTCCTTCTCAGCGTGGCAAGAGCGAAGAGACGATGATACTTGTCAAACGACCACGCTGCTGACCGTTGAGGCGATCTCCCTTATCATAGCACATCGCCACCGAAGCTCACGATCCTTCACGGGCATGGTATGCTGCTCGACCTCCGCGGGTAGTCGAAGGGGGCAGAACAATCCCTCCACAAAGGAACAAAAACGGCCAGTTGGCGGATGAGCCTTTTCCTGGCCGTTTTTGAACAAAGCGCCTTACTCTTCTCTGTACCATCCGGTACGTGGAGCAGTAGTGAAGCTAGTGCCCATGCTGCTGCAAGTAACGCTCTACAGCATGGAGCTCGTCTGGGGTAGCCGGTCGAAACCCTCCCTGGTCATTGATAAAGACGAGCTGCGTATTTTGAAAATGCACGACCATATCTGGTCGATGATTGCCATTGACATCCACAAAGCTGAGCGTCACCGGTACTAAGTTGGCATCGGTCCCATACAGTTGAGGGCCGAGGTAGATGCGGGCCTTCGAGCCATCGCCACCGGGGAACTCGATCACCTCGATACGCCCATTCAGGTTGAGCGCAATAAAATGACTGGGTGTGCCCCCTGCCTCATTGTGTCCTACGAAGGCTTCTACCTGGAAGGTGCGTGGGCGACCATACTGGAGATCGTTCCAGGTGGTGCTCCCCCAGCTCACAACCATTGACAGCAGCGTCCACAGAGCAAGCATCGCTAGCATCCCTATGCCCAGATACAACAAGGGGTGCGCTCCCCGCCAGAACTTGCCCTTGCTCCCTGCTGCTTTCTGCCGAGGCAATTTGGGAAGGTGCTTTGCTGCTTTCCCGGCTTGCCGGGGCGCGGTAGTCGTATGGCCCTGCCTGGTTGTACCAGTGTCTGCGCGTTGCCATTCCTTAATCTCCTCCTCGCCATCGGTCTGTTTGGGGCGCAGCCGCGAGGCCCGTTGCGCAACAGGCGTTGTTCCCGTGGAGACACCAGGCTCCTGCCTGGTTGCGTCATCCCCGATGGGACGGTGGCGTAAGGCGCTGCGTGGAGGTACATGATCGGTCGATTCGAGCACTGGCATCAGCGTTCTCCTTTGAGGTGCGAAACAGCATAATGATCACAACACCGAGAAGAAATAGGGCAGCACACAGAGAACGCGAGAGAAAGGACGAATGAAGCCGTATGCGATGAACTGGCTGGTGCTATGCACTGATTGGGACATCGAGTTACTACTGTCGAGTATACCAGGGTACTCTCTCGAAATCTAGGGGACTATAAGAGAGATTTTACCAGGGCAACAAGAGACGAACCTTCCATGAAACAAGCACCCATTCCGTTACACGCGTGGCAACAAGCAACCAGGTAAGGGGTCGCTTGCAGAGCAGACGCCCACACATAGCACTCTGCCAGAGGGCAGTGCTCTCCCTCTGGCAGAGAACGCTCTTCCTGTGCTGTTACCCTCCTCTCGTTGAACAGCAGAGCCTCTCCACCGCTTCATTGACCCGCTGCTGCCAGTGCAGGCGATGACTGGATCGCCAACGCGAGCCGCCGGTCTCGTCCCTCCGCCTGCGAGGCGAGCGAGGAACCATCAGTGATGGCTTCTCCACGCTCTAGCAGATAGAGCTGCTGAAACAGTTTTCTGGCCCTACTGAGTCGCTGTCGCACGGCAGCCTCACCCAGATGGAGTGCTCGTGCGATCTCATGCGAGGACAGTCCACCGACGACTGATAGCAACAGGCAGAGACGGAGCGTCTCCGGGAGTCGCGCCATCGTCTGCTGGACCGCATCACGTTCCGCGATGAGGTCTGCCGGGTCCGGCGCGGCCCTCATGCCATATCCAGCAGGTTGCACGGGGGCAGCGCGCTCGCCAATGCTCTCGATCTCCGTTTCTTCCTGCTCCTCCTCACGCAGGGAAGAGAACGGGACCACGCGCATGATGCTGCGCCGCCTGCGGTACATCCGCACGTTGTTGACCGCAATTTGCAGGAGCCAGGCTTTGGCGTGAAAGTGTGCGCCGCGCGCCGAGCGGGCAGCATCTATGGCGCGTAGTGCCTGCACAAAGGTGTCCTGGGTGAGGTCCTGGCTCTCTTGCCAATCGGAAGTCAAGCCAAGAATCACGTGAAACACCAGTTTGCCGTAGTCGGTAATAAGCGTCTCGACTGCTTGAGCTGCAGGCATCGTATGGATATCCATCGTGTTTCTTTGCCTTTATGAGTGTTCTGCATGCAGATTTGCTCTACTAATGAAGATGCATTACGGACGGATTTGTGACAATGAGAACGGTGGAATCAATACATAGTGGTCTTGTATCGTGTGTTCAGCGTGTGCGTCTGGTCTCTGCCCTGAGCATACCTGAAGGCGAGGGGAAACGCAAGTCACCCATGGGAACGCTCAGTGTATTCTCAGCGGATCCTCAGCTTTCTTAGGCGTGAAATAACCTGGAAGATCTGGCGCACGCCCGCTAGAAACGATGTCGCTCACCCGCTCCCCGTCCTAAGCGTGCGAACGCCAGCGCCAGTGGCAGACACTACAACCATATCCATTCTGCATTTGTTCCAGTTGGCGCGCGTGCATGCCTTCCTAGAATCCCTCGACCTACGAGGCCGCGACCGCGTCCACCTCGAGGTAGAGTATCCTGAAACGAGGCTCACCCATGCTCACTCCTCCTTTTCCTGTGCGGCCTGTGCCAATGCTGCATCTTGTGCTTCGTCAAGACGCGCGTGCTGGTACTCCAACTCTGCTATCTATTCGTCGATCTGCGTTTCTACAAGTCGAAGCGCGGCGAAAGCTTCTTAAATGATGGCGTGATAGCGTTCCTGGGGTCCACCAGGGATGAGGACGTTTTCAGTAGTGATGCTGGCGAGTGTATCCAGTCGTGAGCGGATCCCAGCAAGTGCACGGCTTATATCATCCTGGTCGCTCATGCTGGACCTCCCCAGAGCTTAACAGCTCGCTGCTAGTGCTCACCCGACTACTTACAGTCAACGTGATGGACGCCTGGTCGCTTGTGCTCATTCCTTCTGCTGCCTCCTTTCACGACTGTTCGAAGGTTTCCTTGTCAAGTGGGAGCGGTAATTGCTGATCACGAAGTTTTGTGAACTGTCGGGCAAGGATGTGAATCCCTCACAGCGCTGAGATCTGCTCATAGGCTCTCCTGACCTCAGCGGGGCGCATGCCTAGCCGCTCGCTTACCACCTTGATGTCGTAGACGACCGGCGAGGCCTCATCTGGAAGCTGATTTGCCGAGATGCGCAGTGCCTGCGTATACAGCAGATCAGCGGCGACTATGCGTAATGTCAGGCTTGTCTGTGGGGTGGCAAGGATACCCACGATGATCTGGAGGAGGCCGCGGTACTCCAGGCATGCTTGGAGGAGCTGATCAGGAGAAAGCTGTGCCAGCTCCTCCGGCGTAGAGTGGAGGTAGTGATAAGAGCGGGCTGTATCTTGCGGTATTTTATCGGTAGCCATTGGCGAGCTTCTCCTGTAATCGTAATTCGATCATCAAGCGCCCAGAGGGTTGTCGATCAACTGCCGCCTACCTCTTCGGCGCCAGCGAAAGCAGCGATGATCTCGACACCGAGGTCTGCTTCATCTTTAGCGTCCTGGCGATACTGTACATGCCATGTCTTCCCCTGCACTAGTACTCCAATCAACAGGTAACTGTGTTCCTCCGATCGATAAAGACCCACCATCCCATTGGTATTGCGCCACTCCTTCACCGCGACAAGAGAGGTGTCCTGGAGGGCTACTTGAAGCTGGAACAGCAGATCGCTCACGTGAGCTCCTTCATCCTGTATATGCTGTCAGCATTCCGCACATTTCGTCCTCTCCCCATATTTTACCTCTCTGCTCTCTTGCCGGCCAATCTGTGCATGACCCAGGTGACGACCCCAAAAATTTCAAAGTCACTGCGGCCTGTTACTTCGAGAGCAGTATAAGCCGGATGTTCCGACTTGAGAAAGATACGCCTGCTCCCCTTGATGATCTGGAGGCGTTTGAGGGTAAAGCCATCGCCCAACCTGGCGACAATAATCCGGTTGTGCGTGGCGGTGAGTGCTCGATCAACCGCAATAATGTCGCCATCAAAGATGCAGACATTGGTCATGGAATCGCCTTGCACCCTCATGAAGAAGGTGCTGATGGGATGAGCCACAACCAGCTCGTTCACGTCGAGTCGCCGCTCGGCATAATCGTCTGCCGGCGACGGAAAGCCCGCAAAGGCAGGCTGCGTCAGCAAGCGCACATTGTGCACGGAATCATGTTCGTCCATTTCTCCCCTTGATGGAAAAACTGAAGTGCTCTCCTGTCAAGTAGAACATCGGTTCCTGGCGAAATTCGGGGAGATGCACGTTGTGCGCTGAAAGTCGTTTCTGCAGTAAGCAGTTTTTCCCGCTTTCCTTTTCTCGTGCCTGAATACGTATGTTGAGCGTGTTTTGAATCATTGACTGTTTGTCATATTGTTGAGTATGCTTGGAGAAGAACTTTCGTTCTAGTATTTTTGGGGTGCACCTCTCAGTATTTTTGGAGGCCACCGTTTTTCCTGTAACGGTGCAGGGTGGTGTGTTTGCCAGATGCACGACCGTGTTGCCTTAATTGACTGTAACAACTTTTACTGTAGCTGTGAGCGCGTGTTTAACGCCTCTCTACGCAACAAGCCGGTCATCGTGCTTTCCAACAATGATGGCTGCGTCGTCGCGCGGTCGAACGAAGCCAAGGCCTTATCTATACAGATGGGCTAACCTGTCTTTGAGTGTCGAGCGTTGATCGAACAGTATCAGGTTCAGGTGTTCTCGAGCAACTATGCCTTGTATGCGGACATGAGCGCGCGGGTCATAAGTACACTTACGGCTTTTTCTCTAAGGGCAGAGGTCTATAGCATTGACGAATCTTTCTTGGATGTGAGCCACATTCCTCTTGAACAGCTTTCCGATTACGGGCACGAGGTCCGTGAGACGGTTTGGCGACTGACTGGCATTCCCGTCAGTGTGGGCATTGCCAGCACGAAGACCCTGGCGAAGGTGGCCAACGAGGTAGCAAAACATAACCCGCGCTACCAGGGCATTCTCAACCTCACATGCTACACGGAGGAAGAGCTCGACGAGCTGCTTGCGTCCCTGGCAATTAAGGGGTCAGCATATCCAATCCTGCTTTTTGTACGCTAAGCGTTTTGTCAAGGCGATGAGGCCGGAATTCTGTACGCTAAGCTAGGAGCGCGCGTTTTTGAGGGCAAAGTTCCAGGTATACTCTCCGGTCAGGCCGATATGCTCCCAATCCATCGGCGATAGATGGCGCAATTGCTCTGCCGACATTGCTACCCCTTCACTCTGCAACTCCTCAATGGCCCGGGCTAGTTCCAGGGTATTCCACAGGATGATGGCAGCCACGACCAGGTTGAGTCCCTGGGCGCGTTGTTGCTGCTGGGCATGCGAACGATCTTGCACTCTCCCCTGTCGGTAGAAAAAGACGGCTCGTGCCAGCGCGTTGCGGGCTTCTCCTTTGTTCAGACCGACCTGTACCCGCCGACGCAGTTCCAGACTCTGGAACCACTCAAGGGTAAACAAGGTCTTCTCAATCCGTCCCACTTCGCGTAACGCCCAGGCCAGCCCGTTCTGACGCGGATAGGAGGCCAGCTTGCGCAGCATGAGTGAGGCGGTGACCGTTCCCAATCGCAGCGAGGCGGTGAGGCGCAGGAGTTCATCCCAGTGATCGGTAATCTGCTTGACGTTCACCGCCCCACCAATGAGCAGGTCGAGATCAGGATACGATGAGGGTTTCTCGATGGTATAGAGCTTGCGATCTCCCAGGTCGCGCAGCCGTGGCGCGAAGCGAAAGCCGAGGAGGTGACACGTACTGAACACCTGATCGGTATACCCGCCAGTATCCGCGTAATGCTCGCGGATGTCCAGATCAGTTTCATGATAGAGCAGCCCATCGCCCACATGGGGTGCTTCATGTGGCGTCCCGGTGATGACCTTGGTGCGATAGGGGTCCAGTTGATCGGAGATATGGGTGTAGAACACCAGACCCGGCTCCGGGCCATACTTGGCATTGATCTGGGCAGTGTTGCTCCGTGGTCCGCCCACTGGAAAGCGTTGGCCATCTGACGATGAGGTCGTCCCATCTCCCCAGGTGGCCGAGAACGGCAGGCGGTGATGGTAATTGACAATCTCGGCCAGCGCCTTGGTGAAACACTCGTCTCGCACATACCAATCGCTGACCCAGGAGAGGCGCGTGCGGGTCAAGCCAGGGGTGGCATCCGCCATCTTGGTGAGACCCAGGTTGGTCGCTTCTGCGAGCAAGGAGGCAAAGAGGGCTTCTCGATCTTTTGCATGCTCGTCACTGTGCAGATGCGTGAAATGCCGGCTGAAGTGGATCTTCTGATCGATCTCGATCAGCAATTGGGTAATCTTGATCCGTCGCACTTTGGCATACGCCTTGCGGGCCAGTTCTTCGACCCCTTCCGGGATCTCTGCGTCCAGCGGGGTGATGCGGACCTTGTTCTTCTCGATACGCACATCAGGCAGGGCATCGTCCTTGAGCAGCTGTCCGACCCGCGTCAACTGCTCGTGCAGCAGGGTTTTCCGCTCCGTCAGATAGGTCGTAACGTCCAACGGGACAGCGACCGGCGGTGTGCCTGTCGCCCGGAGTTCCTGCCAGTCTTTGGTGGGCAGGAGATACTCCTCAAATTGTCGGAACTGGTGACTCCCCTCGACCCAGATATCGCCGGAGCGCAGTCCATTACGTAGCTCGGAGAGCGCACACAGCTCGTAGTAATGCCGATCGATGCCGTCATCGGTAACGACGTGCGACTCCCAGCGGGGTTTGACAAAGTCGATGGGAGCGTTCTCCGGTACCTTCTTGCGCCCCAGGTCTCGTACCAGCGTCAGGGCCTCGGCCAGTGGCTGGCTGGAAGCGGCGGCGTGGAAGGTGAAGGTGTCGAGGAGCTCGGGTGCATACTTGCGAATGTGCGAGTAGTGATCGTCGAGCAAGTCCAGGTAATCAAAGTCGGCAGGCCGGGCGAGCGTCCTCGCTTCCTGGACGGACATCACAAACGTCTCCCAAGGCAGGACCGCCTCCAATGCCTTGTAGGGATCTGCTGCCTCCTCCTTCGCTTTGATCAGCGCATTGCCAACGTCTGCATACAGGCGGACCTTTTCATTGATGGCTTTACCGCGTTGCTCAAACTGGGCGAACTGCTTTTTCTGGCCCTGTTTGAAGAGCAAGCCCATGATGTGGTCGTGCATCTCCAGCGCGGTGTCAGTAAGCGTGGCCGTCATATCGAGCAGATAGGCCACCAGGGTCGCATAGCGGTGCAGCGGGTCAAAACGTTCCAGGAACTGCGGCGTATACTGCTCCCCTTCATGCGCCAGCCGACGGAGACGGTTCGTATGGACCCGGCGCGCGAGCAACGGATCCAACCCGAATGAGCGGATGTACCGCAGGCGCTCGATCACTTTCAGGAAACTGGAGGGTTTGGCTGGACCTGGTGGTTCACGCAACCAGGCCAAAGGCGTCCGCCGCCCATCCGTAGGCACGACGAGGAGCGTGTCGAGCTGCTTCCTTTGCTCCTCGGAAAGACCCTGGGTGAGGGTGGTGAACACCTGCTGTTGCGCCCGGCGACGGGTTTCCCACCCAAGCCGTTCCAGGGTCGAGACGGCAGGCAGGAGCACATGGCGTGCGCGCAGCTCTTCGATCAGAGCTTGCATCAGCACGATCCCTTGATCGGTGCTGAGCGCGATGGGCATTAACCAGCGCGACAGGTCACGGTAGACCTGCATCGTAAAGGGGTGAAATTGAAAGACGTGCTGGATTTCAGAGAGGTGCTCACGGCGCGTTGGGTCGCGCGTGGCATACTCGGCCAGCACATCTGGAGCTTCTCCGATCTGCTCGGCAAGATAAGTGAGGATAGCAGGAGGCACCCGCTCCTGCGGATCCCAGGGACGTCCGGGGAATCTGAGATAGGCGAGTTGCACGGTAAAGCCCAGGCGGTTCTGCGGGCGTCGATGCTGCTCGATCACCGCGAGGTCCTCTGCTGAAAGCGAGAAGTAGCGAGTGATGTCTCGCTCGGAGAAATTGTCAGGAATCTGTAAGAGTTTGGTCCGCTGGGCGGGACTGAGCAAGACAACAATCTTGGCCATACATTTCTTCTCTTTTCCATTTAGCCTTGCAAGAGCTGGACCCGCTCTTTGAGTTGTTTGCGGCTCGGCAAGGTATAGCGTACTGTCGTGGCAATGGCAGGTGCGCCATCCTTGGTCTGGTGTCCCGCGTAGACGGCGATTTCCTCTAGCGACCAACCGGACTGACGTGCGCGATGGGCAAAGTCGTGACGCAGGTCATGAAAGGTGACATCAGCAATGAGTTTCCATTCCTCGTAGGTTCCCTGTCGCTTAAACTGCGCCCAGAGATGCTCAATGCCTCGCTCGGAGAGATGATCGGGACGACCCTGCTGCCGTAACCAGGCGGCTCGTTGACTGGTGAAAACATACGCGCTCTCCGGGTCTCGCTCCAGTTCCTGTGGCACTGCTGGAGAGAGGTAGTCGTAGAGGGCCCGCCGGACCATATTGTGCAGATCGAGTGTGCGGGTCTTGCCCCCTTTGGCATCCACCAGCGTGATACTGCCTGCCCGTTGATTGATGGTACACTGATCTAGACGCAAAGCAGCGATCTCACTGATGCGCAATCCCGCCCAATACCCAAGCGCAAAGATGGCAACAAAACGAGGGGTGGCGTGCTGCTCCACCATCGTTTTGAGGACAAAGCGCTGCTTGTCTGAGAGTTCTCTGGGAGCCATGGCCACCACCGTGGGACGTTCAATTGAACGCGCTGGATTGCGACGGAGATGGTCTTCATCTACCGCCCACTGGCAGAAGCTGCGCAATGCCGAGAGAGCTTTGCTCCGGGTGCGTGGTGCACGGTTCCCAGTGACCAGGGAATCCATATAGCCACGCACGGCTGTCCCTGTTACGAGGCCGAGATGGAACGGCGTTCCTCCGGGTTGCGTTGCCAGCCATACCACAAAATCACGTATGGTGGTCAAATACGTTGCGACGGTTTTCGGATCACGAGCAGCTAAAGCCGCCGCAAACTCCCGCAATGAAGGCGGTTCATTGCTCATGGTGGACATCTATCTTCTCCTAACATTCGACAAAAGAGATTCTCCGACAAGTTTCTGGCGCGAACTTTCGTCATATGCCTGCTTGAAAGAACGGAGCTGAGCGTGGGAGTGGGAGAAACTTGGCCGAGCGTTCTCCGACAAGAAGAGAGATGAGGCTCAAGAGAAAAAGTAAAAGGATATATGCTAAAAATATCTCTTCCAAATACTTGTAATATTCATATTCTTGAACTATACTTATTGAAGATCAAAGTGCATGCTCATGGAGTCACACCACCTTCTCGACTGCGCATCTACTGAAATAAGACTCCTTGAGATTGTGACCTATTCCCTCGTCTCACTTTAGCTACGTAGGTTGTCTCGCGTACTGACTCCCGTGCATTCCGTCCCTTCCGGTTTAGCGAATTTGGACAACGGCCTTTCGTTTGTTGACGGAAAACGACACCAGGGTCTTCTCTGAAGGCTCGTTGAGCAGGATTGAAGCTGAGCTTTGAACTGCGATGGATTGCTCCTTCCTTTATCCGGCTGAAGCCATTGGTGGAGCATATCCCTATCAAGCAAGTGATCTCTCCTTTCGTCAAAAAACGAGCCGTATGGTCAGTAGTGTGCTATATCTGAGGAACGATTCGTGCTACCCGCTTATCCTCTCTTCACGAGTTGAAATGAGTGGCCCAGAATCCGTCTAGTTCTATGGGTTTACTACAAGGAAGGTAGGAATCACATGTATAATTACGCAAATGAAAAACAGCAATGGAGTCAGGAAACCTGGAACCATATCCATCAATTGGTTCATACAGAAATAAAAGCGGGAGTGGCAATGCAAGTTTTTCCACTCTGTATGGTTGCACCGACCACAACGGTGGTACCAGCCGCCATCATTAATCTGCAAACAGGGGGGGCAGACGAAGCTCAATGCGCCCCTCTCGTCGATATCGAGGGGAACTTCCCATTGACGGAACAGCAGGCCTATGGCCCAGAAAATAGCTCGACAGTCGACAGCATTGTAACCTTTGCCGCAAAGTTGGTCAGACTCGCCATTGATGGGTTTAACTTTCAGGGACCAAGCATATCTGCTAATCCCTTGTTTCAAAGAGTGAGTTTTCGGAATGGGTCTGCTATCGTTGGGTTATTGGATGCCATTACCCAGGTCGTTCAAGTCCAGCCCATTAGCCAAAACCCAAAGAGATATGGGGAGGATACGTATGATGGAGTTGCCGATGCAACGTCTATCTTGGCAAACAACGGGTACGAAGGCTCCAATGTGCTCGTACTTCCTACTGAGGTATACAACGATGCCAACAGACTGCCAACTGGGGATTTGATCACACCTCTAGCTCGTCTCAAAGAACTGGCTACAGAAGGAGTCTACCCATCAGCCATGGTGTCTCCATCTCAAATTTTAAATCAACCTACTCCATCAAAAGGATTCCTCATGTCCAAGGGACTAGGTGCTGTGGAGTTGGTTGTAGGAATAGGTGGAAAGACGGAGCTGGTCCAGATGACGACTGCCGGTGACCTGTTTTTTCGCATTGTCTGGCGTGGTATACATATAGTACGTGATCCGCAATCCCTTGTTCGGCTCGAGTTCGAATAGAAAAGAGAGAATGGAGCAGTTAGGTAGCTATGATCATCAGGAAGAGATATTTATTTAGGAAGAGGAATGCTGGCTTCGCGTAAACGACCCAACCACCGCTATCAAGTTTGGCTCCTATCCTACTGCGCTCCAGTTGCAGTGCTCAAGTGGAGCAAGTGGGAAAAGTACATCGCTGTATGTACTCTTTTGGACACTGGGAGTGCAGCATGGTAGCTGCCCTGTTTGTGAGGTGCTTGAGTGCAAGTAGAGTATCAAGACATAGCCTTGTGGTATGGTACGCCCGATGCGCCCGCCCCAGCTGAGTTTATCCAAGCGGGCGCAGAAACCACCATCACGGTGGGAGTGCAGCCAGCAGACGCAAGCAACCATATTGAAGTGCGTTACCGTATCAATCAGAGGTCAACGGAAACTATAGCTGCCAGGTGGCTGTGGAATGATTCCTCTGGCAAAATACAGTATTTCAAAGTTCGTCTTCCCCCTTTTCGTGTTGGTGATGTGGTGGAGTACACTGCGATCTGCTACTGTGCGGGACGACAGGTGCCATCTCCGGAAGAAGCGAAGCAGTTTGCTTCGTCCTTCCGTGTTATAGGAGCCGAGATCAAGCAAACACAGGGTCGTCCGTCAGGATCTCCAGCGCAGCGCGCAGCTTCACCTCAATCACAAGTTCCGTCGAAAGCGAAAATCTCACCGTCAGCATCTCCCATGCGACTTCGAGGAAGTTCCCCGATGCCATTTCTTCCCATTAACGGCAACGGCAATGGGAGGCCGAATGGAGGTCACCATCCTCCAGCGCCGCCAGCCATATCAACTCCCGACATTGGCCTCCAGTTTTCTCCCTGTCTACCGGATACGCTTCGAGATACGTTGATTAGTTCACTGAAAGCAGCCTTTGCGCCCCTCGCTCCCAACGCTGATCTCCATTTCATCTGCCAGGACGGAAAGGAGCTCATCGGCATCTGGTTCTTTCCACCCCAGGATAGCACAGATACCCAAGCTCGAGAAAGAAGTCTGCCGGGGCTTGATCTATTGCAAGATCAAGAAACAATCGGGTTTTTCTTCAATGCGGCACTGATCCAAGGATCGGCGCAGGATGGGTGGAACAATTCCCCTAAGCGGCTCAACGCAAGCAATGCAAGCCCTGATCCCAATGGTTCAATTCATCTGACCGGTTTCTCTGTCTCGTTTGAGAGTCCTGATCGGATAGTGACACGAATAGATGGTTTTGACGATAGGCCGTGGCCTAATGTGGACTTTCACCTGACGCTTACCGATACGCTCTCAGTTTCTGCTGGATGGCTCCTATCCACAACTGCACCCCCCAATCTTGTTACCGATGCGAGCTGGTTCGATTTCGTGAGTGCGCTCTTTCTCGCGGGCTCGCTTTTCTACAGCTTGCTCTTCATTCCTGCCTACTTACTGATCGAACATGATGCCTTGGGTATTCTCACTGGAGGACAGGCTACACCTGGTTCCACAGGTGGAGGCATAGGATTGGCAACCGCCCAGTTCATCAATAGCTTTCGTGAAATCTCAGTCCCAGGAGGTTTCAAGATCGACACGGATTACGATCGGGTGAACGTAGCTCCTGGTGGCATCTTTACAGGTGGCACATGGGTCTTGATGCAGCGGAATCCCACGGTGACAATCCGTAGTCTAGATCTTGCCGCAGTGAATTCAGGCGATGATTCTGCCACGTTTACCTTCACTTTCGACACAACGGATATGCGAGGTCTCCCGACGCAACTAACGATTAATTGGTCAACTGCTGATGCTGATGTCATGATATTGGACCCTGCAGCACCAACCACTCAAATTCAGTTCAGCATCAGTGGAGCAAAACCGAGACAGGTGCTGAGCAGGAATGTATCCGTTGATGTTAGAGACCTAGACAACCTAAAGGCTCATGCTAGTCGAACTATTAATATTTATGTGGTGGACGATAGTCTTCCACCAGATTGCCGACACCAACCCTGGTTACCTGGGTGTACCTCTACGAGTATGTAAATTTTGAGATTCTGCGGGTGAAATCTGTATAATTACGCGGGCTGTTAAGCGATAATTAGGAAGGCTCTCCCTTGAAAAACGTGAGCCTGCTTGCTTAATGAGAAAGGAAAGCGTTGTGGGATTTCATGGCAAACCGACGTGTGATTGTGTTGACAGCGCATGAAAGTCGGTCTGGCGATACGATTGTGAGTCAGGTGAGAAGAGGAAGGAAACTACGGCCTGTCTCTCAGGAGTCTGGTTGTGGGTCCATCAGCCAACACAGCAAAGACTTGAGCAAGCGTTCGACACTCAACAGGACTTTTGTTCAGGCGGGAGAGCAAGGCGCGTGCTGGGAGGAGTTGGTTCTTCTCGTAGGCGTGGTTCCATTGTATGAGGTCGAAAAGCGAGGCGAATGTCTCCTTCTTCTTGGAGGAGGATCTCCCTAGCAGCTGGAGCGCAAAGCGTTTCAGCAGGCGCCAGTCACGCAGCCACACCGGAGGAGTGAGGAGCATGATGAGTTCAGCTCGCTCAAAGCTCGGAGTCAGCCATTTGTAATAGGCTCCCTCGATCACCCAGGCATCTTGCCTCACCAGGGCTGCAAGGGCTTGATCTCTCGTTTCCGGGTCTGCCCTGGCTCCATACGTTGGTGCAGCAGGGTCCCAAAACAGCTCATCAAGATCATAGGCTTCCATCCCGTAGCTGGCGGCAATTTTTGCCGCCACAAAGGATTTCCCACTGCCTGGCCCTCCAAGCACATGAATCCTGTGATAGCGCATGCGTATTCCTCTGTAGCAATGAAATGACCTAACAGAACGGAGGGATTCGCTCTCACTATTGTAGATCGTTTGCCTTCCCCGAGCAAGCGCTTACCAGAGAAGTGACTGTATCGCCAGACCGACTTTCACGCGCTGTCAACACCATCGTAAACTGGTTTGCTTCATGGAGGGGGAGTGCAGAACTGAACCAACTTCTACACACGTGAGAGCACGTGCAGCCGTAATAGGGGTTTGCGGCTGGGAGGAACAGAAACTCGGAAGAGGAATCGGGACAAAGGGGCTATCGAAGAGGTCAGAGGCTTCTCAGCCATCGATTTTCGGGGTTTTGGGGAGGTTGAACAGAGACCTCAACTTTCCTGTTTCTGCCCGCATTTGTTCCGGCCCTTTCTGATCAGCAAGCTTCGCAGAAGCCATTGTTCTGCTTTTCCTGTTTCTGAAGAGGTTGTTGCGGATAAAAAAGCTTCTTTTCTCTCTCCTGTAGCCCAGAATGGCTACGTTCCTCTTCCGAGTTGCTGTTCCTCCCAGCTGCAAACCCCTTATATGGGCGTCACCGGGCGTACCGCCTTCGATGCCAATGGGGACACCACAAACCGAGTCCTCACCATCTATGAGGTCGCGCCAGTCAATGGCCAACCTGGCCTGGTAGCCAAGGACGTCATCACCCTGTAGGAAGCGCAAACTTGAGAGAGAGGACTCCTCATGATTTCCCTTACTTTTTATTAAATCTTTCGCTGGCCGACGCGCAACAGGAATAAAACCAGGTCATGGGGCGCATTCCTATTCAGGAAAAGAGTGGGAGTACTGTGCATGAGCTACATCGTTTATCTCATCAGTTACTTTGCGGCTGGTGACAGCTTACGTGTGCGCCGTGTCGCGCTTGATGGTATCCCCCGGTCCAACCGGGAAGAACTCAGAAGGAGGTTCTTGGAGCACCCAGCCAA
>Ga0137389_10001105_pt1 | contig 15494 bp, 19 predicted proteins | sample 15con2h14BmetaG_FD_104645 | JGI IMG/M metagenome (GOLD analysis project Ga0137389, IMG submission 104645) | Vadose zone soil microbial communities from Angelo Coast Range Reserve, California, USA - 15con2h1.4B metaG | ecosystem: Environmental > Terrestrial > Soil > Vadose zone > Saprolite...
CAAAAGATCGTAAGGACCGTCCCCCGAGCGACGGGGGACAAGATCTACCTCGATCGGCGGTGCGGCGGCCATGGCCGATGCGCCGGGGGTCAGTTGGTTCAGGAGCGGCCAAGTCGCCGTGGAGGCGCCCGCGACTAGCGCTTCCAGCCTGACCGTCGATCCCGGATACCCGAAAGCGGGGCCAAAAATGTCCCGTTAAAGCGCATGAGGCACGCCGTTATTTCGATGTGTTCGGGGAAATGGCTGAGCTGGTGCCGTTTCAATCGAGACCAAGGTCATGGGTCTCACCGGCGCAAAAGTCGGGGCCCGAGCTTTGCTCCACTTAACATGCACAGAATGCTTGTCCCACCGAACCATAGGGCAACAAACGGGGCTGGATCGACGGTGCAGTGGAGCGCGTAGGCGGTCACGCTGATGCCACCGGCAACAAGTCCGGCAAGCGCGCCTGTGCGCACCAGATCCACAGGCGACGCTAGGCGCACCTCCAACATGATCGTAGCGAAGGGGACGATCGTGATGATTGGAACTGAAACAACGCAATCGAGCCATTGGTCTCCACGGATCATTTCGTCCCAATTCGGATCTGCAGCCATGCTTAGCGTTGCAAGGATCATCACGCCTATAAAAGGAACGGCCGTCAGCGCAAGTGTTGACCGAAGCTCTCCGCCAGGACGTGCAAGCTTCGTCAGAAAAACAGATGACAGCCCAACCACCACCAGGCTGAATGCAAGCTTCGCTGCAACAAATGCCATCACATCGACGTCCAGTAGGTCTCCGCGGACGCAGAATGCAAAAATGATCAAGCCAAGCGAAGTAGCAGCGCCGCCCGCGATTGCAGCGGCGACCTTGCCGGTGTTTTTCGGTCCCACGTTAGCGCTTCGGATTCCAATCAAATCGTCCCATCCTATGCTTTTCTTTTTCCGCGAGATCGAGACAGCCAAGGTTTCCGGTCGCGAAGCAGATTCAGGGGCCATCTCTTCAAGGGGCAACCTCTTCCTTTAGTTAGCAGGAGGCCTATACGGGTTTCACTCGCGTCGAGAATGATTAACTTAAACCGAACATGAAGATACCCATGGGACGCCCAACCCTTTTTGCACGTGATTATTAACCGGAAATCTAACCCGCAAACGCTTGGAAAAGAGGGGTCACCACCGAAGCAAGCGGGGTCCGAGATATGCGCCGACGGAAGTACATAAAGCGACGGTTCCTCCGTGCCAGAGCGCAATGAACGGCATCGAGTCGTCGGTGCAATGAAACGCGTAGGCCATCGTGCTGATGCCGCCGGCGGTTAGGCCAGCAAGAGCGCCGGCACGGGTGAGATTGGTTGGGGCCGCTTGGCGGACCGCCCAGATGACGGCAGCGAACGGAACTATGGCGATGACGGGAATGGAAATAAGACATTCGAGCCATTCGTCGCCGACAATCATTGCCTCCCAGTGCGAACTCGGTGCCGAAAAAAGACTGATCGCAGCGAGAATCATGATGCCGACGAAGGGCGAAGCGATGAGGGCTATCGATGTTCGGCGCTCGCCACCCGGCCGGGAGGCCCTGTTCAGGGCGAAAAGTGCCAGCGCGACGATGCCGAACGCGAACGCGAGCTTCACAAGAAGGAAAGTCCAGGCGGCCCCGTGCTCCAAATGGGGCCGCAGCCCGAATACCAGAAGGATTACCGCGAGCGACGCGATGCCGCTGACGGCAATTGCGCCCGCAATGGTACGCGAAACCTGCCGGCGGTCGACGGCTTCGACATTGGTGCTGAGGGTTTCGACCAGATCGTCTGTTCTCATAATTGCGGCTCCCGCGAGATTGATGCCGACAAAGCTTTCAGTCCCCGATGTATATTAACTTTGATTGCGGACTCCGACATGCCGCTCCGCACTGCGGCCTCTGAAACGCTCAATCCGTCAAGTTTGACGTACGGTATCGCGCGGCGCATCTTCAGCGGTAGCTGGGCCAGCAGGCGCCCGAGATCAGCCATGCTTTCGGACGCCACGCTCTCGTCCTGGGCTATCAATTCCCCCGCATCCTCGATCGGCACATTTGCGAGCGATGCTCGATTTCTTCTCAAATAGTCAATCAGCTTGTAACGCGCGATCGCGTACACCCATGGGGTCAGAAGCTCGTTGGGGTCATAGGTATGGCGCCGGGTATGGATGGCTATTAGCACCTCTTGCACAAGATCCTCCGCGTCGGAATCGCCGCGCCCATAGCTCGGCATCATGTTCTTGTAAAACGCACGCAAATGCTTGCTTAAGCGCCCTAGCAGCGCGCGGTGCGCCGCAGAGTCGCCAGCGAGCCCGGCAATCATCAGCCTCTTAAGCTCGGATTCATTGCTCGTCATGCACTAGATATACCTGTATTCGGATCCGATCGCACCGCGGTTACAACCGTCGAAAAATAATTTAACTACCGATTGCTTCACGGTGCCGTGATTTTGTAACTCGATTCCCGTGGGTGCCGAACTGTTTATTAGAACTGTTTATTAGAGGTCAATTATTGGACCGATCGAAACGGCCTTCCCGGTTTCCGTCTCCTGCGACCCGACCGGGAAAAGTTCGGCACATACCGCCTGCAAGGGCCTCGCGCATGCGGGCATCTTGCAAGGCGCTATCGAGCACTCTAACTTGCAGGCAACTTTCGAGATGAGCCGGCTCGTTGAAATCAACAAATCCTACGAAATGGCGAGCAAGCTGTTAAAGGATACCCAGAACGTTGACGATCTAAACAAGATCGCAAACGTTCCCGAATAATCCAGACAACAAACCAGGAGATCGTTGTCATGAAGAAGATCGCACTTGCGACGGCTACCGCATTCTTTGCGTCGATCATTACGGCCTCGGCGATGCCGGGGAATCCGATGGCTAAGGGCACGACCGACTCGGGTTTAATTCGTCGTCCGTTAAGAAGCCGGAATGAGCGTTGATCGACTGATCAAGAGGCGCAGGATCGCGATCAGGAATAGGCGCAAAAGGGCCCTCAGCCATGCGAGGATACGCCGGAAGTTGTATCCGACGGCGGAGAGGACGGCATTGGCGGCGTCGCCTGCGCGACCTTTGAGATAGCAGCGGCCGAGGTGATCTTCGGCCTTGAGGTGGCCGATCACAGGCTCGATGGCGGAGCGTCGTCGCAACTCGCGTTTGATGATGCCGAAGGCGCCGCGCTTTTGTCCCGAGATGAAGACGCGGCGCGGGTTCTGCGTGTCATGCCCGCGGTAACCCTGGTCAACATAGCCGCGCTCGATCTCGCAGCCGGTAAGCTTCTGGGTATCCTCGATGACGTCACGCAGGGTGTGACCGTCGTAGGGGTTGCCGGGCAGTACGCAAAGCAAACCGGCCAGAATAATTCCCAACACGAAGCGAATTTTCGAGACCAGCCCGACTGCGTCTCGTTCAATACCGTCGACGGCACGGCTGGTGTCATAGCCTCGCCGAACGAGAGTCCACTCATCGACACGGCTTGCAATTGAAACCAAAACGCCGCGGATGCTACCGCGATCGCGAGACCGACCCATGCTGGACAACCGGTGTTGCCGGCTTCGTCGAACGCAAAGCGGGCTCCGCCACCACGGTTTGAAAAATCAAGGTTCCGACTGTCGTCGCAGTGGCGGCGAAATGTATTGCGCGAATGACGACCAAGGGAAATTGCGCGGCGGACCCAAACTACTCCATTGGGTGCTTTCACTGACCGACTTGAAATGTGAAACTGCCGTCAGCCGTATGCGCGTCCACCGAAAGGACACGCCACGTCACGTGGTATGTCCCAGTACCTCCAGGACGCAGCGAGACGGACATCCGGCTGCCGCTGACACGGGTTTTGCCGGTATCAACGCGTTGACCGGCCGAATTGGTTACGGTGATGGTACTGAACGCAGCCTCCAGCTTCTGTGTAAACCACAGCGTCACCTCGTGGGGAGCTTTCGCGACCTTATTGCCGACGCGCGGTTCGGCGTGATCGAGAAGAGCGTGCGCGGAAGCTTCGCCCTTCGCGAGCAAAAGCAGCAGCGGGATTATGGCGATAAGACTCGAGCGGCGCATCATCAATTCCTTCCAAAGGGATTTGCGGGCTGGACGGCGTTGCCGAAGATCGGCTTGCCGATGCCGCGCGGATCGATGTCGTCAAGGTAGAAGTGCAATTGCGCGATCACGCCGACATTGGTCCCGCTTTGCGCGTAGCCGACCTGCCCGGTGATGGCGACCGGCCGAAGCCAGGACAGCGTGTCGGGAAGGTCCCCAAGGCCTTTGGCGAAGTAGATATTCGGCGTGTAGGTGTTGAACGGCTCCGCTCCGCGCTCGCCGCGCCCGTGCCGCCGCATTCGATGCCGAGCCCGACCGAGATCACGAACTCATGCTCGGGGTCCCTGAAGACGCGGTACTTGAAGGTGGTATCGAGATTCTGGAATCCGCTTGGGCCCATCCCGTCCGATCCTCCTGGTGGCTTCAGGCTGCTGAAGGTCGATCCAAACGACACCGCGAAAGCCTCGGTGATCCGTTGGGAAAACTCCCCCGATATATCGCGCTGCCTGACCGATGGATCGTCGGTTGGCGACAGTCGGAAGCGACAGCTCGTCGTTGACGCCGGGATCGTCGATGCCGAGCGTTGCCGGAAAGAAGCGGTTGCCGACTATTTCATGGGCGGCGCTTTCACTTAAGGGAACGAGCGCTATGGCGAGCCCTGGCAAGCCCGCGCGCAAAAGATATTTAGACATGGGATTTCCCTGCTGTCGTTGAACGAAGGATCGAGGCAATCCGGTCGGCCGCAGCGGTTCTTCAAGCTCGGCCTAAATTGGGGTCGAGAATTTCTCTTGTCGCCGTTTATCCGATGCTAGATAGTCGCGGAAAGGTCTCCAGCAACCAGAACGAAAACGCCGAGAGTTGGCCGGTTATCATGGCCAGTCCCATGACAATCATGATTCCGCCGGCGAGGATCTGAAGAACTCGACCGACGCGGCCAATCGACTTGAGTCGCGCGAGAAGGCCGCCCGTAAACACGGCCACTAACAAGAACGGTATGCCAAGTCCGAGCGAATAGACAGCCAGAAGCGTCACCCCTTTCGCCACCCTAGCCGAGGCTGCGCTCACGGTGAGGATAGCGCCCAAGATCGGGCCGATGCACGGAGTCCACCCGAAGGCAAACGCCATGCCCAGGAGATAGGCGGCTACCGGACGCCCGCCCGGAAGTGCGATGTCAAACCTGAAATCGCGCTGAAGCCATGACGGACGCAACAGCCCGGTCGCGAAAAGACCAAAGCCAATGACGATCACTCCGCCGATCAGATTCAGTTCATATCGATAGGAAATGAGGGCCTGGCCGAGTGTCGTCGCACTTGCCCCCAGGATCACGAAGACTGTCGCAAATCCCAGGACGAAACACGCACTGAGGCCGACCGCTTGCGCGCGAACAATCAGCGCCCTCGATGTGGTCGAATCCGCCATCGACTGGCCCGCAATATACGACACGTACGCCGGCACGAGTGGCAGGACGCAAGGCGACAGAAATGAAATCGTCCCTGCGGCAAATACAGCGGTCATCGAGGCGGTCGAAGTTTCCATATGCACCAACACGTTGACGTTTCATCCCGATTTATTGCCGATGTTCTCTCGCGGCGCGGATCATGGCCTGTAACGTTTCGAAGTCTGTGGCGCCGCGCAGGATCTGATCGCCCATGACGAAACCTGGCGTGCCGTTGATGCGGAGCGCCTGGGCCCGGGTCCGTGAAGCGGCTGTCGCGCATGTGCATTTCGCTTCTCGATTTGATCGGATCGAATTTCCTCAGCATGTTGCCTTCCTTTCGGCGTCGTCGATCCACCTCAGCATGTCTTCTCGACCACACGCCCGATTTCCGCGGAATCCGAAAATACGACTGAGGCACGATCGCCCTGCATGCCACCAGGTACGAGCACAGGTTCGCCGGGCTTTGGGCCAGTTGCGCTGGAATCGATCTTCAAACGCAGGTTCATCTCCCAGAACAGGTGCTGTTTTCCATCCGCAGTGACCAAGAAGAATGTATTCTGGCAGTGCCGAATGCCCGTTACCTGATCCTCAGGAACGCAGACCGGATCGTTACCTCGCCGCCGCGAACCTGTCTCCGACAGGGGCCATCGCCGCCTTCTTCTTTCCCGTGGCGTCGAATTGTTTGAGATAGGCAAGAAGATCTTCGATCTGCTTCGGATCTTTCACACCGGGAAAGGTCATCTTGGTGCCGGGGATCTTGGCCCGCGGGTCCTCGGAAGGTGGCTTCGTCCCAGGTGATGCCGGAATTCTTGTTCGCGGACGAATAGCTGTACCCCGCAATCGTTCCGGCCTTGCGTCCAATGACCCCGTTGAGAATCGGACCCACTGCGTTGTTCGCAGTCTCCCCGATCTGATGGCACGCCTTGCACTGCACGAAAATCTTCTCTCCCGCGGCGGCATCCTGAGCATACCCCGGGGAAGCCGCGAGCAGTCCGGCTCCAAGCACAACAACGAAAATTCGCATCCGAACGTCTCCACACTTGACAACAATTAGCCCAGCGAGGTGATGATCTCCCGGTAAGCTGCCTCAGGGAACGCTTTCAGAGTGCGCGTTCGAACGTTTCCGAGCATACCGAGCTGCAAGTTAAAGCGTGCGGCCACCGCATCGTCCGGGGCCTCGTAAACCGCGACGATATCATAATCGCCCATGGACATCGCGGTGATCGAATATTGCACGGCGATGACTTTGGCGTCCTGCGAAAAGACGTACCTCGTCCGCCAGCTTTTCGGATGATAGAACTCGACCTCACCCACCTCGGCCGGCGAGATGCCTGCGATTGCGTCGAACGGGATATCGACCATAGAAATACCCTCCTTGGTCTTGCTCTATTCAGCGAAGAGTTTGCCTCGCGATATGCGGCGTCTCCTGGTCGGTATTTTCATTCGCTGCCTATCTTATAGGCCGCCTTCGTGACGTTGCGCTGCCCCGATAACTCGGCGAACGTCTGCTGCTTCTCCAGCCACGCGCGATAATCTTTCTCTTCCTGAACGATGACCTTGCTCCGCATCTGCGCATGCCCGATGCCGCACAGTTCCGCACAGAGAACCTCGAATGTTCCGGTGCGGGTGGGCGTGAGCCAGAAATATGTAACCGAGCCCGGTATCATATCCATCTTCGCCCGGAACTGGGGCACATAGAAATCATGCACGACATCAATTGAGCGGAGCAGGACCTTCACCGGTTTCCCAACCAACAGGTGCAAGTCGTCGTTTTCAATTACGATGTCGTCTTGTACGTCTGGATCGTTGGGATTCAACCCCAGAGAATTGTCGGAACTGACATTGCGGGCATCGGAGGTTCCAAGCCGGCCGTCCTTTCCGGGAAGCCGATAGCTCCAGCGCCATTGCTGTCCCATGACCTCGACCTCGGTCGCGTCCGCCGGAACTGTGACGAACTGATGCCAGACAACCAAACCCGGCGCCAACATGGCACCAACGCCGATTGCAGTCCCTATGCTGAGCCACCATTCGAGCTTTTTGTTTTCAGGCTCGTAGGCTGCCTGCCTTCCCTCCTTGTGATGAAAGCGAAAGACGCAATAGGCCATGAACGCGACGATGGCGAAGAAAACCGCCCCGGTGATCCAGAACGTCATGGTGATCGTGTCGTCGATATAATGCCAATTCGAGGCGATCGGCGTCCACCACCACGGGCTGAAGAGGTGGAACACCACCGAGGCGACCGCAACCAAAAATAGTGCCAGTGCAACGGGCATGCCTCATTCATCCTTGCCTGTCGAGGCTTCGGATACGAACTTTAGGGGCTAGGATTAGGCGGCTTTCGGGAAGTTGGTTCATGCTATCCTCACAAACGAAACTGGGAGCGCGTTCACGCGATTCGAACCTTATATCCGGACCGATAGCCGAAACCTTCACCGGGGAAAGGTCTTTCCTTGGCCTCAAGCCTTGGCCTCAAGAATGGTCATCGTCCATCATCGGGGCCGGCTTTACACCGGTTTTGGGATTTGAGCCGCCCGCCTGGTCCTGATTGCCGCCCATGTTTTTCATGCACATGAACATCATGATCGCGCACGGCAGCACGAACAACAGAGGCAGCCACTTTCCGGCGTCCTGTGTACCGCCGAGCGCACCACCGAAAACAAGAATTGCTCCGACAATGGCGAGTGTGCAGACCGCAAGCCCGCTCCATCCGCCGAGCCAGTTCCGCCTCCTGCTTGCCGCTGAAGAGCCAGAGGATGCGGACGTCAGATTTTTGTTCGGTTCCATCGTTTCAACTCCTTCAACGTAACAATATGGTCCTTCCAATGATTGGAAGGTCAAGGGGGCCATTTACCGCCTCATTAAATGAAGGTTTGGCGAGCCATTCGCGTTGCTGGCAAAATCCGGCTTGCGTCATTTAGAACTTGGCCGAACGCAGTCGGAGCGCATTGCCGACCACCAGGATCGAACTGAGACTCATTGCCGCGCTGGCGATGATCGGATTGAGCAGAAGTCCGAACGCCGGGTAGAGCGCACCGGCAGCAATCGGCACTGCGAGCGAGTTGAACACGAACGCAAAGAACAGGTTCTGCCGGATATTCCGCATCGTGGCGCGCGAGAGCCGACGGGCCCGAACAATACCATCCAGGTCGCCACGCAGGAGCGTGATGGCGGCGCTCTCAATGGCGACGTCGGCGCCGGTCCCCATGGCAATCCCGACCTCGGCCTGAGCAAGCCCCGGCGCATCGTTGACGCCGTCGCCGGCCATCGCAACATACCTACCTTCCGCCTGCAGGCGTTTGACCGCGGCCGCCTTCTGATCGGGAAGCACCTCGGCCAAGACCTCGCGAATCCCGAGCCGACGCGCCACCGCCTCCGCAGTCGTACGGCTGTCACCTGTCAGCATCACCACGCCGATACCTTCATGCCGAAGTGCCCCCAAGGCGCCAATCGCATTCTCCTTGATTGGGTCGACGACCGCGATCATCCCCGCGGCCCGGCCATCGATCGCCACCAGCATCACCGTTTGGCCTTCCTGGCGGAGCGTTTCGGCGCGTTGCGCAAGATCCCTCGGATCAGCGTTCATCTCGGCAAGCAGAGCGCAGTTGCCCACGGCGATCTGCTTGCCTTCGACAACGCCTGTAACGCCCTTGCCCGGCAGCGCGCGAAATCCGGATGTGGGCGAGAGAGACAACCCGCGTTCTTTGGCGCCTTCCGTGATCGCGGCTGAAAGCGGATGCTCGCTGCTAGCTTCGAGACTGGCCGTCAAACCTAGTAGCTCTGCTTCGGCGAAGCCGGGGGATGGAATCACGCCTGCGAGACGAGGCCTGCCTTCGGTCAGCGTGCCGGTCTTGTCGACCACAATGGTGTCGATCTTCTCCATAAGCTCGAGTGCCTCGGCGTTCTTGACGAGAACGCCGGCTTGAGCACCGCGGCCGGTCCCGACCATAATCGACATCGGCGTTGCGAGGCCGAGCGCACATGGACAGGCGATGATCAGCACGGCAACCGCATTGACGAGGGCAAAGACGACTGCAGGTGCCGGGCCGAAGATAGACCAGACCGCAAAGCTGATGATAGCGGTTGCGATAACCACAGGGACAAACCAGGCTGACACCTTGTCCACCAGGGCCTGGATCGGTGCCCGCGACCTCTGCGCTTCCGCGACCATGCCGACGATACGGGAAAGAAGCGTGTCGCGTCCGACTCGCTCGGCGCGCATCAAGAAGCTGCCGGTGGTGTTGAGGGTCGCGCCGGTAACCGCATCACCGGGTAGCTTTTCCACTGGAATCGGTTCACCGGTAATCATCGACTGGTCAACGGCGCTGTGCCCGTCGAGCACCGTGCCGTCGACCGGGATCTTCTCGCCGGGGCGGACGCGTAAGTGGTCGCCAGGTGCAACCTGATCGAGCGTGATGTCTTCCTCCGCCCCGTCGCTACGCACGATGCGCGCGAGTTTCGGTGCGAGGTCGAGCAAGGCTCGGATTGCGCCGCTGGTCTCGCTGCGCGCCCGGAGCTCGAACACCTGCCCGAGCAGAACAAGCGTCACAATGACGGCCGCCACTTCGAAATAGACCGGCACTTCCCCCGTTGCGAACCTAAACGAGGCCGGCAATAGCCCAGGCAGAAGGCCGGCGACGACGCTGTAGACGTAAGCGATTCCGGTACCGATTGCGATCAAGGTAAACATATTCAGATTGCGGTTCACGACCGATGCCCAGCCGCGTTTGAAAAAAGGCCAACCACCCCAAAGCACGACGGGCGTGGCGAGCAGGAACTGCAGCCAAATGGTACCTCGCGTCGGCAACCATTGACCCAGAGAGGTTCCGGGGAAAATGTGCGGCATCGCCAGCACGAGGAGCGGCAGCGACAAGACAGCACCGACCCAGAAGCGCTGCGTCATGAGCTTGAGCTCCGGATTGTCTTCCCCGGCCGTCGGAATCATCGGTTCGAGCGCCATGCCGCAAATTGGGCAGTCGCCCGGCTCGTGCTGCACGATTTGCGGGTGCATCGGACAGGTCCAAAGCCGCTCCCCATCCGCTGGCCTGGTTGCGCGAGGCTGGGTAGCTTGCTCGTGGACACGTTGGTGGGATCGATCAAGGTATTTCGCTGAATTACTGACGAACTTTGTCCGGCAGCTGGAGCTGCAGAAGTAATAAACGGTGTCATCCAGCCGGTAGCTATGCTCGGCGGTCAGGGGATCAACCCGCATGCCGCAAACAGGGTCTATCTCGCGCGCTGGCGGCCCAGGGAACGGCTTGCTGCTCCGATGATGGTCGCCGTGTTCACATAGATCTAAATCGCAGCTCATGAAAAACATCTCCGTTGAAGGCTCCGCGCGGCGGAGTCTTCGGGGCGGTTTCATGAAAACAATGCACCTTCCAGTGTTTGGAAGGTCAAGAGCCATCACGTTGTGTAAGGTTCTTCGTCGCCAGAGCATTAACTAATGTTTAGAAACGGGTCCTTGACCTTCCAATAGGGGGAAGCCCCACCTCCGCGTTGAGTTCGTGGTGCTTCGGTGTGGGCGTCGAAACAATGATTGAACAAACGCAAGGAGAGAGAACCACGTTGAGGAAAGGCTTACTTATCGGCGCGGCCACTGCGAGTATCACCGCCGGAGCGGTTTCGGTGCACGCACAGGAAGCACGGCCGGACAAGGCTGCACAAAAGATCACATGAAGACGCAGGACATGCAGAATATGCATGCGCAAATGTCCAAGATGGCGAAAAACTGCAACAAGATGATGGAAGGAATGATGCAGCCTTCCTCGCCTCCGGACCGCTGTGAAGGTGCGATTTCGCCGCATATACTCGACCAAAGGATGCTACCGAGATGCGGAAACGTCGGATGTTGGCAAGGACGCCGCATCTGCTGTCCTTTCGCTCAGTACTGCCTATCGCGTTTTGACGGCCGCTTATGCTTCTAACGCCGGCTCTGGCAAGCCGTTCAACGGCTCGTTTATGAATTCACGGCGTAGGGAAACAAGCACTCCGGGATTAGTATTTTTGTGACGGTTCATCGGCCTACGCCGCGTGAACAACTACAGATCGCGAGCCCGTCAGCCGCATCAACAAGAACGTTATCCCAAGGACGCTCAAATAGACCACGAGCTGCATGACGGTCGGCTGGTCGGTGTAACCCATCAATGTGTGGAGAGTCCGCCCTAGTAAACTGTGGTCCGGAATCAGCCAACCAGTGTCCCATAGGATCGAATCCAGAGCCGTAAGCCAGTTTGCTCGTTCCAAGAATGAGGCCGCCTGGGCGGCCATGCCTGCAGCTAAAAGTGAAATGAGGACTGTTGTTATTTTGAACAGCGGGCGTGGCGGAATACGCAACAATCCCTGATAGGTCAGCAGGCAGACGGCGGCGCCGAGCGCGAGTCCGACAGCTCCCCCGAATGCAAGGCTTTCGCTAGAGCCGCCGTCCGTCGTTACAATACCATACAGAAAGAGGGCGACCTCGCTGCCTTCACGCAGGACGGCAACACCGACGACGATGGCCAGCGCCAGCAACGATTTCGAGCCGTCGGCGACGGCCAAACCAGTTGCGCGCATATCGGCTGCCAGCTCCTTTCCCATGCCGGGCCATCCAGACGTTGTGCCAGGTCAGCATGACCACGGCGACACCGAGGATCGCCGCATTGAAGAGCTCCTGTCCCATACCGGCAAATAAAGTGGATAGGGCTCCCGCAAACGCAGCAACGAGGCAGGCGCCCAGCGTGCCGCCGAACACACCCGCTAAAATCCATCTACTGCGCCGGGGTACGGTGTGGGTTACCGCAAGGATGATGCCAATGATCAAGCCGGCTTCGAAAACCTCGCGGAAAACGATGATGAGCGCAGCCAGCACGACAGTCGGTCCTATTGCACGTTCATGGCGCCACGCGCCTTTTCGTTGAAATCGTCATAGAATTCGTAGCGGCCGGGCTTCAAGGCGCGGATGTTGATCACGCCTTCGCTCTTCGCGGCTACCACTTTCTCAACCCGCAATGACTTACTCTCAAACTCCATGGCCTTTGCATCTAGATTCTTCACCCGCAGGGCGAGAGGCTTGTCGGCCGGCGCCTTCAGATCGGAGGGCTGAAATTGGCCGTTCGAATAAGTTACTTGTATTTCGGTTGCCTGCTGCGCATTCGCGATCGGAACCATGAGAGCAAGACCACACGTTACAACTGTCAATTTAGTGATCTTGATGGGGGCACGGACAATAAACATGATGCTTCCTCGATGATTGCGTAGCTAGAATTCAACGGCGAATTGTCACGCCGCTGATGTTATGCGTTGAACCCGAGTGCACCAAATTCGATTTGGATGAACTGCGAAGGCGTGAATCGTATTTCGTCTTGGTTACCTGATAGCGGCCGTCGCACTTGCCAAACCATCCGATCGTCCCAACGGCGAATTCCTTTTCGCCTTCCAGGCCAATACCCGAGCCCAGTCGTGAAGCCAAAAATGTATTTGGTCTTTATGTCACGCCAGGTCGAAGCGTCCTGAGTCTGCGCAACATCGCCCATGGCAACGAACACAAATGCCGCAAGCACGAGCAAAGGCGCCAAATCGCCGCGCCTCGATAGCCATTTGCGTCACACCGTCTCGTGCCTCGCATCCTGATGAGTATGGGGTTACCCGCTCGAAGCAAGGTAGGCAAAAAGAGTCATTTTAATCTGGAGGGGTTCTAAGTACCTGGTGGCTAAGACACTACACACGCGCCATGGGTATTGGTCGCGCAAGATTACGATCATTCTAGATGCCGTGAGGGGCCCTGCTCCGAGCGAGGTGCGAAGTGCGCAAAAGATATTTAGACATGGAATTTCTCTGCTGCCCTTGAAACGCGAAGTATCGAGGCAGCCCGGTCGGCCGCGGCGGTTCTTCAACAAGATCAAGCAACGTTGGCGCATCGCGACCCGATACGACAAACCCGCGGCCAACTATCATGCATTCATCAAGCTCGCATCAATCCGAATTTGATTGCGTGCTTATGAATCTGAGCCCTAATTTGGACCGCGAATTTCTCTTTCGTTCGTTTATCCGATGGTCGATAGGCGCGGAAAGGTCTCCAGCAACCAGAACGAAAACGTCGAAAGCTGGCCGGTTAGCATGGCCATCCCCATGAGAACCATGATTCCGCCAGCAAGGATCTGAAGAACTCGACCGACGCGGCCAATCGACTTGAGCCTCGCCAGAAGGCCGCCCGTAAACACAGCCACTAACAAAAACGGTATGCCAAGTCCGAGCGAATAGATGGCAAGTAGCTTCACCCCTTCGGCAACCGTTGCAGAGGTCGCACTTACCGTGAGGATGGCTCCTAGCATGGGACCAATGCAAGGAGTCCAGCCAAACGCGAACGCCATGCCCAAGAGATAGGCGGCAACCGGACGCCCGCCCGGAAGCACGACGTCAAACCTGAAATCGCGCTGAAGCCACGAAGGACGCAGCAGCCCGGTCGTGAAAAGACCAAAGCCAATTACAATCAGGCCGCCGATCAGCTCCGCCTTGATGTCCCCAAGCTTCCGCCGCATGCGGTCGCGTCGAGTCTTCCGTTGAAGCTGGAAGTTGCCGCGGCGAGATCGACCACAAATGAAGGTGAAGCCCAGGAACGCGAAGGTTTCCGGTTTTCCAAGCCCGCGCAGCTTGCGATCGTTCGCAGCAAAGCGGCCGAACTCAATCAAGCGTGTCTTGTCCGGATGGAGCGACAGTGCAAATTCCCCGAGCCTGTCACGCATCGCATCAAGGAAGCGACGTGCGTCGCCCTCATGCTCGAAGCCGACAACCGAATCGTCGGCATATCGCACGACGATCATGTCGCCCCAGGCCTCCTGCCGTCTCCAGCGCTCAGCCCAGAGGTCGAAGCAGTAGTGCAGGTAGATATTGGCTAGGATCGGCGAGACCACCGAGCCTTGGCCAGTTCCCCGGTCATCGACTGTCACGACCCCGTCTTCGAGTATACCCGCTCTCAGCCATTTCTGGATGAGGCGGATGATGCGCTTGTCACCGATCCGATGTTCAAGGAAGCGAACTAGCCAGTCTTGGCTAACTGCCCCAAAGAAGTTCCGGATGTCGGCGTCAAGTATCCAGTTCACCTTTCTTGTTTTGATCGCTGTCGAAAGTGCGTCCAACGCATCATGCGGTCCTCGTCCGGGTCGGAACCCATAAGAGAAGCCGACGAAGTCGCCTTCGTAGATAGCATTGAGCACCATGACGGTCGCGCCCTGGACGATCTTATCCTCGAGCGCGGCGATCGCTAACGGCCGTTGTTTTCCATCCGCCTTATCTATGTAGGCACGGCGGGATGGTTGCGGCCGATAGGCTCCTCGGTGGACCCGTCCATGCAGATCCTCGATCTTGAGTTCGAGATCCGCCTCGTAGTCGTGCCACGTCATACCATCCACGCCGGGGGCGGCTTTACGCTTAAGCGCGTAAAACGCCGTCCGGAGCGTATCGACACTGATATGGTGGAGGAGCGCGGTGAACTGTTCCTTCTTCCTCTGCCTTGCGGCTTGCCGTACGCGGCTCAGCGCCTGGGTCACGCGAGCCCGGCTCTGCGCCCGGTGCGTGCTTTGCTGATCCGCGTTCCCCTTGGTCCCCGGCCTTGGCTCCACCGGCTCCGCCACCGGTCGCCCGGCTTTGTTCGTCGGCTTCGTCACTACTATGCCGGAGTCAGACTTCTCTGGATCGTGCATCAACGGCTACGGCTCCTAACCTTCCCGCTACGGACCATCCGACCCAACAGGGCCTACGGCCGATCCAGAGATCTCCCGGTTCCCGCGCAAGGAGCGTCCGTACATGCCAGGGTCTCAGACCACGCCGGGTCCGAACAGGCGCTCGCAGTAGCGAGCCTGCCGATTTTGCCTTCCGTCAAGTGAACAACGTCGGCACCCGGGTTGCTAACGATTTATCGCGGTAGAGATGACCATTGCTGACCACCCACCGGGTCGCCGGAGGCGGTCGCCCGCCCCCGGCTCCCACAGAACGTGGCGTGCGGATTTCCCGCACCACGCTCTTCGGCAGTTGGTTCACAGCTTTCACTGCTATCTGTTCAAGTTTCG
>Ga0137389_10001107_pt1 | contig 15491 bp, 15 predicted proteins | sample 15con2h14BmetaG_FD_104645 | JGI IMG/M metagenome (GOLD analysis project Ga0137389, IMG submission 104645) | Vadose zone soil microbial communities from Angelo Coast Range Reserve, California, USA - 15con2h1.4B metaG | ecosystem: Environmental > Terrestrial > Soil > Vadose zone > Saprolite...
CGCTTCTCGGAAGAAGTACGCGTTTCCCGCGCAATTCGGGTGCGAGCTCGTAGACCAGGGTTGCGGCGGTTCCAGCCTGTCCTACGTGAGTGACATGGAAACCGGCTAGCTGTGCAGCCTCAGCGGTCGCTTTGCCGACGGCCGCGATGCGGAGGGATCCCGGGGTAGCGTGGTTCGCAGACGAAGAGAGATTCCTTGCTACGCTCGGAATGACGGGCGTAGGCGCTTCTGTAGGATTCAGCAAAACGGCGAGGCGATCGGAGACGCCGGTCACGGCGTTCTGGCTGGTGAAGACTAACCAGTCGAACTTTGCGAGGTCACGGAGCGCACGATCGAGTGCAGCGTAGTCCAGAGGCGGAAGAATTTGAATCAGCGGAAGTGAAATGACCTCCGCGCCGTGCGCTCTGAGTGCTGCGGCAAGTGTGGCGGATTGTGATTCCGCGCGGGTGATGACGACACGCTTTCCTGCGAGCGGCGATGGAGGCTGGTCACCCACGCTGGCGGTAAACCTCCTCGAGAATTTCGCGCGCGCCGGAATCGATGAGAAGTTGCGCGACGCGTTGGCCGAGTTCACGAGCCTGATCGGGCGAAGCGGTGGCACGCTGGCGAACGTGCTGCGAACCATCGGGCGAGCAGACTACAGCGTCGATGGCTAGTTCGCCGCGTTCGAAGCGCGCCCATGCGCCGAGTGGAACCTGGCAACCGCCTTCGAGAGCAGCAAGTAAAGAGCGCTCGGCAACAATGGACTGACGAGTTTCGAAATCATCGAGCGGAGCGAGCGCGTCGGCGATGTCGTTGTCCTTAAGCCGCGCTTGAACACCTAGAGCGCCTTGACCGACGGCGGGCATGCACACATCAGGCGAGAGAACTTCGCTGATGCGATTGCTCCAGCCGAGGCGATCGAGTCCGGCTTTGGCCAGGAGGATGGCATCGTATTCGCCGCTTGCCACTTTACGCAGGCGCGTGTCCACGTTGCCGCGCAGTTCGCGCACATCAAGATCGCGACGTGCATGGAGAATTTGCGCCCGGCGGCGGAGACTGCTGGTACCGATGCGCGCGCCTTTGCGAAGGCTGAAAAGCGATTCGCCTTTTGCGGCGACGAGGCAATCGCGCGTGTCCTCGCGGCGGCAAATTACCGGGAAGCAAAGGCGCGACGGAACTTCGGTGGGAATATCTTTCACGCTGTGAACGGCGAGATCGATTTCCTCGTTGAGAAGAGCCTCTTCAAGTTCCTTGATGAAGACGCCTTTGCCGCCGATCTGAACGAACGAAGCCGTTTGCAATTTGTCGCCGGTGGTTTTGATGATGACGATTTCGGCGTCCACTCCGGTGGCCTCGAGAATTTTTTTGCGGACGAATTCGGCTTGCCATTTGGCAAGCATGCTGCCGCGGGTGCCGATACGAATGGGTTTCACGGCTAGCGCTCCCGATCCGGCAGAAAAAGCCCGCGGATGGCTTCGACCTGTTGAATTTTGCGGCGCAAATCTTTTTCGCCTTGCAGGCGGCGGGTGGGATCGAGAAGCATTTTTTCCAGGAGATCGTCGATCAGGGATTCCACCTGTTCACGCTGCTCCGGCGTCAGCCCCGTGATTCGCTCGGAGCGCTCGCGGATAAAGTCGGCGCGCTCGGATTTGAGTTTGTCACGAAGAGCCTCGACAACGCCCATGATTTCGACGCTAGCCTGCCAGGTTAGGAATTTTCCCACGTGTTCATCGACAATGACCTCGGCGCGCGGAACTTCGCCCTCGCGGGAAGTACGATTCTGCTGAACGATCTGTGTGAGATCGTCAATGTTGTAGAGATAAAAATTGTAGAGGCTGGAGGCGGTGGGATCGATGTTGCGGGGAACGCCGAGATCCATGACAAAGAGCGGGCGATTGCCGCGCGCAGCCATGGCTTTTTCCAGATGCGCGCGCATTAAAACCGGCTCTTCGGCGGAAACGCTGGACACGATGACGTCGGGAAGCGTCAGCGCGGACTCCCAATCGTCCCAAGCGATAACTTTTCCCGCAAACTGTCGAGCGAGGTTGTCGGCGCGTTCGAGCGAACGATTCATGACGAAGAGGCGGGCGATGTTGCGGTCGCGCAATTGCGAAATGACTTGTTCGCTGATCACGCCGGCACCGAAAACCAAAGCGGCGCGTTCGTGTAATTTGCCGAAGATGCGTTCGGCAAGTTTGACGCCGGCGGACGCCACGGACATGGGGCGTGTGCCAAGCTCGGTTTCGGAACGAACACGTTTCCCGACCTCGAGTGCGCCTTGAAAAAGGCGATTGAGAACCGGGCCAGTGGCACCCTGTTCGTAGGCGATGCGGTAGGCTTCGCGAACCTGGCCGAGGATTTCTGCTTCGCCGAGCATCATGGAATCCAGGCCGGAAGCTACGCGGAAAAGGTGGCGGACGGCATAGCGGTCGTAGTGGTGATAGAGCGAAGGGCTTAAGAGTTCGAGCTCAACGGAATGGAAGCTGCTTAGGTAGTTCGCAAGAGCGGCGGCCGATTCGCGCGTGGTTTCGGGGGGGACGCCATAAACTTCGCTGCGATTGCAAGTGGAGAGGACTAGCGTTTCGTGCAGAATGCCGCGGGCACGAAGCTCCTCAGCGGCCTGGCGTGCCTGGTCGTTGGTGAAAGACACCTTCTCGCGCACCTCGACGGGTGCGGAGCGGTGATTTAATCCAACGAGCACAATTTCCATGGCGTTGATTGCGTGCCCCCCTGACGACTCCTAGAAATACCGATGCGCGTGCGAGAAAAACAGGTTGACTATCGTGAAGCTGAAAATGACGATGGCAAAATTAAAGATGCACAGCTGCGACGCGCGTGCTCCGCGCCAACTGGGATTGCGTGCAAGCCGCAGATAGAAAACGTAAGCCGCGAGAACGAGAAGCGTGACCGCGTATTTGGGATCGTAGTGCCAGACATTGCCCGTGAGCCGGTCAACCCAGACGAAGCCCATCGCGGTGCCGATGGCGATGGAGATGAGTCCGACCAGGACACTGCTCTGGCTCATGCGATCGAGAAGGTCGAGGGATGGGAGGCGCCAGACCACGTCGCCGACACGATGTTCGTGCAGGAGGCGTTGTTCTCCGAGGTAGATGAGGCTAAGCACACAAGAAAGGCCGAAGGCTGCGTAGGCAAGGATGCTGAGCGTAACGTGAAAGGCGAAAATGACGCCGGTTGCTGCCGGGGCGGCAAAACGGTCGGGCGGAGAGAGTTGCGCGAAAAGGAAAAATGCCAAAACAAATGGAAGCACGCACGCACCGACAGACCGTTGGCGGTGAAAAAGTTCCAAGCTGAGGTAAGTGAGCGCGAGAAGCCATCCGAAAAGCGACATTGAGCCGGAAAGATCGTGGTACGGGACGGTGTGCAGGCCGCGAGCGCGTTCGAGCAAAGCAAAATAATGGGCCACTAGGCCACCCGCCAAGAGTAGCGAGCCTAGACGCCCGGACCAATCGAGCCCGGCTACGAGGTAGCCTACATAGGCGGCGAAGCTGCCAAGGTACGCCGCAAGTGTAAGTAAGAAAAAGAGATGGTTCATTGGTCGACCGGATGCGCGGCTCATTGTGCAGATAAGAGCGTGAAATCCGGAACCCCTCTTCTGAGTATAGCGTAGCCACCGCGCCACAGCACGGTGCGCTGGGTCACGCGCATCGGAGGGCGCAATTTGTTATCCTCAACGTTGAACAAAGTCATGTCTACAACGTCTGTTTTGCTGAATCGCAAAGAATTGTTCCTGCGCGCGTGTCGCGGCGAGCCGCTGCCTCGTGTGCCGGCCTGGATGATGCGGCAGGCGGGGCGTTATTTGCCGGAATATCGCGAGCTGCGAGCGAAACACGCATTTTTGGAAGTTTGCAAGACACCAGACCTGGCGGTTGAAGTTTCGATGCAACCGTTTCGACGGTTGGGCGTGGATGCGATCATTGTGTTTTCTGACATTTTGATTCCGGCGGAGGCAATGGGCCTGCCGCTGGAACTCGGCGATGCCGGGCCAAACTTGCCGGAGCCGGTGCGTTCGCTGGAAGCAGTACGGAAATTGCGACAGTTCGATCCGGAAACAGAAACGGGGTTTTTGATGGAAGCAATCCGGCGGATCGTTCGAACGGCTGGGCCGGAGGTGCCGGTGTTAGGATTTGCGGCGGCGCCGTGGACGCTGGCTTGTTACATGGTGGAAGGCAAGACGAAGGAAGGCTTCGCGAAGGTGAAAGAGTTTTTGTATGCGGAACCGGCGACATTTCGCGAATTGCTGAGCAGGATCGCGCGGGCGACGATTGGTTATTTGAACGCGCAGATTGCGGCAGGCGCGGCTGCGGTGCAGTTGTTTGATACGTGGTGCGGTGAGCTGGCGCTGCCGGAATATCGGGCATTCGCGCTGCCTGCGGTGCAAGAGGTTATCTCGGCGCTGCGTGGAACGGTGCCGGTGATTTACTACACGAAGGCTTCGCATCATCTATTGTCCGCGGTAACAGAGTCGGGCGCGGATGTACTAGGCTGCGACTGGCGCGTGAATTTGGCGGAGTTACGGGCGACTGTCGGACCAAAGATTGCGCTGCAGGGCAATCTGGATCCGGCGGTTTTGTTTTCGCCGCAAGAACATATTCGAGAGACGACGCGCGGGATTCTGGCGCAGCTCGGCGGAGTGGGGCACATTCTGAATTTGGGGCATGGAATTCTGCCCGCAACGCCGGTTGAGAATGCACAAATGTTTATCACGACGGGACAACAATTTTCCTTTACGGAAAAATTGGCGGCGAAATAGCTGGATGAGTTTTATCGAAACATGATTCCGCAACCTACACTCGAGCAAATGAGAGGCGAGCTTCGCATAAGCGAAGAGTTTCTTGCGCGGTATAACCGGCCGGGTCCGCGCTATACGAGCTATCCGACGGCGCCAGTGTGGAATGACACGTTTGGCCCTGTAGATTTGGAAGCGGTGCATGCCGGAGCGGAGGCGGCGAAGACACCCGTTTCGCTGTATATGCATCTACCGTTCTGCGAGAGCCTGTGTCTATTCTGTGCATGCAACGTAATTATTCAAAAAGACAAGCACGTTTCAATTCCCTACTTCGATGTTTTGAAAAAAGAAATTGCGCGAGTAGGGGAGGCGGTTTCATGCCAGCGCGAAGTCGTTCAGTTCCACTGGGGTGGTGGAACGCCGACGTATTCGACGCCAGCGCAACTTGAGGATTTGTTCGGCTACACGAAAGAACGATTTACGTTTTCGCCGGACGCTGAAATCGGTATCGAGGTCGACCCGCGAGTGACATCGCGCGAACACCTGGAGACGCTCCGGCGGCTGGGCTTCAACCGGCTGAGCATGGGCATCCAGGATTTTTACGAGGCGGTGCAACGCGCAATAAATCGTATCCAGCCATATGAAATGACGCGCGATCTGATTCAGACGGCGCGCAACCTGGGCTTCGACAGCATTAACGTGGATCTAATTTACGGATTGCCTTATCAGACAGCGGAGACTTTTGCGCACACAGTTGATCAAATCATCGAGCTGGCGCCGGATCGGATTGCGCTGTTCAGCTATGCGCATGTACCCTGGCTGAAGAAGCAGCAAGGATCGTTCGCAGCGCATCTCCCTGAAGGCATGCAGAAGTTTGAGATTTTCCGGACGGGCTTGTTGAAGCTCGTTGAAGCGGGCTATCTCTATATCGGCATGGATCACTTCGCAAAGCCCGGCGATGAATTAGCGACCGCGCAAGCGAACCGAACGCTGCACCGAAATTTTCAGGGTTACACGACCAAGGCCGGCGCCGATCTTTATGGTATGGGCGTGACCGCGATCAGCGGATTTAGCGACGCATACGCACAGAATTTTCGCGAGCTTGCGGCGTGGGAAAAGGCAGTTGGTGAGCGCGGGATCGCGACGATGCGTGGTTATCATCTTTCCGCTGAAGACCGGCTGCGCCGCGAAGTAATTAGCCGGCTGCTCTGCCACACCGTGATTCCGAAGCGCGAAATCAGCGAGGCATTCGCAATCGATTTCGATGAACATTTTGCCCCAGAGTTGCAGCGGCTCGAGCTTCCACGCGAGGATGGTTTGTTAACCATCGATCGCGCCGAGATTCGCGCTACCTGGCTCGGTCGCATTTTCATTCGCAATTTGGCGATGCTTTTCGACCCCTACCTTGAACAACAGCAACTGAACGCCAAGCCGCTCTTCTCGAAGACGCTCTGAGCCGTGGCTTCCGCTGCACTTACGATAGTGATTGGAGCGGGAATTTCCGGCCTGACCTGCGCCTACGCGCTGAAGAAATCCGGACAGAATGTTCTGTTGTTGGAAGCCTCTCCGCGCCCGGGCGGTGTTATTCAGTCCGTCGAAGAAAATGGCTATCTGTTTGAACTTGGACCGCAAAGTTTCAGCGCTACGTCTGAGCTGGCGGAACTTTGCAAGGAATTGCTGCTGACAGAACAAGTACTGGAAACGCCGCGCGGTGCGCCCCGATATATCTTAATCAACTGCAAGCTCGTGAACGTGCCGCTCTCGCTGGCGTTGCTTACGTCGGGATTGTTGAGTTGGGGAACGAAGTTGACGTTTCTTCGCGATATCCTGGGGAAGACATCACCGCCCGAAACGGACGAATCGATTGCGGCGTTTGTGCGGCGAAAATTTTCTGCGCAATTACTTGACCGGTTGGTCGGTCCTTTCATTTCTGGAATTTACGCGGGTGATCCCGAACAACTAAGCGTGCGAGCGGCATTTCCGAAACTGTACGAAGCGGAAAAGGCGGCGGCCAGCGTGATTCGCGGCGGTTTGAAACTTGGCGCGAAAGCCAGTAAACAAACGGTAACCCGGCCGAGGACGCGCCAGCGATTGCTCTCGTTCCGTGCAGGTAACCAGACGTTGGTCGGAGCCCTCGCTGCTGCACTCGGCCCCGCACTACGCTGTAATGTCGAAGTTAGCGAAGTTCGCAGCGCGGGGCATAAATTTCAAATAGGCATGCAGAGCGCTGCCGGCTCTGAGGAAATGGCTTGTGATCGGGTCGTACTGGCAACGCCCACCGACGCGAGCGCACAAATTCTGCGAGGCCTGGTTCCGGCAGCCAGCGCCGCGCTGGAGAGTATTTTGTATGCGCCCGTCGCTGTAGTTTCGCTGGTATACAAACAGCAGCAAGTAGCTCGATCTCTAAGCGGTTTCGGATTCCTTGCACCCCGTTCGTCAGGGCTGCGAACCCTGGGCTCGGTTTGGAATTCGTCGCTATTCCCCGCCCGCGCGCCGGAAGGCCATGTGCTATTGACAAACTTCGTGGGCGGGGCGACCGATCCATCAGCCACAAAGCTTTCGGAGGAGGAACTGGCGGCATTGGTGCACCGCGAAATTGCGCCAATTCTAAAAATCACCGGCGTTCCGGAAAAAGTGCGGACCACAAGGTATTCGCACGCAATCCCGCAATACAATCTCGGCCACCTCGAGCGGCTGCAAGAAATTCAAGACTCGATAGCGCAAGTTCCGCGCCTGCGGCTCATCGGCAATTACTGGAAAGGTCCGGCGATCGGCACGTGTGTAGAACAAGCGCTGGCAGTTGCGGAAGAAATTCGAATTAGTTAGAAACATTGCCCGTTGGAGAAGACACATGCCGCGGGGGCGATTGATGCAGACGATGCGCTCAGAACGGGCGGCCACAACGTCACAGGTTCCCACTCCAACCAGGCCGCCGCTTCCGGTCTGGATCTGTGCCGCAGTTGCTGCAGCGCTGCTGTTCGCGTTTTACAACGCGTACGAAGCGCGAGTAACGGACGCTACCATTCAGCAAACGCGGGATGCGCTGGAAAAGCAGATGCACATGCAACAAGCAACGGCGCGCGAACTCGCTGTTGCCCGGCGCGAAGCGCTGATTTTGACTGACCCGAAATCATTGAAGATTGCGATGCTGGCGGGCAAGAAAGGCTTGCCGATGTTGCGAGCGACATGGAATCCAGGATTGGGTCTGGTAGTTTCCGGGCAGAAGTTGCAAAACCCATCGGTGAATCGCACGTTGCAGTTGTGGCTGATTCCGAAGGCGGCTGAGGCGAAACCTCTTCCGTCGTTGACGTTGCGCCCGAGCGCGGATGGAAATTTTGATTTACTGGTTGCGAATCCGCCGGATTCTCCGGGTGCAACCAAGGCCTTGGCGATTACGGACGAGCCGGAGGGCGGGAGTCTTCAGCCTACGACCACGCCGATTTGGATGGGTGCGGTGGCAATTAAGTAGAGGACCGAAGAGTGGAAATTCGGAAGAAGAAAATTCCAAGGCACGCGCCGCAGATGCCGGCCGCTACGAAAGCTAATCTTTTGCGCGGCGTTTTTTATAGCGTAGGGCAAGGCGTGTTTTGCGGCGCACGCCCGCTTCGCGCCAACGGCGTTTTTCTTCGGCTGTCTTCAAGATTAGAGGCGCGACGGCTTTTGGCTGCTTCGTAGCGGCATCGATCGCCACAAAAGTTACGTATGCGGTGGTGGTGTGTTTGCGTTCGCCGGTTAGCGCATTCTCCGAGAAGACTTTCACTCCAACTTCCATTGAAGTGTGGAAGACGCGGTTCACCTGGGATTTCAGAATAACGAATTCGCCGATATTGATTGGATTACGGAAATCGATGTAGTCCACGGAAGCTGTGACCACGTAACTGTTCGAATGGCGGCTGGCCGCCATGGCCGCGGCGATATCCACCAGGTGCATCACATGGCCGCCGAGCAATTTACCGAGAGGATTCGTGATGGCGGGCAGAACGACTTCGGCCATCTCGGAGCGCGATGCGCTGATGAGTTTCGGTTTTAATGCGCGATCGCTGGTTGGCGATTCTTTCTTACTGTTCGGCATGCTGTCCTCGGCTGAGTGCGGTTTTGGTGTTCTGCGCCCAGCCGCTATACTACCTGCTCACGATGACCGACCAAAAGAAAACGCGGAGGGAGTTGCTGGAAACGTTCGTGACACAAAAACCCGACGATGCCTTTTCGCGCTACGGCCTGGCTATGGAATGCCTGAACGCCGGCGATACCAGCGCAGCAGAAAGTAACTTTCGCGAGTTGTTGCTGCGTAATGCTGACTACGTTCCTGCGTATCTAATGTTCGCGCAAATGCTGGCCAAAGAATCGAGACTTGATGATGCACGCGAAGTTTTGCAAAAAGGCATCGCCGCTGCATCCCATGCCGGAAATGCCCACGCGCTCTCGGAAATGGAATCGTTGCTAAGCGAACTCTAATCTCGTTCTCATTCCTCCGATTTGCCTCTACTTGCGGCTCTGGTATGCTCTTCTCTGGAAGTCACAATGTCACAGGTTCGGCTACCGCTATTCCCCCTGAACGTCGTTCTTCTACCCGGCGCCGATATGCCCCTGCATATTTTTGAACCGCGCTACCGACAAATGGTGCGCGACTGCCTGGAAGCGAAATCGCCATTCGGCATGCTCCTGGCGCTGCCTAACGGAATGGCGGGAACCGGCTGCACGGCGGAGATTCTGGAAGTAACCAGTCGCTACCACGACGGGCGCTGCGACATTTTAACCGTAGGTCGCGAGCCATTTCGGATTGTCGAACTTTTCCCCGAAGAACCACTGATGCGTGGCGATGTAGATTTTTTAGAGGACCGGCCGGTGCCCGTGAACCCGCGCATCTCGCGCGAGTTGATTGAACTTTACGAAACGTGCCATACGCTGATTTTTGATGATTATCCACGCGACCCGGCTGAATCGGCCGAAGACAAGATTTCCTACCGAATCGCATCGAGACTTCCGATGGATTTGCTCTGGAAGCAACGCGTTCTGGAATTGCGCTCCGAAGCCGAAAGGCAGGAGCGCCTCGTCGCGTACCTTCGCGAATGGGCGCCGCATCTACAGAAGGAAGACACTCTGCGCGCGCAAACCGCTGGCAACGGCCACGCATTGAACTGAGCCGACCGATTTAGCAGCATCTGCATCTAACTGAGAACTCCGCCGCATTCATAGCGGTACTTGGGGGCTAAATGACTCTTTCTGCGTCGTCGCATTCTGCTGGAGGCCGCGCGCGACCCGCGACCGTGGGCGAGTTGCGCCGAATTCCGGATCTTGACGCGGCGTTCGCGTCTCGTTCGGTGAAAGACGAGATTCGCGCGAACTTGTTGCGCGCGATCGAACGCGACGAGCCACTTTTCCCGGGAGTGCACGGCTACGAAGATACGGTGATTCCGCAGATTGTGAACGCACTGCTCTCGCGGCACAATTTTATTTTGTTGGGACTGCGTGGCCAGGCCAAAAGCCGCATTCTGCGCGGCTTGGCGAATCTACTGGATGCCGAAGTTCCTGTGCTAGCCGGCTGTGAAATTAATGACGACCCGCTGCGCCCGATTTGCCGCGCCTGCCGCGATCGTATCGCGGCGGAAGGCGACAACACGCCGATCGCGTGGATGCAACGTGATCTTCGTTACGTGGAAAAACTCGCCACTCCCGATGTGACCATGGCCGACATCATCGGCGACGTCGATCCGATTCGCGCTGCACGTGGTGGCCGCGATCTTTCCGACGAATTGACCATTCACTATGGATTATTGCCGCGCGCCAATCGCGGTATCTTTGCGATAAACGAATTGCCGGACCTGGCAGGCAAAATTCAGGTCGGTCTGTTCAATATCATGCAAGAAGGCGACATTCAGATTAAGGGCTACCCGCTGCGTCTGCCACTGGATGTGCTCCTGGTCTTTTCCGCGAATCCAGAGGACTACACAGCACGCGGAAAAATTATTACTCCCCTGAAGGACCGCATTGGGGCGGAGATTCGCACCCACTATCCCTCGACGATCGAAGAAGGCATTTCCATCACCAAACAGGAAGCGTGGACCGGCCGCGATTCCGGTTACTGCGTGGAAGTGCCTGATTATCTGCGCGAACTGGTCGAGGAGATTGCATTCCAGGCGCGCGACGACAAGCGTGTGGACAAGCGCTCTGGCGTCAGCCAGCGGCTGCCGATTTCCGTACTGGAAAGCGTGGTGAGCAGTGCCGAGCAGCGTGCCGCGCGCATCACCGAAAAGAATTCGGTGGCCCGAGTCGCGGATATTTACTCCGCGCTACCGTCGATCACCGGGAAGTTGGAACTCGAATACGAGGGCGAATTGAAGGGTGCGGATACCATTGCGCGGGAACTGATCCGCACGGCGATCGGTCGCGTATTTTCGCGGCGGTTCGCAGACGTCAATTTGCAGGCGGTGGTGCAGTGGTTCGAGCTTGGCGGTGAATTAAAGTTCGCCGAGTTGGCTTCCACTTCCGACCGCTATAAACAGTTGGCAAATATTAAGGATCTGGTCGATCACGTCGAGCGGCTTGGTGTGAAGGACAAAAAAGATCATGCGCAGGCTGCGGCCGCCGCGGAGATGATTCTGGAGGGACTGTGGGCGCATCGCCGGATTGGGCGCAGCGAGGAACGCGGCTTTTTTGCAGAAAAGCAGAAGCCGGCGGAACAGCGCGAGAATCCAAATCGTCCTCCGCGGCGAAGTTACAACTGACGGCCTGATGAAGGGCCGTCATCCCGAGGAATCGGCCTGCCACAGGCAGGCCGGGCGACGAGGAATCTCATCGTATGATTCGACAAAGGCGTAGGATAGAGTTGCAACAACCATGAAATTCACCAAGTTCTCCAAATACACGGGCGAACCCGCCGATAGCGTCGAGCTCGAAGAACTGGTCAAGCGCCTCGGCGATTTTTTCCTGCGTAGCGGTTTCGAATCGCAGTATTACGGCATTTCCGAATTCGATCCGGAGCGATCGATGGAAGCTTTGCGCGAGGCAATTCTGCGTGCGTTGCAGGAAGGCGACCTGCTTTCAGATGACAAACTTAGCGAGGAGTTACGAAAGCTTCTTAACCGCTCCGACGCTTCAAACAATCAGGAAATACAGGACCTCCTGGACAAATTGGTTGAGCGGCTGTCGCATGAGGGTTTCATTAATCCACAGCAACAACCGCAGATCACTCCGCCAAATCAAATGTCAGCACGCGGGGCAGTTGGCGACCCACGGGAGCGCAAAACGGAAGCGCGCTTTGAAATCACCGACAAGACCATCGACTTTCTGGGTTTTAAGACCTTGCGCGATCTTCTCGGCTCGTTAGGACGAAGCAGCTTTGGTCGTCATGACACACGCGATATGGCGACCGGCGTCGAGACCAGCGGTGCTTCGCGCGCCTATGAATTCGGCGACACCCTGAATCTGGACGTCAGCGAAACGCTGTTCAACGCGGTGCGAAGAGACGGCGCGAAAGTCCCTATCGAAATCGGTTACAAGGATTTGATGGTACATCAGTGTGAATACCAGTCGTCCTGCGCCACGGTGGTGATGCTCGATTGTTCGCACAGCATGATTCTTTACGGCGAGGACCGTTTCACGCCCGCAAAGCGCGTCGCGATGGCGCTATCGCACTTGATTCGAACGCAATTTCCCGGCGACACGCTGCATCTCGTCCTTTTTCACGACAGCGCTGAGGAAGTTCCGCTAAATGAATTGGCGCGCGTGCAAGTCGGCCCGTTTTACACCAACACCCGTGAAGGATTGCGCATGGCACAGCGCATCCTGCTTCGCCAGCGCAAAGACATGCGGCAAATCATCATGATCACCGACGGCAAGCCCTCGGCACTGACTCTCGAAGACGGCCGCATTTACAAAAATGCCTTCGGCCTCGATCCATTCGTCGTCAGCGAAACGCTCCAAGAAGTCAACAAATGCAAGCGCGCCAACATCATGATCAACACTTTCATGCTCGCAACCGATTATTCGCTGGTCAACTTCGTTCAGAAGATCACGCAAATGTGCCGCGGCAAAGCCTATTTCACCACTCCACAAAACCTCGGCCAATACCTTCTAATGGACTTCATGCAGCGCAAAACCCGCCACATCCATTAGACCTCAACTTAACCAGAGTTCGCCGAGTGCGAACATTCCGAAATGACATTTCGCATTTCGCAGCATCCAACTTGTATGCGTTCGTAGGCGCGCGCACGTAAGATAAGCTTTCGCCATGTCCATCTATCGCCGGCTTCGCCGCTGGCTCGGAGCAGAAGACGGAATGTCAAAAATCGTTCCTGGGAACGTTGCACCCGGTTTTTCTCTCAAATCGATCGATGGCAAGGAATTCGCGCTTGCTTCCGCGTTACAACACGGCCCCGTCGTACTCGCATTCTTCAAAGTCTCCTGCCCGGTCTGCAAGTTCACCTTCCCTTTTCTCGAACGCGTCTTCAAGCAACAGGGCGGCGGCGACGTCAGTTTCGTCGCCGTTTCGCAGGACAACGCCAGCCCGTCGCGCGATTTCGCACATGAATTTGGCGTCACGTTTCCAATTTTGATTGACGAACCTGGTTACCCGGTTTCGAATGCCTACAGCCTGACCAGTGTTCCCACCTTTTTCCTGATTAATCCCGACGGCAAGGTGCAGGTTGCAAGCGAAGGCTTCGGCAAGGCGGAAATGGAAGCGATCGCGGACGCTCTCGCCGACCGCAGAAACATTACGCGCTCGCCCGTGTTTCGAACTGACGAATCGATCCCCGCATACAAACCCGGCTGAGGATCCAAAAACTAGGTCCGGTCCGGACCTCACATTTGTCCAACGCGCTAGCCCAAATCGAAAAATGCGCAAACTGCAGCACTTTATCGCGACAGGTGGGATAGTCTCCGGTCGCTGGCAAACCGGGACTCAAGTCAAGTGGCGCTCTTTAGAAATGTCATGTTCCCGCCCATTAGAACTCTCAGGTTCAGTTAACTCTGGGATTTGCTCAACCCGTTTCGTTTAGCTCGGAGAACAACAATGAGTTCCCGATGGACACACTTAGCGCTTCACGTTCGCAACCTGCAGTCCAGCATTGCCTTTTATCAGCGTTCACAAGTCTACGAGTTGTCGATCGACATTCTGACGCGTCCAGCACCGGAATGGAGGTGGTTTGGCTAAGCGATCGATCGGTCGATGACGAGAATGCCTTTGTTCTAGTGTTGCAGGAAGGCACTCCCCGCTCAATTCCCAATGCCAATCCTCAATCCCCTTTGGGGCCGATTAGCCACTTTGGATTCGCTCTACCGTCCCTTGAGGCCGTAGACGCGATAGCCAACGAAGCTAAACAAACAGGTTTGTTACAATTCGGTCCCACATTTCTGAACCCTACGCTGGTTATCTGTGCCTCGTTCGCGACCCGGATGGCCACAATGTTGAATTCTCTCACGGCCAATCTCTGGGAAAACCCAGTCGTGAAGTCGTCGCGGGTACACCCCGGTGAATAAAGGCAAGGGAGCTGCGGCGTCTATTCCCCCTCTTCCCTCCACTTCTTCTTATGCTTCTCTGGCTTCTTGCGCTTATCCGGAACTACTTTCGTCGCGGCAGGCGCCGCTGCTGCGCTGCGCGCCAGCCGCCGGGCCTCTTTGCCTTTATCGAGCCGATTTTTCTTCTTTCGCATCCCGTTCATTCCCCCACCGTCTTTGCATCCTACAGCAATAGGGACGAGGCTCACATCAGCGAGCTGCGCGCCGCGAAACAGAAGTAACCAGGTTTTACGTCTGGCCGTACTCGATCCCCGGTCTTGCATATCGGTCGCTTTTCCTACGTTCGTTCGAGTCCGTACTGATATAGTAACTTAATTTTTATTTACACGTTAATCAATTCATGCGATCATACACGGCATTGTGTACGAGCTAGCCGGACTAGCTCTTTTGGCTCTTTGAAAACTAAATTATTCGTTCCCGCAGGTCCCTAAGTGCTTTATTTTCTGCAGTTACAAGAATTCTCCCCGCTAAGTCCTTTATCGTCTGCACTTACAAAAACTGGCCCCTGTAAGTTCGTTATAATCTGACAGTTACAAAAAAGGCGGGGCGCCGGTCGACCCATCCCCGCAGCACGATTCATCGTTCCTTCACGCTGACCGTTGTAAACTCTCCCCTATGTTGAAAAACGATTGCTTGAAACTATTGTCGCTCGCTTCTGCATTTTTTATGCTCTCTCCAATTCAGCTCGCGGCTCAGGACTCCGCCACGCCGACGCAGTTGCCGAATGGCCGACTGCTCGGACAAGTTCCCGGTAACCCGCGCGAGATCAACAACCTGCCTACGACTGCGGCGGTCTCTCCCGATGGCCGCTTCGTGGTATTTCTCCACAGCGGATTCGGAGCCTACGCCGAAGGCAACAAGCAGTCGCTTTCCGTTCTGAATCTTGAAACCAACGTGCTTACAGATTTTCCCGACCATCGTCTTGGTCGAAATGCCCGGCAAACTTATTTTCTGGGACTCGCTTTTTCGCTCGATGGAAAACATTTGTACGCTTCCATCGCCTCCTACACCGATTCGCTCGGAAAAAAGCAAGGTAGTACCGGCAATGGCATCGCAATATACAGCTTCGGAAACGGGCAAATTGCCCCGGAGCGATTTCTAAAACTTCCGCCGCGCACTTCCCTGCCGCCCAGCAAAAAGCGGCGCGCGCAATTCAAGGACGTTACCTATCCGGCTGGACTGAGCGTCGGAAATGTTGCGGGTGAAGAAAGAATTCTCGTGGCATGTAACAACTCCGACGAAG
>Ga0137389_10001117_pt1 | contig 15429 bp, 17 predicted proteins | sample 15con2h14BmetaG_FD_104645 | JGI IMG/M metagenome (GOLD analysis project Ga0137389, IMG submission 104645) | Vadose zone soil microbial communities from Angelo Coast Range Reserve, California, USA - 15con2h1.4B metaG | ecosystem: Environmental > Terrestrial > Soil > Vadose zone > Saprolite...
AATTCAGAGGATAATGTATAATGTTCTTCTAGTCTCAAAACCTCGCTCCATATCGTAAACTTGGACAGCCTATGTTATAATTGCCACTGAAAAACTACAAGATAGAGTGAAGGTAGGCTGATGATTGACCCATTTAGCGCGATTTGTCAGCGGTCAATAATTTGGCTCATCCCCAAAAGAAGTGAGCCTGCTTGCTGCAACTATCTCAAATTTCTGATACAATGTCATCAGCATTACCTATCAGGAGTATTCTATCAATGGACCCCAGAGAGATAGCTCTCTTCTCACGTGTGTTCCACCTGCCTGCTGAAATCACCATTACCTCTGTTGATCCCTCTCCCACCGAACTCGTCATGGGTGTGGCCTGCCAGGCCCCCCGTATGGAGTGCCCAGAGTGCCACCAGCCCTCGGCTCGCATGCATGGGAGCTATCAACGAACCGTCGCTGACCTGCCTTGCGCGGGTCGCAACGTGATCCTCGTTCTCACCGTACGCAAATTCGTGTGTGGGACACCAACGTGTCCGCGCAAAATTTTTACGGAGCGCCTCCCAGGGCTGGTCGAGTCCTATGCACGAATGACCAGCAGGCTCATCGCGCTCGTACAAGCTCTCGGGTTAGTGGCAGGTGGGCAAATGGGCACGCGACAGGCTGACCGAACAGGTATCGCCACCACCCCGTCCACCTTGTTACGCCATCTCATGCAGTTGCCCGCTCCCGCAATACGAGCGGTTCGGGTGCTGGGTGTCGATGATTTTGCTTGGAGGAAGCGTTTTACCTATGGAACCATTTTAGTCGATCTTGAGCGCAGAAAAATTATTGATGTGCTTGCTGATCGAGAAAGCGCAACCGTCGAAACCTGGTTAAAAGAGCACCCGGAAGTCACCATTGTGAGCCGAGATCGTGGCAAGGAGTTTGCCAAAGCAGCCACATTGGGTGCACCTCAAGCGCGGCAGGTGGTTGATCGGTTCCATGTGGTAAGAAACCTCTCAGAGGTGCTCCAGGAGATCCTTGGGCACTGTCGTGCGGAAATTCGCCAAGGAGAAGCTCCTGCACCTCAGTCGGAGACAGCAGGAAAAGAGTACACGCGCCTGCTTCCCACAGCAGCCACGTGGCAGCAGCGCACTCCTGCCCACGTGAAGAAAGCCCATCAGGCACGTCAAGCCAGTCGTGATGATCGGTATCAGCAGATGACGACTTTGCGCGCACAAGGATTGACGCAAAGAGAGGTGGCAAAGCGGATGGGGATGTCTGAACGGGCAGTCCGCCATTGGCTCAAACGGGGAGCGGCACCCACCAATGAGCGCCAGTTCCGGCGTCGCAGTGTCTTTGATCCTTACGCCGCCTATGTCTTGCACCGCTGGCAAGACGGGATTCATGAAGCCAAGCAACTGTATGAAGAGATTCGTGCACAAGGCTTCTCTGGAACGGTCCGGATTGTCCAACGCTTTGTGCAGGCACTGCGAGACGACCCCGAGAAGATCACGCTTGCTCCTGCAACAGCGGCAGACCGCTTCTCCTCAAACACAGCGACCTGGTTGTTCATCCGCGATCCCAAGCAACTGACCGCCGAGAAACAAGCCGACCTGGAACTGATCTGCCAGCGCAGCGAGATGGCGCGCACAACGTATGCATTGACCCAACAATTCATGACCATGCTCCGCCTGCGTCGTGGCCAGGAATTTGAGGCGTGGCTCTCGGCTGTCGAAGCGAGCCAGATTGCCGAACTCCGTCGCTTTGCCCACAGCTTGCTCAAGGACAAAGAGGCTGTCGTGGCAGGACTCACGCTCTCTTACAGCAATGGACCCGTTGAGGCTCAGGTTCAGAAGCTCAAGTTGGTCAAACGTTCCATGTTTGGCCGCGCCAAACTTCCACTGCTACGGCAACGCTTACTCCATGCAGCCTGATCTGGACATCCTCGCGCGCCTGATGACTTTCACCTGTTGTTTGTGACGTGCCCTTCTCTTCTCTGCCTTTTCTGGCTGGTTCAAGCTCATACAGATGATCCTCTCTTTTTGTGATTCATAGCAAGCAGGCTCACTTCATTTGGGGATGGGCCTATCTAATTGACTTCTAACAAATTGCACAGATCATTGCATTTTTACAAGAGCATCGATGTCTGATAGTCTTGGATAATGTTGAGTCCATCCTGCAAGGTGGTCAGAGTGCTGGTCAGTATCGCGAAGGTTATGCAGAATATGGTCGATTGCTTCAGTTGCTAGGGGAAGTGAACCATCAAAGCTGCCTCCTTCTGACCAGTCGGGAGAAGCCAAGAGAAGTAGCACGCTTAGAAGGAAGCACATTACCTGTTCGCTCATTACAACTCCTTGGTATAGGGGAATTGGAGGGGCGTTTGATTCTCAAGGACAAAGGTTTGTTTGGATCAGATGAGTCATGGAATGATTTGATTCAAAGCTATTCTGGTAATCCACTTGCCCTGCAATTGGTCTCCGAATCCATTCGAGAGGTATTTGGGGGTGATGTTACTAGTTTCTTGAAAAAAGGAGAGCTATTTTTTGGTGATATCTATGATCTCATAAACGAACAGTTTCATCGCTTATCAGAGTTAGAACAGGAGATTATGTATTGGTTAGCGATTGAGCGTGAGCCAGTATCGTTGGAGGATTTAGAGGAAGACTTGGAACACCCAATATCGCGGGGAGACTTGTTAGTAGCCTTAGGATCGTTAAGACGGCGGTCAATGATCGAAGCCAGCAGTACCGCACGTTTCACTTTGCAACCTGTAATTATGGAATACATGACCGACGAATTTGCTGAACAGATACATCAAGAGATTGCTACCGAGGCGATTGGACTGTTTGGGAGCCATCCATTGATCAAAGCGCAGGCAAAAGACTACGTGAGGAACAGTCAGGTCCGTCTCATCCTCAAACCTGTTGCAGAAAGGCTGCTCACGAACCTTGGTAAAGCTAGTATTGAGAAGAAGCTGAAAAGTATTCTCTCTATCTTGCGCGATAAGCCTCCACAGGCAATTGACTATGCAGCAGGAAATGTGCTCAACCTTCTGATCCAGCTGAAATTCGATCTCAGAGGCTATGACTTCTCTCACCTTATAGTTCGGCAAGCTTATCTACAAGGGGTAGCTCTCCCTGATGTTAATTTTGCTCACGCTGATCTAGCGGGAACTGTTTTTACGGATACCTTCGGAAGTATCTTTTCTGTAGCATTGGACCCAAATGGTGAGCTATTAGCCGCGGGAACTAATAATGGGTATATTCGTGTATGGCAAGAGAGTAGTGGCAAGCCATTCTTTAATTTACAAGGGCACAGCAATTGGGTCTGCTCAATTGCCTTCAGTCCAGATGGGAAGACCCTTGCTAGCGGAAGTGCTGACCAAACTATACGGCTGTGGGATGTGAGCAGGGGAGAGTGTCTCAAGACTCTGCAAGGGCACAGCGGCTGGGTTCTCTCAGTTGCCTTCAGTCCAGACGGGAAGACCCTTGCTAGCGGAAGTGCCGACCAAACCATACGGCTGTGGGATGTGAGCAGGGGAGAGTGCTTTAATGTCTTGCAAGGACACAGCAGCTGGGTTTACTCAGTTGCCTTCAGTCCCGATGGGCTTACAGTTGCCAGTAGTAGTTTTGATGGTACTAACAAACTCTGGGATGTGCAGACGGGTGTGTGTTTAAAAACATTGAGAAGCGAGAGGCCGTACGAACGCATGAACATCAATGGGGTAACCGGGTTGACTGAAAGTCAGAAAGGTATCCTTATAGCTTTGGGAGCAATCGAGGAACAAGAAAAAGGGTAATAATATGTTGCCTAGCCTTAGTTATTAGGTTTAGACAGGTCATCTTAAGCAATTTAGGAATCATGTGCAATAGATAATAGCGCAACTGGTAGAGACCATCTGCGATGCCATCCTGAATGTTGTGGTGCCCCGAAGCGGGGCACCACAACATTCAGGATGGCATCATCTTTTGATTTAGTAAGGGTCTTGACGTTTATAAAGAAGATAGATCTGTTAGAATAATTCATTTCCTAGTTACTAAGGAGTCGTCATAAAATAAGGGTCGCAAAACGAGGTGTGATAAACTGTGAGGCATGAAGGAAGAAGAAGCGATCAAGCGAAGATTCGAACTGGTGTGCGGGGAACTGAATGAACGAACGCGGCGGCTGGTAGCCGCCAGCGAGGCGGTGGCGATGGGATGGGGAGGGATTTCCGCCGTCTCACGAGCGACAGGAATCTCCCGCAAAGCCATCAGCCACGGGATCAAGGAACTGCAGGAAAAGGGAGGCGCCAGCACGGGACGGATCCGCCGAAAAGGAGGTGGGCGCAAGCCAACGGTTAGCAAGGATGCCAGCCTGCGGGAGGACTTGGAACGGTTGGTAGAGCCGGTGACACGTGGAGACCCAGAGTCAACAGCTGCACGAACGGGGGTACAGCTTGCAGGCCAATCGCAAGACCCATGAGGGAGGTGTAAAATACGGGAAGAAACTGGCTCTGTCTCACATTTGGTGAGTGGTAAATGGCGAGAATGTTCGACGATTTTTGAGGTGAAAAGGAGGAAATCGGCTTTTGCCCAGGCGAGAACCAGGCCAAGGATTAAAGCAAAATCCGAATAGCCGTTTTCTTTCTCGGCTCGTAGAATAAATACACGTGCACATTGCAAGAACATCTACGCTCTCCCTCAGTCATGCCGAATGCAAGAGGGAGAGAAAAGAAAGGAAACACCTATAAACACACCTGATCAGCACCACAGGTCGCCAGATGTTGGAGGAACTCGGTCATGAGAAAAGTTATTGTCCTTGAATTCATCACCCTTGATGGGGTCATACAAGCCGGCGGCGGACCAGAGGAAGATACCAGTGGTGGCTTCGCGTATGGCGGGTGGCAAGCTCCGTATTCCGACGATGTGCTTGGAACAGTCATGAAGAGGCAGATGAACATGCCATTTGATCTGTTGTTAGGGCGCACCACCTTTGACATTTGGGCATCGTACTGGCCGCACCATGCGGACATCTGGCCGGGCGTCAATCCAGCCACCAAGTACGTCGCCTCCAATACCATCACTTCTCACGCATGGCAGCCCTCCGTGTTTTTAGGCGGAGACATTGTGGAAAAAATCAACAACCTCAAGCAAACGCAAGGGCCGGATTTGCACGTGTACGGAAGTGCCAATCTCGTTCAGACGCTCATGAAGCATGATGTGGTCGATGCGTTCTGGCTCAAGATCTATCCGCTGACGTTGGGCAGTGGCAAACAGTTGTTTGCCGAGGGCACCATCCCAGCGGCGTTCAAGGTGACGGAGAGCACCGTCTCCTCAACTGGCGTCATTCTCGTGAATTACGAGCGTGCCGGCGCGATTCCAACCAGCACGGTGTGAGGCGCGCAGACATCCCTGAGGTCGCCAGGAGCATTCCCAGACCCACACGTGCTTCGACCGCGCATCACGCGCGAACGGGGAAAAAACGGAACGATTGAAAGGAGTTCTTAGATGAACGAACCCATCACCACACTCGACACCCGACACGGCGTCCCACGCGGAGGGGTCACGCCATGGGAGGAGACGCGTCGGGTGCTCGAAACAGCCGAGCTGTTCTGGCTCTCAACAGTACGGGCCGACGGTCGCCCTCACGTCACGCCGTGCGTTCCCGTGTGGCACGACGGGGCCATCCACTTTACCGCTACCGACACCGCGCAGAAGACTGTCAACCTGCGTGGAAACCCGCACGTCATTCTGACGACCGGCTGCAACCAGACAGAAGGACTCACCGTGGTGGTTGAGGGCGACGCCGTGCGGATCACCGACCAGGACGCGCTCGAACGCGTAGCCGCGGTGTGGGCGACCAAGTGGAATGGCAGCTGGCCCTACCAGGTACGCAACGGGTATTTTTACCTCTACGATGAAGACGAACAACGAGTGCTCACCGATGCGAACCTCGTGTTCTCCGTCAAACCCACCAGGGTCTTCGCATTCGCCATAGGCCTCAGCCAAACCCGCTACCAGTTCTAACTGCTCGCGTCGCGTCGCCACGAGACAGGCATTGGCCGCGTTCTGCCTCAACCAATGGAAGACGCCGTTAGCCCCTGCAATCCTTGCGAGAGAGGGCTATTGTGTAGTAGGATAGACGTATGACTATGACCAACAATGACATCTCCGGTGGTGTGGTCCACGACTTGCCAGAGGACTTACGGAACACCCTCGCTGCTGACGCGGAGGCGAGAGCCTCATGGGAGGATCTGACGCCTCTGGCGCGCAATGAATGGATCTGCTGGGCGATCTCCGTGAAACAACCAGAAACCAGAAGGCAGCACGTTGAACGGGTGTGCACGGAACTCAAAGAGGGCATGCGCCGACCTTGCTGTTGGTATGGCTGTATTCACCGCACGGATAAGGCAGTCAGCCCTTCGGTACAGTATGTGCTCAACAAACAAGCTAAAAAGTCATGATAAATGAGGGCTTTCATAGAATGAGGGCTAATTTGCTTGTGACTTGTTCAGCCCCACAGCTTCCAGAATGAGTGCTTTTAACGTAGCTTCATTGATGGTATCACCTTCGTGAAAGTCGATAGCACGAACCGTCTTGCTATCCAGGCGTGTGTTCAAGAGCTTGTGCGGATCTTTCATCTGAGCACCCTTGGGAATGTCAACCTGACGGCGTTCTTGAGGGTATCGCAAAAGCAGAGTATTCCATCATGAGACCACACGGGGACTCGCCTGCCGCCTTGAGGGTTTTTTCCACTTCACTTCTTCAACGAAGGCAGGGTCAGCTTGCTTGATCAAAGCGCGCAGCCGTGTCAACATCTCACCCCGCCAATCATCATACTTTTTGAGTATGGCATCTATCTGCTGAGCAGCCGACTTGTCTTCCATATGAATCTCTTTCTCTTATGGTTGCTACAGCATTATATCATGGTGGCGTTTGCCGGAACGAGGTAGTTCAGTTGCCAGTCCTGATGCCGTGCAGCTTGTCGGGGTTCGTAACCTGGTAGATGTTGCGAATGCGCTCTCCTTCAATATCCAGGAGCAAGACAATGACAGGGCGGCCATCGTCGTATCCCACGATGGCTGGCTGCCCGTTGACCTCTTCGATGCCGCCCTGTATGCCAGGCGGCAGGAAGCGGCGACCACCAAGCACACCGCGAGCCACGTTATCGGCTCCATGAACGGGTTTGGGGCCGCCCCAGGCCTTGCCACCGCTGTCCGCGACAAAAACGACATCATCTGCCAGCAGGTTCAACAGGCCTTGCATATCACCACCGAGGCTGACATCCAGGAACTGGGAGGTAATGCGTTCCTGCTGCTGGCGAGAGACCTCGAAACGCGGGCGGCGCTGCTCAAGGTGCTGGTGTGCGCGATGCAGCACCTGCCGGCAGTACGCCTCGCTTTTGCCCACGATGGCCGCGATCTCGGCATAGTCGTAATCGAAGACTTCGCGCAGCAAGAAGACGGCGCGCTCAAGCGGCCCGAGGCTTTCCAGCATCACCAGAAAGGCGAAGGAGAGCGACTCGCCCAGAATGGCCGTCTCGGTCAGATCTTGCCGCTGGTCCGTTGGGAGAGGCTCGGGCAGCCAGGGGCCAACGTAGAGTTCGCGCCGCGCCCTCGCCGAACGCAACTGGTCGATACACAGGCGCGTGACTACCGTCGAAAGGAAGGCTTTGGGCGATTGGATCTCTCCATCACTGGCCTGCAGCCAGCGCACAAAGGCCTCCTGCACAATATCCTCGGCATCCGTGGCGTTGCACAGCATACGATAGGCAATAGAAAAGAGCAGCGCCCGGTACTGGTTGAAGATCTGCGTTGTATTTTCTGGATTCTTCACGTGATGCTTTATCCCTGGCACATCTTCCCTGTTCTTTATCATATTCTATGGCGGCGTTGAATTCGCATGCAACGTTTTCTGTGAGCAATATCAAACCCTCGCCTGTTTTGCTCCCTCCAGAAAAGAGAAGAGGTGTGGCCACCTTTGACCACACCTCTTCTCTACAATGCCGTCCGCGCCTCAACGCGGTCGGCCTTCCCCGGCGCGACGCCGTCTAACGTCTGGACAATCCTCTGGATTCCTTCTCGATAGGTTGGCACACCCGGTACCCAGTCCAGTTCGGACCTGGCCCTGGCGTTGGAAACACGTATTGAGGTCTCTGCCATGACGATCTCAGCAAAGGGAGCTACCGGCCGGAGCACCCAACGCGGAATAGACCAGGGGGCCGGAGCACCACCTGCCCGGGCAAGCTCGGTCATGAAGTCATGCCAGCGCACCGGCTCGTTGTCCACGATGTTATAGGCCTGCCCAGCTCTCCCGTGTTCGAGTGCCGCTACTATGGCAGCAGCGGCATCCTCAATGTAAATCCAGGACATGAACGTCTGTCCTCCTGCCGGCAGTGGCAAACTGCGGCGGCGCAACAGATCAATGAGCGGAGCAGTCGACTCTGGTCCGTAAAACGATCCGTAGCGGAGCGAAACGCCCTCAATCCAGCCGGCGCTCGTCGCCTCGAAGATCTGTTGCTCCATCGAGCGCAAGCCCGCCAGGTGCTGTTCCAGCGCACTTCCGCGTCCGAGCGGGGCGAAGGGCTGTTCCTCCGTGAGGAGCATATCGCCCCAGTTGCCAAAGCCATACCCAATGGCGTGGGATTCGACCACAATCTTACGGGCGCCCACTTCACGTGCTGCGGCCAGCAGGTGCGTGGTTCCCACATCGCGCAGCGCGTCAGTCTGGTACATATCGCGGTGGCGCATCGGGCCGTTCTTCGGCAGAGCAGTCAGCGCATGCACAACCGCATCAGCCCGCTGCCCAGAAACGGCTCTCAGGAGATTCTCGCGGTCCATCACATCGGCGACAATAGGCTGGGCGCCCAGGGTGGTCAGCAAGCTGGATTTCCCCGGGGTTCGTGTGATTCCAAGCACCTGGTGCCCGCTTGCGATAAGGGCGCGCACCAGGGGCACACCCAGAGCGCCCGTTGCGCCCGCAATCAGTACTTTCATTTCCTTCTCCTTTCCTTGATCTGGGAACTCTTTCCTTTTGCTCCACTCTCAACTCATACACGAGACGAAACAGTGTTCGTATTTGTGACACATGTCAATGGTGAGAGAAAGGAACCTTGCCTCTAGCGCTATGGCTTGAGGTCCAGCACCGCTTTACCATGCGCCAAGTCGGCAGGCACCGAGTTGTGATTGAGCACAATCAGCCACTTGCCGTTGATCTTACGAAAGCCGGCGGTCCAACGCAGCCAGAGATCGGTCTTCTGCCCTGTGTTCAAGGTTCCGTTTATCCGGTTGAGGTTGTGGATGAATGCAACGTCATCGCCCACCGTGATGTTGAGGTCGTGAATTTCATAGTAGATCGGGCCCTGGTAGACGGAGAATACCTCTTCCCAAAGTTTCCTTAGTGCATCTGCTCCTATGTGGCGCAGCGGGGGCACGATGTCGAACGTCACGACCTCTTGTGCGTACATAGACATGACGCCTTCGATGTTCCTGTCATGAAGCGCTCTGATCCCATTGTCAAGTAGCCTTTGGATTTCGGCTTCATCGTTTTGCTTGTTTGCTTCGACTGCCATAGTTCTCTCCTGTCTGGAGCCTGTTTATGGACCGCAAGTTCTCGTCTCCTTTTTTGCGCTTCATTAGTAAGCATACCGAATTTTTGAGGTGGAAGACAATCCAAGCAGTTGATCGGGCCGTATTGGGATTGACCCATTGTTATATCATTGACCCATGAGCACAACAAGAAAGGGTACTCGGCTTTCATTCCTTGATCGGATATTTGACACCAGTCTTATCCTGAAAGGGCTTGATGGTTTGCTGGAACTCGTCGGCGGCGTGCTTCTGTTACTGGTGTCGCCGAAGCAGATCAGCAGCAGCAGCATGCTCTTAACTCAGCATGAGTTATCTCAAGATCCAAAGGATTTTATCGCCACGCACCTCGTGGCCTATGCGCATACGCTGACTGCTTCGGTGACACTGTTTGCGGCGGCGTATTTACTGGTGCATGGGATCGTAAAGATTGTTCTTGTGGCCGCTTTGCTCAAAGAACAACTCTGGGCATATCCCTGGATGATCGGGTTCTTGGGGATTTTTATTCTCTACCAGATATATCGCCTCATCTTGCATATCTCGGTTGGGCTGATCGCTCTCACCGTGTTCGACTGTTTTATTGTCATGCTCACAGTGCTAGAGTACAGGAAGCATCTACGGCTACACCTGGTGACATCCCACCAGGGGAATTTTGCTCAACGTACCGGAAAGGGAAAGTAAGACAGCGGCTTCTCACCGCTTTTTGTGCAAAGTGGAGCATTCGGTAAATCTATGGACTCTGTAGGGCCCTCAGCGGAGCTTGCGGAGCGTGTATCAATTCCCTCGTGGCCATCGCCGATTTATCGGCCCTTGATGCTCATCTATAAATTTGCCGAATGCACCACTAAGCTGTGAGAAAAGATGTACATTGGCATACACTAGCCAGACAAGGAGATTCGATACATGGCTGAAGACAATTTCACGCTGACGACGTTCTACACTTCGTGGAAAGCGTTCCAGGACGAGATCAAAAGGGCGATCGCGCCGCTTACGGCTGAGCAGCTTGCGCTGCGCGCGACACCTGATCTGCGCTCTATCGGCGAGAATGTCCTGCATATCGTCGGCTGCCGGGCCTTCTGGTTCGCCGAGTTCCTGGGCGAGGATGGCGGCGAGGGCATGCAGGTGTACGTAGGTTGGAACGAGGCTGCACTGAAGCTGGGAGCACTCATCCCGAGCGCTGCCGAGTTGGCCGAGGGACTCGACCGCACCTGGCAATTCATGGCGGATTGCCTGTCACGCTGGAGTCCCGACGAGATGCGACAGACCTTCCCCGACGACTGGGATGGCCAACGCGTTGACCTGTCGCGCGCTTGGGTCGTCTGGCATGTCATGGAGCACGACCTGTTCCACGGCGGCGAGCTGTCGCTCCTCCTGGGCATGCACGCTATCCCGGCGGGGTTCACCGGCTAGCGGCGGGAGAGCATTGATCGGGAGAGGCGGGATTATGCGCCAGGTTACGCAGACGCAAACTGTAGACTACCAGGGCGCACCCTCGCGGTCACCCTGGTGGGGCTGCTTCACCGTAACAATCATTCACAGGCCCTGGGCGCAAACCCTCCTTCTTTGATGGAAGCTCCGAGATTAGTCGCTGCCCCTTTGATGGCCGATAAATCGGGCCCTACCGGTCTCGTGGAGTTAGCGAATGCACCATTAAAGGAAGAAGGGAAAGGGTGCTTTTTATGAGGTACTTTTTTATGAGACATCGGAACGTGCTCATCATTGGCAGTCTTGCCGCTCTCGGCCTTGTGATCGCCCTGGGAGTAATCTTGATTCAGATGACTGCCTCGCCCCCTGCTGCTTCGCCCTCCGGTGTGCTCTGGACCCTGACATCCCTACAAGTCAACGGTCAGACACACCAGTTGATCCCCAACGTGGCTGTCACCTTGACCTTTCACGAGCCATCTCATACCATCACTGGCAACAGTGGATGCAACAGCTACCAGGCCACGTACCAGCAACAAAACTCACAGATACGCTTTCAGGATTTTGCTATGACCGCGGTCGGCTGCCTCGGCCCGGAGGGAGTGCAAGAAAACCTCTACATGCAAGCCCTATCGCATGCAGAAACACTGCTCGTCTCAGCAAATGCCATGACCATCACCGGTGCCGGTGGCAAAGACATCCTACAGTTCTCCTCTTCGCAACCCTAACTTGTTTCTGGGGAACCGTTCTCTATATGGCCCGAGGCAGAAGCTTTGAAGGAGTCTTCAGGAAATAGCGTGAAGAGCTGGGGGAGCGGGCGGACGGCCGATAATGAATATTATCGATCAAGATCAGCCAAATCGTAGGCGCCGGTTTACCGTGCGAGGGGCGCATTCCTGTATTGGTACTTAGGACATCCATTCGTAAAAGAAGCCTCTTAGGCTTTCACCGCTCGCCTCTTCCTCGTGATTAGGTGGCCCTCGGCCATCGAAATGGCAGGGGAATGGTACTCGTGGACCAGAGAAAACAGGCGTGGATAGGCAGCAAACCATCAGGGAAGGCATGCAAAGGCTCCATATGAGGTCTGCCACAGACCTCTTCAGCCATGAGCTATCAGCTAGATGGACCTCGTCCACTAGCTGGACACTTGCCCACGTGGTCCCACTTCAGGCTGCCCAGTGGTAGTCGTGGTGCAGCCCACCCATGACCGGAAAAGCAATTACCTTGTTCCCTGCATCCTGAGAGGAAAGAGCTGATCGGCTCGGTTCAGGTATCTGCTGCCCAATCCCTTGAGGCGGTCGTGCCCGGTTGAAGTATACCGCATACTCATTCAGAACACGTTGGAGCTGCTTCTCCTGAAAGATCAACAGATGGTCGAGGCATTCTTGTCGCACACTTCTCAATAAGCGTTCGCAGATGGCGTTGGCTCGTGGTGCCTGAACCGGCGTTTTGAGCAGCTTGATGCCACTGGTCTTCGCCACTCGGCGGAAACAGGATCCAAACTTGCTATCGTGATCACAGATCAGATACTTGGGTACTTGCCCATAAGGCGTCGCTTCTCGCAGTTGTTGGGCCACCCAGGCATCCGTTGGGCATCGAGTCACGCCCACGTGGATCACCTTGCGAGACTTGAGTTCTACGACGAAGAACGCGAAGAGCGGTCGAAAGAACAGATCAGTCACCTGCAAGAAGTCGCAGGCCCAGACCTGAGCGGCGTGGTTACGCAGAAAGGTCGACCACTTCTGACCGCGTGGCTGGTGTCTGCGAACTCCTCGCATGTATTTCTGGACGGTACGTTTACAGACACGAAGGCCCAGTTTCAACAATTCCCCCCGAATCCTTTCAGCGCCCCAGAGTCGGTTGTTCGTCGCCATTTCTCGGATCAAGGCAATCGTTTCCTCGGCGATCTTGGGCTTGCGAGAAGCGGCCTTTGACTTCCGTTGCCAATTCAAGCGAAAGAGCTTCCGATGCCACCTGAGAAGTGTGTCTGGTTGCACGATCAAGAGGGCTTGCTGCCAGGTACGAACGAGCTTTGCCAGCAGAACGAGGAGGATACGATCGGCCCTGGTGACTGGTGGTCTTTTCACCCGCCGTTTGAGGATAATAAGTTGCTGGCGCAAGAGGGCATTTTCCGCGATCAGTTCGGACTTGCTTCGGCCAAGATCTGCCATGGTTTGCAGCGACAAGGAGAGCCTGAGCGGTTTCGTCCAACGAGCAAAGCGAGCGGAGAGCGCATGTAAGCAGCCATCCTTCAGCCGCCGGAGAGAGGTCACAACACGAGCCATAACAAAAACTTCTCCATTACGTGAGAGTTTCGTCATTTGAGCATGAGGATGCTATTGACGACGTCTGATTGTACCCCAACCCTCCTGTGTTTGCAAGCAGAGGATGAAGTTCTTTCTCCGTCTCGAAGGGCCTATTTTTTGGACGGATGACCCAAGTAGCCATTACAGGGGTTTGAGTAGGATCGTCCTTCCACGCAGCATTACATCCTCATCGTGCGCTTTCTAATAACCGCTTACTCATCTGTTTTATCTATGCTATGATGAAGAGGGCAGGGAGATCGTCCTGCCCGCTCTGCCGTGTCCGGCCTGTAGACCGATCATGAAGGACAAGCAAACAATCATGAGTTTTGCCCACCACATCCTGACTAAGAACCAAATTGGGGTTGGCGTTGACATTTTCGTCAGAATCACACTGATAGGCCAATTGGCGGATATATTTACGTGCATGGTTGCAGCTGAGCTGCAAGAGAGACAGACAAATCAAACAGTGCCGGCAAGCTCTTGATCGGGCCTGAGCCAATCGCCAGCACAACATGAGGGAAGAACAATGCACATCGCCCTTGCCACCAACCAGGAGTATCCGAACCTTCTTGAAGGCGAGGTGCTGCCGCTCGAAGCGTTCAGCAAGGCCGGATACGATGCTGAACCCGCTGTATGGAATGACCCGTCCGTCGATTGGGGGCAATTCGGCCACATCATCATTCGCTGCTGCTGGGGCTACCACCGCAAAGTCGAGGAGTTTTACTCCTGGCTGGATAAGCTAGGAGCTCTAGGCGTCACGGTGCATAATCCGCCTGAGATTGTCCGCTGGAACTCCCACAAACGGTACCTCTTGGACCTGCAGTCCATGGGGCTGCCCGTGCCGGAAACGACACTCGTCAGTCGGAGTGACGCTCGACCCTTGCAGGAAACGAGCGGTTCACTATCCTGCGACCAGGTTGTCATCAAGCCCTGCTATGGCGCTTCTTCCCAAGGGGTCATGAAAGTGGTCAGAGGAGAGACCAGCGAAGAATCCGAAGCGCAGTACCGCCGGCTGCTGCGGTCGAGTGAGGTGCTCGTGCAGGAGTTTCTCCCTGAGATTGCTCAAGGCGAAACGTCGGCCGTCTTCTTCAACAACCACTTCAGTCATGCCGTCGTCAAAGTACCCAAGACCGGTGAATTTAGGACGAACTATGACTTGGGCGGCACCGAGCACGCCGTGACGCTCAGCACAGAGCAAAAGGCAAGAGTCGAGCGGGTGTATGCTCAATGCAAGCAAGACGTCCTCTACGCCCGCTTGGACTTTGTCGAAACCGCCAAAGGCATACGGCTCATGGAGCTGGAGCTCATCGAGCCATACCTCTTCTTCGACTACCAGGAAGGGGCAGCGGATGGCTTTGTGAAAGCATTTGAACAGCGGATCGAGCGAAAGTAGCAAGCGCTTCTCTTATTCGCAGCTATGCTGCCGGATCTTCTGTGTAAATCTCACCATTAAACTGGTTCTCCGTCCTCTTCTGTGCAAAAACCTCATCAGCAGAATTCTGAAAAACTTTCATCTGCTCTGGAAGCGGATAGCGAAAGAGAGAAGATTTCTCATAAGCTCATCCTTCGCCTAAATTGTGCCAGAGCCAGATAAGATTCAAAAAGTGTGTGGACTACGATACATTCTACTCAGGCTCTCATCTGAGCACTCCAAATGCTCAGGCATATTCATCGGGCAACGACGGCCAGCGCGAGGCCGCCCAGGCCGACCAGGACGCATATCCTAGAGGGGCGTCTTCCAGGACGGTGCCATGTAGCTCAGCTTCATCCGGCTCATGAAAGAACGCACGCCATTTCGTCTGTTCCTCTTCGCTCATTGGCCATGTCTGGTTCGGAGTCTCTGCAAAGCGGTTTTGGACGCGCTTTCGCTGCGTTTCTGGGTCAATGGGCAAGTAGATGACCTGGCTTTTCGCTCCTAGCTGCCTGGCGAACCATCTCAGAGTGGACCGTTCGTCTTTGCTCCACAATCCGAAATCCAGGATGACATTGGTATGAAGCTGAAGAGCGCGCAAAGCTATCCAGATCAGACGACCTTCCAGGGCATCTCGTTCTGCCTGCTCGTTTCTTCCAAATAACGGAATCATCCACTCATCAAGGGTCAACCGCAAGGCCGAGGCTTCCACTTCTAATTGCTTGGCTTTTGTGGTCTTGCCAGACCCTGGAAGTCCC
>Ga0137389_10001119_pt1 | contig 15417 bp, 14 predicted proteins | sample 15con2h14BmetaG_FD_104645 | JGI IMG/M metagenome (GOLD analysis project Ga0137389, IMG submission 104645) | Vadose zone soil microbial communities from Angelo Coast Range Reserve, California, USA - 15con2h1.4B metaG | ecosystem: Environmental > Terrestrial > Soil > Vadose zone > Saprolite...
CGGTCGGATGGCGGGCTGGGAGTCTGCGAACTGTGCTATCACGGCGCTAGTGATGAACAGATTGCCGCTTGCGAGATGGTCGCCGATCCCGATAACCTGGAATCCAAGCTGCTCGGTGAACTGGAGAAGACGAAGGGTCCACGCGGGCACACGATCGTTGCGTTTTGCGTGAAGTGAGGAAGGCCCGTGGTCGCCGCAAAGGCCTTTTTTCACGCCATGTGGCCTTGCAGGCGCTATTCGTGTCGCAAGGCCTCGATCGGATCCAGGCGCGACGCGCGGAAGGCTGGGACCATGCCGCTGACCAGTCCCACGGCGCCGAGAATGAGCGTGGACGCAATCAGCGTTCCCGGAGCGATGATCAGGCGAATATCGCCGGCTTCTCCGTTCTTGGCAAAAGCGCTGTACAACGTGAGCCTTCCCACCGAAAGCGCGACCACGTAGGCCAGGATCACTCCCAGCACACCGCCGATGAAGGTAATGGTCAGAGCCTCGGCGAGGAACTGCATCAGGATGTATCGCCGTGGTGCACCCAGCGCCTTCTGCACGCCAATCTCACGTGTGCGTTGCGTAACCGAAACCAGCATGATGTTCATCAGGCCGACGCCGCCGATGCCGAGCGTCAGCGTGCCAATGAATCCCATCAGAACTTTCAGCCCGAGGGTAATGATTTCGAACTGGTGGACCTGCATCATGAGGTTGAACACTCTCACGGCCTGGCGGTCGGACTGGTTGAACTTGTGCTGGACCGACAGGATGCTGCGGACGGCTGGTTCCAGGCGCGCGTACTCAGCAGTCTGGTAGGTGAACCAGATCGTATCCAGATAGTGTGTGTCCTTCAGATCGCTCATGGTCGTGAAGGGGATGTAGACCACACGATTTATATCGTCGTTCCCTTCCTGCATCTTGGCACCTAGGACGCCGACCACCTCGAAACTCAGGCCGTTGAGCCGGATGTGCTCCCCCAGAGCGTTGCGTCCGGAAAACAGTTTTTCCTTTGCTTCCGAGCCGATGACCGCCACGCGTGCGCGCTGGACCTGGTCCTCCATGTTGTAGAAGCGCCCCTGGCCCAGCTTGAGGGCGCGAATCGACAGTACAGTGGGATTATTGCCGCTAACCGACCAAGTGAAGACCCTGGTGTCGTACTGAACGCTGACCTGCTTGCCGACCTCAGGCGTGATTTGGGTGATCTGCGGAAGGTTGGTGGAGAGAGCCTCTACATCCTCCTGCGTGAAGCGGACTTGAACTCCCGACTTCTGCCCCCCGGCCTGCATGGAAGTTTGGCCGGGTACGACGATGACGAGTTTCGTGCCGAAATTGGCAAAGATATTCGCGCAGGCCTGGCCAAAACCATCGCCGTAAGCGAGCAGCATGACGACCGTGGCGATGCCCCAGGCCATGCCGAGCATGGTGAGCGCGGTGCGCCGCCGATTGTGACGCATGGCGTTATAGGCTTCCCGGAGCAGGTCTCTGAACATATCGCATTACCCCTGTCGCGTTACCCCTGGATCACTCCTGCCGCAGCGCTTCCACCGGCTGCAGCATGGCCGACATCGGCACGAGTTTGGGCGGGTCAAATCCCCCCGGCCCTTGCACTCCTCCCATCATCGCCATTAAACCCCACACCAGGCCCATCCCGATCAGTCCACTACCCAGGGCGAGAAGCAGCCCTTCCAGAAAAAAATGAAACAGAATGCTGCGGTTGGTGGCGCCCAGGGCCTTGCGCAATCCGATCTCATGGGTGCGTTCGCTGACCGCAACCAGCATGATGTTGATGACGCCGATCGCACCCAGAGCCAGCGTGACCATTCCCACCGTTCCCAGGAACATGTTCATGACATCAAAGATGGTTCCCACCATTTTTGATTCCTGGATCGAATCCCACTCGTCATAGGCGTTTTCATCGCTGACATCGAATCCGTGACTGCGCGCAACGATGCCGTGGACTTCATTCTTGGCCAGGACGTGCTCAGCGGTCACGCGCGGCTGATATTCAATGAAGGAAATAGAGTTCTGGTGGTTTTCCCCCTTCAGCGGGAAGGACGTGGCCATCACCTGGAAAGGAATGTACGCACGCATATTCAGCCAATTGTTGTCGCCGCGGCCGAGATGGGGCATGCTGCCAACAACTTCAAACCTGATGCCATTCAGCAGGACGAACGCGCCCACCGCTGGGCGCCCGGGGAACAGCGTCTTCAGCAGTTCGTTACCGAGGACGATCACATTGCGTCTTTGCGCCCCGTCCATCTGGTTGAGCCAGCGTCCCTCCTTGAGGGGAAGGTAACTGATCTCGTTGAGCTGCGGTTCTGTGCCCAGGATTTCGCCGCCAGCGTTCGCGAATTCGCTCACCTCATGCAAGTCACCACGAGAAATCAAAGGGGAAGCGTTGCGGACGTGTGGGGCCTGGGTACGGATATCCGCGTAGTCCTGATAGGTCAGCAGATAGGGACGGGCGGAGTTCATGCTGCCCTTGACCGCGGGGGCGCGTCCCGGAAAGAGAAACATGATGTCCTTGCCGAACTCGGCCAACTCACGCTTGTTGCCTGAGCGGAAGCCTTCGCCCACACCCACCAGCAGCAGCAAGGATCCCACGCCCCAGGCGATCCCAAACATGGTCAGGAACGAGCGCAGCTTGTGCGCCCACAGGTTGCGGAAGATTTGCGCGAAGATGTCCAGAACCGTCCGCATACTTGAGAGACATTCTATTTCAACATGAGCGGCGTCATTGTCGAAATCGGGCCTTTTTGCCCATAAACGGCATAGCCCATTGGAGCCATTCCCATCCCCGGGGCGAGGCGATAGGCTGTTTGTGAGCAGACTTCGGGGGAGGGCTGTTCAGCGAACGTCCCAAGGACTCAATAGAGTTCTGGGACGTTTTGTTTTGCGGCGTGATCGCCGAATCCGTGTGGTCGCCTGTTAGAAAGCCATCCCCTTAGGAGATGGCCGAGGCGGAAACGCCACAGGCCTAAGAAGCCCGCGCCTGCTCGACCAGATGCAGCCGGTCACGGTTCTTTTCTTTCATCTTCTCTAATGAAACGACCTTGCGGCCAAGGTCGCGGACCTGGGCAAGCTCCTGCTGAATGGCTTGCAGCCGTTCCTGCCTTTGGCCGTGAGCTATCTGGGCCTCTGTCTCATTCAACCGTCGGAGCCGATATTGCTGATTCAACTCGTGAATGTGAGCAATCTCGGCGCGGAGACGCGCAATCTTTTCCCGAAGGACTTCCAGATGATCCATGCAATTAGGATACCTCATTTTGGGGTTCGGACGGTTGGAGAACGAGTAGCGCCGGCTTTGCCGGCTGTCCCGAGAGCGTGACCCTAGCTTGTCGAAGGGGTGTCTCGCCCCAGGAACGGCGGGCGAGGACGCCCGCCGAACAGCCGCCGGGACGGCGGCGCTACTATTTCGCCGCTCCTACTTTTGTTGGCACCCAGTAAACTTCTTCCTTTATTGCTCCCTTATCCGTGAATCCACGCCGCTTCAGGATCGCCTTGCTGTGCTCAATCATCTCTGGATGCCCACAAAGGTAGGCCACCGTGTTGCTGGCATCAAGTTCCCAATGATCCGCATATTTCCGCAGAATGTCATCCGCGCGCCCGATTTCTCCCGGCCAGTCGGTGTGATCCCACGGCCGGCTCACCGTCGGCACGTATTTGAACCACGGCAATTCCTTGTCAAACTGGCTCAGTTCCTCCAAGTATCCAAACTCCCACGGCCGGCTGGCCCCATTCAGCAGATACAGTTTGTGTGTCCCGTCAAACCGGCCCTCTTTCCAGTCCTTTGACAGCGTACGCACGTAACTGACGAACGGGGCTACACCCGTCACGGTCGAGATCATCAGATGATTCTTTCGCCGATTTTGCATCTCCAGCGAGAAGCCCCCTTGGGAACCTTTCGCATCAGCAACTGATCTCCAGGCTGCATCTTGTAGAGCAGCGGCGTCAGCGCCCCCTCCGGCACCAGTTCGAAGAAAAATTCGACCTCATCCTCCGACGGTGCCGAAGCGATCGAATACGGCCGCTCGATCCGCTTGCTATTTTCTTCCACGCCCAGCGTCGCGTACTGCCCGGGGACAAAATTGAATTCCCCATCTGACCGGATGCGGAACATCCACAGGTCAGGCGCAAAATCCGCCCGTTTTGTAATGTGCGCATGATAGAACTTGTCTTCTGAGGTTGCCATTTCCCAGACCTTCCCAAACGTTCCAACTTCTTGACCACGATGCCGGAGGCGTCCAGATGATTCGACGCTTCCCATTCACCAGCAGCCGCATGAAGTTTTGCGATAGTCCTGTGAGCTATTTCGCTTGAACGTGACCCGCCAACCGAACGGTCGTCCAAATTGTGCGGGATGAAAGAATACTAGCCCAGGCCGACGCTGTTGGGAAGATCAATTGGCCATTTAGTAGGAAGGTCCGTGCGTATCGGGTTCAGTGGCCTTCAAGCTGACTCTCGCCGCTTGCTTCCGCGCCGCTGATCTCGATGATCGGCTGATTTGGCACGGTCATCGTTTTTAAGCGCTGCAGCTGATCCTGAATTCTTTGCCACTCCTGTGGGTTTCTCTTGGAGGCAAGCGGTGCGCTGGTGTCAGAGAAGAAATCCAGAACGTTCTGTTTCAAGTCCGGCGAAACCTGGTCGAAGTTGTGCTTTGCTAACTGGTCCAGAAGGTGTGCGTATGCCCTATCCGTCAGCACATACTCGCCGGCATGCGTGACCCGCCCGGTGTCAAAGTCCGTGTTGGTCAGGTGCAGATCCTTCTGGCGAACTTTGACGAGCAACTGCTTGTAATCATCCAGTGTCTTGTTCACGCTCGCGATGTAGAGGTCTTCGGTTTGCCGCGTCGGAATCTTGAAATCCAGAGCCTTGAACGGGCCCACCTTCGGCACAAACTTCAAAAAGAAAGCCAGCACTCGTGTCCCAAATCCCGGCTTGCGGTAGCCCTTGCCCCATTCCCGCTGATAGTTCGTCCGTGACAGGTAATAGCGGAACTTGCGCGCATTGAAATTCGGCGTCTCCGCCACAATTTCTTTCTTGCGTGCTATCAGTGCGACCCGCGTCATTTCCGGAATGATCGTGCTGATGGCCCGCCGGAACGTGCCGATAGCCAAATCCTCGTCCGAAATTACCTCGCTCAAGGGAATGCCGTACGTCTTCTGAAACGCCCGCTCCACCACCGGTTTCGACATCTCGAAACCAATGAAGTCGTGATACCGGTCTGAGGTGTAGCGGTTCTTCGCCACCTGCGTCACATCGAAGCCAAACTCCGTCCGGATGTGCGACTTGGGATCGTCGGCGTAAGTCACCTCGTCGCCAAACTTCCTTTTCAGCTTGGGAAACTGCAATGCCACGACCTTGTTGATCGTGGGGTGCCCCTGATTATCCGCCGAATAATGTGCCAGTGCTCCCAAAGCAAATGCGAACTCGTTCAGATCCTGCGACTCATCCACCAGGTTGACGATGAAATCCCCGCTGCGCACATAGTGCGTTAAGTCGCTGAAATATTTGTTTCCGAAAGGGTAGTAGCCCATGTCCTGCATCAGCGATCCGCCATAGGCAAAAGCATGGGCCTTCTTGAGGTCATCCTCCGTTGCGGAGGGGAAGCGCTTCTTCAGCAAGGGCTGAAGATCATCCTTCCACAGGAAGTCGACAACTTGTTCGTGCGTAAGCACTGAGTAAGCGCCGCAAACCTGTGTCAGGACCACCGCCAGCCCCAGCCACATTGCAACCCGACTTAGATAGAAAGACAGTCTCATCTGCTCCCGGTTATTTGCCCGACATTATTTGCCCAACACCAGCACGACGAAGGTGTCCGGAAGAATCGTCCGCCGCGGATGCGGATTATCTACGGTCGCCGCCGGAGGGTCTCCGAACTTCGCCGACACTGTGATCACATTGTGTGTCTTCGGATCCAGTGCCATCGTCCGCGCGCCCTGCTGTGTCTTGACGTTCTCTGCCACGCTGAACTTATCCGGCGAGTCCTCGTGCACTACGGTCAACACACCCTCGCCGCAAGACGCGAACGCAAAACCCGTTTCATCGTCGAAGGCCGTCGCATCGACACCCTCGCTGATGGGCAGCGTCGCCACAACCTTGCCGTTGTCGGCATTCACCACCGCCATCATCTTGTTATCGCAACCCACAAATAAACGGCGGTTCTTGCGGTCCATGGCCAAACCGCTCGGTTCCGTGCACGGAGCCAGCAGCCACCTCGCCTTCACTTCCAGTTTCTTTGGATCGATTGCCAGCGTTTCGCTCGTGTCCTCGATGTTGACGAAGACCTCGCCCTTGCCGTCGCTCGCCGCGAACTCCGGCTTGCCGCCCAGCTTGATCGTTCCCAGCACTGTGCCGTTAGTCGCGTCAATCGCGGTTGCGTCCTTGCTCCTCCCGTTGAAGGCGAAAACTCGCTTGGTCGCCGGGTCGTACAGGATAGCATCCGGATTCTCTCCCACCTTCACCTTGCTGCTGGTCTTCAACGTGATCGGATCGAAAATGCTCACTGTTCCTTCGCGCCCATTGCTGACAAATCCGCGCCCCAGATCGTTCGCCAGGGCGATGCCATGCACTCCCGGAGTATCCTCAATCTCGCCCACAGTCTTTCCTGAGTCCAGATCCATCACCACTACTTTCGTGGATCGTGAAATATAAAGACGGCGCGCACTTGCGTCAGTGGTCAGATAATCCCAGCCACCCTCGCCGCCCAGCTTGTAAGTTTTGATCACGTGGTATCCGGGAGCCGCTGCTATCGCTACCGCTGCCACTAACAAAACAATTGCCGCAGTCCAAAATCCGCGAACCGTAAATTTCCTCTGCACAATTTCCTCCTCGGGATCTCGGGATCGCGGCATCTGCATTCGGATGCTACTTTTTGGCTCCGGGTAGCCGCGATCTTGCATCAAATCTCTAGGGTTCAGCCCGAAGTAACTTTACCTTACATGGACCCAATCCTAGACTCCTCATTAAGGGTGGTCGTTTCATCTGAAATTAATATGAATTCATTCCCAAAGTCGCCAGCTCAGGCCCAGCCGGGCGATCCTCGCCTGCCGCCTACACCTGATTACGGAACCCTCGGACCATGTTCCGGCATAGCGCCCGGCGCATCCATGCGGGGATCCGGGCAGTCCAAGCGAGCTGTTCGCATTGGACCTTTCATCGCGATCGTCGCCGGAGTCCTGGCGGCCGTCTTGGTAGGCAACCTTCGAAGGGCCGGAGCCGCGTCTCAGCACTTCGCAGATTTATTCTCTGTGCATTCTGTTTCCGAAGAGAAGTCGCAGGTGTTGACATCAGCCTCTGCGAAGGACCTTCCTCACTTCGATCGCCTGAGGCCGCAAAAACAGGCGGAAACTTTGCTGGAACTTGCGGTGGGAAACTCTGATGGCGCGGTTGATCAAATCTCGTCGCGCGTGGATCGCTGGCACGGCAAGCTGACCTGGAATCCCCAGCTTGCGAACCTCACTACGGCCGCGTTGAACTCCAGCGATATGCGGGTCCGCCAGTCTGGCCTCGAGGTGCAACTGGTCGCCTACGGCTTGAACAAGACTCCATCGAACCTCGACGTGCTCATCCAGGGTGCCGACTCTCGCGATCACTCCCGAAAAATCTGGGCATTGTGGTCGCTAGGCGCGATGGCGAACCGCGGCGTCGAACCCGACCGGGTCGTGGGAGTTCTCACTACTCACTTGAAAGATTCCGACGAAGATTCGCGCCGCTGGGCCGTCGAAGGACTCGCCCTGGTCGGCACCAATTCAACTATTCCAGTGCTCCTGAAAGCGATGCACGACGATCCCTCGCCTCTGGTCCGCGAGCGCGCCGCCTGCAGCCTTGCTGAGTCCGGTATGTTAACTCACGAGCAACGTCTCGCTGCCGTACCTCAATTGCTCAACTATGCCGACGATCCCGCGCTCGACGTACAGACCCATGCCTGGGCCTTCCAGGCGCTCGTCGACATTACCGGCCAGCGCCTGCCGCAGGATTCCGCCGCCTGGCGTAACTGGTACGAAAAAACCAGTGGCCAGTGATCCTTGGCTAGTGACCAGCCAAACCGTTGCTCCAAATAACCGATCACTATTTTTTACTGACCACTGACCACTGGCCACTGACGACTGTTTTTCTCACTCTGCCATCTTCGCCACGTGCACATCAAAACCCGTCTTCGGAAGCAGGGAAGTCAAAGCAAACGCCTTGAAGCCGTCGCCGTTGACTTCGGTATGCCGATAAATCCCGGGCTCGCTCTCGATGGTTTCCTTGCGTCCTTCCATATCTTCGAGGAATGCCTGCGCTTGCTTCGCACCGACTTCCACATCTTTCGCTCTCGTCACCACCGCCTCCGACGCATAGGAGCGCACCAGCTTCGGCCAATATTTCTCCAGCAGATCCGAACTGGCAAACACATCCGCCCAGATGATGCGCCCATTCACCGCGACGACTACTCCTACGGCATTGCGATCGTGTAACTGCCGGATCAAACTGTGGTAGTTCTGTTCGATCGGCTTGGCCATTGCTTCCACCTGTTTCACTACTTCCTGGTTCTCATTGACCTTGGCGTACGATGAGGTTCTGGCAACCTCGGCGGCAACGCTCGGTGAAGCCGCAGTCACTTCGACCGTCTGAGCCATGGCCGCTTGCTGCTTCTTCACTTCGTCCCAGACCTTCTGCTGGTCCTTATCCGCCATCGCCCTGGCCCGCACCGAAGGCTGGACCATCAGCGTCGTAGCCGCGTTTCCGTGGATAGGCCCGCCGACGGCGGTGCCGCCATACATCGCCCCCGAAGCTCCAAAATTCTGACTGGTCGCCACCCATCGTCCCGGCTCCACGCAAAACACGCTCAAATCCACCGGATCGCTTTCCGCCGGCACAATTCGATCCTTCCCAATCACCCGATCCTGCTTGCCTCCGGCCACAACCTCTCCCGCTAGCAACAGCAGCGGACGCTTCGAATTGTTGACCAACACCAGCCGGTTCACCTGCGCATTGTCATACCGAATCGCCGGCCTCGGACGTCGCCGGATCAGACCCTGCACGTTCCCCATTTCCGTCACCACAACTTCTCCCGACCGCAGTCCTTCATCGAGCGTCAAGAACTCCCCTGTCGGATAGTTCTTCGCCGCCACCACCGGAAACACCGTCAGATTTCCATGCCGGATCGGCTCCAGCACCTTGTATCCCGAGCTCGCTCCAACCTCGCCCGCCCGCGCCTCCCGCTGATCGACCACCAGCAATCCTGCTCCAATCAAAAGCACCATCACCGCCAGCAAAATCTTCGGACTCATCCTCTTTGGAACCATAGTTCCTCCCCTCCAGCGGGCCAGCGCCCCGGGCCCCCAGGAAGCGACGTCGCCCTGCTCCGGGCACGCCAGCCCAACTCGACTCGTCAGAAGAACGAAAACCTTTCTCCGGCTTGCGCCCAAAATTCGCTCTCCGCACGTCTAATAACTTGGTAGCATCAAAAGAAGCGCATGCCCGATTGCCCCGTTTTCAATCAGCAATCGGCAATTGGAAATCGCAAAATCCCAACTGTGAGTGCCACTAAGACACTTTCCGCCGTAGAATCCGTTCTCAAAGATCTCTTGGCGGAGCTTCACACAAAAAGTGCCTGCGAGAAATTCGCCCTCACTCGCGAATCCTTCGCCACGATCCTGTGCGAGGTCGGTCAGAAATACGCCACCGCGGCCAGCACCGAAGCCGAAATCCGCACTTTCTTCCTAAGCCTGCGCGTCGACGAACTCGCCCTGGCCCGCGCCTGCGCCCAAGGCAACAACTCCGCCTGGGAAATTTTCCTGACGCGCTTCCGCGAGAAACTCTATCTCTCCGCGCTCCGCATCGTCCGCGAAGACTCTGCCGCCCACGAACTCGCCGATACTCTTTACGCCGATCTCTACGGCACCACCACGCGCGAGGGCCAACGCGTTTCGAAGCTCGCTTCCTACACCGGCCGCGGATCCCTCGAAGGCTGGCTCCGCACCGTCCTCGCGCAGGATTACGTCAACCGGTATCGCCGCACCAAGCGCCTGGTGAGCCTCGACGAAGAATCTGAAGAGGGAGTCCAATTCCGCGCCCCCGACCCCGAGCCCATCCCCGCCGCCGACAAGCGTCTGGAACAAGCTACTGACGAGGCCCTGGCCCTTCTCGCCGCAGAAGACCGCATGATTCTGAGCGCCTACTTTCTCGATCAGCGAACCCTTGCCGAGATCGCCCGCATGCTAGGCGTGCACGAATCCACTATCAGCCGCAAACTCGACAAGTTAACTAAGACCCTGCGCAAACAGATCCTGAATGGACTGGTACGACGCGGCATGGCCCGCCGCCAAGCCGAAGAAGCTCTGGAAGTGGATGTGAGAGATCTCCAACTCGATATTCGTCGCAAACTTGCGCAAGAATCGTCCCCTGCGGCGTTCTCAGAAAAGAGACCAGAAACAAAGACCCGAGAGGGGCCGCAAGTAGAATCAAGTCCCTGATCGGAAAGCCTTTGAAACGGCATGAGGATTGGCTAGAAGCTAGGAGCTAGCAGCTAGAAGCTGAAATGTCCCATCTCCCAAATTTCGTCCATGAGCGCCTGAAGGCATCCGTGTCCCCAATCGGCCATCCCGATCCCGACATGCTCACAGCGTTCTCAGAGCGCTCGCTTCCAGCACACGAGCGTGCCGTCGTGATGGAGCACCTCGCCCGCTGTGGGGAGTGTCGTGACGTCATCGCTCTAGCCCTCCCCGCCACCGAGGCCGTCACCGAGACCGCCCGAGTCGCAGACCGCGACTGGTTCCGCTGGCCGGTTCTCCGCTGGGGAGCTCTGGCCGCCGGCGTCCTGATCATCGCCTCCATCGGCATCCAGCAATACCGTGAGCGCCATCAGAACCTTGCAGCCTTCGTGGCCAGCAAAGAGACGGCTCAGAATGGCCGAGCACAAGATCAGATCGCCCGAAACGAAGGGGCGAGCAACGACGCGCAAAAAGACGAGTTGCGACCCTCTATGCCCGCATCACAGCCTGCAAGAGAGCGTTCCCAAAGCGAGGCGGCAGTAGCTGGGAAGGCCCCCGCGCCGGCCGCGCCTGCGCCCAGCGACCTTTCCGCTCGAGCCAAGTCATACCGCGTCGGGAGCGCGCTGGGAGGTCCGATTGTGAAGGGTGTCGGCGGCGTCGGCGCGGCCAACCAGTTGTCGAACAATCAGCAAATGAACCAGTTGGCAACGAACTCGCCTCAAGAAAAGTCATTCGCCTTCAATGCAAACTCCGTTTCCTCTGCGCAACCGAAGCCGGTTGCGCCCGCTCGGTCCATGCACGGAGCAGCAATCCCATCGGCGTCGGAAATGGTCGAGGTGCAGTCTGGCGCGGTGGCTCCCTCGGTGCGCAATGTTCAAAGGCAAGATCAGGGCCAAGCCCAGAATCAGCTAGCTGATTCCAAACAGGCACAGCAACAGTCAGCCGACGTCGAACGCGCGGAAGCGTATTCCGAAGGCGACAAGGCACTCAGCAAGGCCAAGCCGGCCACCGAACAGGTCGAGGTCACTGCCGCGGCTCCCTCTATCGACGCGGCTTCGTCTCCTGAACCTGTATTGACCGCGCGAAATATCGCCTCGCTTCCGGGGCCCACTTGGAGCATCGCTGCCGCCGGAGGTTTACAGCGATCTCTCGACAACGGGAAAACCTGGCAGGATGTAAGCGTGACCGCAAGTCCGGCAGCTGTTTCCCACCTGATGGCTGAACAAGTGGCTGTCTATGGCTACGAGAAGAAGAGCCGCGATAAGAAGGACGCGAAGGCGGCGAAGCAGCCGGCAAGCGGGACGCCGGTATTCCGTGCCGTCTTCGCCAACGCCTTAGACGTCTGGGCCGGAGGCTCCGCCGGTGCGCTCTTCCACTCCGCCGACGCCGGCGATCACTGGACCCGTATCTTCCCGCTCGCCGGCTCCACGGTTCTAACCGCCGACATCACCGCCATCCAGTTCTCCGACCCTCAACATGGCATCGTCACCACAGCTACGTCTGAAGTCTGGACCACCACCGACGCTGGCCTCTCCTGGCAGAAGCACTAAAACCGTCTAGCATCTAGCTATATCCCCACCACGATAGTGATCTCACATCCCTAAAAAGATTGTCATCCCGAACGAAGTGAGGGACCTTACGGCGGCATATCCTATCGAAGCAGATCGTAGGTGTGACCGCACTTCTTCCGCCTGTCCACCACTTCCCGGAAATCGCCGGTCCCCATAATTTCAATTGGTTACTTTGGTCAATTACCGCGAATAACTTCCCGCAAATCGGATTACCAAAGTGACGTTTACAGAAAATGAGCCCCCTCATACTATCCAGTTGTGGTTTGGCAGTTCTGGGGGAGGGCTGCCGAGGCGTCCTGGACTGAAAAGTCGAGGACGCTTTTCTTTCTCTAGCTCTCAAAACCAAAGCCCCGCTTGTTACGGAGCCTCCGCGACCTCTGCGGCAGTTCTCGGCGCCCTCTGCGACTTAAGAATTCGGATTTCCATTGTTCGTCAGGACCCGCTTACTTCGCCGTACGGCAAGCGCTGCAGTATCCGCCAATCTCCAGCCGCGACACCACGATCTGGAAACTACAGTCTCGTTCCACTTGCCGCTTGAGCTTGTCGAAGACGTCGCTGACAAACTCCATGATCTTGCCGCACCGCAGACATGCCATGTGAATGTGATCGCGATTCAGTTTGCGCTCGTAGTAGTGACCCTCACCGTGAATGTGCATCAGATCCAGTTCGTCAATCAGGCCCTGCCACTTCAACATCTGCAGAGTGCGGTAGACCGTGCTGCGATCGACTGTGGCATCGAGGCGCTGCGCCTTGCGCAAAAGCTGAGCTGCATCCAGGTGCTTCGTTGCGGTTTCCATCACGCGCAGGATGGCGCGCCGTTGCGGCGTCATGCGGATGCCCCGCTGCGCGCAATGCGCCTGCAATCGCCCTGGTATCTCGGTTTGAGGAAGTGGCATGCCCCGTGCTCCTTATTGTCGCAACTGGTCGCAATCAACCTGCGACGGAATCTTGCGCGGCCCACTGGACAGCGGCATTCGTTTCCGGCAAGATTCTTATGGTAGTTCTAGATGCGACTCGGTTGCAACTACATTAGTGTGTCCGCGTATCTCTACATCATGCGATCCGTTTTTCTCTTACTGACGCTGGCACTCGCCTTGACACTGCACGCCCAGGAGAATTACTTCGTCACCTACTCCCACGAACTGGAAGAGCCCGGCAACCTCGAAATCGAAGCCAAGAGCGTCACCGGCGCTCCCAAGGACGGAAACGCATTCGTCGCGACTGCTCTCGAATTCGAATATGGCGTGAAAACCTGGTGGACCAGCGAACTCTATCTCGACGGCCAGACCACGGTCGGCGAGAGCACCGTATTCACCGGCTTCCGCTGGGAGAACCGTGTGCGCCCGCTCCTCAGTGAGCACTGGATCAACCCCATCCTTTATTTTGAATTCGAAGACATCAACGCCGCCGACAAAGCCATGCTCGAGGTCGTAGGCCACGACGGTCGTACTAACTTTCTCGCCCGCAACGACCGCAGCGAGAAAAAGCGCGAGGTCGAGTTCAAGCTCATCCTCTCCAGCAACTTCCGCGGCTGGAACGTTTCCGAAAACTTCATTGCAGAAAAGAACCTGGCTGGCGGTCCGTGGGAATTCGGCTATGCTCTCGGCGCCAGCCGTCCCCTCGCCCTGGCCGCCAGCGCGAAACCGTGCACCTTCTGCCGCGAAAACTTTGCCCTCGGCGCCGAAATGTATGGCGGGCTCGGAGACCGCCACAGCTTCGGCCTACGCGACACTTCGCACTACCTGGGCCCGGTCGTCACCTTTGATATCCCGAAAGGCCCCAGCCTGCGCTTCTCCCCCAATTTCGGACTGAACGACAACAGCAACGGATTTCTCTTCCGCTTTATGATTTCGTACGAGATCGAACAGTTCTTGTCGAAGCTGAAGAAATGAGAACAGCCAAAAAGATACCGATGCGGTGGTTGACACAAGTTGTCCTTGCGCTATTCCTCGCGAGAAATCTCTATGCTGCGGCGGGCGACGGCGAGTGGCTGCGCAAAGTTCCGCCGAAGGACCGAGCCCGCGCCAATCCCTACGCCACCGATCCCGACGCACCCGTGGCCGGTGCCAGGATCTTCGCCGAACACTGCGCCTCGTGCCACGGCGAAGCCGCCCAAGGCAAACCCGACAAGAAGCACCCTCGTCCCAACCTGCACTCCGACCGCGTCAAACAGGCCACGCCCGGAGAACTCTTCTGGCTCCTCACCAACGGCAGCCAGAGAAACGGCATGCCCTCCTGGAGCAAGCTCCCCGACGCCCAGCGTTGGCAACTGATCACCTTCCTGAAATCACTGCAGTAGCCACGAAACGCGCCGCGTCCCGTTTAGGCCCTCCGATCCTACTTGCGACTTTCCCCTCTGCCAAAGCATCTAATCCGGGTGGTAGGATAATTAGTTCGGCTCCCCTCGCGGGAAGCACTCATACCGATCGCCCGGCAACGCCAGCTCGAAGGAGCGTCCGCCGAAAACGCGACGTTACAACGAGGAGAAAGAAAATGGCAGGCAACGGAATTGTCGAAGTCACCGACGCAAACTTCGACGCAGATGTTTTGAAATCGGACACGCCCGTACTGGTCGACTTCTGGGCAACCTGGTGCGGCCCCTGCCGTGCTATCGCTCCCATCGTCGAGGAACTCGCCAAGGACTATCAGGGCAAAATCAAAATCGGCAAAATGGACGTCGACGCCAACAGCGCCACTCCCATGCGCTACAAAGTCACCGGCATCCCCACGCTGCTAGTTTTCAAAGGCGGACAGGTGGTCGAGCAGTTGGTCGGTTACCGCCCCAAAGAAGCGATTGCGCAAGCCCTCGATAAGCACATCGGGTAAGCAGCTTCTAGCTGCTAGCTTCTAGCTAAAACTCGCAACGCACGCTGTCTCATCGGGCAGCGTGCGTTTTGTTTTTGAACCCGATTTCTTCATACTCTAGTTCCGCGCGAGTAAGAAACTCGAAAGCTCCTTTGGTTGGCTAGAAGCTAGTAGCTAGAAGCTAGAAGCTGCCTTCAGTACTTCCTCAACACCCCAATCACTCTCCCCTGCACCTCCACCGACGCCGCCGGCACGATAATCGGCTTCATGGTCGCGTTCGAAGGCTGCAGCCGGATGTTGTCTCCTTCACGATAGAACCGCTTCAAGGTCGCATCCGTCGTATCGACGAGCGCGACCACGATATCCCCGTTGTGCGCCGTCTTCGACTTTTCCACCATTACGTAATCTCCGTCGAGGATGTGCTCATCCTGCATCGATTCCCCGCGCACTTCGAGCACAAATACTTCTTTTGACCGGACGAAATCGGCCAGCGAAATCGTTTCCGGATTCTCCACCGCCTCGATCGGCTGCCCCGCCGCGATGCGTCCTACCAGCGGCAGCACCACCGCCGTGTTCAC
>Ga0137389_10001124_pt1 | contig 15413 bp, 13 predicted proteins | sample 15con2h14BmetaG_FD_104645 | JGI IMG/M metagenome (GOLD analysis project Ga0137389, IMG submission 104645) | Vadose zone soil microbial communities from Angelo Coast Range Reserve, California, USA - 15con2h1.4B metaG | ecosystem: Environmental > Terrestrial > Soil > Vadose zone > Saprolite...
GGAAAATGGATCCCCGAACGGCGCATCCGTTTCAGCGCGGGTTGGGGCACGTTGCTGACCAATGATTTTCGCAACTGCAATCCTCAGGACGGCGCCGACTTCGATCCTGTAAGTCTGGTGTGCAAACTCAACGGTGCCAATGGCAAGCCAGCAGTGAAACTTTCCGACAACTTTCAAAAAGCGCTGGGATCTCGCGAAGAGATTCAGCGCTATCAGCGGGTGTTTGGCCTCGCCGGGGTTGCTCATGTTGTGACGTAGTGGCAAAGGGGTTCCAGGAGCAGCATTTGAGAAGATCGGAGCGCGAGCGGCATTCGGCAGCACGAGGTTTCCCCGAATCGGACTTCTGTACCGTTTCCCGGGATGCATATCTGTGATTAGCACGTGATTCCTCTGAGAGGCGCTAACCACCCTCAAAAAAGAGTACCTCACGTGAAATATCCAGCCACTCCCTTGCGTAGTAATATGTAGGAGCCACATATATGGGAACGACCCTGGACCAGGAATGGAAGAAAGGCAGCGCTGAGTTACTCATTCTCTCCATGCTCGAGGACCAGCCTCGTCACGGTTACGACATCGGGAAGCTCATCGAAAGCCGCTCGGGGGGCAAGCTGCACTTCCACATCGCCTCGCTATATCCGCTGCTCTACCGGCTTGAGCATCGCGGTTGGATTCAGGGGCGCTGGGTCGAAAAGCCCAATCAAAGAAGGCGGCGTTACTACCGTCTGACAACGCAAGGTCAAAGAACTCTGGCCCAGCAGCGCCGAAGCTGGCAGGAATTTGTCGGCGCGGTCAGCCGAATCACGGGGGTGGAGCATGCCTGAGTGGAAACACGAGATCAGTAAACAATTGGCGGCGTTGAATATTCCGCCCGCCCGCGAACAGGAAATCATTGAGGAACTCTCAGACCATCTCGGAAACCTGTACGAAGAAATCGTTGCCGAGGGAGCGACACCGGAGGAAGCCTATCGCAAGGTTCTCTCCAGCCTAAGCTATAGCGATCTCGTGGCCGAATTGCGTGCCACCGAGCGCACGGCTCCTCCCGATCCAATTCCCCAGGGAGTTGTGAATTCAGGCCATCTCTTCGCGGACCTGGGGCTGGACCTTCGCTATGCTGCGCGTATGTTGCGCAAGGCTCCAGGCTTCACGGCCGTTGCCGCTCTGACTCTCGCCCTTGGCATTGGCGCGAACACCGCCGTTTTTACGATCATCAATACGTTCCTGCTGAATCCCCTTCCCGTTGAGCGCGTCTCGCAATTGGCCGCCATCAACACCGCGCAGTTCACGAAAACCTCGGTGTCAGCCGATCTCCGCCCCATCTCTTTCCTCAATCTCAAGGATTACCGCGAGAAAAACCACAGTTTTGCCGCGCTGGCCGGATACTCGTCTCCCATGGCTCTTACCATGTCCTCTGGCTCAGAATCGCAGCGCGTCTTCGGGGAAGTCGTCACCAGCAATTATTTCGATACCCTCGGCATCCGTCCGTTGATGGGGCGCTTCTTCCTCCCCGACGAGGACGCTACGCCCGGCGCGAGTCCCGTCGTGGTGATTGGCTACGCGGCCTGGCAAGGCCGTTTCGCCGGCGCTTCTGACATTCTGGGCCGGACGATCAAGCTGAATAATTTCGCATTTACGATCATCGGCGTAGCTCCCAAAGGCTTCAAGGGCATTAACGCCATCTTCGGGCCAGACCTTTGGGTCCCGTCCATGATGGCCGAGCAGGTTCTGCCTGCGCAGCAGCAAAATGCCCTGAGCGACCGAGCTCTTCTCACCTTCACTGGCGCGGGCCGCCTCAAGTCTGGCATCTCGCTCTCGCAGGCGCAGGCTGATCTGAAGACCATCGCCGATGCGCTCGAAAAAGAGTATCCCGACGCGAACCAGGGGCAGACCGTCTCATTGCAGCCCCTCACCGAAGCAGTGATCGTCACCAATCAGCGTCAAGGACTCCTGTTCGGAAGCATCTTTTTGATGGCCATCGTGGGATTCGTACTTCTCATCGCGTGCTCCAATGTTGCGAACTTGCTCCTCGCGCGCGCCGCCGCCCGCCGCCAGGAGATCGCGGTCCGCATGGCCCTGGGCGCCGGACGCTGGCGTCTGGTCCGTCAATTGTTGACAGAAAGCGTCCTGCTCGGACTCTTGAGCGGCATCCTGGGATTTTTCTTCGGTTACGAGGGATGCCGGCTTCTATGGTCGTTCCGCCCGGCAGAATTCGCGCAGAATCTGGTTGATCCTCATCTCAACGCGAATGTGTTCGTCTTCGTACTCGTGGTGGCAATCTTGACCGGCCTGATTTTCGGCATGGCCCCGGCACTGCGCTCTTCCCGCACGCCCATCGTCGAAGCGCTCAAAGAAGAAACGCGCACCGCTGGCCGGAGTGTCCGGCACATCACTCTGTCGAACGCACTTCTGGTGGGACAGGTCGCGGTTTCTCTTGTCTTGCTGGTCACCGCCGCGTTGTTTTTGCGCAGCATTCAACGCGAATACTTGATTTCACCTGGCTTCGAGACCAAGAACCTCACCATTTTCTTGCTTTATCCGGGCCAGTCGGGCTACGACCGCACGAGAACGGAACAGTTCTACAAAGACTTGCGCGATCGCCTCAGTACCGTTTCCGGTGTCGCCTCCTTATCGTGGGCCGCAAACCTGCCAATGTGGGGCCGAGCCCAGCCTGGCGTGGTGCTTGAGGGCCAGGAGCAGCGAAAGAAATCTGAGGCGATTTCAAGTGTTGTGAACACCATCGATCTCGATTACTTCTCGACGATGGGTATCCCAATCCTCAAGGGGCGCGACTTCACGCAAGACGATCGCGATGCCGCAGCTCCGGTCGCAATCATCAACGACACGATGGCGGCCCAATACTGGCCCGGCCAGGACCCTCTCGGCAAGCGGCTCCAGTTGCCCGGCCAAAAAGAGTTTCGTCAGATCGTCGGCATCGTCAAGACGACTAACTATCAGACTCTCGGCGAACCGCCGCAATCTTGTGTTTACGTCCCACTGCGGCAAAACAATTCTGAATCCATGGTTCTCTACGTAAGGACGGAGCGTGATCCCTCGCCGATGATCACCGCCATCCAGAGTGAAATCCGGAATATCGATCCGGCCTTGCCGATCGACGACGTTCGCACGGGAACCAAAGTGATCGATCAGGCTCTTTGGGGCACAAAAATGGGCGTTGGTTTGCTCGGCGTGTTCGGACTTCTGGCGCTCGGACTCGCCTCGATCGGGCTCTACGGAATCATGGCCTACGCGGTGAATCGGCGCCGGCGCGAGATTGGAATTCGCATGGCGTTGGGGGCCGGCCAGTCGAGCGTGCTAAGTCTGATTCTTCGTCAAGGAATGACGCTCGTCATCAGTGGAGTTGGGCTCGGGTTGATTCTCTCGGTCCTGCTTGGACGCGCTCTGTCTAAGTTCCTCTACGGCGTTGGCCCAGGCGATCTGCCGAGCCTCGCCGGAGCATCGCTGGTTCTCCTGTTTGTGGCAATGATCGCATGCTACCTGCCGGCGCGACGCGCTAGCCACCTAGATCCACTCGTCGCATTGCGAGAGAGCTAAGACCCACTGCACTTGGGACAGCGCCAAAGATCGTGCGGACCATTGGCGATGGAAGGGTCTTGTTCGATCTGCGGCGCTGGTTTCGAAGGAAACAACTGCAAGCAGAGCGGCAAGGAGGTAGCGCGGCAGCGATTGGCTAAAAAGCCGAAGTGTCGGATGCGCGTGAAGCCTTGGCACACGACCGCATAACGCGCTACGTAGAAGTGGCGTTCGCCCGGCACTTTCCCGGTGTATCGTCGGCCATCCGGACGTTGGCCAGAGTGACCGAGCAGGTCAATTCAACAATTGCATCACATAAAGAAGAACGTCGTTCTCAATCAGCAGGTAGCGCAGCCTTCGCCTGCGGTCCTAGAGAGCCGTCAAGCGGTATTCCCTCGCCAAGCAGAATTCTTCCTGGCAACTGGACAGTACCGAACTCCTTCTCGACGATTATAGAGCTCTCAAGTGCTATCGATCCCCGCCCCTTCATTCTGCCTGTCTGTACAGATGTGATCTTGCGGTCTTGAATAGTGAGGACAAATTCCTCCAAGATGAGTTCCACTACGACTGTGAAGTTGAGTTTCTCTACGGGAACACCTTTGACAAGGATTTCAAGATACGGATGATGTTCGGACTTGAAAGTATGGTCAGCAAGAGAGACCTCTCCGTCTTCTGAGTCCTTGACCTGCCGATATTTCTTCCAACCCGAAACGAGAACACCTAGCAGCGGTATATCGATCATATCCAGGACCTTGTCCGTAAGCACGTCCTCGAGGGCATCCCACTTGATTACTGTTGCATGCTTGGCGACAGCCTGTTTCAGTTCAGGGATTTGACGATCCACGTTTGATGTCACAAACAATTCCTGTAATGTCGGGTTGTCCTTACTCATGAATGGTCTCGATTCTGGCCCATAGCGGACCCTTCGATTCAATGGTTTGTTCTCCCCATGACCGCACGACATGGATCTCAATCCCCTCGCGCTTACGCGCTCGGCGCGCGACTTCGATGGTTTGAACTCCAAGATCCTTATGAATGACGACGTCAACACGCGGCTTCGGCCCCAGCCACTTCCACATGGCGTAGCCGACGCCTGCAAGCACGGCAACGCCCAAAACGTAAAACAGGATCGGTGGCCGAGGTTCCACCGTTAGCTGCACGGAACGACTAGTAAAATCATGTGAGTGCGCTGGCCCTCCGGCTGCCGTAGTGTCGCTGAAGCGAACGGTCACCTGCGTGGAGTAATTACCGGCGGATTGGTAAGTGTACTGTGCGTGTGGCGATGACGACGTTTGATCTTCGATTCCATCTCCAAAATGGAAGATATACGTTGCCTTTTCCACGGCCGGGCTCAACTCCGCATCAAACGAGACAGTGTCGCCTGATTTGGGAAACCGCGGTTTGGGAATGAGGCTGACATCATATTTGATCGAATGAACCACAATACGCACTCGGTTACTGACAACGCTTCGGTTGTTCCATCTCGCCGCGGCAACCGCTTCGTAATTTCCATCTCCGAGATTGCTAACCTGAGCCTCCGCGTCGGTAGACCAGGCACCGGAAGGCTCAGTGCCTCCGCCTAAGCTAAACTGGTACTCGGCACCTGGAAACGGCGGGTCAAGTTCGGCACTTAGCACGACAGACTCTCCCGGTGATAGGTTTCTCGGGGAAGCTCTGAGTAAGAGCTTGCGTGCGATCTGCTGGCTAACGGTAAAGCTGACACTAGTCCCTGGGGTCACCAGAGTTTCCGCCGCAGGGTCTTGCGACAAAACGATCCCTGTTTCCTCTTCCGAAAGCGTCTCCCGGATATCGGCCGGTCTGAAGTGAAGGCCAACGAGTTGGAGAATTTGAATCGCATCGTCTTTCTGATGATGAATTAGTGAAGGAACGGAAATCAGTTTCGGCGTTGCCACAGAAATGGAAACTGGAGTGCCTGTTGCTACCCCGCTTTTTGCGACCGGGTCCTGGGAAATTATCAAGCCCGGCCTTTGATCGTTTGAAGCGATCTGGCTTATCGCTCCCATGGAAAGGCGATATTTATCTAGGAGCTGGCGGGCCTGGGCAGCGTTCAAACCGATCAACTCCGGGACAGACACGTAATCCGGCTGTTGTTGCGCTGGCGGCAGCGGTGGCGGCGATCGTTTAGGCTGCTCCGCTGAAACCCACACGAGAACGGTTGCGCCAATCTTGATTGGAGAGCCAGCTCCTGGGTATTGTCGCAAAACGGTTCCCGGTGGCGCCGGTGAAGCGACGAACTGAGGGGAGCCCATAAGCAGCTTGGATTCTTGCAAAATATTTTGCGCATCGTGCAAGCTGCGCTTAATCAGATCAGGTGTTTTCGTGTTTTGCTGCGGAAAGGCCGCCAGCGCTACGGAATGTTGTAGTGCCGGGACTTGCTGCTTGACGGCAGCAGGCTTAGCCGGAACGAATTCGCCTTGCTGAACGAATGCAAAGCCAAATACTGTCGTCGCCCATAAGAAACAAGATGCACCGGCGGCTCGAAGCAGCTTTTTCCCTAAGCTATGGAGAGCAGTCCGCACGTTAATACAGCCCCTCCGATCGAAGAAAATCTCAGTCAAGGTTGGGGGAAGTCTGCTGTCATATAGGGTGCCGCGCTTCTTCGGCCCGATGCGCTCATCTAAGGCAAACATCGGTGAGGTTAGGGCTACAATCTTCGGATAAGCCTCACCGCGACGGCCTAGCACGACCCAGTGCCTTTGCCGGGTTGAGGGGCGCCCCTACCTTCTTCGGGTAGATCGTTGCAGCAAACCCAAAATCTAACGAGTCGATGTCCTTACCTCCAATGATTGGTTTTCCGTCTTTGGTCAGCTCGCCGGGAATCTGGTAGCACATAATGGATTTCGGATCTGGCTTCGTGGCTCGTAGGGAGGATTCTTCGAGCGGCGTGAGCACCTGCGCACGAACTTCCGCTTCGCTCCATCCCTGCGTACGCCCGAAGAACTCAATCGCTTTCTGCGGATCAATCTTGTCAACCAACGCCTTGCGCATGTGCTCGTGCGGAAACCCCAATGTGTGACCGGTCTCGTGTCGCACAACGCGATGGAATTCCGACTCAGGTGTGCCCATCGTGAAGGCTTCCAAGTTCATCGTTTGAGCCTTTGGTTGAATGTGCAAGATATCCGTCCCGAGATACGACCAGTACCCTCCCTCTTGGCCTTCGACACGCGCAACACGCACCTGAGGGTTCGTCTTCGTCTCGACGAACTTTACGTTGGCAGTCTTAACCCAGGCATTCATGTGTAGCAGGATTCTCTTTCTCAAATCAGCGGGAGGATTGTCCAGGAACCCCACAGTGAGGCTTACGCCCTGCAGCCCCCAATACTTCGTCGTCAGTACGGCTATCCGCTCCGGAGTCGCAACAAACTCCGGGACTACTCTAGTGAGTCGCTGTAAGGGAGTGTGGTTGAGCGGATTGATTTTGACAGCTGTCTCCGCAGCCGCGACCATCGTTTCCAGGGGTAGGCGTTTTGGCGTACACACTAGTAGTTGCTTCATTAGAGAGCTCCTCTCTGAGGGGTCAAGTGGGGATTACGTTACTCTACTGACATAGGGTTGAGCAACTTAGATTTCTCGCTGTCCAAGAACCCTGACCCAGTACGGATGTCCCACGCGTCCAACCACCTTTCATGCCCGGTATGGCGTGTCGGAAGCTGTTACAGGGACCGCCGAATAGCCATACTCCGCAAGCAGAGCTTTCGTGCTTTCCACATTGAGTCGTTTTTGGACACTCGGCCCGAGTAGTACTCTCCTAATAGGAAGTTGAGGGAGTCCCGAGCCAATCAGTTCTCGCAAACTATAGAAAGGAACTAGCATGTTCCGGCTCACTCGAAAGTGTGGCTGGATCGTCGTGTTAGGAGACGGAGTGAATATGAGCCGCCATTCGCTCTCTTCCTGAAAATCGGCATTCTTGAAAGTCGGGATAAAGAATCGAATCGCATCCGCAGCCTTCCGCGCCAGGTCCGCCACGCTCTGACCGATGTTGATCCTGGGCGCGTAATGGGCGACAGCCTGGTCGACGATATCGTTTTGAGTTTGTGGCTGATAGAAAACTTTCCAAAAACGCAGTAGCCCTTGTGTATTGTCAGGGCCGGCGACGTCCGCAAACTCCTTAGGAGCGAATTGGAGGCTGACGCCAGTACCGTTCGCGCCATAACCGCGCCATTGACTCAAGAGATTGTCCTTTTCACAAAAGCAGCAAATGTAGACGCCTTCGGGCTCCTCGGTAAGCTTCGTCAGCGTTTGAAGGTACACGCCATCGTGCTTACCGCTATCTGTCGCTCGCTTCAGCGCACTGCGAACTACCGAAAGACCATGCGTCATCTCCTCCTCATCATTTGAATACCGGGAGTGCGACACCCATAAGTCGTGTTTCTCGACGATGCCGATCAGGCCACTCAGATCCGTATAGTGATAAAGCGATAGCGTGCCACTCTTCAATATGTTTTGCGGCACGTAAACCAGGTCCACGTGGTGAGAGCCGATAGATTCGAGAAAAACGGATAACGCCGGAATGTCGACGAACGGCTCGGTTAAGGCCATAAAAGTACCTCATTGTTTGGACAACGTGAGCTATTTCGCCCAGTCATTTCTCTATCCAGTGACGTCAATCGTGACGGCTCGAGAAAGCCTGTCGGGAGCTTTGTATTCTTCGGTGGAACTGAAGTCGCTGTTTGTCTTTAGTTCAAGCACCAGCACAGCGCGAGGTACTTCGGTGCCCGATTTCGAGCTTCCGTGTTTTCCCGACTTCGTCGAGCACAGAGTTCCCAGCCGGTCATGAGTGTGGTCACCACCTTTATGGCGAAACAACTGCCAAAGAGATTTCGGCGTAGCGTTCAAGCTCCCGTGGTGTCCGACTTTGTACAAGTTCACATCTTTGAGCAGGTCACACCATTTCTTGTTCTTCAAAGCGTATGCCCAGTTTTCGATCTGTGCGTCTCCGGGAAAAAGCAGTTTGCGATTGCCGATTTCGAGGAGAAGAATGACGCTGGTGTTATTCATCACGCTATCTAAGTCGCGAACAATTTCCAGCGTCTGGTCAGCGTATGCCTTGCGCGATTGCTCGATGAACCAACGCATATTCGGAGGGTGTGCGGCGTTCAAACGTCCGCCGACCCTCTGTCGTAGCCCGGGCCTGCCCGGACTCGCGATCGCGTTGGCAGTCAGGCGCTGAGACGCCCAAAAGCTCCGAAACTGCCAAAACTCATCAGGATCCTTCGACCGCTGTGTCCGAATTGTCTCGGTCTGTTTAGGTGTTGGCGGGCCTAGGACGGTAATCTTCACGCCTGGAAGAAGCGCGTTCAACGTCATGCCGGCGTTGACATAATGCGTTTGCCCCTTCTTCCCCATATTGATCAAATTCTTGACCGCCGAGAGATTCTTCAGGTTGTTCTGCCCGAGAAATGCCAGTTGGTTGAGCGTTTGTGATCCGGCATACAGCGTTTTGTTCCGCGTGATCTGGTCAATGTGGTCGGCGACTCGATGCATGTCTTCCAGAGAACCCAGGAAGTGGGATGTTAGATCCTTCTCATTGGGCTTACCGTCCCTCTGCGTCAATGTGGTTGCCGTCATCGCATTTGGCTTTGCCTCCGGATCTTCCGTCCAGGGCTGAACTATGTGGTGAGGTTGCAGCGACGCGATGATCTTTCCTGTTGCTTCCCCTTCGGTTGTGAAGCCGCTGATGTGGTCGCGATGGCGATGCGTTTCGACCAAAATGTCTAGCTGGCCCTTGCATCTCTCCTTTATGTCCTGCGCTACCTCGACCATGTACTTGGCGCGCGCATTCTTCGGTGCCGCCGTACTGCCGTAGTCGATGAGCACATACCGCTCTTGTTTTGCATAAGTAAACGTGAGGAGAAAGCAGTCACCAAACCCGACGTTATACATCCTGATTGTGACCGCAGATGGAGTGTTTTTCCTGGATACGACTGGCTTTTTGGCCGGCACCGGACTATTCCCCCTCGTTCCTCGGGATTTCAACCGATCGATACCACTGCGTCCTGCGCATGAGGTGCATTCGGGACAATGCACGCATCTTCGAAGCACCCTTGCTGAACGCGCCGTGTTCCCACAAATATTTCAGGCGCTCGCCCTGTCTATCCGGTTTATCTCTGGATTGAATGATCGCGTTTCCGATGTTGTATTTGACCTGCCCGTACTCGTCGAAGATCACCGCGTTGCCCCCGAAGAGAGTCACCTCGGTGTTGTCCGGCATTCCATCCGGCTTCCGAATCCGTAGCGGGGAAAGTTCACGAGCGAAAACCGTCAGCTTCTGGTGGTATTCCACTACCGTTTCGCGCAGTACAAAACCGTCGCGACCAGTTCGCACGCAAGGTCGCACCGACAACACGCGCGTGAAAGCTTGTTCACTCAACTTGAATAGCTTGCGGTTCTCCCACAGAAACCGGAACAGCTCGTCGTGATCTGACTTCATGGAATCGAAGTGGGTCCGGTCGTACTGAAACGCTTCGGGATGTGGCGGCGGGTCCCAGGATCCCTCCTGCCTACCCGGCGAACCTTCCGAACGCGGGAGTATCCCGTATTCACAGAGCCATTTCAGCACGCTTGACCTGATCTCAAACTTTTCGTCTTTCGGGTTTAGTTCCCAGTCGGACGTAAGGAGCGCACTTGCGAAATCAGAGAACTGGAGATCCGTTGGCGGACAATAGTCGATGGCGCGAATACACATTGTGAGAAGCCGGTCCGCGATCTCGGCGCCCTCCTGCGCTGCCCTTTTCCGATCGAGCTTAGAGGCATCGCCAATGACTTTTAGCCTCTCTATCCAGACGTCAAGGTATGCGTTGAGGATGGCGGCCACAAGAACCTCGCCACATGTATGTGCTTCCTGAAATTCGCTCGAAACCAGGTAGTCAGTTCTGGGGGGAAGAGTCGCGGACCGACGAAGAGCCTGCCCGTGGATCCCCGACAACTCCGAGCCCATTTCCTGAGCGAGACCAAGAAGCGCCGAAGAGCGCAACTTTTCCGGCGTCATGTCGGAACGCCTGATTGTGGCGCTGACATTTGGCATGCCGAGGTCAACCAGCTTGGCAACTACTGATTCCGCAGAAAAAATAGAGAGTAGCGCGACGATATCGGCGAATGCCTCATGGAAGCCCGCTTGTTGCGGGGATGACGGATCCGTGTAGCGCTCCCGCAGACCATCCAGGAGGGCGTGTGTGGTCTCGTGAGCAACCACTTCATGTGCAAGGCAGGTGAAGACTGTCCGCTTACCATCCAGGCTAGGGAAATGCCCGAAAAACAATCCCTGTGCGCGATCTGAATAAAATGCATTCGCGTCCGCGAACGCATGGGGGGAAACTTGGATCTGATGTCCTTCGAAGGCCCAGCCGATTCTCCGCCCCAAGGCAAATTCAAAGCGGGAGAGTGTTTTCATGATGATGCCGTAAGTCATCCACGCGTGGAATTCTGGACTGGAAAGCACGGCCTCATCGGTTAGCTTCTCGAAAGGATCGTCGGGAATGCCGTCATCACGATTCGCTCCGGGCGGAATTTGAGCGGCCGGATGCAGGATATTGCTGGTCGAATCGTAGTCGATGATGTGTACGCGGTAGCCCTTCGGGCCTTTATCAAGGGCTTCGTTCGGTATCTCAATTTGCGTTCTGAGAATTTTACCGCGATCTTTGACGCTGGGATCCAATGCCAGGATGGTGAATCTTCTGGTCGGATAGTATGGCACGGGTGTCCTGCCTATTCGAGCCCATTTTGGATCGTGAAGGAATTGTCCGCGAGAATACTCGTAAGTTTGCTTGATGTCAACGATTATAGATACGATGTTGGTAAGATCGCAGTTGTGCCGTGTGGGGGCATTGCTTGTATCGCACGGTCTTACACTTTGGGGATAACTTCGTCGTACTCGCCAGTTGTCCCTACCAAAAACTCAGTCTAGCAGTGAAGCAAGCCCTACTCCGCGCCGTAATGCACTAAACCAAACCATTGAACTTCGTACAGCAAACGAGCACACAGCTAGTTCTCCGTTCTCAAGCGAGCGTTTGGAAGCCAGCTTCGTTTAGGCAGCTTTCCGAGTGTAAAGATGATGCAGGCCGCCGACTTGTGGAATTTGGATCACAGGGCCGAGCGAAGGAGGCTCGACGGGTCGGCTGCGAGGTGCATCTTTTTCGAGCGACAGATGGGTACGGCAACGTTCGTAATACTCGAAATAATCCTTGAGGATTCGACGCAACCCGGCCTCATGGAAGACAATGATGTGGTCCAGGCATTCGCGCCGAATGGAACCGATAAACCGCTCAACGTAGGCATTCTGCCAAGGGCTCTGGGGCGCAGTCAGGACTTCCCGAATGCCCATTCATCTTGATGTCTCACGAAACTTCTCTCCATAAATGCAGTTGCGGTCGTGCAGCAGATACCGCGGCGCACTATCCCAAGGGAAAGCCTCGAGAAGTTGACGCGCCGTCCACTCTGCTGTGGGATTCGCGGTTATCGCGACATGCCTGGGACGTCGGCGCTCATGGTCGAGAATCACGAAGACGAATAGGAGTTGGAAGGCAATCGTTGGGACGACGAAGAAATCTGCAGAGATCAAATCCATCGCATGCTTCTTGAGAAAGGTTCGCCACGTCTGTGAGGGAGGCTTCTTGCGGCGGACCATGTACTTGGCGACCGTTCCTTGTGAATATCTGAATGCCGAGTTTCAGGAGTTCGCCGTGAATGCGAGGAGCACCCCAGCACGGGTTGGCGAGGCTCCGACTCTTCCATGTCCAATAGAGACGAAAACCCCTGCGATGCCAGGCGACAACGGTCTCCGGCTTGACAATGAGCAGTGCCGATCGCCTGTCCTCCGCCAAAACTCTGAGAGCAACTGAATTTCACTTTTAACAATGTTACAGGCCTGCTTGCAAAGTGTTGATCTAAAGGTTGATCGTCATTTTGGCGAGGGACAGCGGAGCAGAGGTGCTTCTGCATTCCACTTAGGCTCCGGATGCGACTTGAATGGGGGAGAGGCTTGACTGGCAACATGTTCACCTCGCAAGCGCATCGGTTGTCGGACGGTCGCGTTTCGAGCGTATCGCGCGCGCCAGTGGGGACATCTGCAGCGCGGTTCGGGAGCATAATGTCCAGTCTTCTCGGTGCCAAGAATGTCTCCGGCGAATCGCTAAGAGCAGCCAGCGAAATTAATCTGTTTTGCACTAGTGGTGGCACCGGCGGTTACTTTGAGAGGCATCCCGTTTGTGTCCAGATTCGTCGTCAGCGAAGACGGCGAGCAGATAGCCGCGCTACCGGACATGGGTTTTGTCGCGTCCGCTTCGACGGTATAGAGCACGTCGCCGCTAGCGGGCGGCGTATAAGTGATCTTGCCCGCCGAAAAGGTCCCAACGTTCGGATTGCTAGCCGGTACGACGAGCGTATATTGGGCACAGAAGGCTCCTGTGGGGCTGCCTGTTGCGGGGCAAGGCGTGGCCGACTGGACGGCGACATTTGAAACGGAACCCTGGAGAAGCGGAAGGGTGACCGGACGAGTCGCGCTGCCGGGGAGCGAAACCGTTTGCAAGGCGCTCGTCGACGCGTCTATGTCCGCACCCGTCGTCCCGTTCAGCGCCGTGACAATACCTTGAATTTTCCCCGGCCCTGTGGCGGTTCCCGTCTCCGCGACAAGAGGAAGAGTGCCGACATCCGTTCCTCCGGGAACATTGACCACGAGGGTTGCGTTGTACGCGGTGCCCGAACTGCTGACGGCGTCAACAACGACATCAAACACCGCGCCCATCGGCAATGGGCAAAAACTGAATCGCCCCGTAGAGTCTGTCACCGCTTCCATGAAGATACGATCCGTGCCGGACATGTCCGCCTTTTCGAGCGCAACGGTAGCGCCGGCTATGGGTTGCGACGTCACGCTATCCACAACCTGGCCTTTGATTCCCGTGGTGTTGGTGCTGACCACACCCGCGGTCAGCGTCGGCTTGAGCCGGAAACTGCCGTTGCCTTCCTGGATGATCGAGGCGCAGGCATTGAAATCAATATTGATATCCACGGTCTGGCCATCGGCCACGTGGATGGGGCCTCCCACGACTTGCCCCGGAGGTATCTTCAGGCCGGTATTGGCCTGGCTGGAGAGCAGAAGCTCAGAAGTGCTGCTCTTGTCCACAATGCAATTGAAAACGTTGCCGAGTGTGGAGCAGGCATTCGTGGACGGGACTGCGCTGGAGCTGGAATTGTTGCCAACCAGGAGGAGGCGAATCTGCTGGTAATCGCCCGCGGGAAGGCTCGAATTGGAACCCAGCTGCTTAAGTAAGCATGCCCCGTTTGCTGGGAGATTTAGCAGGTCTACCTGAACTGGGTGGGTATTCAATTCGGGAACGAGTTCCACCCAACCGGGGGAGTTGTCGTCCGCGGTAGCGCTGATATGCGCCTGCACCGAGCGAATCGTGATAAAGACGCTCTTGAAATTTCCCGCCGGCGGCATGCAACTCGGCGGATCACTGATACTCACGTTGACTGTGGCCATCCCGTTGTTAAGCTGGCCGGTGATGTTAGTCTTGCCGCACGTCACCAGGGTCAGTGCCACTCCAACAAGGACGGCAAGAACGGCCAAGGACAGGTAGGAAGAAGAAAGTTGGCGATTCGAACGAGCGCGGAATCCCATCCTCACACCTCCACGGTCTCAGTTGTTAAATGAATGAGGGGATCCCGAGGGCGGGGACGTCATCGGTCTTCCAAAAAGAGTATGAGAAGAGTGGGCCTGATAGTCAAGGAGCATGCTGCAACAGCAGTGATTAGGAACGTCTACGGAATGACCTCATGACTTAAATCAACAATAGCCGGCCGAACGTGCTTGCAGGCGCGACAGTCTAATCCTGAAGCGACATCGGCCGTCTTGCGTCGAGGCTATTCCTTCAGCGATACGGGATCAGACTCATTCTTCGGCGACTTCTTATCCAACAAGGAGACGAGTTCGCGGCCCGAAGCCGGGACGCCAACCTTGCCTTCGCGGACAATCTCCTTAGCACTGAGGCTTCGGCCATACAGCTTTTTGTTCGCACTGCCGTCAGACCGGAGCGTCGAGCCCTCGAGCGAGATGCCTGCGAACAATCCGCGTGAGCGAGAATAGCTGAGGACCTCTGCCCTCATCACGATGTCGGTATCCGCCGCCGCTGTACGTCCCTTGGGCCCGGCCGCTGCGGAGGCGTTGGCGCCAAGCTTCACTTTGCTGCTTAAGATTGAGTTCGCGCCTTTGGGATTCATGACCAAGAGTACGAAGTCCGTGGCCTGACCGCCCAGCTGCAAGCCGATGTTTGCACCTTCGAGCGCGAACAGTGCCGGTGCGCTCCAATGTCCTGTAAAGTGCTGGCCCGTTCGGCAGGTGATCACACCCCGCCCGAAGTCACCTCCGATCCCGATTGCGAATTTCAGAACCGAAGGAATCACAATGACGCATTCGGCCTTGTTGAGCAGGTCCTGCGGAATCCCATCAGGGATGCCCATAATTTCCTTGAACACCTGACCGCACGCTTCCAGGCGCTTTTGCTCCCTGCTTTGATTCGCGCCGAAGGCCGCACACGACATAAAAATGGCTACGACAAGAGCACCAGCTTTCCTCATGGCGTTACTCCAGAACGTCTATTCGATTCTTGCGCCGCCGGCTCGGAAACAACAACCGTGGCGGTATTCGGGCTTGTCCTAAGGAGAAACTCATCAGTTTTGGACCTTGCCAGCGACTCCAGGCATCCGGAAACAATCCTCTGATTTGATCATCAGTGATCCGTTTTAACCCTGACCTGGAGGAGCGGTCGAATTCTGTCGATTGCGCAGTAACAATCGGAGAAAAGCAAATTCGGATGGTTGCGAAGGTTCAGGAAGTCTTTGAAACTGAAGAGAATTTGGTTGCGGGGGCC
>Ga0137389_10001128_pt1 | contig 15395 bp, 15 predicted proteins | sample 15con2h14BmetaG_FD_104645 | JGI IMG/M metagenome (GOLD analysis project Ga0137389, IMG submission 104645) | Vadose zone soil microbial communities from Angelo Coast Range Reserve, California, USA - 15con2h1.4B metaG | ecosystem: Environmental > Terrestrial > Soil > Vadose zone > Saprolite...
AATGGCATCGAGGGACCTTCAAAAATCCAGGCCGTCAATACAAACTGGTTCAGCACCATTTCCAGCAGCAAACTCAACGAGGCGCATCTCACCTACGCGCGCGAAAACCGGCCGCGCAACGCGGTCGATCCCACTGCAGTGCCCGACACAAATATCGGCTCTGCGAACAGCCCAACGGCCTTCGCTTTCCGGTTCGGCCAGCCTTTCTTCCTCGAGCCTACCATTGACGAAGTCTTTTGGCGTAACGATGTGAGAGACAACTTCACCGTCGTTCATGGCAAGCACACCATCAAGGCCGGCGGGGAGTGGATTCACAGCAATAACACGCAGGTGTTTCGCGGGTTTTTCAAAGGATTGTACTTTTTCGATAACGCCGTGGGCTTTATGCACTACGTGACGGATGGGCCCGCCGTGCAAGGGTGCTCGGATGGAACATTTACTGTGACCACTTGCGGAGGGACGGCCACGTCAACGGGGACACCGCTATTCCTGTTTCTCCAACATGGGCCTGCAACCCAAGGAGAGACTTTTGACCAGTCTGGGGCCTCGTCCATCAATAATGAAGATTTCGCGGTGTTTGGACAGGATACTTGGAAGATTACGCGCAACCTAACCGTAAATCTGGGTCTGCGTTGGGAGGCACAGCACCTTCCAAATCCGGTTATTCCTCCTGCACAGACGGCGTACGGCCCGAACTTGAGCGACCCGAAGTTTCCTTCCGATGGGACGTTGCACAACCAAAACAAGATGTTTCAGCCGCGAATTGGGTTCGCTTGGGACGTTCGAGGCAATGGCAAGTCTGCGCTGCGTGCAAGTTGGGGGATCTACAACGCCAGGCAGAATATGCTGACGCAGGTCGGATCCATCACGACCAACGGGGTGCAACAGCAATCGTTCGCGGCGGGCTTGTTTGTCGGGCCATGCTGCCCGGAACCGGTATTCGGCCAAAACGCGGGACCTATCAATAATCCCCCGGCGAAAGGCTCACCACCGCCACCATTTGCCGCGGTGCAAGTATTTGACAAAGCCTATGCCAACCCCCGAATTTATACGGCAAACGTTGGTTACGAGCAGCAGATCGCGTCCGGGTGGGCCGGCTACCTTGATTTAACAGTCTCCAAGGGAGTTCATCTGACCCGGTTCATTAATCCGAACGTGTGCTGCTCGACAGCGGATTTGAATGTAACCGCCGATGTGAATCTCGGGAGTGGTCCGTCCTACTCAAAACCGGGCCCATTCGCGAATTTGGGGGCGGTTACCGACACGGCTAGTTCCGCAAAGTCGCTCTATCGCGGCGCAACGATTGGGGTGCGCAAGCGCTTTAACAATCGGTTCCAGCTGGATGCGAATTACGTCTGGTCGGAAGATCTGGACGATGATTCCAACGAAAGAGATCCTTTCAGCTTCCACTATTATGACTTCTACAATCTCGCGAAGGAGTATTCCTACTCCGACCGGGATGAAAAGCATAAATTCAACCTCGTCACTCACGCCGAATTGCCGTGGAAGGTGGCTCTTGACGTGCGAATGCAGGCGCACTCGGCCCAACCCTATAGCGCCAATCCCAATGCCGCTGGCACTGGGCCTCTTTGCAGCAACTCAGAAGCTGCGCATCGCGTGCAAATTGGCAAAGGCCCAGGCGGAACCAACGTCGACTGCGGAAGAAATTTCCTTCGCAAGGACAACGGCTACTTTGCGTTTAACTTTGGGGCGTCAAGACCAGTGCACCTTGGAGAGCGGTTCCAGATCATCCCCAAGGTGGAGGTCTTCAACCTGTTTAATAACAAAAACAACATAAACACAATCAGCGGCAGCGGTACGCCCTTGTTTGATTTCGACGGATTCATCCGGCAGGGTGTGGGCGATCCCAGAGAGGCGCAACTGTCTATACGCTTGCAGTTCTAACGAAGCGGGTGGCAGCCACAATAACAATCATCAGAAGAGGGGCGCTTGGGCGCCCTTCTTCGTTTTGCGGGGTTAAGAGGGATAGCTGGTGGCAGTCCATCTCGCGAATTCCGCAACTTCATCAACTGAGCCATCCGTTTTTCGATTTTTTCTGCTGCCGTGCGCGTGAAAGGATTGCTCCGTCCTTCGGTTTCCCTCACGTAAGCAAAGTCGTGGCAACGTGGAGACTTGGATTGACACCCGCAGCATTCTTGCATTCTTGCCAATTCGCAACAGTATTCTGTCACATGAAGAAACAAGCTCTAAGTGCGAGGACCGTCATGAAATATCTTGTGTGGTCTGCCTCGGTCTTGGCTCTCGGCCTGCTGGTCACCGTGCCTGCGTCGAACGCCCAGGCAAAGCCCGCGGCGCCCGCTCCAGCCGCAGCTCCAGCGGCCGCCCCCGCGCCATCTGCGTCGCAAGGCCGCAAGAAGCGCGTAGCCATTTTCGATTTCGACTATGCAACGGTGCAGACCTCCACCGCCGCGCTCTTCGGCACGAATGTGGACGTCGGCAAGGGTATCTCCGACTTACTGATAACCGATCTCGTCAAGGATGGCACGTATTCCGTCATCGAGCGCAAAGCACTGGACAAGATTCTTGCGCAGCAGAATTTCTCGAACAGCGATCGTGCCAATCCAAACTCCGCCGCCAAAATCGGTAAGCTCCTCGGAGTGGACACCATCATCGTCGGGAGCATCACGCAATTCGGGAACGAAACCAAGAACACAAATGTCGGCGGCGCTGGCGCCGGCCTGGGTGGCTTTGGTATTGGGGGATTCGGAAAGAAAAAAAGCAAGGCCATCGTTGCGGTCAACGCCCGTATGGTGGACATCGATACCGGCGAAATTCTCGGCGTGGCTGATGGCAAGGGCGAATCGCAGCGCGAGAGCACGTCGTTGCTCGGAGGCGGAGGCAATTGACATGGGTTTGGCGCCGGTGGCGCCAATTTTGGCAGCAGCGACTTCCAACAGACGATTCTCGGAGAAGCGGTGAAGAACGCGGTCGATCAGATGAGCACCGGATTGGTTGCCAATAACACGAAACTACAAACCCGCACGATCAACGTCTCCGGGCTGGTGGCGGCCGTGGAAGGCGGACAGATCATTCTAAACGTTGGCGGTAAGGCGGGTCTGAAGGTGGGCGACCAGCTCAATGTCGAGCGCGTCACCCGGGAGATCAAGGACCCGGCCACCGGCCAGGTCATCCGCCGTTTGGCCTCGGCGGTCGGCATGGTAAAGATCACCGAAGTGGATGACATTTCCGCTGTCGCCGTCGCAGTGTCCGGCTCGGGATTCAAAGTTGGCGACGCCGTAAAAACCGTGACCCAATAGCGGAGCTTTGCCCAGTCCGCGCACTTCGGGACGAGGAGAACAGTTCCGACCCTGCGCTTTGTCTTTCCCGCACTCGTGTCCCTTGACCGGTCCGTGCCTTGCGCGTGAGGACGCAATGCCTTGAAATCCGCTCCAGAATGCAACCCTTGATGAAATATCCAAATGGTACGAATAGAAACCTTCCGTCTCCGGAACACTTGCTTGCGCGCGGCTAATCCCTGAGAATCTAAGGTTTAAACAGGCGTGATTTTCCGCATGGGTCCGGATGCCGCGCTAAATGAAAAGCGAGTGAGATGACAAGTCAGGCGAATTCCATAAGGCGATTGGTCGCTTACTTTTCGATGGAGATTGCGCTCGAAAACGCCATGCCGAGCTACAGCGGCGGGCTGGGCGTCCTGGCGGGCGACACGATTCGCGCGGCTGCCGACCTGCGGCTGCCCATGGTGGCGGTCTCCCTCCTTTACCGCAAAGGATTCTTCACGCAGCGGCTTGCAGAAGACGGCTCGCAAACGGAAGAACCGGTCGAGTGGCGCGTGGAAGATTTTCTTACAGAAGAACCGGCGCGAGCCAGCGTTCCGATGGAAGGCCGCCGAGTTGAGTTGCGCTGCTGGCGCTATGCAGTGAAGGGCGTGCGCGGATTTGAGGTTCCCGTATATTTTCTGGACGCCGATCTGCCGCCGAACGCGGAAGCGGACCGCGCGTTAACCGGCACGCTGTATGGCGGCGATCCGTACTACCGGCTGCGGCAGGAAGTGCTCTTGGGGATCGGCGGGGTGCGCATGCTGCGGGCGATGGGCTACGGCGACCTTACGCGCTACCACATGAACGAAGGGCACGCGGCGCTGCTGACGCTGGAGCTGCTTGGCGAAGAAGCACAAAAGGCCGGGCGTAGTTCCATCCGTGGCGAAGACATCGAAAAAGTGCGAAATAAATGCGTTTTCACCACCCACACGCCCGTTCCGGCCGGACATGACCGCTTTCCGATGGAATTCCTCACGCGGGTATTTCCCGGGCAGACGGATTTTCTGGACTTGAAAGACCCCACCACCGCCGATCTGATGAAGCGCGCGCTGCAGGCGGAGCAGAATTTCCCGGGATTGCAGGAGGCGGCGCGGCAGGGAGCTTCGTTGAATATGACACAGCTTGCTTTGGGGCTGAGCACGTACGTTAACGGCGTTGCCAAACAACACGGCGAGACTTCGCGGCAGATGTTTCCGGGAGCTGCGATCGAGGCTATCACTAACGGTGTTCACGCCGGGACCTGGACTTCGCCGCCATTCCAGCAACTCTTCGACCGCTACATTTCCTCCTGGCGCGAGGACAACTACAGTTTGCGCAGTGCGCTGGGCTTGCCGCCGGAGGAAGTCTGGGCCGCCCATCTGATCGCCAAACACGATCTGCTCGAGACGGTTCGCCAAAAGACCGGCCTCAAGTTTGATCCTGAAGCATTCACGATCGGTTTTGCGCGCCGTGCCACGGGTTATAAGCGTGCCGACCTGATCCTGGCCGACCTCGACCGGTTGCGACAAATCGCCAAGAACTCCGGCCACTTCCAAATTATTTATGCCGGCAAGGCGCATCCCAATGACGGCGGCGGGAAGGACATTATTCGCCGGATTTTCCATGCGAAAAAGGCGTTGCGGAAAGTGATACCGGTGGTTTTCCTCGACGACTACAATTTAGAACTCGGTGGAAAAATCACTTCCGGCGTGGACCTGTGGCTGAACACACCACAATTTCCATTGGAAGCTTCCGGCACTAGCGGAATGAAGGCCGCGCTAAATGGCGTGCCCAGCTTGAGCATTCTGGACGGCTGGTGGGTGGAAGGTCACATCGAGGGCGTCACCGGCTGGTGCATCGGCGAATCTCGGCGGACAGCGGCGGGAAATACTCCGGCGGACAATACGGCCGAAGCCGAATCGCTTTATAACAAGCTGGAAAACGTGATTCTTCCGATGTACTACAACGATCGCGCGAAATTCCTGGAAGTCATGCAACATGCCATCGCCATCAACGGCTCGTTCTTCAATACGCAACGCATGGTGCAGCAGTACATCACCGACGCGTATCTGCGCTAACGGCGCGGGCGCGGTGCGGCGCCAAATTGCAAGACCAAATAGAAGAACAGACTAGGATTGTGCGAGCGAGTTAGCGCAAACGGTTTTTGTAAATGGCCATACCCACGACGGCATCCATGCCTATTTGTTCGAGTGCGGTAATTTCGCGACGCGTTTTGATGCCGCCCGCGGCGATAATCAGATGCGAAGTCGCGTTGCGTAGCGTTCGGAACCACGCGAGGTTTGCGCCGGTCATCGTGCCTTCGCGGTCCACGTCGGTGCACAAGAAACCTGCGCAGTAGAGTTCAAGCTCCGCCATCATTTTCTCGGCCTGAAGCGCGATGCGCTTTCGCCAGCCGTGGATGGTGATGTTCCCTCGGGCTGTATCGAGGGCGATGATGATTTGTTTTCGATGGACTTTTTTTGTGAGTCGTTGCAGGAATCTGGTGTTCACCTTCGCGCCGCGGAAAGCGGCGCTGCCAACAATGATTTGGCTCGCTCCCCATCGGGCAATTTGTTCGGCACGAGCAACGGTTCGAATCCCGCCGCCAACGCGCACCTTCATGCCGAAGTCTTTTCGTGCTGTGGCGCAGAGTTCGCGCACCAGTTCGTTGTTCGCGCCTTTTCCCATCGCGGCATCCAGGTCAATGACGTGCAACCAGGGATATTCCTTGAATTTTCTGAGAAGGCCGAAGACGTCGGCCACGGCAAGCTCGCGCTTTCGCCCGTGCACCAATTGAACGGCTTGGCCAGCTTGCAAGTCGATGCAGGGAATCAACACGGCAAGCGCACCTCGATGCCATGTGCGGCGAGGAATTCCTTCAGCGTTCGAATGGATTGCAGCTCATCGTGAAAGATCGAAGCCGCCAACGCCGCGTCCGCAGCGCCGTCTTGGAAGATTTCGACAAAATGTTTTGGCGACTTTGCGCCTCCAGAAGCGATCACCGGAACGGTCACGGCTTTGGAGATTGCTGCGGTTAGTGCTACGTCGAAACCGCTTTGCGTGCCATCACGATCGACGGAGGTCAACAGTATTTCGCCGGCTCCGAGCGCAACGGCCATGCTGGCCCACTCGATGGCATCCAGGGAGGCAGATTCGCGTCCGCCGCGAACCATGACATCCCAATGATCGCCTGCGTGTTTCGCGTCGATTGCGACAACGACGGCTTGCGCGCCAAATTCCCGCGACAATTCGGAAATGAGTTCAGGCCGGTCTACGGCGGCGGTGTTCACAGTGACTTTGTCAGCGCCTGCGCGCACTACGGCGCGGCCGTCTTCGAGGGTTCGAATACCGCCGCCAGCGGTGAGAGGGATGGCCAATTCCGCGGCGACGCGGCGGATGGTTTCGAGGAAAGTGGGTCGGCGATCGCGGGAAGCCGCTATGTCGAGCACGACCAGTTCGTCGGCACCTTCGGCGTTGTAACGCGCGGCGAGAGCGATTGGATCACCGGCGTCGCGCAGACCGACGAAGTTGACGCCCTTGACGACGCGCTCGCCGTCGGTGTCGAGGCAGGGAATGATGCGGTGCGCGAGGCTCATGCTGCGAGCCTCAGAAAATTTTGTAGGACGCGGGCGCCAGGGGCGCCGCTTTTCTCCGGATGGAATTGCACGGCATAGATGTTTTTATGCTCGACGATAGCGGCGAATTCCGCACCATAGGAGCAGGTGGCGGCTGCCGCGGCGTTCGAATCAAGCGCGGCGTAGGAGTGGGCAAAATAAAAATACGCTGCGGCGTCAATGCCGGCGAGCAAGAAAGACTCACGCTTTCTTTTAAGCTGATTCCATCCCATGTGAGGCAACTTCACGTTTGGAGGCAATGCAGAAACGATTCCCGGCATGAGACACAATCCTTGGAGTTGGGAGGCTTCTTCGCTCGACTTGAACAATACCTGCAGCCCGAGGCAAATTCCGAGAAAAGGCACGCCGCGGTTGATGGCGTCGACTAAAGGTGCGCGGAGGTTTTTTTCGTCGAGGGCGCGAACGAGAGCGCCGTAATGACCGACCCCAGGGAGGAGCATAGCGGCTGCATTGGAAATGCATTCAGGCGAGTCGGTGCGGTGTGATTGAGCGCCGAGACGTTGCAGGGCGCGTTCGACGGAGGGCACATTGCCGGCGCCGTAGTCGAGGATGGTCACTTTCATAGGAGCCCTTTTGTGCTGGGCAAAACTTTGCGGAGGCGCTTGTCGCGAGAGACGGCGAAACGCAGAGCGCGCGCGAATGCTTTGAAAATTGCTTCGACTTGATGGTGCGAGGAGCGGCCGTAGAGGGCGCGGAGATGTACGTTGGCTTTTGCGGCTTGCGCGAAGCCTTGGAAAAAATCCTCCATTAGCTCCACCTGGAAATCGCCCACGCGCTTTGCGGCGATATTTGCTTGGACTATGCAGTAGGGCCTTCCGCCAAGATCCACGGCTGCAGCAGCGAGCGTTTCGTCCATTGGCATGAGGAAATAACCGGCGCGCAAAATGCCACGCTTGGAGCCAAGGGCTTTCAGGACCGCTTCTCCGAGCGTGATGCCGACGTCTTCGACGGTGTGATGCTGGTCCACGTCGAGATCGCCGCGTGCGTCTACATTAAGATCGAGTGCGCCGTGCCGCGCAATCAGCTCGAGCATGTGATCGAAGAAGCGAATACCCGTGGCGATGCGCGCCTTTCCGCGTCCGTCCAGATTCAGCTTTAGGCGGATATCAGTCTCGTTTGTCTTGCGATGAATGGTCGCGGTTCGGGGCATGGTGAGTTTCTGTCTGACGCTAGGCTTCAGGCCGGAGTCTTCCATTCCTTTCGAATTGTTTTCAGCAACCGGCGCATTTCGGATCGCGTTCCAATGGTGATGCGGACAAACCCGGGACCGATGTCTTTGCTTCGTTCACGGAGAAGAATCCCTTGCTTCTCCAGCTTTTGAAAGAGGGGCGGCCCGGCTGGCCCGAAATTCGCGAGGAGAAAATTTCCGGCGCTCGGATGAGTTTTTACGCCGAGCTTTTCCAATTCTGACGCGAACCACTTCCGCAGTAGTTGGACCTGAAGCACGTACCGAAACATCGTGGCGCCATCGTTCAGCGCCGCTTCCGCCGCGACAAGAGCTGCAAGATTGACCGGGAAGGGCGGCATGGCGCGGCGCACGAGAGCAAGGGATTTTTCACAGGCGATTACTGCGCCGAGCCGCAAGGCCGCGAGCCCGGCCACTTTTGAAAATGTTCTTGCCACGAACAATTGCGGATATTTCTGGATCCAGCGCACGACGGAGAAGCCGGAGAATTCCGCATAAGCTTCATCCATTACTACCGCGGTGTGCGTGGCGGCTTTCAACACTCTTCGCAACCCTTCCTCTCGAAGGAGAGTTCCCGTCGGATTATTGGGATTGGCGATGAAAAGAACGCGCGGCCTCTTGCGCAGCGCGGCGATGACGCCTTCCAGCGGAAATTCCATTTCGCTGGTGTAGCGCAGGACGGAAATCCGGGCGCCATAAATTTCCGCGTAGTAGCGATACATCGGAAAGGTGGGCTCGCAAATCAGAATGCCACAGCGCGGTTCGACGAAGGTATCGAAGAAAACGCGCAGAGCGTCGTCACCGCCGTTGGTAAGCAGCAGTTCTTCCCGGCGGACACCGAAGTAGCGCGCGATGCGCCGCGTTCGCACATGATATTCGGGGTACATTGCCAGCTGCTTGGTGGTGAGCTTTGCGAGCGCACGCCGCACCGCCGGTGAACAACCAGTTGTGTTCTCGTTGAAGTCGAGGCGCAATTTATCGGAGCGCCCCTCGGCGGGCGCTTCGTACGTGCGGCGATTCAGGATCGCTTCGCGGATTGGCAAATGAACCTTCATCGGCGAACCTCCACGGCGTTCGCGTGGGCCAGCAGACCCTCCGCGCGGGCTAACGTCTGGACATCAGAGGCCAACCGCGCGAAACCATTATTGCTGATGGACTGTACGCTGATGCATTTCACAAAGTCCGCGGCTGAGAGGCCGCCGCGCATGCGCGCCCAACCTCCGGTCGGCAGGACATGATTGCTCCCGCTGGCGTAATCGCCGAGAGGTTGCGCTCCCCAACGACCGAGAAAAACGGTACCGGCAGCGTAAATTTTCTTCATGAGCGACTCCCCGTTGCTGGGAAGGCTGAGGTGCTCCGGGGCGAAACGATTGACGAATTCACAGGCGGCCTCAATTGACGAGGCGACCAGGATTGCGCCAGTGCGCTTCATCGAAAATTGCGCAGGATTCGTTGCGGGCAATTCGTCAAGTTGCCGGGCTACTTCGGTTTGCACCTGCCGTGCGAGGCTGTTCGACGTGGTCACTAGGTAGCTCCCTGCATCGTGAGCGTGTTCGGCCTGCGCGAGCAGGTCCGCGGCGATCCAACTCGGATTTCCGGTTGTGGCCAAGACAATGGACTCGGTTGGTCCCGCGGGCAGATCGATTGCGCAATCGCTGCTAACCAGTTGCTTGGCGGCAGTAACAAAGCGATTGCCCGGGCCGAAGATTTTCTCGACGCGAGCCACACGCTTTGTGCCGTAGGCTAGTGTTGCAATGGCCTGTGCGCCCCCCATTTTGGCGACGCGCGTCACGCCGAGAATGTCGGCGGTGGCAAGAAGAGCAGCGTTCGGCCGCGGGCAGACAACCTGGATGTGGCGCACGCCCGCCACTTTGGCCGGCACCACGGTCATCACCATCGTGGAAACCAGGGCAAACCGTCCGCCCGGGATGTAGCACCCGATGGCATCAATCGGGCGCACCATCTGGCCTATTTTCACTCCCGGCTCGACTTCCATCGTCCAGGGTTTCGGCAACTGCTTTTCTTCGACGCAGCGGACATTGCGGGCGGCGTGCTCCAGCGCACGAAGGAACTCGCGGCTCACTTGCTTGCGTGAGGCGCGAATTTCGCCCTCTTCGATCCACAAACTTTCACGCTGAAGGTCGATGCCGTCGAGTTTCCTCACCCATGCGGAGAGTGCCGCGTCTCCGCGCTGGCGAACATCACAGATAATCTCCGCGGCGATTTCTTGTGCCTCTTCATCATGCTGCTGGCGCACGCGCAGAACGTTTTTCTCGACTGCCCGTGTGAGTTTGAGAATGCGCATCAGAGCACGATCTTGTTCAAGGGGTATTCGACGATCCCCTGGGCCTTGGCGGCTTTGAGTTTTGGCAGAATCTGCCGCACAACGGCTTCCTCGACGATGGTGTTGATGGCGACCCAGTCCGGATCGCTCAAAGCTGAAATCGTCGGCTTCTTGAGCGCAGGAAGAACACCTAGAACAGCGGGCAGATCATCACGATGGACGTTGAGGAGAAGACCCACCTTGCTGGCGGCGGCGATCGCGCCTTGTAGCATCAGAATCAGGTTTTCCGCTTTTTCGCGTTTCCAGGCATCGGCCGCAGCGGCGCGGTTCATGATGAACACCGTCGCGGATTCCAGCACGGTATCGACAATGCGCAAGCGATTCGCGCGCAGGGACGAGCCCGTCTCGGTCACTTCCACAATAGCGTCCGCCAGTTGCGGCACTTTGACTTCCGTGGCACCCCAGGAAAACTCCACGCGGGCCTTTACGCCATGATGGGCAAGGTAGCTTTCCGTGATATGCACGACTTCAGTGGCGATGACTTTTCCTTCCAAGTGGCGCGGCTCTCGAATCGCGGAGTCTTCCGGAACGGCCAGGACCCAGCGGACACGCGCCAGCCGCTGCTTGGCGTAAACCAACTCCGACAATTCGTCGACCTTCGCGCCGGTTTCCACCACCCAGTCGTGACCCGTAATCCCCGAGTCCAGCGCGCCGGATTCGACGTAACGCGCCATCTCTTGCGCGCGCACCAGCAAACACTCGATTTCGGTGTCGTCAATCGCCGGGACGTAACTTCGCGAGCCCAGCGTGATCTTCCAACCGGCCCGCGAAAAAAGATCGAGCGTCGCGTCCTGCAGGCTGCCTTTGGGGATTCCCAGCTTCAGGCGGCTCATCGGGTTTTCTCCGATCCGTAAACCTTTTCGGGCGCGAAAGTGCGCTCGGCGATAACTTTGGCACTACCGTCCGGCTCCAAATTTCGGAAGAAACAACTTCGGTACCCTTCATGACAGACGCCGGGCCCAACGGCTTCGACGCGCAGGAGGAGGGCATCGGCGTCACAATCCACGCGTATCTCCCGAACCCGCAAGACGTGGCCGCTCGATTCGCCTTTCTTCCAGAGCTCGTTTCGCGAGCGGCTGAAGAACACCACTTCTCCGGTGCGTTTGGTCTCTGCCAGGGACTCCGAATTCATGAAGCCGAGCATCAACACATCGCTGGTGCCCTCGTCCTGGATGATGGCCGGCACCAGCCCGCCGCCTTTCTGAAAGTCGATCTCCACGGTGTTGTCTCCTGAAAAAAGTCTTTGAAAAACAAAAATCCCGCTGGGGCCTGTTGCGCCAGCGGGCTGAAGAGTGCGTTGCTTAGCGAATCGCTATGCACACCTCAGCCGGCGCAGTGCGTGGCCGTGATGATGGTGCACCCCAGTGCTGAGTGTGTGGTTCATTCCGAAATACAAAAGTAAAGGAAACGCGGCCTCAAGTCAACGAAAGGATTAGAGGGAAAAGCGGAGGCGGAAAGTTGCTCCAGCCACGGGCACGGTTCCGGGGATCAGGCGGACGAACGTGGCAGGTTGGCGATTTTGGACCCGCGGCTAAGCCATTGAACTGGATAGACTTTCGTGAGAGCGTCAGGCATGGTGTCTTGTGCGACAGGATCTTGCAACTACGACTAGGCGCTCGAGAGGCTGAAACGTCAAGGCCGTACGCCGAATCTGATAGTTGACAGGATGTATGAATGCGGTGCCTAGCCCAGGGAGGGGCCATGGAAGAGAAGATTCGCAAGGACGAGGCTGCGTGGAAGAAGCAACTTACGCAGAATCAATACTTTGTGACGAGGAAAAAGGGCACGGAACCGCCCTTTACGGGCGAATATGAGGATACGGAAATTGCAGGAACTTACAAGTGCGTATGCTGCGGTCAGCCGCTGTTTCGTTCTGAAACAAAATTCCACTCAGGCTCCGGATGGCCCAGCTTCTATGCTCCGGCTAGTCAGGAGGCGGTCGAGGCGGAGAACGATATGAGCCACGGAATGCGGCGCACGGAAGTGAAGTGCAGCCGGTGCGACGCGCACCTGGGGCACGTTTTTGATGATGGACCGCAGCCCACGGGGATGCGGTATTGCATCAACTCCGTCGCGCTGGAGCTCCAGGAAGACTAAACATGGCCCGGTCGTCACCGGAACGCTTTTTTTTTCGGTTGTTCGATTCAGGAGTGCGTCGAAAGGAATTAGGCCGCCGGACAGGAGCAAGCCACTAGTGCGGCGACCGGATCGCTCTCGCGTTCCCAGGCGCCGAGCAGCAACACTTTCGTGCCGGTCGGATACTTGAAAACGTAGTACGTGTTTGAGAGTCCTTCCACTTCATAAAAACCAGGCCGGCGCGGATCGGGCCGCGAAGGCGCACCATCAACGAGAAGTTGACGCAATTCAGCGATCTGTTCCTGGGAATGGTTTCGCAGGTCTTCCACGAGGGGCGGTAGTTTTGGAACGTTTATGATCATGATGTTTCTCCGCCACATTCAGCTTATCTTCTCCTCACCAGTAAAGACGTTGGAAATCGAAAAATGTTTCACGGCGCGCAACATTTTTTTCCAGACAAATTGGCCTGCTGGTTCCGTCATCCCACGGCTCGCAAGGCTCGACTAACAAAGGCACTTACGTTTGATGTTCCGTGAAGGCAAAAAGGTGTGACCCTCCGTCATCAGGAACCGTTGCTTTCTGGCCGCGCTTTGGTCACCAAGCTATGTACGATGAAAGTTCTGAGGCGGCCGTGTTTTTCTTGTTGTTTCTGCGGAGTCCCCGGCCCTCGTTCAAAGCGCTTTACGGCTATAATGAAGTGCATGTTACTATCTTGTTTGATACTTGCGCCGTGCTCGCTCCCCTGGGATAGTGCTATGGTTATCTTTTTACGATAGGGTGGCCAACGTGACAAAAGCTGACACGAAAAAAACTGGGATACAAGGCAAGACTTCTTTCGGCAAAGATCGTCGCCGCAAACATCACCATTACCTCGTCAGCGTGTTCTATGCCGACGGGGAAAAGTTCGGGCGAGTCTACACGGACAAGGATAAAGCTACCCGCTTCGCGGAGCGCCAGCGCCGCTCGCCAGTGGTGAAGTCCGCCCGGATTACGCAAGTTTCTTGATGATTGCTCTCCGGTATGGGTTTGATTTTGGGCCAGGCGTGGCGTGGAGAGCTTGTCGCTGCCGCGCAGTCATGCTATAAAAAGAAGGTCGTTGAGCGGCCTTAGTATAGTGGTAGTACGGAACCTTGCCAAGGTTCAGGTGTCGGTTCGATTCCGATAGGCCGCTCCAGATTCCAAAGGGTTTACGTCAAGAGCCCGTTTCTCCCTATTTTCCAATACACCGTTAAATGATGGCTCTTGCATCCGATCCGGCGGTATTGATCTTCCCACTCAGGACGACGAGAATTGGCTAAGTCCCGATAGTCCATCATCTTAGGTTTTCTAGCGAACATCGTCATGAATTGTACTGAACCTCGGCGGGGTTCAGATGTTAGTTCGATTCCGACATGCTACTCGAAGGCACTCAAGGGCTTACCCCGCCGCTCGTTTTTCCCCAACGCTGTGGCTCGACGCCAAAGACCCACAACATCTGCGAACCAGGTAGGAGTCCTGTTTGGAGAGATCGTTCAAATTGACGCGAACCTTTTTCCCCTACGTGGGCGGACTCGACCTCGGCGGCGTCGAGATGGTGCGGGGTTCAGATGTTAGTTCGATGCCGACATATCGCTCAAATGTAAAGTCGGTCGCACGCCACTTCAATAACCACGCACTTCTCCGGAAACAGCCCGTTGATCGGGACTTACCCGTTTGGGCAAAGCCATTGGACCGAAATCTCGACAGCGGTGTCTAATTCCAAGTGTCTCCAATCAGCAGACCGTCGCCGCCACCGTTGGTGGGTTCCGCTGTGCTCGCTTTACAAGGCGTCGGATGACCGGAGATGTGAATTTATGGATTTTTCCTTCCGTGTTGTAATACATGGCGTAAAACAGGTAGCCGCCCGAGTTCTGTTTTTGGGTATGGTTGGCTGCACCTTTGCAGACTGCGTCGCGCTCGTAAGGGCGCAGGAGCAACGAAAACCTGAACTCGTTAAACCGGAGAATATTCAAGGGTGCTATGAACTCACTCTTTCGGCCTGGCGGCCAAACTTGAATCTCGGAGAGGATGCAGTCTTTGTGACTCCCCCTCATCGAATCCAGCTTTTTGCCGAGAGAGGAACACAAGGGTGGGAATCGGAAGGGTATGTAGTTAAGCCTGCTCCCGGTGTAGCACCCAGCATTCATCGCGGGTCCTACTGGTCGCCCAAAAATTCTCAATCCATCGAAATTGTTTGGACCACGGGTTTCAGCGGTCTTGCAATGATTCTCAAGATTGAAGGTACCGACCTGCGTGGAGAGGCACGGAGCTTCTGGGATTTCCCACGAAGGCAACAAAAGGCGGATGTAACTGCACGTAAAGTAGAGTGCCAAACGGTCGACACTTCGGCGGCGCCAGACCAAGTTGACTGCCAAGTGGCTGAAGGGCAACCCAAAATTGTTCCTGGCGAAGGGTGGGGGCCGGTTCGGATTGGAGCTGCTTCGGAGACCGTTGATGCTTTTCTAGGGGAGGGGCGACCTTCAAGAAAGTATGCACATGTCTATTTCAAAGACTATGAGACGAAAGGAATTCAGGTGTCCTTCGAGAATGACAGTGGCACAGTGCACAACATCTACTTTTACCACGGGCAGGGAGATAGCCCGGAGTTCGCAGTCTTCTGCGGGCTGATCGATAAGGGCATCAGCTGGCAATCATCCGTTGAGGGGGTGAAAACGGCATATGGCCAACCCACTGCCGAGTTCTCTGGCACTTATTTGGGAGTCGTTTCGAAAAGGCTAGTGTTCGGGGGGCATTGACTTTCGTTTTGAAAACGAAAAGATGGTCAGAATTGGTATCCCAGGCAATTAAAGACTCTCGGCTGTCCGTCTGTGCCCGCACGCATAATCGGAAACTGACCC